>JAABVA010000432.1_pt1 | contig 53746 bp, 44 predicted proteins | sample 5560331 | NCBI WGS metagenome assembly JAABVA01 (sample SAMN12812661, study PRJNA571458) | rock metagenome | isolation source: Antarctica rocks | place: Antarctica: Victoria Land, Mt New Zealand sud | collected 2016-01-07
GCCAAAGACGTATCGTTACGAGGGATGAGACGAATGACGAGCACAGGCGTCAAAGAATCCGGTCTATTCCATTGGCCGGAATGTTTATGCAAATCCGACATATTATATGTACTTCCTTATAATATCCCGAAAGTCTCCCATAAACCCACAACAAATCCGTGAGAAATGCTTTGCGTTACCACCCTTCCACATACCCACCTACCCACCAGGTAAAACCGGTTCTCGACTTGGTGTGTGTGGTCGCACAAGAGGCCCCAGAGTATGCCGGCAAGCGACGAACCAGGGATTGGGATAGACCTGTGCAACTACCACAAGTATGCGTGAAGAGAACTGGTGCAGGATCGCAACACTTTTCTGCATTCCCGGTTCCGCAGCAATGGTAAGTAAATTTGGATTCGCTTCTGCCCAGAATGTCGGGACTTCAGAGTCGCACGACATGTTCTTTCCCAATTCTGGGATTGCGCACGCAGCCTTGTTGATTGTATTCTTCTCCGATGGGAGATGTTGTATGATGAAGCGGGTTGTCGTCTTCCTAGAGTCCAGCCTCTTTACCCCACAAAAACAATTGTGACGGAGATGTGGCGCAGCTCGGTTTTCAGGCATGCTAAGCTTCATCCTTCTTTTTATCTTAGTACCTTCCAGAACGTGAAACGAGGACAGTAAGGGTATGGTACATACATACATTCGCTTCTTTTCTGACCTCTGGGCGGCATTCACGGCTCTAGCAGCATCATATATAGAATACTCTGCAGCCAGCTGTATAATAGAAGTCGTTCTACCCAACCGCTAATCCCACTCTTCCGAGGGCACGTACCACCAGCGCTCCTGGTCTGCCGTGGCCGGTCAGCCTTCTCTCACTTCATAAGCTCTTCATCTCCTCATCTTCCACGGAATGACCAGTTCCCACATCAACCATGCCTTTCCGAGACAAGATGAAGCGTGCCTTCGGGCGACCCCAAAACGACGATGGACCCGATCTCACCCATACCTCCTCTAAGTCCTCCAAGAAACAGAAGGCTGAGCAGCCCAATAATGTATACAAATCGGGCGAGCCAATGCCCAAACCAAAATACCGAGGGCCATATAACAAGGAGCACCAGGAGAAGCTGTCGTCGTTTAGCTTTTCGGATGCGTGGAAGTCACGGCGGAAGAGCGATAACAGCATGTACAGCCCACTGGGATCAAGACTCCCCAGCCAGGTTGGCAGCCTGAAGAGTCGAAAGAGTCGAAAGAGCCTAGGAGGGACGAGGAGCCGGCAACAGAGTCATGTGGAGGGGATGGTAGTTGAGAATGCAGACGGGGATGATGATCTGATGAATGGTAGGGTTTGAGCTTGGGATAATACGGTTGGGAACTCTGAACGGAGAGGCTGACATGTCTCAGTGGGATTATCGAGGCAGCATACTCTCGACGAAAACACGCGGCCAAGAACAGAAGGGAGTACGACGACGAAGGTCAATGGCCTTGAGCCTGCAAAGACGATTACACATGGCTACCTCAACGGCGGTGATGTAGATCATGGAAAGCCGTTCACCGAGGAAGAGCTTACTCATGCGTTGACGAGGACTACGCTCGAGCCCTCGGCATCCGACAACCGTTGATGAACAATCTCATCATGCCAGGCCTGTTCGCATGCTCACTGATGCCGGCCACCCATCCCGTTCTAGCGCTTCGCTTCCGGCCCCAGATTTACCGACGTTCTGATTAGCAAGCAGGCACTTTTAATAACTGGATATTTGACGAAGGGAGGGGATTCCACGCTGCCATCATAGAATCTACTTCTTTGACTTTCTGGCCTGCGTCCCATTACGTCATAACAAGCATATCTTGGCGCCTCTTACCTTGAGCTGACAATAACCGAAAGGGTACGGCATCTCTTGCCTCAACCGTCGTTCCTCTCGAGCGAAGCTTCCCCGCATGTCAATCACCAACTCTCCATCCATCGCCAGAGACTGCTTGCTTCAATTGCCGTTAGAGCTCAAGTAGTATCGTCGGTTGCTACGTACACATGGAGCGCAAGTTATAAAAGAGGTGGGGTTTCCGCTAGTCGGCCATGCTGGCCAAGCACTCTCTACTTCAATCCTTTCAAGATGTTCTCCGTTGTTAAAATTCTTGCTCTTGGCGCAATTCTGGCCGTCACCGCCTTTGCGACACCGTTTAATCCTAGGCCGTTTGATTCTCTCCTCAGCAAGCGACGAAGCTCACCTGCCTCGAAAAACTTGGTGGTTGACCTTGGGTACGAGCAGTACCAGGGGGTTGCCAACTCCAGCACAGGCTTAAAAACCTGGAGGGGGATTCGTTATGCGGCTCCGCCAACGGGTCAATTACGCTGGCAAGCACCACATACCCCTGCAGTCAATCGAGGTCAGGTCATATCAGCCGATGCATACCCTCAGCGATGCCCTCAGGCTCCCGATTCTCCGCTTCCGCCTAATTACAATTTCACTGGGAACGAAGATTGTCTTTTCCTAAGCGTTTACGCACCTCCAAATGCTACTAACCTGCCGGTCCTAGTATGGATCCATGGAGGTGGATATGGAGCCGGGCAGGGAAACGAGGATCTGACACCAATTATCAATACCAACAACAACAATTTTATCGGTGTTGCAATTCAATATCGCCTAGGAGCCTTTGGCTTCATGTCCTCGGACGAGATCCACCGCTTCGGAGTGGTCAATGCTGGTCTGCTTGATCAAACCTTCGCCTTACAATGGGTGCAGAGCTACATCCACCTGTTTGGTGGAAATGCATCTCAAGTCACCATTAGCGGTGAAAGCGCCGGAGGAGGCTCTGTCATGCTGCAAGCCATGGCCTTCGGAGGCTATCTAGGGGAATCTCTCTTCAGCAACGTCATCGCTGCGTCTCCTTATCTCCCAATGCAATACGGCTACGCAGACTTCGTTCCTTCACAATCATACTATGCCTTTGCCCAGACAGTGGGTTGCTTTGACGATCTCGCTCAAAACAATGCCAGCAATTCCATCTTCCAATGTCTCGTCAGCAAAGACACCATGACCCTTCAAAACGCCAGCGCCTACATCTCAGCCTCTGGCAAGTACGGAACCTGGGGCTTCCTCCCTGTAACCGACGGCTCCTATATTCAACAAGTCCCCAGCCAGCAACTCCTCAAAAAGCAGGTCAACGGCCTGCGCATGCTCTCCGGTAACAACGCCAACGAAGGCCCCGCATTCACACCACAAAACATCGTCACCGAAGCGGACTTTATCGCTTTCCTCCGCAATACCTTCCCGCTCTTCACCGAAGACGACATCTCCCGCGTCCTGCGCTACTACCCCTCCTCCAACGCCTCCGTCATGCCCGGCGCCCCAGACTTTGCCACCTCTGGCACCACTAACCCCACCGCGCTCAACGAAAGCACTTTCGGCAACGGCCAGCAGCAGCGCGCCGACAACGTCTATGCCGAAACCACCTTCGTCTGCCCCAGCTACTGGGTCGCCGAAGCCTTCACCAATAACGGCCGCGAAGCATGGAAATACCAATACTCCGTCATTGGTGCCCAGCACGGCGCCGACGTAACGGGCTACTTCGGCCCCCCGAAACCTAACCAAGGCCCCGATTTCGAGCGCGCCTTCATGACCATCTGGGGCAATTTCATCACGCAGAACAACCCCTCCATATCCGCCTCCATCGCCGCCGGCGGCAACGCCAGCATGTCCAGCAGCACCGCTCCGGCAAATCCAATCACCAACTGGCCCGTCTACACGGTCGCAAATCCGTACCAGATCAACCTGAACGAGACCGGGGGGCAGGCGTATGCGGCGCCGAGCTTTAGTCGTAATGCGCCGAATATTACGCAGTTTCAGAATCCGGGGTTGAAGAACGATTTCCAGCTTGTGGATGCTTATGCGTGGGAAGGGGGGAGGGGGGCGAGGTGTGATTTTTGGAGGAGTGTGGCGGCGATTGTGCCGGAGTAGATTGTGCCGGAGTAGGTAGCTGCGAAGGAAACGGAAAAGGGGCTTTGAGAGAGAGATGGTGACGGTACGGAAGGGGGTGGTTGTATATATCAACATGTGTAAATTTCGACACCGAAGTATTCGGAGACAACGACACGAGATCAATCTCTTATTGCCCAGACCTCCATTCTCATATCTTGCCAACTGTGCAACGATGTGCACGAGTTGAGAACAGGACTCGATTTTTATGATCGGTGCAAGTCGTCACATTTTCCACCTCTCGAGGGCTTGACGCCGAAGCGCTGAAAGCGGCGCCCGGGAGATGATTTTGAGGGGATGTGAGAAACAGGAAAGGGGGAAAATGGGCGCGTGTGGTGGTGCGATGCAATATACTGTACCGTGCTGTACTGTGCTGTGCTGTACGATGGAGCTGTTGTAAATGAATGATAAAGTGTTGCAACTAATTTAGTTTAACATTAATTGAAATTGGGAATTGGAATTGGAATTGAAGAAAAACGGGGGGGAGAGAACTTTGGCGGAGATGTGTAAAGCTTGATTTTTCTAAGGGGATGGGGGGGTTTCTAGGTGTTTTGGATGGGGTTGCGAGGGTTTACATCGGTCTGTTGTTGGGGTGTGTGATACGGAGGGATTGGAGGTGGTAAGGGTGGGGGATTGGGGAATGTTGAGGAGAGGGTGGGAGACTGGGATGTGGAAATATGAGGGTGTTTGAGTTCGTGCTCGTATGGAATTTTGAAAGTGTCGGCGAAAATGAAAGCAACGGGCATATTTCTGGAGGTATGGTGTGTGTGACGAGGGTTTATAGCGTTCTGTATCATGGGAGTTTGATATCGTAGACCGATGGAGGGGCATTGGAGATTTTAGGGTATTAAAGAGGTTACAAAGTGTTTTCTGTTTTCTGTTTATTTATGTTTCAGTTGTTTAAAGAGTCTCGAGTTTTTCTGTGAATGATAAAAGTTTGACTGCAAACGAGGTTAGTAGTTGGAGCCGTCTTATCCGGATGGGATCCAAGTATTGGGCAAGGCTCGATACTTGGAGTCATGGTGGTGGTGTATGAGTGGTCGAGTATCAAACATAGTAGGTGGGAAAGCCAAGGCGTTTGGTGGTGGTGAAACTTTTTTAAGCTGGAAGATTGTGGTGTTGGCAGTAATGAGTGTTAAAGTATCCAACTGGAGCGATGGAAGATTTGTGGAGCTTCGATACAGTATCGGTGCTCGACCGAAATGGTCTGGTGACTTTCTTTACCTTCTTCTCCTAAGTTTTTGATTGTTTGATCGGTAACAGATGAAGTCCGGTAATTCGAAGTATACTATAATCAGACAATGTTCGGTCATTGTGTCAAAATGATACTATATAGAACAGGCTGAGTTCTCTTGTTTTTCAGGTATGGGGCGATACCTTCGAATATCAAGACGCTTTCCACAATCCAGTAGACTATTGTCTCAGATCCCCCCTTTTCCACGATTTTCCGATACCTCGATACCATAATCTCAAGCAAAGTTCGCCCTGTTCCCTTGCAAAGTCATGATATAGTCGGGTAATGATCGCGTCGCCTTCATATCACTAATTTCAGATAATTGTACAGACATAGGCTCATCCTCAAAGCTCAATCATGAAAGATGACATTTTTCCGCATGTCTTACGGCCAGCCTTCTGATGCCCTGAGCAGCACCAAGGTAGGGCTAAGACCCCGTTTTTCGGCTTGTTGAATTGCTAACGACCTTAGAAGAGGACCTAGATAGATTGTTCCGAAGGCTACTGGATTGGTGGTAAAAACCTGAAGGCAGCACAGCTTCATTCCATGTCAGCAAAGTCCGTGCACTGGCACGACTGGACATCTACTTGATGTTATAGGAGGTGATGAAGCTGGTTGGCGAGATTGGAGTTGTATGCAGGAGAGATCAACCGATTATTGAATGCAAGTACGGAATACACAATACTTTAAGCTTTCGATATGTGGCGCAGCAACGCCACATTTGATTGCAAGTGTGAACACCATTTGCCCCGCATGACGTATAGGACAAGATTAAAAGCCCTGCCTCGAAGCCTCGGAGCCTCGGAGCTCTCTCCTTGGAAACACTCAGATATTTAGATATTCCCGCCCACCAGTTCATGACCAAGATCGAAGTGGACTTACTGACTACCTACCTTAGCGAAAATAGCTGGGATTGCTTTACCGTAACCACACCGTAGTGACACCGTAATGAAATTGATCGGTAAACTTGATTTAATGCGGCCCCGAAACAGTCCTGCGATAGAGCAGGTGACTCGATTAACCCGTTCTTAATAAATATACCGTTACGAATAATTAACCGTTCACTCCTTATCACTACTTTGACACCGTTATCGCAGATAACCGTAATTATAATCGCAGAGATAAAATATCTCGTTCCGTGTATTTTATTACATGTAGAATACAGGATGTCATGTAGAATGCACAGGATGTACTACATGTTGTACACACAGCGTACATGTACACATGATGTACACACATGCGTGACGCCCCCGCGAGAAAATTGTCTGAATCGCTCGATTTTACATTTTAAAATTAAAAAGCGTTGATGTTTCTTGTAAATCTGGATTGCCGAGTGTATATCTTGACAATTTTTAATAGTATTTCACGGTAAAAAAATGATAACGGTGTCAAGAGAATTTCGTTTATTTCTCGTAAACCTTTATTTAATTAAATCGTAATGATATCGATATTTATAAAAAACAGTGATTTTAGTTAATCGTTAGCTTTAATCGACAGTATTTACCAGTATACAGTAATAGTACGAGCTACACTACCATCACCGAAGCGTTACAGTTAAAGCAAATCATAGATGTTCGCTAAGGTACCTACCTTTCTCAACCAAAACAGGCAAGATGAAAGCCAGTCGAGGACACCTGATGTGATTGGCGGCGATGAGCCACGGATCAGAGCACGATAGCATGTACATTCTCTCAGTCTAACACCTCAGGCTTTCGGAGCACCGTCAGGTGTTCTCCTTCAAGCAATGGATTCCTCATGGTGCGTGCGGCACAACCGCTTCTGAATGGCCAGGATTTCCTGATTGTTTGGTAGCTTGTACAGAAACGTGTGTGGCTATGCTAGTGTGGGATTCACCGCACAACGCCCAATGACTTCATCACCCAAAACTGTAACCGTAGTAAACAAGCTTCAAGCGCGGACATGAAATAAATATCTCAAAGCACATCTCTGCAACATAATCATTTCATTGCAAGTGCCTACACCCCGCAGATTCTCACTCAAGTTCTTACGCCTGTCATCTACATATTCTTGAACAGCTGTACCTCACAGATACCCTTGACACGGTTGACTGTGATACCCACGACCTGCAATCATGGACAAGATCAAGAACCTCATGTAAGCTCGCACGGTCCCACCACCCTCTTACGCCCCCTTGAACAACAAAATTAATTGACAAACCTCAAGCAATCCTGGGAGCAAGAAAGACGACGAAGTCATGTACGGCTCCGGACAATCTGACAACCCAGTCCACAGCGGCACCAGTGGCAGCACAACGGGTCAAGGTAGCCATCTTGGCGGTAGCGGTACCGGCGCAACAAACCCTCTGTCCTCCACGACAAAACCGAGCTCGAGCACAACGTCAGGACCAGGAAGCAGCACAACTGGAACAACCACCTCCGGTATGAATGACCCATCTTTTACCTCCAGAATGTCAACGAATTCCGACGCTGCATCAACGACTAGCATCAAGTCAGGCGTGGAAGGATTTCAACCGCGGTCGACGCTGACGGCATCCTCAGGCATGAACGATCCTTTCGACACCAACAAGCCGCTGCCCCGCGAGCCAGCGGCGGCGGGCTCTGGATATACGGGGACTTCTGGTAGCGGTTTGACAGGCAGCAGTCTGCCAGATCGTAGCATTGGAAGGTAAACCACATCACCACTCGTTGGCTCTGCAGAATCTGATTCTCTTGGCAGCTCTGGACTTGGAAACACCTCTTCGACAACAGGAGAGTCCCACTTAGGCCGAGACGCTGCTCTCGGCGCTGGCGCAGTCGGTGCAGCTGGTGCGGCACACCAACACCATGACCGCGAGCGCGACACACTTGGTTCCGACACTGGCCGTTCGTTTCCACTGGGTGGAAACTCAACCTCAACCTCAACCACGGGCTCTGGCTATCCTTCAAGCACTACTGGTAGCACCACTGCTGGGCCGCATTCATCAAATCTCGCGAATAAAGCCGATCCTCGCGTCGACAGCAATCTTAGTGGATCCCGTAACATGGGTGCCACTGGCTTAGGTTCCGGGACTGGTTCAACCGCTGCACCCGCTCATCAAGGCCATCTGGGCCGTGACGCCGCGATTGGGGCTGGAGCTGTCGGATCATCTGGCTTAGCAGAACATGAACATGGTGGTAACCACGGGACAACTGGCATTGCTATTCCAGCTGGTGCGGGTTATGGACCGGAGTCGTGGGAACACGACCATTCACGGCACGGTCATCAATTTGAGGGAGACCCTTGTGGACCCGAAGCCCACGTACCAGGACCGCATTTTAGCAAAGGTCCTCATGCAACGGATACGGCAAATCTTCTCGACCCGCGTGTGGCCAGCCCTATCATTCCACCAAGTTCTACAAGCGGCATTGGGGATACTGGCACCACCACTGGAACAGGTCTTGGTTCTAGTACAGGAACAGGCCTTGGCTCTACTGGTACTGGAAGCAGTCATTTGGGTCGTGATGCTACCTTGGCTGGAGGTGTCGGTGCTGCAGGCGCTGGAGCATACGAAGCAGGCCGTGATTCCTCCAATCCTACGTCCACATCCGTAGGATCTGCACCCAAAACCGCTGGTCCCCACAAGTCAGATATGCTGAACAAGTTAGATCCTCGTGTCGACTCTGATCGATCGAAACAGCAGGGCACCTCAGGTACATCTGGAATGTCGGGAATTGGAGGCACTTCCTCGACCGGTACATCAGATTACCCATCTACATCTTCAACCACAGGACGAGATCATCATTTGGGCCGTGACGCAGGTTTGGTCGGTGCTGGAGGTGCAGCCGCGTACGAAGCTGACAAGCATCATCACACTCATGGTTCAGGTCTTACCGGAACTTCAGGGACTGGAAGCTCGGGCATTGGTGGTACTGGATCGGATTACAGCACAGATTCCGCTATGAGAGGGACTGGTACAGCTGGAACCTCAGGCCGGGACCATCATCTCGGCCGTGATGCGGGATTGGTTGGTGCTGGAGGTGCCGCTGCGTATCAAGCCGAGAAGCATCATGGACACCACCAACCTTCCGGCACAACGGCTTCAGGATATGAGAACCCATACCCTAGCTCAACCGTCGATCCTCGCGTAGACTCCACATCAGGTACCGGGGCTACTGGCACAGGGCATCATTACGGTAGGGATGCTGGGCTCGTTGGTGCTGGAGGAACTGCTGCATATGAGGCAGAGAAGCATCACAACAAGCACGATCCGACAACAACTACCGGTACTTCGACCGATCGAATTGGTGGGATATCGAGTGACCGTAATCAGCCAACCTCCTCTTCGCATCACTACGGACGCGATGCTGGGCTTGCCGGCACCGGTGGAGTCGCCGCTTATGAAGCGGAGAAGCACCATGACAAGCATGACCCCACCACTACCACCGGTACTTCCACTCACGGTGACCACCACAAGGGCCGTGATGCTCCTGTTGCTGGCGGAGTTGGTGCTGCGGGCGGCGCTGAGTTCTCAAAGAAAGAAGCGGAGAAGATACAGAAAGAGCAAGAAAAGGAACACAAGAAACATGTCAAAGAAGAAGAGAAGCACCTGAAGGAACATGATAAGCACGAGAAGCATGGCGGTCTTCTCGGGAAGCTCTTCCACCATGATAAAGCTGATAAGGAGGTTCGCAAAGAAGAAAACCTCGAACGGGAAGACCTCGGCGACAGCAAGCACCACGGTCGCCACCATGGCGCTGAGACCGCCGCCGGTGCTGGCGCAGCCGGTGCTGCAGGAGTTGGTCTCACGGAGGCAGAGAAGCATCAACAAGCGCGTGAGCACGACCGTAATCGGCTGCACAAGGATCCTCCTGCTGGGTTGGCCCCGAAAACAGAATATGCTGAGGCACCCACGGGCGGATATGCATCGCAAGTTACCGGCGGAACCGGAACAACTGCTTTGGCCCAGGGTGAGTCGGTGGATAGGGGCTCGCATCTCAGTGGGCTTGGTAACAAGTTGGATCCTAAGTAAGTCTTTCTCATATTTTACCGCATCCGTTACGAGTACTAATTAGGCCAGTGTTGCTGAGCGAGGTGAGAATGTTTCTACCGGTGCCGGCGGTCGAGCCATTGAGCCTCACACCGGTCTCCCCATCGACCTGAGCAAGGGCACGGGTGAGGGCGGAACTGATGGTGGGGTTGTACCGGGTTACCACAGCCATAATGCCGGGGCGGGATCTGGCACTGGTACTGGCTTGTAGAAGGTCTGCGGGTGAAAGCGATATCTACGTTGCGGACAGCGACGATTAATGCGTGCATCTTGTGAATACTCTAGCATGGACGTGTGCGATGGCGATACTGATGTCTTCATGGTATTTATGTATGCTATTAATGTTTTGTAACCTAAGTAGTTCTCACATGTTTCGATGTTGCATAGTGAAACCAAGCGAAACCAATATCCGTTAACCTCCAGTGTACAGTGTACGCATCTGGCTCACAGCATTACCTCTGTGTGGGTTACGAGTCTTCTTAGCGAACCAGAGGAGAGCTACAATCTTGCAGGACACACAAGCTTTGCCAAGGCAGATCCCCTGTAAGGTACTCACGAGCAATCGTCACTCCCGTGCAGTGGGGTTCAACCACTCTATCAACTACAATACTTCGGGCTACCTTAGTACATTAATTCCACGACTTTACTCAGCCAACCGCCAAGATGGTCCACCTTGTCAGCGTTCCCAATGACAAAGATATCAATTCTCCGCTAGTGGATGGATTAGAAAAGGTCAAGCTGGAACCACCCAACGAGGATGAACTCACAGCTTCAGTCTACGGCTCTCGTTTTGCCGCTGACAGCCTGCCGTTGCATGAAATGCCGGAAAAGGAGATGCCTCGAGAGGTAGCTTACCGCATGATCAAGGATGACTTGACGCTCGATGGCAATCCTATGTTGAATCTGGCTAGTTTCGTGACAACATACATGGTGGGTAGAAAAAATCTAGGTGCCTCTGGGAGCTCAGTTGACTCTAGAATAGGAAGAGGAGATTGAGAAGCTCATGACCGAAGCTCTACCCAAAAACTTCATCGATTATGAGGAATATCCCCAAACGGCAGACATTCAGAACCGTTGCGTCTCCATGATTGCCCGCCTGTTCAATGCCCCTACCCACAACGACGAGGACAACGCCATGGGCACATCCACCGTTGGGAGCTCCGAGGCTATTATGCTAGGAACTCTTGCGATGAAGAAGCGCTGGCAGAACAAGCGCAAAGCAGCGGGCAAAGATTATTCAAAGCCAAACATTGTCATGAATTCCGCTGTGCAGGTGTGTTGGGAGAAGGCTGCTAGGTACTTCGAGGTCGAGGAAAGATACGTTAATTGTACAGAGGACCGTTATGTGATTGACCCTGAAGAAGCAGTCAAACTGGTGGATGAGAACACGATTGGAATTTGCGCTATCATTGGTACTACATACACTGGAGAATATGAGGACGTTAAGGCGATCAATGACCTTTTGGTCAAGAAGGACATCGATTGTCCAATCCACGTCGACGCGGCCAGTGGAGGCTTTGTAGCTCCTTTTGTTGTGCCCAATTTAGTTTGGGATTTCCGTCTTGAGAAGGTCGTCTCCATCAATGTATCTGGCCACAAGTACGGTCTGGTACTTCTCTCACCTTTCCATAAACCTCCTTAACCAAGGTGCTAACCCGCCTCTCAAGGTCTATCCTGGTGTCGGCTGGGTCGTCTGGCGCTCCCCTGAATACCTCCCCAAAGAACTCGTCTTCAACATCAACTACCTCGGCGCTGATCAAGCGTCTTTCACCCTCAATTTCTCGAAAGGCGCATCACAAGTAATCGGGCAGTACTACCAAATGATCCGTCTTGGGAAGCATGGATATAGATCTATCATGATGAACCTAACTCGCACATCCGATTACCTAGCAGCATCTCTCCAGCAATTAGGCTTCATCATCATGAGTAAGACTGGGGGCAAAGGGCTACCCCTTGTGGCATTCCGTATGGATCCTAAGAAGCAAACACATTATGATGAATTCGCTGTTGCTCATCAACTAAGAGAGCGGGGATGGATTGTGCCGGCTTATACGATGGCGCCGAACAGCGAAAAGTTGAAGTTGATGAGAGTGGTTGTGAGGGAGGATTTCTCAAGGGCGCGGTGTGATACCCTGATTGCGGACATCAAGATGGCGCTACAGACACTGGATGGAATGGATAAAAAGAAGGTGGAAGAGCACACTGAGTATGTAGCAAGATTTCCATGGGGCTTGGTAATTGCCCAGAAGCTGACTGTTGCGTAGACATGTCAAGAAACATACGTCTAGTGGAAAGTCCAAGCATAACCACCCGCACTACAGGAATGAGAAACATTCGTTGCAGGGAAAGACTGGCAAGGCGAGTAGATGCTCGTAATGGCTTCGAGGATATTGCTGACAATGGATTGCAGACCCACGCTGTTTGCTAGAGTGCATGCTTCACACCGTCGGAAGCAGCGGTCAGGAATAGGGAATATGCGGTCCGCTGACATTTTACTCCTCAACGAAAGCCATGAAAGAAAGTAATGACAAAAGCTAATGCAAGATTTCTACATAGGTAGGCTGATACAGACATAACAACAGCTAGTGATGTCCAGTAACATTGCATCAAGCCATGTGTATAACGATGCTGGTTCGTAAGAGCGTGCGCATCCTCGTGAATAGTTCTTGCGTTTTCTCCATGTAGTCAATTGGAAAGCCGAATCTTTCACTGTGTCTTAATGAAGAACTTCACGACAGCATCAAACAGTGGAGAAATCACAGGACACGTGACATCCAAGTTACCACGTCACCGACACAAAAACTGTCAACCCCTACGAATGATCGAAATCATCACCGCACCCATCCAAAAACATCCCATATCAACAGCAAACGCGTGTTCAATCCCAGCGGGTCTAGGCTTCCATTACGCCCATGGTTATTTGCGAAGTAGCCCTTATCCAGCCGAGCCAGCGGCGCAAACCAATAAAAGTAGCATCGTGGCCCGGGTAGTAACAAAGCGCAGGATGAAAAGGCGGGCTGATTGCTGGAGCCTGGATGAGGCGCAGAGCAGGTGATCGGTCTGTGGACGGGGAGGCGACGTGGCTGTCGTTGTGGGGGTTGATTGATGTATTATATGAACCGTACTTTACCTTATATAGGTAGAGATGGTTTCCTCTTGGTCCGAATATTTTATGAAGTTCTGAACGATGCACTATCATTGACATACTTAAAGTACACTGTTCAAACCAGGAGATCTTGAAGCGATCGACTTGCGTCATAGTGAGACAAGATCTGAATCTAGGCTTCTAGCAAACTCGCTTCCAATTTTTGTTTGCGCCCTGCTTTCGACCCATCTTTTCCCCGCGCCAAGAACAACCCTGCACGGTCTGACTTAAAGAATCAGGCCCTCTTAATATTTACATATCCACAGTATATACGGAGTACCCTCTCGCTACATGGGATCAACTGCGCCCATCATGGACAGCATCATCTCCAATGCCACCAAGATCGTCCAACCCCCGCATCCATTTTATCCTCTAGAGGCCAACATCGTCGGGTATCTGGCCAATCAGTACTCAACCTTGCCATTGTTGGCCATTTTTGCGGTGGGATGCGCGGGCATCTTGGGGACAACGCACTTGTTGGTTGGAAGGATGAATCCAAGACTGCCGAGTGGGGAGAAGGCGGCCGTTTTGTGGTTCATACTTTGTAAGTTGGGTGGTGTACATGTGCGCCGTGCCAGAGGCTGACGTTTTGTGCGCGTTGTAGCTGGGACTATACATTTCTTCTTTGAGGGTAGGCCTTGTATAGAGTATGGGAGTTTGGCGCGCGTTTGCTAAGAGTTATAGGGTACTTCGCATGGAACCATACGCACATGCCCAGCCGGGGGGATCTGTTCGGGCAATGGTGGAAGGAGTACGCTTATGCGGATTCGAGATACCTCACCTCTGATCCGTTCGTGCTGTGCATGGAGACGGTTACGGCTGTAAGCACCTTTCCTGGCCTAACTCTCACTACGTTTATCCCGAAGCCCAAATACTAACGGCTTTCAACAGTTCTGCTGGGGTCCCCTCTGCTTTCTCATCGCTCTCATGATCACCACAGAACACCCTCTCCGCCACTCCTTCCAAGCCATGGTCTCGCTGGGCCAGATCTACGGCGATATCTTATACTACGCTACCAGCCTGTTCGATCATTACTACACTGGCAGAATATTCTGGAGGCCTGAGGCGTATTACTTTTGGGGTTACTACTTTTTCATGAATTTTATTTGGATTGTTATACCGGGATGTAAGTACTGCAAGGGGACTTCCGGGGCTTTTTATTAGAAGGCTGCTGACTGTGGATTCTAGTCCTGCTGTACCAAAGTTTCGAGGCTAGTCAAAGGGCATTCAAGGCGTTGGCTAAGGAGACGAAGAGCAAGCAGAGCATTGGGGGCGTCAAAAAAGCTAAATAGTCGGATATTGTGGGTGGTTTCCTTTGCGGTCGATGCGTTGTACCGACCCTCGATCTCCCGTGAGACCTCTTGTATCCAATCTAGCGTGTCTCGTTGTGTCTATAAGGAAGCGGAGAAGGAACTGTACTTTACGGACCGATGGAGTCTATTGGTGATGGAACAAGCGACAGACATGCAGTTGCGTTGGGAGATATGTACATATGGTAGATATATCGCTACACAATCAACTCGGCAATCGAATTGATTGAACTAGGTCGTGTTCAACGGAAATATTTCCAGGAAGAAGATTCTTAGCTGAAAGCTTTTGACTACATCCTTGAAACCGAAAACCCCAAAGGAAGAAATCCGAACTAAGACTCTACAGAAGGTACATCGCAAACTGAAAGCTTTTCATTAATGCTCGATGGTCATATCGAAACGAAGCCTCGGTAGCGTCAGGCCAAACATGTAAACAATTTGGAGAAGCAAACAAGTAAAAGACTTTTATCACAATTCAGCAATCATGATGATTTAAAGGATTAACTGTAACGTATTTGATAGTTTTCAAGACTGACGACTGACGTACATTTGTTTACTTTATCCTGTTTGGTGAGCAATCTGCGCCACAATCTGCGATCGTACTCCATTGGCCGTTGCTATGTGACCTGGCGAATCTCGGCCCAGTCTATTTGCAGCTACAACAATTCAAGATATTCGACGCCAGCAACTCCCAGACCAGTGAATCGCGATATCTTGCAAGCTACAGTGAATCGTCCTATCACATTCTACACCTGAAATATGTTAGAAAATAGATAACACCGGAGAAAATCATCTATGAAGCCAGCGGAAGGTTTGTAAACACCGCGCGTCCACAATCCTCAAGACTTGCTGCTCTGGCTCTCGTACTCGCAGCCATGTGGTTATTTAGGAAAGGAGGCAAGAACTCTTCATCTAACGCTCAGCAGAATTCAATGCCCTCTCCCTCAACCCCAAGCCGTACCCCCAAACGCCGTGAGCATAGCACTACACCTTCGAAAACAAAACCTGTTGATGTTGGGGAGCCACTGGGTGTCTACGATACAAATTCGGTTCGCGACCGGATCCGGCAATGGCAGGCACAAGGTGGAGGGGTCGTTACGGAATCAGATCTCTGTGCGCTCGAAGATGACGAAGAGCAGGTTGCGTGCAAACGGACGACACCAAAGAAAGCAGATGTCAAGAAAACGCCAAAGAGCAAAGACGTGGTCCACGAAGAGCGAGGAACTGGAACCTCGGGCAAGAAGGATGGTAGACGGAAAACCAAGGTCGAGGAAGAGGAGCTGTCTTCTCACAGAAGTGTTAGCGCCCCATCAAAGCGTGTTATCAGTGATGGGCATTGGAGGAGGGACAGAACGCCACGGAAGGGCACCACTTCCTCGAGACTCGCCAATGACAAGACGCCAACGAAAACGCCCATGAAAACGCCATTGGATGACGGTATTCGAGTCAAGGCAATACCGGAAACGAAAAGCGAGCCGCGACCTAGGAAAGACGAAGATAGAAGAACGCCGAAAAAGGAGACGGTTGGGGGTGACGATGGTATAAGAGTTTTCAGTACTCCACCTGGATCACGTACACCATCTCGTCATAGCAGGAATCGGTCGAAGGACGATTCACGGAGCAGGCATGGAGAGAATAGTGATTTGGAGACTGGGAGCTCACGGAGCAAATCTCCGCATCATTCTGACTCAACAAAAAGCAGAAAGCGTCATACACCAGAGGAACCGCCACGAGCGAGTTCGTCAGGGGCTAAAGAACGACCCAATAGAAAGAAAATCGCTCATGAGAAAGAGAGGGTTTTGTCTGGGTCACCGTCATCCGCCCAAGGCGGTTTCTCTGAAGGACGAGGGAGCACAAAATCCCACAAGGGCAACATCCTGAGCCATGTTTTTGGAGACTCTAGGAAGATGTTTTCCAAGGCACAACCTGTGCCAATAGCTACACCCAGAGTGCCAAGTATTGAGGCGTGGCTTAATGATACTCCAGATCCTTTTGTGGATATGGATGAACCTCCTATCGAAGTAGTAGCGCCATTGCGGCCCTCTAAGGTAAAGGAAGCAGTGCCTGAAGAGATACATGCTGTTGAAGATCCTAATAAGATCTGGGAAGCTCTCGAACCCAAATCTAGCCCAAGATCAGGTGTGCACGGAAGCAGGAGACGCCAGAGAGTTCCGAGCTCTACTATTTATGAAGACAATCCATTTCCCTCGACTTTCGATTCTGCTTCTGCCCTAGGTGGCTCACCAAGTGGGACTACATCCGCATCCAAATTCGTCGATATTGTGAAAGACGCACCTAAGCTTTCACCATCTGTTTCACCATCATCGCTGCGAAGACAAGGAGCAAAAAGAACTTCTACTTCACCTACGCGTGACAGACGCAAGTCACGCTCTTGTAAAGAGCCCTTGGCTGAAGAAGATCGCATCCCGGTGTTGTCTTCTACAATCACCGCCTCTTCGGTGGAAGGCCCAGATCCCAAAACGCCCCTTCGACCTCCTGGGTTGAACCTTAAGCGTCCGTTTCCGTCAACTGGGAGACATCGTCTTTCCACGATTGCGTCTGTAGAAACCTTCAATACAAAGAATGGCAATGCACCACCCTCGATATCCGAGATGTCAGAATCGACTGTGCAGCCTGATCAGGTGCCTGAACACGACGACGAAGCAGAGGCGCGAGATCATTTCGACCCTAACTCGTTGCAGCGAAGTAGAAGCCGTCTCACCAAGCATGCGGATCTGATATCCGTCCTCTCCCTGCCAAAGGCTGGAAACAAGAGTATAGTATCTGCCCGTAGTATACGCACTAACCGGAGCCGCCTCGCTACTGCTACAATTGGGGATCTGATGAACGAGCTGGCTACAGATGAGAGCAAGTATATGCGTGAGCTGCGCACATTGGTTGATGGTGTCATTCCGGTCCTGTTGACCTGCGTCTTATCAAAGTCCGACTCTTCTATAGCTGCAGGCCTTTTCCATCCGTCAGCAAGTGATAATCCCGATCCAAACTTCACTAAGCCAATTGTAGATATGGGAATTGCATTGGAGAGGCTGAAGACGTTGCACAAGCGTATCCCGCAAAAAGACGCAAGAGCTTTGCTAACCTGGGCCCATGGAGCACAGAGAGTATATGCAGAGTATCTGAGGGCATGGCGCATGGGCTTCCAGGATGTAGTGGTCAACCTTGCTCCCTCTGAGGAGAGCAAGGCAGGGACTGGTTCTCCAGGAGCAGCGACAGATCTTGACAAAGGACTTCCGAGGAATAAAGACGGTGATGTGGTCAACGGCGATGGAGAGAGAGTAGACGTTGCATTTCTATTGAAGAGACCGTTAGTCAGACTCAAGTACTTGGCAAAGACGTTGAAAGGAATCAATTTCATCACACCTTCGGCGGAAGCTGAGAGCCTGGCCACAAAGTATCAAAACCTTGTTACCGATGCTCGAAATCGCTCCAATGAGGAACGCGCGAGGCTCGAGGACGAAGCTGCCTCGAACATTGACCCTACTCGCGTTCGGGATCCGCGGACTCTTGCTCCTTTGGCTGGTGTCAGCATCGACAGGACACGTCGTGTACGAGCTCGAGATCATTTCAACCTTGCGCTTCAGCATTCCAGTGGACAGCGTATAGACTGTCGAGTCGAGCTGCTTCTTCGTGACGAGACCGCCAAGACTGAGTCTGGCGGTGACCTCCTCATCTGCGAAGTAGACGGCACAGGAAGATGGTTGCTGTTTCCACCAGTGCAGTACGCTCGTGTTTCCGCTCGTAATGGCGATTCCAAAGGCGAGATCGTTGTTATGGTCAGAGGGTTCGGGAGCAATGGTTTGGAATGGCATGAATTGCTCTCTTTACGGAGCGAAGACGAGGAGACGGGCTTTGAGTGGGTGCAGATGCTTGGCTTGATACCTGTACCTCCCAAGATTTTGAGATCTCAAAGCTTCGTCAGTCGGCATAGGAAGGCCAAGTCATTGTCTGACCATGCCCCGTCAACCCTTGAGGCTCCAATTGCTCCGAGAACACCGGGCAAAAGCCGAACGCCAAGCCCCAGAGAGGTTGAGATCCCAATAGGAGAAGTACCACATGAAGTTTCTACGGCCTGGACTGAGCTTTCTTGTTCCGATGAACCCTATTCATCTCCTACGGTTACACAATTGAAAGATAGGGCAAGACTACAAAAGAAACAGCAACAGCCACTGCCGAGTACACCGTCGAAGTCGTCATCAAACTACGTTGACGATGTCAGTGATCTTCGTTCACTGCCAAGTCAAAGCTCTAGCAGGCAGACAGGACCCTCTGAAATGCTCCAGAGGCCACGAAGTTTCAAGGAAGCACTTGGTTTGGCGGGGACAAGCTCAGCCACCCTGGGTCTCCAGCGGTCGAAAGCAAAGAGGCGTTCAAGATATGCGGATCAATCGCCACTCAGCCCAAATTCTCCGAAATCAAAGGAACGTGACGGTGAAGCGGCAGCATCAGAGACTGGTAGAGTCGATGACCCGATGATTGGGGCATCCACTCGCCAAAATGACCACCAATCGCTTTCCCCAGAGCCTGTCTTGAGTTCGAGCCCAAGCAGTCGGAAACCGGTCGCAGATGCAAAGAAAGGAGCGGCCCGACCTGCTCACAATCGATCACGCTCGTCTGTTCCTTCGTTAGAGCTGCCTTTCATTCCCAAATCACGGAAGAACAGCCCCCCGACTACGCCTACCTATGAGCCTGCCAAAGAGCCGGACTGGGGCACAACAAAGGAAACGGACCAATCGCGGTCATCTTCTAAGCTGGGAAAGAAGCGTCCTGTATCATGCGATGCCAAGGCAGAAGAGACTACGCCCCCATCCACCCCAGCTCACAGGTCTCCAAGCCCCGTACAGCTGAAGGGATCGAAGACACCTGTCCTGGGAGCCGGCAAGAGCGTCACACCCAGGAGGTCTTCGTCACCATTAAAGCATGAGTATGAGCCTTCGACTGCGTCAGATTCCTCTTCAGATTCCGAGACATCTACTGTTGAACACAATGAGACCGCCTCGATAACCGACTCTTCGGAAGACGAAGACCTGGAGGATGGGAATGCTCCAACGCCATTGCTGCCTCTAGGTGCTATTCCGAATTTCAAGAAAGTCACTCCGCCTGGGTCAATATACTCAATACCAAACGGTACACTCGCACCTTCTCAATCAGCCTCCCAAAGCCCTTATAAGACGGTCCCGCCTCAGCCTACGAAAGCCACCAAGACCATTGCTTCGATATTCTCATGGTCTGACAAAGGCTCGTGGGAGGCTCTGCATCCAGACGAGTGTAGCATAGTGATCACCCCCGGACTCATCGAAGCCTATGAGATGTCTGCCGCTCATTCGAAAAACATGCCTCTCAGCTCATCTACCCCAGTTGTCGACGCAGACGCGTTCTCAGATCTGGCATCTAATGTGACGCCAGAGAACGGAGACCAACCATATGATCGTCCCCTTGTCGCTCTTGAGCTTACTCCTTTGGTTCCGCTACGCCGCGGTACCGCCATCGACATTTCAATCCGGTCTCCTCTAACTGCAAATTCTCAGATCACATCCGGCAGTAACATTATGTTTCGCTCCCGCAACCCTGAAGAATGCGAAGCCCTTTACGCGCTGATCAACCATTCCCGCATCAATAATCCCACATACGTTGCGCTTCAGAATGCGCGTGCCTCTGGCAACTCGTTTCCCTCGTCTTTGGACCGTCGCTCGAGTACCCGGCCCGCCTCACGAAGCAGCTCTTGGTTCCCAAGCCTTGGCCGCTCATCCAGTTACCGCGCCAGCAGCACCCCGACTCCAAGCATTGCTCCTAGCGAAAGCAGCATTGGCAGCATGTCCAGCGCGTTTTCCGCGCTACGGCGTTTTGGCTTGGGAAGCGGGGGCGGCATGTTCAACATTGGTCGTAGCACCATCAGCAGTCGTGAAGGGAGTAGGGAAAACAGCATCTACACCAGTTCGGAGAACTCAAGCGGCAGCGGCGCGAGCTCCCCTATGCCGCCGGGAAGCATCGCTGACACTAACGGAGGCAAGGCCGCTCCCATTGGCATCAGCAACGCAAAGATCAGACTCTATCTCCGAGAAACGGCATCACGCTGGCGGGACATGGGATCCGCCCGATTGACCATTATGCGCCCAACCTCGGCCGACGGCCTGCAACCACCTAGGCCGCAGGCGAGAAACGAGAAGAGGATCGTGGTGAATGGGAAGACGAAAGGGGAGGTCTTGCTTGACGCGACGCTCGGGGAGAGCTGTTTCGAGCGCGTGGCGAGGACGGGGATTGCGATTAGCGTGTGGGAGGATGTCAAGGGGCCGAACGGGGAGGTCGGGGTTGTAAATGCGGTTGGAGGGGTGGGAGGGGGGAGGGCGGTGGTTTATATGGTGCAGGTACGTTTTCGGTTTCCACATTTTGGTTTCTATGGCGAGAAGGGGACGGTGGCTGACTGTGATAAAATGCAGATGAAAAGCGAAGCGGAGACGGCGTATACGTTTTCTATTGTAGGGAAGTTGAGGTATTGAAATGGGGGGTGGTGTACGATGATTGTGAGGGTTTCAAGGGTCATGTGGGGTTGGTTCTCCTGGGTGTAATTCTTTTGATGTTGGATGGTGAGGGATTGTTCTGGCATTTTTCTGGCAATGGAAGAGGAATAGACATGGGAAGATATATATAATGCAGGAGCTTTGTTTGGTCTCTTCTCATCTTTGGAACGTTTTTTGACCTATACGTTACTCTAATGGAGTTCTTCCACCTCGATGGATGCAGAAGAATGAAGATGTGATTCTAATCCCCCAACCAAGTCACTTCTCCACCCACTCACTTATCCTCCCCTCACTGCCCCTCCACCTTCCCCCGAACCAACCCCTCCCTCCCCCCCTTCCCCTCCACCTCCACCCCCCACTCCGGCCTCGGGATCTCCACCGCCTCCGTCGTCCGCCCATACGCAATCCCGCCCAACCGACTCATCGGCCTCAACACCGCCGGATCCACAATGCTCCGCTCGGGATTGACGGCGTCCTCGCGGACCCAAAACCGCACCCCCTCGACCACGGCCAGCACCCCCGTCTTCTTCCCCGGCGTGGCGCGGCTCTCAAACTCCTGCGTGCTGAGCAGCCGGCCCTCGACGCTGAAGACGGCCTCGTGGACGCGCGAGCACGCGACCGCGCCGCAGGGCGCCGCGTGCAGGCCCGAGAGCGACCATTCGGAGACGCCGTAGGGCGCGTTGATGGAGGTTGCGTTGGCGGCTTCCAGCATGTGCTCCGAGAGGATGTTGATGCTGCATTCGCGCGTGGCGGTCAGGTTGCGGAGGGTGTCTTTGGCGTTGGAGAAGCCGCCGGCGAAGCCGATGGTGAAGAGGGGGGGGTCGTGGTTTATTACTTGCGTGTAGGAGAAGGGGGAGAGGTTGGTTGTCGTGCCTGTGGGTTGGGGGAGGGGGGGGGTTTAGTTGGGTGTGGTGGAGATTGGGGGGGGTGGGTTGCAGGGCGGATAATGAAAAGGGGGGGGAGTGAAATACCATCCTCCGACCTCGTCCCGATAAACCCCACCGGCCGCGGCACAATCCCCGAAATCAACAGCTTGTAGTTCAACACCGCCGGCCGCCCTTCCTCATACGGGTCAATCTCCACATGCTTCTTCTTCAGGCTCTCCCCGCCGTCGTTTGCGCCGTCCCCGAGCTTCCAGTCCGGGTTCCGCGTCTTGGTGTAGTGGAACTGCGCGGCTTCGCTCCAGTCCGGGCGCGAGGCTTGCACGGCGGAGAAGTCGGGGTGCGGGTTGCGGTTGACGTGGGATTCCGAGTCGAGGCGTTGTTCGTGCGGTTTGGGGTCGTGGGTGCGTTGTTCGGCGTCGCTGAAGTTGGCGGGCATGGTGAGGTGGAGGTTGCGGAGGGGATGGGGTTGGCGGGGAGGGTGCTTGCTCTGTGTAAATGCTTGTATGGCTTTGAGAATATCATGAGAATGGGAATGAGAGTTTTATCTCCGTAAACGGTGGATGGCCGAATCCATCCGTCCGTTCCTGAGCGGTCACTACGTCATAATATGTCTGTGTACAACCGAGTGCCATTGCGGACGCCGGCAACGACTTCGGGCATTTTGGAAGAAGCGAATGATTGAGTAGGATATATTTTCAGTGAACAGGAACCTTACAGCCCCGTAGCAGTCCATAACAAGAAGCTTGCATGTACTACAGTACTGTATTCCTTGCCCAAGCCCTAATCGCTACTATCATCGGATTGCGGGGCTTATCGATAGTGAGAGCGGGGCAATACCTATAACAAACAAACATGGAAGGGTGGGTGTAATTGAATAAGTATGAAAGGAGGGGCCATTCTGTCTTTGAGAAATTAAGCTCGCAAAAAAACACACCATACTGTAGCAATGACTGATCAGACCTCCCTCAAAAGCCAACTCGAGACTCTCACCATGTCATCCCCTAAATTCGAGACATACAAGCTCGGAGACTGGCATCTCCAATGCGGCGCTTCCATACCAGACGCGTACATTGCGTATAAAACCTTTGGCGATCCGAAATCGCCGGCAATTGTGTATCCGACGTGGTATTCAGGATGTAAGGAGGATTATATTTTGCTCGTTCCATAAAAAAAACCCCCCTTTGGTTAACATTTTCGCAGCAATATACGACAACGTCTGGTTGATTGGCGAGGATAAAACGCTGAACCCGAAGAAGGTACCATTTCTCGTTTTTCTTCGAGTCTGGTCCTTGATATGCTCTTTTGTGTTCTCATAATAAACAAGTACTTCATCATCATCCCCGCTCTCTTCGGCAACGGCGAATCTTCTTCGCCTTCCAACCACTCGACGCTGAAGAACTTTCCCAAAGTCTCTTTTTACGACAATGTTCGAGCTCAGCACGAGCTCGTGACCAAGCACATTGGTATCCAACACCTGCGCGCCGTGCTTGGATGGTCCATGTAAGCATATTTTCAAAATCGATCCTTCCCAATGCGAACCTATACTGCTGAGACATGTCTCGCAGTTCATGGTTCTGTCCCAAACCAGCAATGCTAAAGTCGATAATTGTAGGGGCGCCGGCCAGACATATCAATGGATAACGCAATTCCCCGACTTCATGGATCTAGCAGTTCCCTTCTGCGGATCTGCCAAGACATCTCTGCACAACCAAGTCTTTCTCGAAGGCGTAAAGAGCGCGATGTTAGCGGCCAAGGGGATCCGGTCCGCTGGTCCAAGCGAACGGGCTGTTATGGCGGAGGGAGAAAAATCCAGGACTTGGACTGAGGAAGAGAAGTCTGTGGGGATGAAGGCGTTTGGTAGAGGCTATGCGGGGTGGTAAGCTTTTCTGATCGTGATGGCCCTTGTTCTTGGTACGAAGTGTCGAATTCGAAGCTTAAGTTGTGAGAAACAGGGGCTTCAGCCAAAGCTTCTACCGCGAGAAGCTCCATGAGAAGCACTTCGGGTTCCCGGATCTCGAGGCCTTCCTAGTCGGCTTCTGGGAGGCGTGGGCGTGCTCCAAAGGTTCGATAGGGAATTTTTACTAAATACTTCCAAGTTTCTTGGTCTCGTGGAGCAAGCTGATATCTTCACCAGACCCAGAGAACATGCTCACAATGCTGCAAACCTGGCAGAGCGGCGACTGTTCCCTTCAAGAGCCGTACAATGGCAGCTTTGAAAAAGCCATGCAGGGCATCAAAGCAAAAACGCTGGTTCTTCCGGGGAAGACGGATTTGTATTTTCCGTAAGTGCAACCACGACTGAATATAAAAACCAAGTAAGTTGTTCATGTGAGGGTTCTCGCTAAAAGTCACAATTTCAGACCAGAGGACTCGGAAATCGAAGTCGCGAATATGAAACCCGGTGTCGGACAGATGGATGTCTTCCCTTCGATCTGGGGCCACTGGGCTGGAGGACCGGGCGATAGTAAGGAAGATTTGAAATGGCTCGATGAGAAATTGAAGGCCTTCTTCGCAGAGAAGTAAATGTTTACTGTGGGATTTGGAAAGAACGAGATTGTAAACATGGTTGCTCTAGCCTGATGTAAATATGTTTTGTAGGATATGCAGGCAAGGTCCATCTATATCTTGCGAAACCTCCAAAGAGGAATTATACACGTCATCCAACGCACCGGACGCAAGAATGCAGCATGAACGACAAGGCAACCAAAACCCGCCGTAGCTTCAAACAGCGGGTTCCCCGTAGCAGAATCTTTGCCAGTCTTTCTGACCCCCGAGAAAAAACAACATTGACGAAAAATGCAGAAGCTGCGATTACTATTGTCTGAGGCGACCACTGTACCATACCACCCCTTCAGGAACGCATCAATATCCATCACTGCGGTTTTTTTGCCCCAAATTTTGGCGGACCTTTGTGGTAAAGAGTGCATTGGGCAAGTCCCCTATGGCCCCTGGGAGTCGTCTGGATACTGTACTCTCGATGCAGTACACCGTGGAAGTTTGGGTCCATCTCACAAAGAAGGTGAAAGATTGGCATGGCTGTGCTCGCTCGACCTTTGCGGTACGGGCATACGTAGGTGACAATGATCCGATGGGGTTCTTGGGTGAAGGATGTCTGTGAAGGAAAAAGGAAAGGCGTGGTTGCAAATTTCGTGAATGGAATGGAGATTATTATCTGGATGGAAGATGTTAAGCTGGAAGAATGGAATTTATGAAGGGGGTTATGTGCCGTGTTGGGAGGTTCTGGAATTAGCTTTTTGGGAGAACTTCTGGGATGGGACAATATAATTTCGACGCCTGAAAAGCCACTCCACTATCTAGACGTTGATGGGTAATGGACCGCTTTTTGCGTTGCTATCGGTAAACCGATGAAGTAGCCAGTCTGCTTAACGATGTCAAGGCACAAATCAGTGCTTCAGTTGATGAGCAGTATTCATGGCTACCTCTGGCGCTGGAAGAACAATCCAGATTAGCATTGTATTAGTACGCGAATTTCTGCCCAACCAGCCTCTCACTCAAATGCCACAGCTTTTCTGCCTTCTCTCGGTCAACAGCGTAGTCTTCGGGTTTCGCAATATCCCCATCTTCCAAGTAAGCGCCAGACTGGTCCTCAATCGAAGGGTCCAAAGCAGCAATCAAGGTGGTTGAGCAGCCTTGCTGGAGGGTTTTGCCTTCGCCCGGCGTAAAGGGGCCTGGCCATAACGTTATTCCTTGGTCTAGCAATTTGAGTGAAGCGGGCGAGTAGACTCACGATTGGTGTTTGATTCGATCAATTTAATGCCTTCATTTCCCATTTCTGCAGTCATGAATTTCTGGAGTCCGGTACTGATGGCTGCTTTGGGGTCATTGAAGGCTCTGATGACCGTAGCAGCAAAATACAAAGCCTGCGTGAATGTCTCATGATCAAAGGTGTACTTACAGCCAGGGTGCAGTGAAAAAGCGTAGACGTGTTTGGTCTTGAGCTTGGATGCTAAGGCCACAGTGAACAATATGCTGGCGGACTTCGCCTGTCCATACGCCTTCCACGGATGGTAGAGTCTGCCATCCTAGATCGGGATAGCTAGTTATTGGATTCGTTTCTCTGACTTAATGGTATGGTAGATCGGATTTACCTCAAAGTTCCAGTCATCTATTCGTACATCTGCCATTCTATGCGCTGAGCTAGAGACATTGACAATCCTCGAACCGTGCCCGGCAGCGAGGATCTTTTCCATGAGTAGGTTCGTAAGCAGAAAGTGTCCAATGTAGTTCGTTCCGAATTGGCTCTCAATTCCATCTTCGGTCTTAGAAAAGGGACAGGCCATGATGGCTGCGTTGTTAATTACGATGTCGATTTTCTCCACGCTTGCACTGATGGCTGTAGCAGCCTGTCTTACCGAGGCTTGGCTGCCGAGATCAAGAGGGATGTAAGTGGTTGCTACATTGGGGTGAGCAGAATTTATATTGTCGATTACAGGCTTGATCTTTGAAAGGGATCGACCCGCAAGAATGATCAGTTTAGGAGATCCAACAGCGAGTGTGAGAGCTGTCTCTGCACCGATACCGCCTTCACTCGGACCAGTGATCAAAACTGGATTGTCAGTTGGAAGTGCCTTCAGATAGAGACCATCGACGCACTGATGTTGCCTTTTACTCTGTCATTGAAAGCTTCAACAACTTCTGCGCCGGTTGTCGCATGTCTGAATTGGGTCATTGGCTAAGCAGAAGAATTTTAGAAAGGTGTAGCTTTAGGATTTGTAGATTCGAGAAGATTTATTATAGTAGACTACGGACTTGGTCAGATCACTTATATTACCTTCCTTTGAGTATATAAAGTCTTTCACCTCGAAGATATGTTCCCAAATACTGAATTCGACGACATATCATGCATTATAAGCACTTCCATCACTCAATTGATGTTGAGGATTAGTCACTTCAATCAGGTTGAAATGGTGTCAGCGCCTCTGTCAGCAAGATGCATGAGATAGCGCTTTTTTTATTGCTCATGAACAAGATTAGGTCAAAGATATATATATAGCCATCTGCATTATAGATAGGGGTTTCGGACGTTGATAGGCACTTCTACGGTGTTTGATTTTGTGTGTTGAAGGGGCTAGTTCGGGCACTAGGGCGCTCTAGTCCCGCTGTCGTTAGCGGCTGATCACCGAAATCGCGTCCAGCAACACCTCATGTTTCGCTCAACGTCAGGTCTGCAAATACAATCACTTTAATTGCCAGAATCCGTTACCTTCATGGACAAACTGTGCTCGGTTACCTCTGCGTAAATGTGTTGTTAGCATAACCAGCGACCGCGGGACGTTTGGCCTGCCTTCAGTTCACATGCTTGATTGGCTACTCCCAAGCAAAACGACCATCCAGCGGGTAAAGCACCTCGATTCTCAATAAGTAATTAGATGGCGGCACCTCAGACTCGTCAGTGGGGAGTTACGCCCCCAATCTCTCTGAGCCTACCGACTGAAGCTGAGCTTGCGGCAAATGATGCACTCATTGCAGAGCTGAAGAGGCAAAACAATTTCGAGGGCACCGAGGAGACGGAGAAAAGGTATTCAGCTCGCACCAAAGACCCTAAAGCGTTTCACTAACCCTGTGCTTATAGAAAAGCTACCCTTCAGTTGATACAAAAGGTGACTGGAGAATTTGTAAAACATGTCAGCAGGAAGAGAAACCTCCCACAATCGGCCATCGATACCGCTGGCGGTAAGATCTTTACCTTTGGGAGCTATCGTCTTGGTGTATATGGGCCAGGTACGTTCGATGGGCTCACTGTTTAGCCCATCATGGTCGATTCCTAATTCTAGGTAGGCTCGGATATTGATACTCTTGTGGTCGTACCCAAGCACGTTTCCCGCGAAGACTTCTTCGAAGACCTTCCTTCAATTTTAGAAAGAATGGCTCCTGCCGGCGCCATCGAAGAAGTGACTCCGGTACCTGATGCTTTTGTACCTATTATCAAACTCGAATTCTCCGGCATCAGCATTGATCTCATATTTGCTCGTCTCGCCATCCCCTCTGTACCACTTGGACTGAATCTCAAAGACACGAGCTTGCTCCGAGGTCTTGAAGAGAGAGATCTCCGATCACTGAACGGAACAAGAGTGACGGATGAGATACTAGACCTGGTACCGCAGCAAAAGACCTTTCGGACAGCGTTGCGGGCCATCAAACTCTGGGCGCAACGTGAGTAATTGCTGTGTAATACCTGGGAGTCTACTGACACCAACGATGTCCAGGTCGGGCAATCTACGCTAATGTTATGGGCTTCCCTGGCGGTGTAGCGTGGGCCATGCTAGTTGCTAGAGTCTGCCAGTTATATCCTCAGGCTACTGGTTCGGTAATCATAGGGAAGTTCTTCCGCATTATTGGCAAATGGGGCTGGCCGCAACCAGTTTTGCTCAAAGCCATCGAAGACGGTCCGCTACAAGTGCGAGTGTGGAATCCTAAGGTACGCGTCCCTTGTGGAGTATGATTTTATATATCTTACCTTGTTTAGGTTTACAACGGTGATCGTTTCCATCTTATGCCAATTATCACTCCCGCATACCCTTCAATGTGCGCCACACACAACATAACCATGTCAACCAAGACTATTATTACCCGGGAGTTAGAGCGAGGAGGAGATATCGCCGACAAAATATTTACTGGTCAATTGCAGTGGAGAGATCTATTTACTAAGCATGGCTTCTTTACAAACGGCTACAAGTACTACTTGAGTATCATTGCAGGAAGTAGAAGTAAGGATGCGCAGCACGTTTGGTCAGGTCTTGTAGAGTCTAAGGTGCGTTTGCTGGTCTCTAACCTAGAAACGCAAGGTTCGATCCAAGTTGCACGTCCATTTAACAAAGGCTTTGATCGCACACACATTTGCAGGGACGAGGACGAAGTAGATGCTGTGATAGGCGGAGATCTCGACTACCAAGCTGCAAACGTCAAAGTTGAGACCACCGATGCTGTCAAAGATCCTAAGCATATTGCAGCTGCTGAAGGCGGCGCTGATGGTATGGCGATGCCAAACGGTAACGGCGAAACCTCTACCAACGGTGAAGGGGAGCACACCTTTTTCACTACAACCTATTATGTTGGCATTGAACTTGCTCAAGGTCAGTCTAAGTCGATGTAGTGAATGGGCCGACTGACGGTGTGTAGACGCAACCAAAAGACTCGACATATCGTACCAGACGAAAGAATTCAAGGAGATCTGTCTTGGTTGGCAGAGCTATAATCCGGAACAGAATTCTCTCAGCATCATACATACTCGAAAGTAAGTACACCTGCACACCTGAATCCCATCTCGCCTTGCAGATTTTTGGCATCTTGTTGATCAAACCTGTCGCAGCTACGACCTTCCGGAAGACGTCTTTGATCCAGGAGAGACAAAACCCAGCAGGCCGAAGAAGAAGACAATGACCAAGAAGATAGAATCATTGGTGAAAAAAAGAAGCCTCGATACTAGCGGAGTTGAGGTATGTTATCTTGTGCGCCTAAGACGGAGATGGCAGAATTGCCATGAAAATTACAAGACAACTCCGAATTTGATAGCGCGCCCATGGATTCAAGGTAGTGTTGAACAATATATCCTGACATTCTCTAGGAGAACACTACGTTGCGTAACGGTGTAAAACGACAGCGATCAGATGTGGAACCAAATGGATCGTGTTGATGTATTAAAACTCAATACCGTACGATAGGTTGGACCATGGGAGTAACGGTCAGTAAGCATCGAGTCCAAGTCCGACATTCAAAGTACTAGCCTTACCAATACAGTTCTAGCTAACATTGAAGTTCATCCTCAAGGAAGTGAGGGAGGAATGTTGACAGAGTGTGGAAGACATCTAAACCGAAGCTATGAAGGACTTCGCAGCTAGCATACTAACACCCTCAACTGATGCCATTTGCTCGGTTCAAGGAAAGAACTGGCCGTTGTAGGGAGGACGCAGGACATGTGCCATATGTTCAGAAGGCCCTTTGCAGAGATCCAAATAAGGGTTGGCTTTTTACTAACAGCTATTTACATATAGGTCGAAATTCTGAGAACCTAAGGCCGGGTGGGGTGTGGCAGGCTGCTTTGTAGCGGTCCTTCAGCTTAGCCATGTACATAAATCAATTGATTCAGTTTTTGAAGCCTACGGGCTTCAGCAGTTATTTTCTCAAACGCATCGAGAACACTCGTATGCAGTGCCAGATCACTATGGTGTGCGAAGATTCATTGCAGCATAACGGGTCATCCACACCCAGTTTTATTCAGTTGTGCTGCAAAGAATTTTCGTTTTCCTGCACTCTCTGGTGGATAAGACGATCCGCTTGCTTACAATAGTGAGTGGGCTGAGCCAGTGAGCTGGCATCCCCTTCATTAGGTCCACGCACTCCAAGATCTATGATACCGTCCAATCACACTTTCGATTGTAAGACTGGAAAATCTTGAAGGTTACGGGCTTCAGGAATTGAAGTTTCCACTGGCGCTGGACGTCACTAGTCCTTCAAAATTATACCAATGCATAACCGTAGCTATTTACCAGAGACTTTGTTATTTTATTCGATTTCTTCCTTTAAGTTATTCTTATTCTGGAGATTGGCCGGGCTATAATTGCAGTGGAAGCAATGAAATGTTTACCTGGCTAGATGACGAGCACTCACTCATGAAACTCCACGAGATCCAATTTTCTTAAATAACGGGCAGAATATTATATCAGGTGGTAAATTGACCGAAACTAAACAACACGATCTTCCGTTGTTCACGAGATATTGAACGAGACCATCATATTGGAGACAGGAAGTAGAAACATATGAACCAGCAGAAATACAAAGCGTACAGGGATCACAGCTTTCAAAAGACTTTGCATTTAAGCACAGATCGATGAATCGAAAGGATTGTTAGAATTGCTGCATGCTGTGTAGCATTTCATCCAGGGCATGCTGCATGCAAATTCTAAGAGCAACAATTAGAACAGCTGAGAAAAGCAAGCCTTGCATGGTTTGCTAGCGCGGCTGAACGCGCGGCAAGACACGGCGGTTACACTAGCGTGACAGGGTGTTGACTTCTACTTACCTATCCTTTGCGAGACCGTGCGATACTTCACATTAGGTTGAAGGCAATCCGGAGACCAGACAGATCACTGAAAACCCGCACTCGGCAGCTGATGCCCGTTTTGGAATCCTCCAATGCCTCGATCGTTACTGCCTGGTTCCTTCAAGTAAGGCTGAGCAGCCTGAGCTTGCCTTTGTGCGAGTAGCCGCCCCCATCATTAGTCTCGTTCCGATAGGGCGAAGGAATGGTATCCTTGCGTGTATCAACCAACCAAATTGAGCGCTGGCCACCCTTTCGCTCCTTCCACACGTACATCGTCTGAGAATATAACTAGGCGCAGTGCTTTCGCCGCCCCGAAAAGAGCATGACTCATCCGAAATATGTATAGGTTGGCTGGAATATGAAACATCTCGAGTCACATTTATCCGATTCTGGCGATAATTGAAGCCCCGCTGCTGTGAATTCTGCATTCTGCCGCCGTGCTGATGGCTTCATATATAAATATTTTTGGGATGGGGCTGTGTTGTGGTTCCACAGGGGTTTCGTAAGCTCTGAATGTCGAATGACCATCCTAGAAAATGGATACTTGAGCTGCCTAGTCATCGTCATTTCCATATAAAGAAGGAGCATAAAAACCAAGCCCCCGTATCTCCATTTTTGTACTGTTATAGAACCTCTATTTCTCTCTCTTTCGTTATCCGTATTCCGTGCACTGCTAGTTTTATTATTGCTTTCGCTATACCTACTTATCTAAAAGACTTCTAGCTCTCTACTATTCTTGTTGGATATTTAGAGATGGAGACAACATCAAAGTTGAGCCGCTCTGAAGATGTTCGGCCCGGGAAGCGTTTGGTCGTAGCTTGTGATGGTAAGAACGACTCTCCTTTTCAAATATGTTTTAGTCTCTTCAATCGTAATAACAATTCATCAGGTACATGGATGGTACGCCCGCAACTCCCTATTGGATTATTCGGTAGCACACTGGCTGGAGAAGAACACTAATCATCCCTTCAATCAGAACAGTGACAACGGTTTCGAAAGAAGCAGCTACCTCCCATGGGATACGAACGGGCACCTGCAAAATCCATCGAACGTGACGCGCATATGTCGAGCTCTACAGTCCGAGAGCGACAATGGCATTACGCAGATCATATACTACCAAGCAGGCATCGGTACTGAGGCCGGCCTACTGGATCATCTCTATGGTGGCGGCACAGGAGCCGGGCTGTCGGAAAATATTCGGGAGGCTTACGCATTCATCGTGAACAACTATAAACCCAATGATGAGATCTTTCTCATTGGCTTCTCACGAGGCGCTTTCACTGCTCGAAGCATTGGTGCCATGATCAACTGTATTGGTTTGCTGACGAATGAGGGCATGTCGCACTTCTATCATATCTTCAAGGAATGGGAAAACCAGGATAATCGTCGTTACCGTTCTAGATGGCATCATCGGCCAGCAAGCTTGCCCAACAGAATGCATATTGCCACATCTGCTTACGCCCATGAGCTAGAGAAGGTATGAGGCTAACCTCCAAATTACCAGAACACTCACTGACACGTTTAGCTTGGCTTAACGCGCCGAAACATCCCTATCAAAGCCATAGCTGTGTGGGATACAGTTGGTATGGCACACAGATCTCGAGAAACATAGTACATCTCTGACAATCTTCTTAGGATCCTTGGGCATTCCAGATATCGGTCTCTGGCAGCATTTTCCTAAAGAATACTCCTTCGTAAACACAGCAGTCTCGCCGAACGTCGAGAACGCCTTTCAAGCACTCGCCCTCGACGAACATCGCAGACCATTTTCACCCACTATTTGGGAGAAGCCTGCCGGACAGGTTAATCCCAGGAAATTGAAACAATGCTGGTTTCCTGGCGTTCACGGCAACGTACAATCTCCTCATGCCTCCGCGTAGACAGAATCTCCATAATAACAACTCGCAGATTGGTGGTTCCTACGACGACACAAACATGGCCGACATCACTCTCGCCTGGATGATCTCCCAACTTTCCCCCTTCCTTACCTTTTCACCATCCTACATCCCCTGGCAACACGACCTCAACACCGAATTCTACAACCACCGCCATATCCCGGCTCGCCCTTGGGGCCTTGGCAAAATCTACAACTCGATGAAAGGCATCAGCGCCATCGCCGGCAGCAAAACCCGCACACCCGCGCACTACTCCACCTCGGACCCCAAAACTGGAAAGCCGACAACCAGAGAGCTCGTGGATACCCAAGAGTACGTGCACGCGAGCGTGCGGGTGAGGATGGGCGTGCATAACCGCGGCACAGAGGATCAGGGCGTTTATCGCCCGCCGGCGCTGAAGGGGTGGAGGTTAGTGGGCGAGGCGACGGATCCCGAGCGGAATCATTTGAGGTGGGAGTTTGGGAGTGGGAAGATGGGGGCTGAGAGGACGATGTTGGAGGATGGCATGGGGGAGGTGGAGATGGAGTTGTTGGAGAGGAGTCCTGAGGCGTGGGAGATCATTACTAAAGGGCCGGTGAAGAGGAGGTGGACGGAGGGGGTTTGAGGGGGGTGGGGATGAGAGGGTTTTTTAAAACAGGTGGTATTGTGTTCAACGGCTGGATTAGGTACGCTGGGTGAGGATCGTCAAGAGTTTGTTCGATGGGTATTTTTGGAGTCGCTGCGAAACGCAGGGGAGTCTTGGATATGTGGGACGTTCGATTTCTCGGCTGCTATAGGGAGTTATGCAGCGCGCATTTGTTTACTATTTGAAAAAATTTCTTCGTAGCTTCCGCTACATAAAAGTCTCCATGGTTACTGAGACATGGCGGAGGACTTTCTTCACACGATATCTTGCAATGTAGGGGCTGTGGTGTTCGAAAACTATCTCTAGTTTTACGATAAGATTTGATCAAGGGTGTGGAGAAGCGCAATCAAACAGAAATTGAGCAGCCGGGGGGAAGGGTGTCATTATATGTTGCTCATTCGTTTCTGCTTTAGTTTTAATCTAATTTACCAAAAAAAACCCTTGAACAAAGCCGATGAGTGCGTGAGTTCATTCATTTAGTCACCAACAACCGACAGCCAGAGCATACCAGACCCATTGGCATTTTAGATACTGACAACAAAGCTTTAGCTTCATTTACTCGGTTTTTCTTATCTCACGAGCTTTGTGATTGAGACGTGAAGAAATCATCGATCGTTCTTGAGTAAGTCAGGGGCAATTTGCCTGTTGGCCTGACTCTAGAGGGAATGGTTATGGTCCCGCTGGAACTCTCTCTCATTTGGCCTGGTGGAGTGCTTGGGAGGTTGGACTTCGGATGTTCCAAATAATACATGTAGCCATTTGTTTCAAGTCGGCTTTCCTTGAGTGGATCTCAATGATGGGGTTTGGATACTAGGGGCTTGGACGTGCGAAGCGATCCAAATTCGTCATCCATGTGGGAAAGTTCACTCGTGAAATATCCTTGGCAGGATTCGGTGAACATAGAAACTTCAAGGCTAGATGTGATGTTTGACACTGACACAGGGACATTGCAGATACCCTTGCAAGAAGTGTATCGAACAAAATCGGGTACAGCCACCTTCATCTTCTCCGAAATATCCTGCTCGGAGATGAGGACACTCCCGCAAGTCGTGCACTTACAGAGATTCAGGAGCGCCAGTTTCAATTCAATGATCCCCGCAGCAATATTAGTAGTAGAGATCTTGTTCTGTAAGAATAGGCATATACCAGGGCCTCCAGTAAGACACTCCACTCTGGAGAGGGAATTGCATGCAGTGTATCTTGGTGTATGTACTTAGTATATGACAAGACCTGAAACTGATCGACCCTGAGTCATGTCGATGAAAAAGTTTCGGATTGTAGAAGTGCTGAAAAGGTGGCAGCATGGGCGCCGGTGCAGTCGGTGAGGAAGAGGGTTGAAGTGGCTCAAAGGAGGGAAATTGGTTTTTTTTAGCACCATCAGGGTTTACACGGTGCTGTAGATTGTAGATGGAAGAAGGAATCGGCGAGAGAGTAGGTGTGCGAAAGGCTTCTTGAGAGGATACAAGAGAACACTCGATGAAATGGAAGAATAGAAGAAGTTATTACTTCTGAAGAAAGCTGAAAAAGGGGGTGTAGCGCACTGTAAGCAGCATATATGTCCAGTACGATGTTAGCTGAATATGCTAGATTGCAATGTTTTAGGGCGACTACGACGCTCAGTGATCCAGACAATAACCTAGATACATGGCCGTACACGCGTATTCTGCTAGGAATCTGTTATCTTGGAAGCGATCTTTAACCATATAAGGAAATTAGACGCGTTAGAGATGGATGGCCTTGATCTCCTCCGCTGGTAGAAGCAGATATCTACGGAGATGTGAGCGCTTGCGTTTGACTTGAAGCTGCTGAATTGATCGACGACGGCCAATAAATCGATAGCTGTAGCGAACGCCTGGCCGATTGATGACATGGAAAGTTTCATCATTATCTCTCTATGAAATTCTGCCATCATCCAGTGCTGGCAGGCCAAGGTAATAAGGCAATAAAATGCTACATGTGGATTGCAACGGTCTGCTCCTTCAGGAAGCCATGGGTAGCGGAGTAATCTAAAGAATGCCAGTTGTTTTTTTTTCGTTGTTGATGAGGGTATTTTGAGTGATGTTTAGATTTAGTGAGCAAACAGGAAACCCCACCAAACCTACAAGTTCTAGAATACAGGCGCTAGTTTCGTATTTTGCATCTTCAAAGATATGGTAGGATTGCATGATATTTCATCTAGTCCTCCTTGACGCCCGTCATACCTCTTGCAGCAATCGCGACGTTTAGTAGGTGTATCTTACCATTTCGATTGCGTCTCCAGTTTCCGCGTTTTCCAGATCATCTTGTCTCAAGCTAGTCGATCGGACGCTTGGAGTTTTAGTTAACCCATTGAATACTCCGCTTTCTAGTCGCCTTGGACTACACTCGCTGGGGGGGGTATAAGCACTATTGAGCTCTGAATGTGGATTGCATCGTCCGTTCCATAGCTCTGACGTACTGCTTCCGGTACGGCGCTTGCTAAGTGGCGGCTTTTGTGCTAACGAAACTCTGGTTGCCTTGTAACGACCTGCGGAAGCTAGCTCGGGCGTGGACTTATTTTCGGATTTCGACGTGAAGGAGAATATACTGCAGACTTTTGGACCGAAGTGTTGAAAGAATCTAGGTAGGACAGGAAGACAGCTGATGATTGTGCCAATGGTAAGCTCGGTCGAAGCCCAAAGACCCATGACTGCCAGGTTGTAGCTGATATCGGGCAGTTGTACAACCCTGAATGTGTAGTACGTACGTACGATAGACGTCACGCAGGCCCTAAATTACGTAGAGTCAGTGGTAAACTCGTTTTAAAGAATAATTGACTGTGCACAGATATTTGCAACATCAAGCCGTAAATTTTTGGGAATGATCGGAAGCACTCACAGAAGCCCGGCCGCGAATATTGTTGTCACAAAGATCTTCTTCTTCAAAGGTACCTGCAACTTCCATAGACACGGCATCGGGAGGATCAGAATTGCGAAGTCAGATATGATGTTGAAAAAGCCGCTGGCCAGGTACAAGGCATTCGCGTTCAGGCAGTGGCCGGTATGTAGCCACGGTTTCCAAATCTTCTCCCGTGGACTGCATAAGGCTATCATGAAGATAATATGGGCGAGGTCGTACACCAAGTTACTCCAGATGCAAACATGAATACCCACAAACAAGATCAGGTTGCCGGTTCGGGAGGGTACGAATATTCTGAGATACTGGAGAAGAATAGACAGCTTGATGAAGAACACACCTATTTCATATACAATTGAGGTGATGTTCACCCACTAAAGACCTCGTCAGATTGTTTTATCTATGTTTTGGCTCTGGGTCAAATGGCATACGTAGAGTAATTTTGAAAAGGCTCCAAGACGTATGTTCCACATGTGGGCGCCGCTGCCATATCTGATGGTAAAGCCCGCCACAACGATCTCAGCGACTTGACTCATCTACTGCAATCAGCGGCGTTGACTTGATTTTCATCTGGATGCAACATTACCCATCCGATCAAAAGTGCGTCTGATAGGCGTCAGTACATTGCAAAAGGAGGGATAACAGTTCCGCTTACAGTCTTCGTATGTTGTGGATTTGAAGAGGTAAACTTTAGTATACATGCGCATCAAAACCGCCAAAGCTGGGATCATAATGCAGAAAGTCGCACTCAAGATGACTGCTGTGTTAAGATTCGCGGAGTGTTGGAAATCAGTAACTACGCCTGCAGGCGGTTTCCCTGCTGGTCCATCGAGCAGAGCCTGAAGCTGGTAAGAATTTGGAGGAGTCATTTGACTTGCCATGGCGAATATTAATTAACATGGAGGTTGTTGTTTTTGGGAAAGATTAGTCGCTGATGGTGAGATTGGCGATTCACTAGCTAGCAAATTTCCAAATAACTTTTCAGGGACGTGTTGAAGAACACTCAACATGGTCATGATTGAGATTTCTTTCCAAGCTAAACAGGTCTAGTGTATAGCGCTCGAGGAAGGTTTCTCTGCCCAAATTGAGTAATTTTTCTCCCTTCCATTTGATGTTTACGCTCTCGGTCTTACAATTCATGCTGAAGTAGAACTTTCAACAGCTCGAGTTACGCAACGTTGTAGATGAGCATTCAATGGGACATTTGCACATCGTATTCGATCATTTTCATCTTCTGAATACTCTCGACTGCAGCCATAGCTGGTCTATTAACTGTTGTGTTGCGGTCCGAAGAAACAACATGAGATGTCTATGATCGACAGGTGCCTTCATTTCCGTAAGCTGCATTCGTCACCCTACTTTGACCGTTCGTTACTCAGTTGAAGAATATATCGCTTGATGAAAGAGGAAGTGACCTCGTAGTTGATAGGCAGCGTTTTAGTGCATCGTAGACTATGCATGTCAGCTACTGCACTCGCGTGGGGTAGCCTTATGTTCCCTGTGTTTCCCCAGCTGAACTCTCCTAATCACCTACTAGCAGTCGACCAAAATGCCGAGAGATGCAGACGCTTGCATTGGATACCACCATTCGGCAGTCAGTGCAGGGCCTGTAGGATAAGGGATGCAAAACCTTTGGAAGTCAACATCACACTCGACTGAGGGCTTGTTGACACCCAATCTATCAGTGACTACTCTGCAAATATTCCGAAGTAGAGCCGACGGCATTTAGCTGGATACGCATGCGATCCTCTAGGGATGGAACAATTGGTTCTAACTCATCTGCAGTGCAGGCTGCGGTAATGGCTGGCACCTCTAGATCCCAGCGTGGGTTCCTGATCAAGCTGCGAGCAGGTACGAACGTCGTTCCATCAGAAAGAAGATTTTTGATATAGTTCTGAGCAGTCGTTGAGGCCAACTAAGCGTTCGAGTCTGCTGCGCTCATTTCTAATCCGACAAACCTGCAGCGACCAGTGCGTCGTGATGAAAAGCGACCTATTCGGCAGATTCCCAGACTCGTTGTTGGAAGATGAGATGTACCAGAAGCAATTGGATGTTCGTTGATCTAGGAGGGCTTCCAAAAGGAAAAACGAGAAGTCCATTAGCGGGCTTCAGCCCTGTGGGGCGGGGATCACCAAACCCCTATTTCTAATATGCATCATTGAATGCATTCCGATGAGGTTTGGCCCTGCCAATATCCTCACCTCATCTCTCCAACTGGCGAGTACGCAAGTTTGTGTGGTTGCAGACATACCGGCTTGTTGCCACCTGACCTTGAGATTCAATTAGGTAGAGTCGAGGGAAGCGGGCCATATTCGCTCCACTGTCAAATAGTATTCCCAACATAGGTTGAGAATCTTATCCCAAAAGCTCAAAAATCTCCTCCTTCAAAGTCCGAGGTCGAAGGTCACTGTTGATGTTGCAACCACTACCAACTGGTCATATTCTTCATCGAGTGCTTTCACAGAATGTATAAATAAACCACTGTATTTGCTTATAAAGACAACTATTGTCAAAAACTTTTTGAACCAATTGCTGAGGCTTATTGTAATGATAATCCAACAAATATTCACATTCCATTCGCTTTTGTTTCCAAATTATCTACAATATTTGATCCATTCTTCGAGTTACCGTTGAGCAAATCGGGATGATCGTCAATGTCGGATTTCTTAGGGCGGAAGGGCATGGGCGTGTTTGGTCGATTTGATAAGAACTGTAATTTTCCGTCAGCCTCTAGTGTCGTCGATTTAATGCTACGAGGAGGGTTTTGAGGCTTACGGATGAAGCTGCGGACAGCAGTGCGATCAGACTCGCCTGAACCGCATCTTCGTGAATTCCTACCCCCCAGACTCTCTCCTTTTTGCCGGAAACCGTACACTCAATATATGTTGCAGCCTTTGTATTTTTCCCTTCCCCAATAGCGTGTTCTTTGTAGTCAGCAACGTCAAGGTCAATTCCAATAGGATGCAGAGCGTTAGCGAGAGATGAGATGGGGCCATTGCCGGAGCCCTTGATCGGATGTTCCACGCCATCAATAGCTATCACACCTTCAAATCGTCGTTTCAGATTTTGGGTGTTCTGGCTACGGCCGTTCTGTGGAGGGGCGGGGCTGTTGGAGCGATCGATCGTGATACTGTAATCAATCAAGGTGAAACGAGGGTTAGTCTTGAGGTGATACGCGTTTTCAAATAGCTCCTGAATTTCTCGTGGAAGGAGTTCGCGGCCAACAGCCTCGGCCTCCTTTTGCACGATTCTCGAAAATGCAACTTGTAAGCCACGTGGAAGATCGAGTTCAAGGGACCTTTGGATAATCCAGGCTGCGCCGCCTTTGCCGCTTTGCGAGTTGACTCGAATGATCGCTTCGTACGTGCGACCGATATCTTGCGGGTCAAGAGGGAGGTAAGGCATACGCCATGAGTCTTCATCCGAGGCGCCTTCTGCTTTTCGAACTTGAAATCCTTTCTTGATGGCGTCCTGATGAGATCCACTAAACGCACAAACGACAAGCTGACCTCCATAGGGAGCACGAGGATGAACAGGTATTTTGTTGCACTCTTCCACCACTTGTATAACAGGGTTGATGTCCGAGAAATCAATATTCGGATGTATGCCTTGTGTGTAGAGGTTCAAAGCTAGCGTTACAAGATCGACATTCCCGGTCCTCTCGCCGTTTCCGAATAGAGTCCCTTCCACACGATCGGCGCCGGCCATCTGGGCAAGTTCTGCAGCTGCAATAGCACAACCACGGTCGTTATGCGGATGTAATGACACGCTGATCTTCTCACGTTCTGTAATGTGTCGGCAGAAAAATTCAATCTGATCAGCGTATATATTAGGAGTGGACATTTCCACGGTGGCAGGAAGATTGAAAATGATGGGATTCGATTTTGACGGCTCCCAAGCTGCTTTCACGGCTTCACATATGCGAACTACAAATTCAGGATCGCTGTCCGAAAAATTTTCGGGCGAGAACTCGTAAGCCCACTCGGTTCCCGCTTGTGCTGGGTCATCTTTTGTTATCGACCGCGCGAGCTTAGTGCATTTGACTGCCAGAGTTATGCTTTCTTCCGGTGTGAACCCGAAGACTATCCTCTGAAAACATTCACTCGTGGCTAGGTATAGGTGCAAGATGCCCTTCTTAGCTCCTTTGAGCGAATCGACCGTCCGCCGTATTAAATCCTCTCGACAAGGCGATAGAACTTGTAACCACACATCGTCGGGTACTACACCGGAGGTCTCGACCAAACGTCTTGTGAAGTCGAAGTCGGTATCCGAGGCTGAAGGAAATGACACCTCAATTTCTTTGTAGCCCAGTTCAACTAACATCTTGAAGTAACGGAATTTCTGGTCCGAATCCTACATGTTCCCAAATTCAGTACAATTCCCTCGCTCTACTCCAACACAGGACACATATGTTCTCCAGGGTCGAGGGCAGCTCTGGACGTACCATGGGATCTATCAAGGACTGATTTCCGTCTCGAAGATCTGTTGCTAGCCATCTCGGCGGTTTTTCTAAGGTTTTGTTCGGCCATTGTCTGTCAGGCAGATGGAGCGGTTTGAAGGCTCGGTACTTTCTCGATGGGTCGTTAAGCCTTGAGTCGAAGTCTCATTAGCATCTTTCTAATGAGGTATACGGAGGCTCTTGCCTACATCGGCATTATGACTCCGATTCCTCGGCTTTAGCGATTACGGTAGGAAAGATGTCTATCCAGTTGGTTAAGCAACAAAACCTGTTTTTTTCTTGTTAAGTGTTGTGCCCAGCCCTCCACTATCTGTCTCCTTCACTTGATGGCTTGAATGTTTGTGACACAAGGTAGCGCTTGAATTAAGTGATGCAAAGAAGGTCTGGGGTTGGGGTAAAACGTTCTGCCGTTGTCGGCCCGAGGCAAGGCGGTTTCTACCGGCACGGGGTAGAGTACGGGGCAGCCCTACTTTAGGGCTCGACATTAGCCTAACTTTACTGTACCTAACCTTACCCACAACCTAGCAGTTTGCAGTACGCCCAGCTCCCTCCCCGTGATATGTAAATCTTTCCCGCCTGGCTTGATTTCATGCATGTGTGATTCACCGCAAGGCTACAACAGATAAGGTAGGCTTGTAGATACAAACAGAATGTTTTCAGCTTCTGTCTTCTTTCTTTACCTGCCCCAGACTCCTTGACTGCTCAATTCTGCGAATACTAAGTGCTGTAATTAACGTCGCTCGTGCTTGCATCTACTCTTGGAACCTGAAAGCCTCGATCTGCTTAGTTACTTCTTATAGTCTCTCCATTCTAGCTCTGCAAAGGTTTCTGATTACATCTTCAAGATGGACACCAGACATCCAGAAACACTCCGGATCCTTTGCTTCGGCGACTCTTTAACAGCCGGCTACACTCGCTACGGCTTAGAACATTATCCATACTCTGACTTCCTTAAAAAAACACTGCGAAAGTTTTTCCCTTCGACGAAGATAATTATAGATAATTCCGGGCTCTCTGGCGACCGCGTCAAAGCAGGCAGGTTCCTTCGCAGAATGGAGGGAAAGTGTGCGAAAGCTGCAGCAAAGCCGTACAATTGGGTGATTGTTCTGGGCGGCACAAACGATCTTGGGTGGGGTGAAGCCCCAGAAGCGATCTATGAAGCGTTAAGTATGCTGTTCCTGCTTCTTGTTATCCACAGACTTCCGCCAAGAATCGTCGTATTCAAAGCTGTCGTGAAGATGAAACCCGTTCTAGTTCTTCATGACCCTGCTCTGCCATCTTTGCTAACAGGTCAAATAGAAAAGACCTGGAACACAGCGCTCGACACAGGCGCAAATCTATTGGCATGCACTGTGATAGAGTGCGCATCCTCTAGCGAATCCCTCATTCGGAGAAGGAATGCTCTGAATGCGCTCATAGCAGAGCACGTCCAAGATCGATAGTAAGTTGGTCATCTTCTTCCTACAGTAATCCTTAAACGCATGTCCGTTTCGATTGACTAAGACCCAACCCTGGATTAGCCACACCATTGATCTCTGCAGCGCAGTGCCATACTTTGCTATGGATGAGGACATGCGCGACAAGATCTGGGATGACGGCTTGCATTTGACCAAAGACGGGTACGAGATGATGGGCGATGCGATAGCTTCACGAATGATAGAGCTGTTGCAATCTTGCGATGATCCGAAGAACACCGGCACGAAGATTTCTGGAGAAACTGGAGCTAAGAAACCGCCAAAGGAGGTTCTTCCGGCTCTTTTACCTTCAGGTTCTTTTAAAACGGAGTAAAAAGAAGGGCTCAAAGGATTCGGCGCAAGCCTCTTTCGCAATTTTCTGGTTCCAGAAGAAGTCATATGGTAGAATCGATAAGTCGTAAAATGGAAGAAGTAGAAAGTGCTGGAGTTTGGAACACCTAGCCAGTCTTTATCTTTTGACATAGAAGCCTTTCTTAGCCCGGGAATTTCGAATTATATTTGATGAACAATATAGACATTTTTTATTCACAGCTTCGCTTCGCCCCGCCTGCCATGAACAGCATCATCAATAACCTGCATCGCATCATACAACCGCCTCTCCTGCAACCTAGGCGCCACAACCTGGATCGACAAAGGCGACCCTAAATACACATTCCTATCAACCGTACTCCTATCCCCTGCCACTTATTAGCTAAATTGCCACAGCAACCAGGTAAGGAGCTTCTTACACAGTTCTCTATTGGTCTTATCCCATGACGACAGCGGCTCCCCGCTCATCTCTCCCTTCAAATCATCCCCCTCAAGTTTCCGAACAGGGAGTGTTGCGGCAGGATAATCTAGGAGTACAAAACTACTCGTATAGCCTACCCCGTTCCATCGATCGATCGATGGGACGGGATGGGCTGCTACGGGGCAAATGATCGCATCAATTTTCCCCCCTTTTTGGTCCTTCCAAATACTCAGAAGGGCCGTTTCTAGCCCGATTCTCTTGGCCTGAATTTCTCTTAACTGCTCCACTGTCTTCGGTTTTCCTCTCTTTAGCCTAGTTTGCAACCAGGGGATCAAGGGTTCTTCGGTTTTCTCTAACAGGTCAAACCACCGGTGGTACCCATCCACCCCGAAAAACTTATTTGCCACACCTTGACACTCCCTAAACCTCCCCGACTCCACGTCCACAACCTCAATTCCCCTTCCCTTCAGCTTCCGCACTACCTCCTCCAACGTCCTCCTTACAGGTGGCAACGGCTCAACCACCCCATCCCGCCACAAAACCCTAATTTTTAACGGACTCTTCGCCTTTCTCTCCACACTCCACCACCGACCCGGAAGCACTGCGGGATCAGCTTCCCACGCCCTCCCATCCTCCACTGCCTCCATAAGAACGCCTACATCTTCTAACGTCCTCGTAATAGGGCCAGCACAAGACTGCAACCCCACCCTTCCAGCCCCCTCCAATGTCCCGCTTTCCTGCCCTGCATAAGGTACCCGCCCTGCGCTAGGCTTGAACCCGTACACTCCATTACACATCGCCGGTATCCGTATGCTACCACCTATATCCGTCCCTACACCCATCACGCACCCCCGCATCGCCACTAGCACGCCCTCCCCGCCACTACTGCCGCCCGCCGTCCAATCTCTCCGGTTCAGCGGATTCAGCGTTCTTCCAAACAGATTGTTGATGCTGTCAAGAGCCATCAGTGTCTGCGGCACATTGGTCTTACAATGGATGACAGCGCCGGCTTGCAGTAGGAGGTCTACGAGCATCGCGTTCTTTGTAGCGGGTTGGAAGGCAAGCGCGGCAATTCCGATGGAGGAGTCGATGCCGGTGATGTGAAAACTGTCTTTTACAGAGATGGGGAGACCGTGGAGGGGGCCGAGAAGCTTGCCTGTGCGGGCGAGGTGCGAGTCCAGCTCAGAAGCGCGGGCCAGGGCTAGTGAGAAGAGAGGTTCAGTCAGGCAGTTTGTTAGTTGATGAGCTATAGCTGCACGCTTTTGAGGGAGCAATTAGCCTGAGAATTCTCTAGAAGCAACTGGAAGGAGTGAGGCACGTAATTGCGGATCAAAATGTTGAAACGGAGCGGACCTTGCAGAATGCGGTCGTAACTTCCACAGCCGACAGCTTTCCATTGCGGAGTTTAGCAAGGATATTCCGAGCATCGTAGGCCTCGGTGATGTGAAGTTCTTCCGGGGTGAGGATGCCGCAGGTGCGGGGAATCTCGGTCACGTCGAGGACATCAGAGTCTGGGAGCCGATTTAGTGGTATGAGCCATTCTTTTGGTATACGGGAGGCACGGTCGGCAAGTTTGCGGTCGCGGATTGAATGCCACGGTGGGGTCATGGTGGGTTGAAGGGGAATGGACAAATGGGGGGGAGCTTTGCTAATGGTAGCAGGCAAGCGCGCTTGTGGCGGTCTCGCTTAGGAACGCTCTCGTTCGAGCGCGCTTGGTTTTTGAGTCAGATAGAATGCAGGTGTGAACACCTGAGTTGGAAACGACATTTTTCACGCTCAACAGCTGCTGTAGATATTCTTGAGGCCAAGAGCTAGGATACTCGTGACTATTTCAAGGTCCCAGATGAGGAATACTTGGCCATGGCAGAATGCAACCTCATGATAAGAGAAGTCAAAGTTATATATTGATCTAGTCTCCTGGGAATCTTAGTCAGGTATCATAATTACTTGCGTATACTGCATACGTGGAGCGAATTATCGGGTTTCGCGAATCGATCTATTCGTTCCCGTATCTTAGCTTTCCCTGGTTATTCTTACATTCTGTTTACTTGATTGATTTTTTGACCAGCCAGGTTCAGGGAGCTTCTTGCCATGGCTTGTAATGAATCCCACTTCGACCGGCTCAGCACCGAGCTCGTTCTTCAAATCTTCGAATGTGTGGGTTTCTCCTCCATTGCATACCTGACTTTATTACTGACGAGTAAGCTCAATGATGCTTCACCCAAGTCGCTCTTGAATGTTGCATTGGCATGTAGAGAGTTTCATACGCATTCAAACCCGATAATTCACCGATGTCTTGTAATTCCCATCACCCTTCGCGCTTATCGAACCGTTGGCGAGTTGATGAAGCACCTGTACAAAGACACTGAGCTTTGTGCTGCCGTTCGCGAGATGGTCGTCCCTTACCAATCCAAAATCTCGAGTACAGCTCCCGCGAGTATGCAGTTCAAGAAATCAAAGGCCCTCGAGGACCAATGGGACCGGCTAACGAACGTCCTGCCACTGCTGAATCGCTTGAATAAGTTTACGTACGAAGCGGAGGCTCCTATCCCTTTGGGACTTCTACATTATCTGAATAATCGTCGCTCAGGCTGCCGCTTGTATGTCAATGTACCTCATCTACCACAAGGTAGGCTTGTTTCGCAGCTGCAGGATTCGCCATGTCTCTTCGCTTTAGATGTGTATGTTTCGATGCCGAACACCCTCAACGAAGTTGGTGAGGTATTGGCAACATGCCCTAATCTGAGGCATCTCTCCATGCACACCTCCACCTACCCGATGGACGAAGCAGCGACGAAGGTCCTTCGAACAGCCCTTGAAAGTCCTAAGACTCTAAATTCATTGGGAATACTGGGATTTTATGATACAATGAGAGTAGTCCCAACCCATGGAGTGGATCAATTGAAGCATGCAAGTGAGGATTGGTCGTCATTAACACAGCTTAGCTTTTCCGGCATGAGTCTCATACCGGGTTTAGCGCTTCGGATGGTGAACCTTAGGTCGTTACAAGTTGACTTGGGGACAACAACTGATTCTGTGACAATGAGAGATCCAATTTTGAACCAGTTTCTCTACGTATGTAGACCATTGTGTGAGCTGAAGTTGATCAGCTACACAGAGACTTTTGACCTCGGTGTCCTTAGACATCATGGACGCGCTTTGACAGCCTTCACCCTGCGTGAGGATCATAGAAACCTTCTGGTTGATTCAGGCCGAGAGACTGACCGCTGGAACAATGGCCCGACCGTTGTGCTCTCTAGTAAAGATATTCAGACAATTGGGCAGAGCTGTCCATATCTTTTGACACTAGGAATAGACCTTTGTCAGCAGGAGAAGGGCGATGAGAGGAGTTGGGTATAAAACTGCAGCAGTCCCCGGATGAATGGAGCATTTTGGCGCTAACGTATTTGAGAATAGCCGTACAGTACATTGGACGCTATTGTAGAGCATCTGTGGTTCGTCAAACACCTCGATCTCTACGTGGAAGTGGGCCAAATCACAGCGTACAGACTTGCCGTCACCTTTGTTTCTGTGCAACATGTTTGGGAATTCATGTGGGACCAACTACGGTCCCTCCAAGTAAGGCGTTCCGGCCATTCAACGCAGCCAGAACTTCGGTCCATGAACGTGTACAACGACTATACACAGCCAAAATTTGTACACCGAATAGATTGTCCGGAGAAAGCCTTGAGCAGCTATTGTGAAATTTTCAGGGCACGTCTCTCAGAACGTGATGACGAAGCACGTAGAGGAATCGTTACTGTCACTAACCACACGGTGGAGAGGTTGGAATGGCTTTTGCGTCAAGAAGAAGGGTCTATTTCGTTAGAACAGAAATTAAAAGAGGCTCGGTGGAGGGCGAGCGTTGGAGCCTATCAGTATGTCCGAGCATGGTACAATGATGAATGACCATATCGAACAATACGTCCCAATGCAGCATTGAACTGAGCTTAACTGGGGGCTACAGTCGCTCGGGTGGTGCTCGAGAAAAGGAAATTGATTCATATCGCTCCCGCACCCCGTCTACATAGCTCTTTGATCTCTACAACACACGCACGCTTCCAGCATAACAATTCCCATCCACCCATACCTGACAGTACTTAATCACCATTTCTCCCATAAGTATTCTAGACGCAACGATGCTATGAACTGATGGGACTGCAGAACCCTCGCCTAGATAGGGATATCATCTTAAATCGAAGGCGTCAACTTAGTGGCAGCAAAGCCGAAAGGCAATTGGAATCTTCCGGCTCAACAGCACCCAAACGCCATGAAAAAGATCAGCGGTGATGTAAGCACGAAACAAAACTGTAGCACATGCCTATAGAATAGTAGAAAGCAATAAATAGCACATGCCCACGAACCGCTAGAAAACCCAAAGAGGCGGTCGTCACTATACGCTCACCCTTCACAACCCTTACCCCAACTTCTACCCCTTCAACCCACGCTATCCCTTATCCCACCACAGCAAAGTCTCCAAACGTTACAAACCCCCCCATCGCCGCTGCCGTTCCTTTACCACGACCGAATCAACACCCCCCCCCCGAAACCAAGCCCCTTCCCCCCATCCGTACCTCAACAACCCCAACCCCTTCCGACCCCCAAAACACAGTTTGAAAAAACCAGGAAGATGCTGTCCAGGGCGCGGATAAGCGGAAAAGCGTCGCAGCAGCAGCAAGCCCCGCGCTGCAGCCATGAAAGGGAAGGAACGGGCATGGTGCGAAGATCCGCAAATAAACTGTTCTTCTCGGTCGGTCCGATACTTGGCAGTACAGTAGTAGGCCCAGTACAGCTGCGTTAATATATATATTCTACTGATTGAGATGTCGGGTTTGGGATAGCGAAAGCGTAGGGCGACCTTGGTGAGAGGTAAGGGGGCGCTGATGCTAATGCTAATGCTAATGCTGGTGTGAGTGGAGTGTCAAGTATGAGCTTCATGGAAATTGATTTCACGTGAGAGAGACATGTACCTTGAATGTGTGATAGCCCCCTGAGCTAAGGAGCGAGATAGGATGTGAGAGGCAGAAGCTACGATTGATACGACTGGTACTGTTCTCGGGTTCGAAAAAATATTCCGAGTGCCGATGGGTGGTTGGAAAGAAGAATCGCCGCTAAAGTAGACTGCGAACGAGGATTGGATGACTGCGATAAAGAAGCCGAACGATTGGGAAGTCGTAGTGGGAGAGAAATGCTTGGTTGCAGGATGAATGTGAGCAATGTGACATCTCGGAATTCTGTATGTTAAGGGGGGGGTTGCTTGTTCACTGGGGAGGTTTAAGGTATGGATGATTGTGGCCGTGGATTTAACTTGGTGGAATTGAAGGGTGAAGTAGGGAACATGTCAAGGAGTGCGTTTTGAAGATGGAAATTCGACGCTGGAAAAATCTTTCATTTTGAAGATGGTAAAAGTACAGGTAGGTCAACGAACAAGGTAGGAAGGGGTAAACGCAACACGCTGCAACAATAATCACACGGAAAGCCATCCGATCAATAATCCCAAAGTCTTATAGTAAAAATCGAAACAACTCCTATCTAGTAGTTCAAATAGCTCAGTGGAAAGTACCAAAGCTGATAAAAATGCAAGTCACGGCGGAAAGAATGTCGGAATAGTAAGGATATGGGCCCACCCCTAGAAATATTATAGGTCACATAGTGAGACCTTTACAATTGACAGCCTGGTTCTGTCTTTAGAAACTGTCGTCGGATCGAATGCGTGTCTGAATCCAGCACGTTATGCTTCTTCTGAAACTCCGTCGGCAAGCACATCCCATAGAGCCGACGACAACCTTTCTGGTGCCGCTTGTGTAGGCTGCGATAGCACTGCTCCTGAGCCATGAAAGCTTGATGGTCTCGGGGTCAACTCCTGACTGTCACCTGCAGCTGGTGTGCGAATAGATGGAGAGGGTCTGGGTGCGCCGCCATCGTGTGGCGGGGCCTCTATTTGACCAGGATACGCTGAATTCGCTAGGGATGTTGAGGTTGCGTGGTCCGGAATCAGATCCTGTAGGCCTCGGGAACTCTCAGTACTTTCCGAAGGATTCGAATCGTCTCCATCATAGGTTCTGGGTGATGACCTTTGAGCATCGGCTTCTCTAGCGAAACGGTTGTATTGGGCCAGAAGACCTGGGTGTTGGAGCAGCTCCTGGTGAGGAATGCGTTGTCGGCGGGACTCAGACGCAGGCATACTAGCCGAACGACTAAGATATACAGGTCTCCTATGCAACGATGCTGTGCTTCCATCTACTGCTGTGGTCTGGCTGAGCCTGCTTGGCGCTCTCGAACTCTCGGCTACGGTGCTTGAATTCTCGGCGCTTGATGACATGCTCCGTTCTGTGCTTAGATGACTCCCTAAACCTGCAAGAGCTGGACTAATGCCCAATGAAGGAGAATAACGGCTCCCATCACTTGTGTCTGATGGAGTCGAAGGACGACCTAAAGAACGCGGCGGAGCCTCTGGATTACGTAGTAAGGTTCTTCGATCGTTGCTAGCGAAGCTTGATCGCTGGCTGTCTTTCAAGCAGTGGCAGCCATCGGTACACTCGCATCTGGGCTGTTCTGTGGCCTTTCTCTTTAGAGTTTCTCTCCTACGCTTGATCTGAATGCGCTCTTGCTTCGTCCTAATAGGGTCTCGTTGTGAGGCTTCCGCAAGGTATACTCTGTTCTCGGAAGCCTCAGGGGTGCCTGGTAATGGAGCGAGACTTTCGCTGGAGTTGAAAGCAGCAGCTGGAGCGTGTGAAATACGCTGGTCCAGATCAGAAACGTCATTAGTGACCGATGTTTCGGTTACGTCAGATTTGATGTTAGGCCGTGCATTTCTAGCAATGGGCGTGTCTGTTGCTGTCTGGTAACCTGGCCGAGTATTCTTGGATGGTTTGCGGGTAATCTGTACACGCACTTGAAGTCCCAGGCCAGGTATCCGTAATTCTTTTGATCGCCCGAACAAGCGTTTCCGGGCCCATTGTTTTACGCCGTAACCATTCTTAAAGTTTGTGGACTTGTGCTCTTCGATTTGTCCAGATGATGCAGGCGCCTCTGGAAGCGGCGCAGTACCGTCTTCGGGAGGTACTCGAGGATCAGACCCGTGTTTGGTTGGGCCACTAACTTGCCTTGGGGGGGAACCCCGTAGTGCTGGGACCTCTGAAGTAGATCTGCTCCTTGCCGCTGGCGAGTTCGCCTCAGAGATGGTACTCAGCTTATCTAAAGCGACAGTTTGTTCAGGTAAAGCAGCAGGGTCTATCCTTAGGTTCAGCGGCGATATTACACTATTCTGGCAGCTTTTGATTGCAGACCGTGCGCTTTCAGTGCTGGTGCGCTTTCCTGTGGACTCGATTGATGCGAGAGTTGTCTGCGTTGATGTTCTTCCAAAGCCAAAGATCTGATGACCGCAATCTTCACACCTGAACCTGGTATGCCTGCTTGGATCAAGTGCAACCGCGAATGGAACGTTCGTATGTAGGTGGTGACATTTGGGACAGCTACCATGGTACGGAAATTCGATAGTGTCATTGGGCGAGTCATTGATGGCCGATGTCAAGAGGGCCAGTTCATCATCTCTATGTGAATGTTGGTCGTTGTTAGGGGATCTGTCGGAGATAGTCCCTGTGCCATTGGTAAATGTAGTCATCGTTCAAGTGATAAGTTGGGGCAGGTTTGTCTGCAGCTTCAGCTTAGAAGGTTACTCGAGTAAAATGAAGGCTGGCTCAGTCCGGATATCCAATCAATGGAGCTTGTAGTATTTTCGAGACTTAGTGTGTGGCAAATCTCGCGGTTGGTCGGTGCTATGAAGGTATTATCTACCAACAATATTCAGGGAACACACAGTGATATACCACAACCCCTGACCTGCGAAAAGGCCATGATACTGTGCCCAAGATCATTATCACGCGACATGGTTCCTTGTACCGGATGATTGTTGGGGTGCAATTGCTGGCGCAGCCTTGTTTTCTTGCGTCACGGCGGCTATTGGGCCCTGCCTTAGTCGCCGCAAATGGTAAGTATCGAGTCTTCAAAGTTAGTCACTGTGTATGTGGAAGACAAGAGACTTGATTTACGCAAAGAGGAGGGACCATTGGAGCTGATAGAGCTGTCAACCGGGGGCTGAGCTATGGTGGAAGCCTGAAGCTGAGGGAGATGTGAGGCTTCTTCGACGTCAGTATCTGCTGTATCCCACTGCTGAGATACGCCTTGTGCCATTACAAGTCGACATAGCTATTGCATAGCCTGGAAAGAGCGTCGATTGTGGAGTGGTTGTTCTTGCACAGGTGGGAGACTCTGTCCCTAGCGGTGCGGGCGGAGCGCTCCGCGATGTTGACTAGACTACGGATTATCTATCGGACCGAGGGGCGCAGCTTTTCTGCCAACCACCACCATCAGCTTAAGCAGTTCGCATTGTTCAGCACATCGAGGAGCACCAATAGTGAGGCTGTGGTTGCAGTGGGGCTTGCCTTATAGCCTTGATCATGTCCAGAGTGCTCAAGCCTTCATGCTCTCGGTGTTAGGCTGCAATAGAGCCCTCCATCACGGAACTGCAGCCCGCAGACTAGCCAGCGTTCCTATCCCTTTAACCGCTGTTAGGATTCGGTTAATTTTTAAGGTTAACGCTAATCAGATTCGGTAAGGTTCCGTCAAAAGGTTATTTTTTGTAAATAGAAACAATGTCAACAAAGCCCCCTTATCGTTCTGACCCACCTCGATAATGCCTTCCTGCGACGTAGTACCTGATTCAACTGATTTAGGAACTGACCGTCCTAATCTGCGTTCTATCACTGATATAGGCGATCGATTTGAGCCTATTCAGATATCTTCAAACGTCAGTTGGGTCAATATATTCCCAGATATCAGCTCTTTAGATGCTGCGAGCCTATGGGGTCTCTATTTCTCCTCCGAAATGCTTCAAACGATAGCAAAACACATCAATATATACGTCAATGAAAGTCACAGATGGGGGAAAGAAAGAGGTTCTAAAGTCAGATCATTTTCGAACACAGATGAGCTAGAACTGAAGACATACTTTGAAATACGCATCTATATGAATCTTCATAAAGAATCTCAAGTTTCTGACTACTGAAATATCAAGCTAAATAAGTCTCTTCATTCGTTGATTCGAGAAGCAATGACTCTGAACAGATACGAAAATATTGATCGAAATTTGTATTTCTTCGACTATAAATCAAAATTCAGATCAGATAACGCTGTCTTTCAGAGAGTAAGTGTGTTTCTCATCTAAATTATGTGTTTCTCACCTAAATTAGTTGAGAAAACTGACTTTTCTTCATCAGACAGAGCCTATTAATACCTTGCTTGAAGAGACATGCAAAAAACACTGAAAATCTGGTCGATTCGTGACTGTAGATGAAGTAATGCAGCGATTCAAGGATCGATCGCATGATACGCTTATCATATTCACGAAATTCACTTCTGAAGACTACAAGATCTGAGTGATAGCTGACGAAGACTACGTTCTAGCCTGAATCTATCATCAGCGTGACAAAGAATCTTTGAATGTCAAGGTTTCAAAGAAACTAGAAAGTAATAAAACAGTCACGATGATAGCAGATCTTCTTGATCAATTGTCTAAGCAATCAGACTACGTCTACGAAGTGTTCTTAGACAATCTCTTCATGAGTCACAAGCTTCTATTATATCTACGAAAAAGAGGCTACGAAGTCATCGACACAGCTCGTTCAAACTCCGAAATCTACAAGAAATTTGTTCAACTGAAGACTCAAGACAAGAAATGAAATAAGATACTCTGAGAAGAGCTTAAAATGATGATCATCTCTGATAATCAGATCATGCAATTCGTTTGAAAAGACAACGCTATCGTCTTGTTTCAATCGACTATGTTTGACGATCAGATCTACATCATTCGCGATAGAAAGAGATCTTCTAAAACATCTATCAGTGCTAAGACTGCAAGAACTTCATTCGATGATAAATCTCATGCAATGCTTTCGATTTCGAACTTTGATGATGTCTATAATCACTACATGAAAGCTGTCGATCAGGCTGATCAGCTACGAGCTTTCTATGCATACAATCGTCGATGTAGATCAGAAGAACATAAGATCTTGTACGAGTTCTTGATTGAAATTAGTGTGATCAATGTCTATAAACTCTCTTTGCATTCAGAGATTTCGAAGAAGGCTAAATACACTGTTCATAGCGAATTCAGAACGACTCTGACTACAGGTCTTATTCAGATCTCTGAAAGACGATTTCTGAAGCGAAAAAGAACGTCAATTAGATCTGCAATTGAACGTTCAATGATACGTTTAGATGATCATCAAATCTGCAGAAGAAAGAGTCTTGAGGACTGTCGTGGGTGCAAGGAGATAGGCAGAACAGTCAGGCCTAGAAATCGACAAGTTCTCGATGAAATTACACCAAATTTAGGTGATAGCGAGCGGGGAAAGCGTTCTATCTTTGGCTGTGATATCTGTGATATCCCTCTATGTAGAGACGGTCCTTGTTGGGCTGCATATCACAATAGCATCTGAATAGCATCAATAAAATCAGTTCTGGGTGATATTCTATGGTTTCTATTGGTCAATTAAGCGAATACGCTAAAAGTGGCCC
>JAABVA010000433.1_pt1 | contig 53740 bp, 58 predicted proteins | sample 5560331 | NCBI WGS metagenome assembly JAABVA01 (sample SAMN12812661, study PRJNA571458) | rock metagenome | isolation source: Antarctica rocks | place: Antarctica: Victoria Land, Mt New Zealand sud | collected 2016-01-07
CTCTTCATGGGCTTCATCGTCTTGATGTATCCTTCGCATCGGTGTGCCTCCTCTTCTTCCAAGTCAATGGAGAAGGTACACCACGCTTTTCAAGGAATCCTCGATCCACAACTTTCGGTTATATCTCGTAAGCCGCGATCCAGATCACTGTCTTTGCCTCGAAGGCGACTAGACTAGTCGCCCATCCTTTCAAGACAGGACCACACAGCATCGATGAAATGGTGCTCGGGGTGACAATGCAAGCACCACATTGGCTGGTCCTTGCCCCTGACGTTCTTCAGGCCCATCAACGCCCTGCCACCCTCGGAGGGACGTCCTGAGGGCTCTCCACAGCCCTCGCACGAGCGGCGGGGCCTGAAGCCCGAGCCGTCGCAGCGGGGGCAGCCTTCGTCTTCGTGGCGGGGGCACTCAACTAGCTCTAGGGACTCTTGCGCGGAACGCGCTAAACTGGTGGTGGCCATAGGGCTTACTCCCTTTGGTCCGGGCCTCGGGGGATTTCGTGGTGGCTATCCCGCCGGGGCCATCTCTTTATCAACACCTACATCTTCTCATACCACTTGCTTTGTGTCAAGTAATTTAGTAAAATATATTCAGAAAGAGATTGCCGTATTAAGGAGCTGTAATGCCGACATTGAAAGAGTTTGAACGTTGGTTGACTACTGGTCAAGCAGCAAGTAAACTCGGTAAGTCACGGCAAGGGGTGACGTGGCTAGTGGAGAACAAAAAGCTGCGTGCGGTTAAGACGCAGGCGGGATGGCTGATCGACCCGAAAGCAGTAGAGGACTATGCGCAAAAAGAGAGCAAGGAGTAGTGGGCAAGAAGAAGCAGCAGGGCAACGGCAGCGGCTCGGTCTATCCACGAAAGAACAAGGACGGCAAAATAACGAGCTACCTGGGGGCGTACTGCACGCCAGACGGGAAGCGCCGCACCGTATCTGCGAAGACGAAGACTGGGTGCCGTGAGAAGCTGCGGGCGGCCATGAGCGATGCCGACAAGGGGCTCGTGTTCGACGCTAAGGGCCAGACCGTGGGGACGTTCCTGGAGCGGTGGATAGAGGACGTGGTGAGGCTGAACAAGACGCACCGGACCTACGCTACCCATCGCCAACAGGTACGGTCTCACATTGCCCCGGCCATCGGGCGGGTGAAGCTGGAGGCACTCCGCAAGGCCCGCGTAGACCAGCTCTACGCCAACCTCCTGCGCTCTGGCCTCGCGCCCTCGACTGTGCGCCGGGTACACGCTGTCCTCCACGCCGCGCTAGAGGAAGCTGCTCGGGGGGACCTGATACGGAATCCGGCTGTATAGTGACGCCACGCCTGATGCTCCAGCTAGCGTTTCGCGCTCATGACCTTTCGCTGGCGCTTCGAAGCAGTAAGTGAACAAGCGGATCCCGTATGATCCCTCGCAACCCCGCCGCCCACGCGAACAAGCCGAAGGTACGCCAAGAGGAGATAGAGCCGCTCGACGCAGCGCAGGCCCGGTCGCTCCTCGATGCGGCGCAGGGCGACCGTTTCGAGGCCCTGTATGTCCTCTGCCTCACGGCCGGCCTTCGACAGGGCGAGGCGCTGGGGCTCCGCTGGCGGGATGTTGGCCTCGACGCGGGTACACTCCGGGTAGAGCGCCAGCTTCAGCGGGTGCGCGGCGAGGACGGCAAGCCTGGCAGGCTCGAATTCTCCGAGCCGAAGAACTCCTCGAAGAGGACCGTGGGCCTCCCTCAGAGGGCCGTAGAAGCCCTCAAGAGCCACCGCAAGCGCCAGCTAGAGGAGAAGCTAGGGGCCGCGTCATACGACGACCAGGGGCTCGTGTTTGCGTCGGGAGGGGGCAAACCTCTCGATGCCCAGAACGTCGTCAACCGGCACTTCAAGCCGCTTTTGGAGAAGGCGGGGCTCCCGCCGATCCGCTTCCACGACCTGCGGCATAGCTGCCTCTCCCTGCTCGCCCAGCGTGGCGAGCCTATACGGGACCTGCAAGCCCTCGCTGGGCACGCCACGGCCGCCTTCACCCTCCAACGCTACCCCCACCATTACGATTCTTCGGCGAGGCGCACCGCAAACGCGATGGACGAGGCCCTCGATTGAGCTCTACTGCTGACGCACTGCTGACGAAAGCCCTCGACGAGTCCGACAGGAGGCTTTTCTATTCCGAGTATTCGGCTTATCTATGGGAATTAATAGAGCCGACGAGCGGACTCGAACCGCTGACCTGCTCATTACGAGTGAGCTGCTCTACCTGCTGAGCTACGTCGGCTTGTGGGCGCAAAGTATATCGTAGAGAAACCTGATTTTACATGATCTCCGGTTGACCCTGGTATTGGTCGGGAGTAGCCTGTAATCCTCGTTGATTTGGAGGCGAGAGGCCTCCGGGAGAGGAGGAGTATGGAGAGGGTTGTGGGCTCTGCTCGGGATGCTTCGCCGGGGCGGGAGGCGGTGATCCGGGCGCTCGATAACTGCTACGACCCGTGTTGCCGGGAACGCAAGATCAGCGTCGTGGACATGGGCCTGATCGAGTCCATCGACATCCGGAGCCGGAACGTGAAGATAGAGATGGTCCTCACTACCGGCTGGTGCCCGTTCGCCTCGCGCCTCTTGGAGATGGTCGAGGAGGAGGTCGGCAGGCTGCCGGGGGTGGATGGTGTAAACGTCGAGGTCGTCTGGGACCCGACGTGGACGCCGGAGAGGATGAGCGCGGGGGCGCGAGAGAAGTTGCGGCTGCCGCTGGAGAAGTTGGCGCCCCTGCGAGAGGCGCGGCTGAGAGGAGAGGGGCGATGATCAAGGACGACGTACTGGTCTTCGACTGCGTGGCCCACCCGTTCAACTTCGACCCGTCCAACGCCATCGGGAACGCGGGCGAGTTGTTCCGCCAACACCTGTTTGCCTTTCACAATGTCCTCACTCCCGAGAACGAGCCAAAGCTCTCGGCGGACGAGTTCCTGAAGGAGTGGAGCACGGAGGAGATAGCGCGCATGGTCTTCGAGGAGTCGGACACAGACATGCTCGTCGCAATGCCGCTGCCGCTCACGGACCTCTTCAAGGACGGCCTCTCACCCTGGGAGCGATGCGTGGAGCTCACGCGGGAGAACCCGGACCGGACGATCTTCTGGGGGACGGTCAACCCGCTTGAGGGCAAGAAAGCGCTCGACGAGATGGAGGTACAGGTCAAGGAGTACGGGGCGAAGGCGTTCAAGTTCTACAACGTCCGCTACGACTACGGCGAGCCCTTCCTCTGGCGTATGGACGACCCGAAGATCGCCTTCCCCGTCTACGAAAAAGCGCAGGAGCTAGGGATAAACCTCATCGGGGTCCACAAAGGCGTTCCTCTGGGGCCGCAGCCGATAGAGGCGACCCAGACCTGGGACATGGACGGAGCGGCGGCTAACTTCCCGGACATCAACTTCGTGATCTTCCACGTAGGGCTGCCGTTCATAGACGAGACCTGCTGGCAGCTCGTACGCTATCCCAACCTGTACGCCTCGATAGCGGCAACTATTAACTTCGTGGTCCGCTCCCCGAGGCAGTTCGCCGAGTGGATCGGCAAGCTCATGTTCTGGTGCGGAGAGGACAAGATCATCTACGGCTCGGAGACCCCTATCTGGCACCCGAAGTGGGCCCTGGACGCCTTCTGGAACTTCGAGATCCCACAGGACATGGTCGAAGGATACGGCTACCCGCAACTCACCGAACAGGCGAAGCGCAAGATCCTGGGCGAGAACCTCCTCCGTCTGCAGGGCATGGACGTGGCGGAGACCCGAAGAAAGCTCAACGGAGCCGCGTAGACGATCCAAAGGGCGTCCCGGTGGTCGCGGGGCGCCCTTCTCTTTCTACTGGATGATTTCCCCTAACTTCATGGTGCCCCGCTGGACCAACTCGACCCGATAGCCGTCCGGGTCCACCACGAACGCGATATGGTAGTCGTGGCCCTCGACTGTCATCGTCTTCGGCGCGAGCGCGACCTCCACCCCCTGCTCTTCGAGACGTGAAACCGTGCCTTCGAGGTCGTCGACCGTGAAGGCTACGTGCGAGTATCCGTTCCCCGGATCGTACGGCTCGGTCTGGTCGTGGTTGTGGGTAAGCTCCAGCATCGGCTCCGACGCGGACTCCTCCATCGCGAAGAAGTAGTTGGTCGCCGTATCGAAGTGCATCTCCCCGACGAGCTTCATGCCCATCTTGTCTACGTAGAAGTTCCTGCTCTTCTCGGGGTCCAGTATACGGTAGCAGGTGTGGATGTAGGTCGCGGCCATCTCCCGGCTCCTCTCTGATCGTAGGCCCTACTTCTCGTCCTCGTAGTGCTGGCTAACTTCGTCCATCTCTTTGTAGTAGTCCACATAGCCGCCGAAGTGCCCCTTCACGTAGCGATATTCGACATATGGCCTACCCTGAAGTGCTCGCCCTCCGTCTCTTGATATTTCGAGGCTCTCTCTTCGGCCACCTTCTCGTCTCTCCCCTACTCGAGACCTCACTATGCCTTCGTCCGCGGATGGTAACACAGCGCTCATGATTCACGGTCTCTAACCGAGCTCGGAGACAGCCGGAACTCCAGGCACGCCCCTAGCCTCGCGGACGGCGCGCAGCACGGCCTCAGCAACCACCCGCGCCCCCCAGGCACCCACGACGTCAGGCGCCATTATGACGCTCGCCTGCCCGCCGACAGAGGCGGCGAAGACAGCGTCCCCGTCAACGGAGGTGTGAACCGGCGAGACGGTGCGGGCCAGGCCATCCTGGGCCATCTGGGCTACCTTGGTCGCCTGTGGCCTGGAGAGACGGGCATTGGTCGCGACAATTCCTAGAGTGGTGTTCTCTCCCCACCGTACGAAGCGCTCCGCCTCCGCGAGGTGCTCGACCGAGTCGGCCAGGGTACCGTCCTCGAGGCGCGGACCCGCGACGATACCGCCCGTCGAAGGGTCGCGTACGTCACCGAAGGCGTTAACCACAGCGAGGGCAGCGACCACGACCCCGCCGGGGAGAGCCACCGAGGCACTTCCCAGGCCTCCCTTCATCGCCCGCTCCAGCCCTAACACCTTGCCAACGGTCGTCCCGGTCCCCGCGCCAACGGTGCCCTGCTCGAAGGGACCACTCGCGGCCGACGATGCGGCCTCGTAGCCCATGGCCGGGCCGGGCCGGGCCGAAGGGTCCCCGACGGCGAGGTCGAAGACGACCGCCGCCGGGACCATAGGGACGCGCGCAACTCTTACGTCGTAGCCCACGCCCCTCTCCTCCAGGAGACTCATCACTCCATCTACCGCCCCGAGGCCAAAGGCGCTGCCACCGGTGAGGAGGAGGGCGTGCGTCTGGTCCACGCGCCCCGTCGGGCTCAAAACGTCCGTCTCGCGCGTCCCCGGCGAGGAGCCGCGCACGTCGACGCCGACCACCGCCCCGGCCGGCGCGTCGAAGAGGACCGCCGTGCAACCCGTGAGGCCAACGTAGTCGGTGGCGTGCCCGACGAGCACGCCCGGCACGTCGCAGAGGTTACCGAACAAAGAGGGCTACGAGTCCGACGAGTCCGACGAGGGCGGAGCAGGGGTAGGGCTCTCCCCGGCTCGCTCATCCTCATCGTCCTTGTCGAAGGCGCCAACGGGAACGATGCCATCGTTCTCGGTGGCGAGGCTTGCCAAGGAGACCATCTCGCGGTCGCTCCTCTTCTGGCCGAACTGGATCAGAACGGAGTCCTTCACCATCGAGTAGTCCACGACCTGTCCCTCCCTCTCTCCGAGCTTTACCACAGTGTTCTTGAACGGGGCGCGCTCCTTGAACTCCTTGTAGGCGTAGTGCTCGTAGCGCATGCAGCACTTCACCTCGCCACAGCTACCCAGGATCTTCTCGTTCGGCGTCACGCCCTGCTGCTTGGCGAGCCTGACGTTGACCGGCCCCATGCTCCTAGCCCCGCTCCACGTAGCGCAACACAGCGGCACCCCGCACGTATCGCACCCGCCACTGTCCGATGCGCGATCCAGGAACGTGAACCGCCGGAACACCACCCGCGCATCGTAGAGGCGCTCGAGACCGTCCCGCACCGCCTCCAGGTTCGGTACACCCTCGGCCTCGTACTTTACCTCGACGTAGGAACCGTCCAGCGAGACATCGCAACCGATGAACGCGACCGCCTTTACACGGTAGTCGCGGGCGAGCTTCTGGGCCTCGGCCCGTATCTCCCGTCCAAGCTCCCGATTCTCGTCGTCCTCCCCCTCGTCCGCGGGCGTGACGACGCGCAGGATGTCAAAGGGAGGCATGTAGGGCTCGCGGCGCCTCGGCGTCAGAGCGACTCGGCCTATAAATTCTCCGTCCCCGGTCTCCACGACGACCTTGTAGCCGACCCGCAGGTCGTGGTCTCGGGCGTAGCAGAGCCTCGCTACCCCCATACCGGGGATGCGAACGTCTACGAGCCGGGAAAGCTCCCCTTCAGGGAACTCCCTGATATCTTCTGCCCCATCTGAGATAGCGCAACCTCCAGGATCGCCTCCGGCGAGACATTATACGCTAGCTCCCCCCTCGCTTCCCCAAAGGCTCGGGCCGCCCCCGCCCAATCCGCCCCCGCCCTCTCCTCCACGCGCGCCCGTATCTCGGGGATTCTGTCCGCGTTCGCCACCAGCTCTCCTGCCCCCGCCGCGATCACCGCCGCGTCCCGGTAGAGGAGCGCCAGGAGGTCCAGGGCCTCCGCCACCGCCCCGTCCCGAGCCGCTCTCCCGAGCCGCTTAGCCGCCTCCTTCCGGCGTCGGTCCGGTTCCCCGTCGGCATCCTCCATCCCCACAAGGTACGCCGCTTCCCGCGCGGCCCCCACGCTCTCTGCGCCAGCCACGATCTCCTCGACCATCCCATGCCGCTCCTCGAAAGAGGCGCCGAGGGAGAGACCCGCCCTCACGACAGCCTCCCGCAGCCTCCTGAGCTCTTCCTCCTCCGCGTAGCGCAGCGAGAGTCCGATGCTCCCCCGACCCAAAGCCGCCGCAGTCTTCGCCTCCCCCTCCGGGTGCCCCCGCTCTACCAGAAAAGAGACCACCTCACCCGGCGGCACGGGGTCGAAGCGCACCTCCTGGGCGCGGGAGAGGATCGTCGGCAACACACCCTCGCGTGACGCCGCGAGCAGGACGAATACCGCCCCGCCCTCCGGCTCCTCAAGCGTCTTCAAGAGCGCGTTCGCCGCCTGCACGTTAAGGGTGTCCGCCCGCAATATAAAGACCATCCGCGTCCCCTCGAACGGGCGGCTCGCCGCGAGACGCACCACCTCACGGACCTGCCCGATGGTTGTAAACCTGCCCTCGGGCTCTACCTCCACGAGATCCGGGTGCAGCGCCCGCAAAGCCCGGCCCATGGCCCCCTCATCCCCGTCCGAGACAAGCGCCGCCCCGAACCGATAAGCGACGATGCGCTTGCCTATCCCCGATGGGCCATGAAACAGGTACGCATGAGAGGCGCCGCCCGAGGAGAGAGCGTTCTCGAGCAGACGCAGGGCCAGACGGTTTCCCAGGATGCCGCCGAAGATTTGCGCGGTGTCCTCCATCGCTCTCTCAATCACACCAGGAGCTTACGCTCGTCATCTGGACGATGTCGATAAGGTCTACTTCTCTCTCAAGAGAGGATTTGCAACAGATAAGCTTGCTTTTCAGCGTGACCCCGATGCCGAATATTCTCGTGTTGTTGGACATACGACTGGCTGCCGCCGCGCCCCCCCGCTCACACCCCGCACAGCACGTTCTTCCCTGAGATACTGCCTCGTGATCCAGACTAACACCGCCGAAGCTTCTTGCCGACGGCGCTAGCACACGAGCGCCCGTCGCACTGCCTCGGTCAACTCCCCCGGCGGGCGTCTCGCGTCGAGCACCATCACCCAGTCGGGCTCGGAACGCGCTATCTTCTCGAAGCCCTCCTCCACCCGTCGCATAAATTCGTCTCCGACCCGCTCGATCCGGTCGAGCGGCGCCCCCGACTTCCGGGCCCGCCGCTCCCGCTCTTCTCTATCGAGCCGCAGGTAGAACGTCAGGTCCGGCGCCACATCCCCGACGGCCCTGGCGTTTAGCTCGCGCACGGCCTCCATACCCAGGCCCCGCCCCGCGCCCTGATAAGCAAGACTGGAGTCGAGAAACCGTTCGCAGAGCACGAACTCCCCTCTCTCTAGACGCGGCAGGACCTCGCGCCTCACCAGGTCCGCCCGCGCCGCCGCATACAAATACGCCTCGGTCCACGGGTCCATGTCTAGCTCGGGATCCAGTAACACCTCCCGGATGCGCTCCGCGGCAGGCGTTCCACCGGGTTCGCGCGTGAAATAGGGAGGCGGATCAAGGTCCGCGAGCGATGTCTGTAGATTACGGAAGAGGGTGGATTTGCCGGAGAAGTCAAGGCCCTCGACGGTTACAAAGAGGCCGCGTCTACCCCGCCCGGTCAGAGTAGCTCTACGCCGCGGCCCGGCGACGCGTGGCGTGCCGCTCGGCGGCGGCGACGTGGGCCGCGAAGAGGTTTCGGTGCTCGGCGCTCTCCGCGTCGCGCATTGCCTCCGCGTGCCACTGCACTCCTACGAGCCAGCGCTCGGAGAGGTTCGGGGACTCGACTGCCTCCACCACTCCGTCGGAGGCGCGGGCGCTCACAACGAGACCGTCGGCGGCGTCCTTGACCCCCTGGTGGTGGTAAGAGTTCACCCGCAGGCACCTCGTACCCATGATCTTCGCGACGTTCGAGCCGCCCTCCGTCTCTACCTCGTGCGTCCACTGCCACTTCGGCGTCTGCTGGCGGTGCGCGATCGAACCACCCCCGAGTTGGGTCGAGAGATCCTGGTAGAGCGTCCCGCCAAGAGCCACGTTTATGACCTGCAAGCCCCGGCAAATCCCGAATACCGGGATGCCCCGTTTCAGCGCGTACTTCAGAAGCGCCATCTCCAAGGCGTCCCGCTCGGGGATGGTCACGTCGAGTTCGGGCAAAGCCTCCTCACCATAGTAAGCCGGGTCAAGATCACTACCTCCGCTAAGAAGCAGACCGTCGATCCCTCGTACCATCTCCTCAGCCACCCCGGGAATAGGAGGTAGGACCAACGGTACTCCTCCCGCCTGGGCGACGCCAGCCACGTAGTCCAGGTCCGCCCGCACGTACGAACCTAGAGGACGCTCCGCGACCGAGTCGAGGTCCTGTTTCAACGTTGCCGTTACGCCTATTACCGGAGCCACCCTAACTCACCCTTTAACCACTTCTTCATTTAACTTAACACTATAGCGCGGCAGAATAGCAGACTAAGACGACCATCGTCCAGAGAAGTAGGTAGCCGCTCACTCTAGCAAGCGCCGAAGGCTCGCGCGCCTCGGCGGCCTCGACGAGGAGGAGGTGGTTCAGGCGCTCCTCTATGTGGTGGACTTCACAGGTTCCCGCGCCTCGACCGGCTCCTTCTTCGCCGGGGCCTTCTTCGGGGTTGCTCTCTTTCGCGTCGTCGTGGTAGCGGATGCGCGTCCACCCCCCTTCGTGCTGTCATCGCCGTTTGCGGCGGCCTTCTCGGCCTTTTTGGCGGCGGCCGCCGCGCGCTTCTCCTGCTGCTTCGGGCACTGCATGTCGATGCAGGTGATCCAGGGCCGCCGTCCCCCGACGACCTTTATCTCCGGCGAGCCGCAGGCGTCGCAGAGCGTGCCGAGCGGGATGATCTCACCACGCGGCGGTAGCGAGTAGGTCTGGTCGCACTCCGGATAGCCCGAGCATCCGGCAAAGCGTTTGCCGCTCTTTTTGGCGCGCCGGATGGTGAGGTTCTCGCCACACTTCTTGCACGGTCCGAGGACCGAGTCCTCCCGGATACCGCCCCAGACGATGTCCGCAAACTCCTCCTGAGAGCTCTCCAAATGGTCGTAGACTTCGCGCAGCACGTCGCGCGAGCGGTCAACCACGGAGTCTTTACTGATCCTGCCCTCGGAGATCTCATCCATGCTCCGCTCTAGCTCGCTGGTCATCTCGTGGGTGGCTATCTCGGAGGCGAAGTCCTTTAGAGCCTGCGCGACGGCCATGCCCGTCTCCGTCGGCACGAGCGGGTCGTCGTGAACGTAACCCCTGTCGTAGAGGTTCTGGATGATGGATGGGCGCGTCGCCTTCGTCCCGAGACCCAAGTCCTCCATCACGCGCAGCAGACGCCCCTGCCCGTACCGCCCCGGCGGCTGGGTCTCCTTGGCGAGAAGCTCGGTCCCGGTGACCCGGACCTCTTGACCTTCGAAGAGCTTGGGCATCTCCTCGTCGGCCCTGCGGCCGTAGGGGTAGACCGCGAGCCAGCCCTCCTCGGTGACGACCGTGCCGCCCGACACCAGCGGCTCGCCCCCACTCTCCAGGCGTACCGTGGTGCGCAGCGTCTTCGCTGGCGACGACAGCGTAGCCAGGAAGCGCCTGACGACGAGCTGGTAGATTTTCCACTGATCGTCCCGCAGTGCCTTCTTGGAGGCGTAGCCAGTCGGGTAGATTGGGGGGTGGTCCGTGGTCTCCTTCTTGCCGCGTGTAGGTGAGAGCTTCTCACTCTTTAGCAGCCTCTCGACATGCTGCCCAACGTCCTCGACCCTCTTTAGTTGTCCGAGCACCTCCCGCATCTCCAGGCTGCTCGGGTAGACGGTGTTGTCGGTGCGAGGGTAAGAGATGTAGCCGTCGGTATACAGGTCCTCGGCGAGCCGCGCCGCCCGGCTAGGGCTGATCCCGATGTTCGCCGCCGCCGTAAGGAACCCGGTGGTGTTGAACGGCATCGGGGCAGGACGCGTCGCCGACTTCTCCTTTACCTCCGTGACACGCGCGGTCTCCGTGAGACTCTCGTAAGCCGCCTTCGCCGCTTCCTCTTCCTTGAAGCGTGCGGCGGCATGGCGGGCGGTAAACGCCTCGCCGTTTTGCAGGTTAGCCTTTATCTCCCAGTAGGGCTCAGGGGTGAAGGCCCGGCGCTCGCGCTCGCGCTGGGAGATCAGGACGAGAGTCGGGCTCTGCACGCGGCCCACGGAGAGGAACGCGCTCCCGTAGCGCTTCGTAGCGCGCGAGACCCAGCGCGTGAGGGTGGCGCCCCAGATCAGGTCTATATCCTGACGCGCCTCGCCCGCCGCCGCAAGCTCCCTCGACACCTCGACGAGCTCGTCGAAGGCGCGCGTCACCTCGCCCGTCGTGAGGGCGCTGAAGCGGGCACGCTGGACGTTGTCCATAAGATTTGGGTTCGCCTCGAAGGCAAGAGACAGGGCCTCGACCCCGATCAGCTCACCCTCCCGGTCGAAGTCCGTGGCGATGATGACAGCGTCGGCTTTTTTGGAGAGCGCCCGGACCGCCTCGGCCACACCCTTCTCGGAGACGGATTTGCGGATCTCCGCGTCTATCAGGCTCGACGGCTCGACCTTCTGCCAGTTCGAGTACTCCTCCGGGTACTCGGGGTTGAGTACATGCCCCTTGAGGCCGACCGAGACGCACTCCTCACCCTTCCACTGAAAGGTGTGATGAGGCACGCTCCGGTGCTTGCCATTCTTCACCGGCCCTTCGGCCAGGAACTGGGATATCTTCTTTGCCGCGTTGGCTTTCTCAGAGATTATCAGTCGCATATCTACCGTTTATAGCACACGGCCACGGAGGCTTTCACGCCCCACAAGGCCTGGGATAGGAACAAGAATATTATACTACGGCTCGGGGGCGTCCGAGTCGGTGGGCTCCCCGACCACGCGCCGCACGACAAGGAGGCCCACCACCCCGATCAGGGTAGCGAACCATAGAGTGGCGATGCGTATGACGAACGTCAGGGCTATCGAGAGACCGCCCGCGAGCCCGGCGAATGTACTAAATCCCCCGGCAAGGCCGGCCTCCGCCGCCCCGATCCCACCCGGCAGCATACTAAAAGCGCCCGCGAACGAGCCCACAACAAAGATGAAGACCACTGCGAGAAAGGGAACCTCCGCCCCTATCCCCACCACGCAGAGGTAGACGGCCAGGATCTCCAACCCCCACGAGCAGAAGGAGATGAGGGTGCCCAATGTGAGCGGCCGTGTCGCCAACAGTTCGTTCGAGGCTCCGTGGAAATCGCCCATGTGCGACGCGAGGCGATTGAGGAACGGTAGCTTGAGGAGCGCCTTCTCGGCCAGGAGAGAGAGCCGCTTCGAGCGGAGAACCGCGATGCCGGCCACTGCGATTGCCAGGAACAGGAGGAGCACCTCAAACCCGAAGCTGAATGCCAGGGCGCCCATCAGGCCCCAGACGATCATTCCGGTCCCGTCCGTGGCCCGCTCGGCGACTACGGCGGGGGCGGTGCGGGCTATGGGCGCGCCGTTGACCTGCCGTATAAAGATACTCTTGACAACCTCGCCAAGCTTGCCCGGCGAGATCGTCATCGAGAGCCCCGCTGCGAAGATGGCGACGTTCGGCCGCATCGGCATCGTGGCCTTCAAGAGGCGCAGGTAGTACGACCAGCGGACGAACCGGACCACGTAAGAGAGCGTGACGAGCCCGAAGATGACCGGCACGAGCGAGAGGCGGAAGTTGCTCAGGGCCGAACTCAGGTCCTCCAGGCCGGAGAGGACGGCGAGCACCAGGTAGACGGCGACGCCGAGGCCCAGGGCAAGAACGAGGTTCTTCTTCAGGCGTTCCACGCGGGAAAGTCTCTCAGAAAACGTAGATGACCGTCATGACCACGGCGAGGAAGAGGAGCAAGGTTATCTGGAGCGGACGGTCCCGCAAGAGCAGAGTATCCGGGTCACCGCCGCCGTCCCGATGTACGAGCAGCATGTAGCGGAGGACCCCGTAGATCACGATCGGTACGCTCGCCATCATGTACGAGCGGAGTTGAAAGGAGAAGGTAAACGTGTACATGGTGTAAGCGATGATCGTCGCCGCCAACATGATCATCATCATTTGGTCGAGCATCTCTATCGAGTAGTCCCCAAGGTTCTTGCGGTACGCTTTGGCGCCCTCACCCAGGTCGAACAACTCGTAGCGGCGCTTCGAGAACCCCAAGAAGAGCGTCAGGAGGCCCGTACAGACGACCAGCCACGGCGAAATCGTCTCTCCTACCGCCGCCACCCCTGCTAGAGCCCGGATCACGAACCCCGCCGAGATGCTCATCACGTCCAGCAGCGCGATGTGCTTGAGCACCGGCGTATAGACCGCCTGCAAAGCAAGGTAGCTCAGCCCCGCAATCCCTACCCAGACGCCCACGGAGAAGGCCAGGGCCAGACCACCCACGGCGAGCAGTACCGCGAAGGCGATGGCCAGGGGGACCGGAACCTCTCCACTCGCTACGGGCCTCAGACGCTTGGTCGGGTGCCCGCGATCCTCCTTGACGTCCAGAATATCGTTCGCGGCATACGTCGCCCCTGAGAGCGCGCAGAACGCGGCGAACGTCAGCAGCGCCGCTACTATGCTCGACGCCTGCAATACTTCACCCGCAAAGATCACCCCGGCCAAAACGAACCCATTCTTGGTCCACTGCTTCGGCCGGGCAAGTCGCAGGTAGGCTGACGGGAACCCTACTGTAGTATTTGCTTGCACGAAGGCGGGTTGTATCACATTAGCAACCAGCTTTCAGCCATTAGCTCTTAGCTTCTTGGACGAGGGCCGACACAATACAAGAGACCTTTCGCGAAGCTTTGACTATCTCTTGTTCTCTCTAAAGTTCAGGGGTTGCTGAGAGCTACTCTACAGATCCCGCTCGACGGCATCTTCGCGCTTGTCTTCGTCATCTTCCTGCTCCGCGGGTAGTTCCTCCTCGGGAGCGACGGGGTTGACGAGACGGGCGATGAGGATGCTGATCTCGTACATTAGGACCATCGGGATCATCATCAGCATCATGCTGAACGGGTCCGGTGAGGGCGTGAGGGCGGCGGCAAGCACGGCGTTGATGACGATAGCGTGTTTGCGGTATTTGCTGAGGAAAGACGCGGTGATGAGCCCGAACTGCGCGCCCACCAATGTCGCCGCCGGGAGCTCGAAGACTATGCCAAAGGCGAGTAGGAACCGCGAAACGAAACCCAGGTAGGTATCGGCGGTGATGATCTCCTGATACCGATCCGGATCCCAGCTGAGGAAAAAGCTTATTCCTATCGGCAGGACGAAGAAGTAGCCGAACGCCACGCCGGCGAGAAACAGCGAGGAGGCCAGCGAGATCAGGATGTAGGTAAAGGTCCGCCCCAAGTCGCCCACCGCCGGCGCCACGAACGCCCAAATCTGATAGATGAGGACAGGAATCGTCAGCAGAAAGGCAGCATAAAGGGTCAGTTTTAGATCCGTGAAGAACGGCGCCGTCAACCCCGTGAAGCTCAGCTTCCCGTCGAGTTGGGGCGCGGGGCGCAGCATGGCCTCGAAGATCTGAACGTGGAAGAACCAGGCGACGACAGCAACGACTATGAAAAATACGGCGAGCTTGATGATTCTGGATCGAAGCTCTTCGAGGTGATCGATCAGGGACATCTGCGCTTCGTCGCGCGGGCGGGTAGGTATTCTGAGGCGTCCGGCCATATCTAGCTTTTTAGACCCGTCAAGGAGTGCCTAGTGCTGCTTCTGCTCAGTCTTGCCAGCCTCGGCCATGACGTTGGGGTCCGCGCTGACCTTGGGCTCGTCCTCTTTGCCGACGAGCTCCTCTTCCTTCTTCTTTTCGGTCTTGTCACCCTCGATCTCATCCCCGCCGGGGGTGCCCTTCTTGAACTCCCGCACACCACTGCCAAGACCCTTGGCGAGCTCGGGGATGCGCTTCGCCCCAAGGAGCAACAATAATCTCTGGTCCTCCGAGCCAACCCGGCATGTACTTCCTCCTGGCGCTAAGTGCTTCTCATTCTCAGATGCCGCTGTACATTATACGCCCTCCGGGGAGGGCGTGGATCACTGTTTGGGCGCGCCTTTCGCGCCGCCGGTGGTATCGCCGCCCTCTAGCAAGCTCGCAATACGCTCCTTGACTGCGTCGGCCTGCTCGCCCTCGGGCTCCAACTTCAGGTAATCATTCCAGTACTCTATCGCCTTGCCCTCCTCGCCGGCCTGATCGTAGGCCTGCCCCGCCAGAAGATACGGCTGGGGCTTGTTCTCTTGTAGTTCAGCGGCGGTAGAGTAGGCGTCCCCGGCCTGCTTGTACGTCGCGGTGCGCTCCTCCTCGTCCGTCAGCCCCTGCGCCTTCCCCTGATACGCCTGCCCGAGGTAGAGCGCGATGACGGGGTCGTCGGGGGCGGCCTCGCGGCCGCCCTCCAATACCTCGACCGCCCTATCCGTCTGGCCGTTCTGGAGGTAGAGCCCGGCGAGACGCCTTATGAGGTTGGGGTTCTCGGGGTTCTTGTCTAGTTCCTGCTGGGCCCGGGAGATCTGCTCCTGGGGATCGCTTGTTTGCGCCTTCGTCTGCGCCTGCTCCTGATCCTGGGAGCCGCCGAATAAGCTCAGGATACTGATGTTGGAGTTCGAGCCGAGACCGACGAGACCAAACGAGACCACGAAAATCACGGCGAGCGCCAACGCTCCTATACGCGTCCAAAAGCTGACCCTGCCACGATTCATCATCCCGTGAACTCTCCCGCGCCTCTACGAACAGCCGTCCGATTGTACACCAGCCAGCCACCGGCTACGCTCCCCCCGTAGGGTAGAACACACGCCTTGCGTAATGTAGAATTCGGGCGGAGACGTGCATCGCACCGTCCTCTCTGACGACCGAGAGCTAGCTCGCGCCGTTCCCGATCTTCTGGTAGACCTGCTCCCCGCCAACTACGGTCGCCGCTACCCCGCCACCCGCCGCTGCCTCCAGGACCTCCATCTCGTGGCTCACACCCGTCCCTCCAGGCGCCGCCTCGACCACCGCGAGGTCCGCCCACTTCCCCGCTTCCAGGCTCCCCGTCTCCCCCTCTATATCGAGGGCGCGTGCACCGTTCAGGGTGGCGAGCACGAGTCCGGTCTCCCCGTCGAAGCCGTGCAGCCTCGCCGCGAAGAGCGCCTCCTCGAAGAGGTTCATGCTCGGGCTGCTCCAGAGGCCATCCGTACCTATCCCGACCGGTATACCGTGTGCGAGCATCTTCGGCACGGGCGAGACGCCGCACCCCAGGTACTCGTTGGAGCGGGGGCAGTGGGCGGCGGCGACTCCCGTCCGGGCCAGCACCTCTATGTCCTCCTCCGAGACACCGGTGGCGAGGTGGGCGGCGATGGTGCGTGGGCCGAGCAGTTCGATGCTCTCTGCATATTGGACCGGCGAGATGCCCTTACCCTCCCAGTCCGACTGCACCATGCTGGCGAAGATGTCCGCCAAAAACCCGGTCCCGCTAGAGACGAACTCGTACTCCTCCGGGCTTTCGGAGAGGTGAGTGGCAAGCCTCCCCCCCCTCTCCCGAACCCTTTGTGCCGCGAGACGCGCCGATTCCGGGTCAACCGTGTACGGCGCGTGTACGCTCACCTCCACCCCTACCCGTGGAGGCAACCCCTTGCGCAGATCTAGCGCCCTCTTCTCGATAGAGTCGACCGCTTCTTTAGGGCTCTCGAACTCGAACGGCAAGAACTCCGCGTAGACCGTCCCGGCGAGCCCGGACTCCACGAGCTGAGGCAAGCACTCCCCATACAACGAGGACTCGGCCAGAAAAGTGGTGCCGGTCTCTATGGCCTTTCGGGCGGAGTTCCTCGCGGCCTCGGGGGTCCAGGCCGCCTTTTCGGGGAGCCTGGAGATTAGCTCCGTCATCCACCGCGAGAACGAACCGCCCTCCGGCTCATCGCCCCTGCGAAAGCCCAGGTGAGCGTGCACGTTCACCGCGCCGGGGACTATCGTGTGGCGGGGGAAGTGGCGGACCTCGACTTCGGGGTTCTCGCGCCTGAGCTCTTCGAGCAGTCCGACGGCGGCTATACGGCCATCCCGGACGAGGAGGGCGCCGGCTTTTATGGGCGGCGCGGAGACGGGCAGGACGAGGGGCGCCGCGAAGATCACGGTCGTGGGCGCCTCCGCCAACTAAATATCCCCGACGGAGATGCCGGGCTCCAGTACCCGGTCGTAGAGCGTAGTGCGCTTGGCCGGCTGGAAGCCGCTGCGCTCGATGACGCCGCGGAGGTCCTCCTCCGTGGTCGCGTAGCTCGCGCCGGCCTCCTTCACGACGTTCTCCTCGATCATCACGGAGCCCATGTCGTTGCACCCGGCGTGTAAAGCGATGGAGGCCGTCTTCATCGGCTGCGTCACCCAACTCGCCTGGATGTTCGCGACGTTGTCCAGGATGATACGGCTTATAGCAGTGGTCTTGAGGTAGTCGAGCGAGGTTGCCTTCTCGAAGTCCGGATGCTTCTTCAAGTAGGTCGTGTTATCCGGTTGGAAGGTCCAGTCGATAAACGCCGTAAAGCCGCCGGTCCTGGCCTGGAGAGCCCGGATCTGTAACAGGTGCTCGACCCGCTCCTCGTAAGACTCGTCGATACCGAACATCATAGTCGCCGTGGACTTCATCCCAAGGTTGTGCCAGGTCTCCATTACGTCGAGCCACGCGTTCGTCGAGTTCTTTGCCGGGGCGATACGCCCGCGCGTCTCGTCCGTGAGGATCTCCGCCCCACCGCCCGGGATGCTCATAAGCCCGGCCTTCTTCAACTCTTTCAAGGTATCTTCCAGCGACAGTCCGCTCTTGTCTACGAGGTGCCAGATCTCCGCCGGAGAGAGCGCGTGGACCTGTATCTCGGGGAACTCCTTGCGGATGGTCCGGAAGAGGTCCGTGGTGTACTGCATGCCGATGTCTGGGTGCAGACCACCCTGCATCAGGATGCCGGTCCCGCCGAGGTCCACAGTCTCCTGTATCTTCTGGAGAACCTGCTCGACGCTCAGGACGTAGCCGTCGCCGTTCTGGGCCTGGCGCTTCGTGCGGTAGAAGGCGCAGAAGGAGCAGGCGACCCAGCAGACGTTCGTGTAGTTGATGTTCCGGTCCACGATGTACGTGACGATGTCGTTCGGGTGGAGCCTTTTGCGGATCGCATCGGCCTCCGAGGCGAGCTCGAGGAAGTTCTTCTCGAAGAGCTTCGCAAGCTCCTTCTTTGCCTCCCGATCCTCCAGGCTCGCGTCCAGAATACCCTTCTCTAATAACGCACTCGTCATGCGCTCACCTTCCCGTAGACACCGGGGGCGAGAAGCCCGCCCTCCGCCAGATACCGTCTTAGACCCTCTCCCTCGCGCACCCCAACCCGATAGCCGAGATGTTCCGCGAAGTACCTCCGCAAGTCCCCGTCCGTCGCCGGAGCCCCGCGCCGCCGCGCCTCGGCGACGACCGCATCCAGGTTACCCTCCGCCCACAGGACGGCCCGCGCCACCCGGTCGGCCCAGAACCCGTACAGCGCCGGGTCACTCCGCGAGGCCCACACCGCGTAGACCATCGGCAACCCCGTGAGCCGGCCCCATAGCTCCCCAAGGTCGTATGCCGTAACGCTATCCATGCGCCGCACCTCGAGAGCCGTGTCCCCGATGAACAGCGCCGCGTCATACCCTGCTAAAGCCTGCTCCGGGCGCGTGGAGACCACTTCGTAGGAAGGCGAAGCGCCGTAGACGCGGTCTAGGACGACCCGCGCGAGGACGTGGCTCGTCGCCGACTCGCTCGTGAGCGCCACCCTGCGCGCCTCGTGCAGCGGCATGCCCTCGCGGGTGGCGAGCAGCACGCTCATTATGGGGCCGTCCGAGGTTATGCCGTAGCCTGGCACCCGCCACAGGCGGTCGCGGTTGCGCGCCCAACTCGCCGAGGAGACGAGGCCTAGCTCGACCTCGCCCAAGAGGAGCGCAGCATTGGTCTCGGCGGGCGTGCCGCCGACAAGCTCCACCCCTTCGAGGCCGCCGGTCACTTCGAGGCCGAGCCTGAGCGGTAGGCAGTTCAGGTAGTCTATGAAGCCGACGCGGAGCATCCTAGCGGACCACCCCTAGAACTCTCGTATTACGTTGAACTCAGTATCGCGTTCGAGGGGGATACGGCCAGCCTCGCGGATCATGGTGGCGAACCGGCTCTTGGTCATCGCGCCCTCGACGTGCTTGCCGCCGGCGGCGTTGATAATCTCCTCGTCTATCATGATCGTGCCGTCCAGGTCGTCCGCCCCGAAACTGAGCGCGACCTGCGCGACCTCCGACGTCTCCGTGACCCAGTACGCCATGATGTGTGGAAAGTTGTCGAGCAGGAGCCGTCCGATGGCGATGTGCTTGAGGTCGCCGGAGCCGGTGGAACGCGGCAGGTGCTTGAGCCGCGTATTGTCCGGGTGGAACGCGAGCGGGATGAAGGTCCTGAAGCTCCCGGTCCGATCCTGGAGGTCCCGCAGGCGCAGCATGTGATCCACCTTGCTCTGGGTTGTCTCGACGTGGCCGTAGAGCATCGTCGCGTTTGTCTTCATGCCGAGGTTGTGGGCGGCTTCGTGGACCTCGATCCACCGCTCGCCGGTGCATTTTGTCCGGCAGATAGTGCGGCGGACCTCCCAGTCAAAGATCTCCGCCCCGCCCCCCGGCAAGCTTCCCAGCCCCGCCTCGCGCATCTCGTTCAACACCCACTCGGCACTCTTCCCGGTTTGGTGGGTGAAGTGGTCTATCTCCACCGCTGTCCACGCCTTTATGTGTATCTCCGGGTAGACGCGGTGCAGCTCCCGGACGATGTCCAGGTACATTTCGAAGCCCCACTCCGGATGGATGCCGCCGACGATGTGGAACTCCGCAACCCCGGTCAGGTCCACCTTCTCAAGCTCGTGCAGAGTCTTCTCCGCCGGCCACTCGTAGCCCCGCTCGTCGCCCTTCGACACCCGGAAGGCGCAGAACCGGCAGCGGTAGACGCAGATGTTCGTCGGGTAGAGACGATATTTGTGCGAGAAGTAGGCCCTATCGCCGTGGCGGCGCTCGCGTACATAGTTGGCGAGGCGACCGATCTCCGTAAGGTCGCTCGACTCGAAGAGCCTCAGCCCATCCTCGAAGGAGAGCCGCTCGCCCGCATAGACTTTCTCCCGGATCTCCGAGAGATCCGCTGGCACACCGGTCTCAAGCATCTCTACCCACCACCTCGCTCGCTATCGCCTCCAGGATGGCCCGCTCCGCCCCGTCGGGCAACAGACCGAGCCCCTCTATCGCGGCCTCGACCTCTCCTAGCGCCCAGGCCTCCGTCTTCTCTATCGCCTCCGTCGCCAGGACCGCCTCGATCCCAGCCTCCAGCAACTCCGGCCCCGGCTTCGGCGTCTCCAGCACCCGCCGTATGACCGCCGCGTCCCCCTCCTTTATGGCAAATATGACCGGCAGCGTGACCGTCCCCTCGGCGAGGTCAGCGCCGACACCTTTGCCCATGAGCCCCGGCTTGCCCACGAAGTCCATCACGTCGTCGGACATCTGGAACGCGAGCCCCAACGCCTGCCCGTAGGTCGCCAGAGAGTCTATCTGCTTGAGAGAGAGGCCACCCACGGTACCGCCCGCTACGCACGCGGCCCGGAAGAGACCCGCGGTCTTCATGCGAATGTGCTCCATGTACGTCTCGACCTCCACCGGCCCGCGCGAGGAGCGGAACTGCTCCAACTCGCCCGCCGCCAGCCCCATCGCCGCCTCCGAGAAGGCGCGCACGAGCCTCGGTTCCCCGATCCGGGCGAGCCCGAGGAACACTTCGGCGAAGAGGTAATCGCCGGTCGCCACCGCAGTCTCGCGCCCGTAGGCAGCCACGGCAGTCGGCCTCCCGCGCCTCGACTCCGCCTTGTCCACTACGTCGTCGTGGATGAGGGTCGCCGTGTGCAGCACCTCGATGGCCGTGGAGGCCGTGAGCAGCGCGTCCGGGTCCGGCTCGCCCATCTGGGCGCTCAGGACCAGCAGGATCGGGCGGAGCCGTTTGCCCCCCGCCGTGAGCGCCTCCAGCGCCGGCGCCACGAGCCCCGCCGGAGCCCGCCCGGCGACCTCGGCGAGCGAGTCCTCGACCCTTGCCACGGCCTCCGAGGCATCCTCCGGCAGCGCGGCGCGCAGGTTTCGGGCGCTCTCAGCCAGGTCTCGTCCCGACGTGGAGCGTGATGATGCCGCCAGAGAACCCGCGCCATGTAACGCTTTGTAATCCATTACGCTCCATTATGTCAGCTAATTCACCAGGTGCTACGAACTCTTTCACCGACTCCGGCAGATACGAGTACGCCCAGACATCCCCCGAGACCATCGCACCCAGACGCGGCACCGCCTTATCGAACCACAGGCGGTAAAAAGGAGCAGATAATCGTCCTTTCGGCCGCGCTATCTCCAGACAGACCACCCTCCCCCCTGGCCTCACTACCCGCGCCATCTCCGAGAAGAGCGCGTCGAGGTCCGGAATGTTGCGTGCCCCGTAGGCTATCGTCGCCGCATCGAACGAGTTGTCCGCGACGCCCTTAAGGTCCGTCGCGTCCCCGAGCCGGTACTCGACGTTCGGGGCCGGGCGCGCCTGTGCCGCCCGGAGCATCTCGCGAGAGAAGTCCATCCCGAGCACGTATCCTGTCGACCCGGCCCTTTTGGCGAGGTCGCGCGTCAGGCTGCCGGTACCACAGGCGAGGTCCAGGGTCCGGCCGCCTTCGCGGAGGCCGGTCACCTCAACCGCCTTATTATTCCAGATGCGGTGCAGGCCGGCGGTCATGAGGGTATTGAGGAGCTCGTAGCGAGATGCGATCCGGTCGAACATCTCCCGCACCAGCCGCGCTCGCTCCTCGCCGCTCGGGAGCCGCCCCTTGTGTGTGGTCCCTCTATCCACGCCGCTTGTGCCCCCATCTCTCGACCAGTTCGTGGCTCGCGAGGCCCATCGCGTCCAGGGTCTTGCCGACGACGAAGTCGATAACGTCGTCGAGCGTCTCCGGATGGTTGTAGAAACCGGGCGCCGCCGAGAGCACGAGGCCGCCGGCCTCGGTGATAGCCGCCATGTTTCTAAGGTGGACGAGGCTGTAGGGCATCTCGCGCTCCAGGATCACAAGCCGCTTGCGCTCCTTCAAGGCTACGTCCGCGACCCGGTGGAGGAGGTTCGCGCCCGTGCCGTTGGCGATGTTGCCTATGGTGGAGACACTCGCCGGAGCTACAACCGTCGTGTCCGGCACGCTCGTTCCGCTCGCCGGGGGCGCGAAGAGGTCGTCCGGGGCGTAGCGTTTGACGCCGTAGGTCCCGGCCAGTTTCTTCGTCGAGAGGCCACCCATCTCGTAGGCCAGGACCTTCTCGCCCATCTCCGAAGCGCAGATCTCGACGAACACGTCGTTCTCGACGAGGGCTTCTATAAGGCGCACCGCGTATGGCGCCCCGCTCGCCCCGGTGATGCCGACAAAGGCGCTCCTCAAAGCCATCAGCCCATGACCCGGTCGAGGAGCACGAAGACGAAGAACACGAGGCTTATGACCCCATTCATGGTAAAGAACGCCATGTTCAGCTTCGAGAGGTCGTCCTTCCTGACGAGAGACTGCTCGTAGAACAACAGCCAGGCCACCACCACGACCCCGAGGTAGTAGACGACCCCTAGAGACGCCGCCACGCCGAACAAGACGAGGAGCGTCACGCTCAGCGCATGCCAGACGCGCGAGACGACGAGCGCCGCCCCAACCCCGAACTTTGCCGGTAGCGAGTTGACCCGGTTCTCGAGGTCGAAGTCGCGGTCGAGGAGGGCGTAGATGATGTCGAAGCCCCCGACCCAGAGCGCGGCCGCCGCCCAGATCAGGACCGGCGTCCACGAGATGTTGTTCGTCACCGCCACCCACGCCGCCGCCGGGGCGAGGCCGTTGGCTATCCCCAACGCGAGGTGGCAGAGCCAGGTAAAGCGTTTGGTATACGGGTAGACCACGAAGCCCAGGACGACGAGCGGCCAGAGCACGCGTGTGACGGGGGCGAGGAAGAATGTCGCTAGCACCAGCAGCCCTACCGAGACGAGGGTGAAGACCCACGCCTCTCTCACCCCAATAAGACCTTTGGGGATGGCGCGGTCGGCGGTGCGGGGGTTGCGGGCGTCCATGCTCGCGTCGATGATGCGGTTGAGGGTCATGCCGGCGGTACGGGAGCCGACCATGGCGACCGTGATCCAGATGAGGTTCGAGAGGCTGAACGGGACCGGTGCGGCGAGCATCCCGGCGTAGGCGAACGGCAGCGCGAAGACGGTGTGCTCCCACTTGACCATCTCCAGCAGCACCCGCAACCTGCCCATGTTCGCGCCGGAAGCGGAGCTTCTAGTCGAGGGGGATGCCATACCGCTCCCACTTCTCATCGACGAGCCTCTTTATCTCGTCGCTCATCACGATCTTCTCCGGCCACTCGCGGGTGAAGCCCTCCTCGGGCCACTTCTTCGTCGCGTCCACGATCATCTTCGACCCGTAGGAGAACGCCCGGCTCGAGTGGTCGAGCACGTCTATCGGTCCCGGCATCATCCTTATGTCCCGCTCGGGGTCTATATTGTTCAACGTCACCCACCACGCCTCGCTTACGTCTTCTACGTTTACGTCAGAGTCGAGGACGACGATCATCTTCGAGAGGCTCATCAACCCCATCCCAAGCATCCCCGCCCCGACTTTGAAGGCGTGCCCGGGGTACTGCTTGTCGATGGAGACGAAGACGAGATTGTGGAAGATGCCCTCCGGCGGCAGGTGGTAGTTGACGATCTCCGGCAGGGTTAGCTTCGCCAGCGGTAAGAAGATGCGCTCCGTCGCGTACCCGAGCCACGCATCCTCCATCGGTGGACGCCCGACGATAGTCGAAGGGTAGATGGCGTTGCGGCGCATCGTGACCGCCGTGACGTGCATCGCCGGGTAGTAATCGGCGAGCGAATAGAAGCCCGTGTGATCCCCGAACGGCCCCTCCAGCGTTAGCGGCTCCTCGGGGTCGGCGTAGCCCTCTATAACGATCTCCGCCTCCGCCGGGACCTCCAGGTCGTTGGTGAGGCACTTAACGAGCTTTACGGGCTCCTTGCGCAGGAAGCCCGCGAAGACGAACTCGCTAATGCCGGGCGGCAGGGGCGCCGAGGCCGAGTAGATGGTCGCCGGGTCGCCGCCCAGCGTCACCGCCACGGGTAGCTTCCGGCCCATCTTCTTAGCCTTCTCGAAGTGGGCCGCGCCGGTCTTGTGACGCTGCCAGTGCAGGCCGGCGGTCCTTTTGTCGAAGCGCTGGACCCGGTACATACCCGCGTTCTTCTCACCGTTCTCCGGGTCCTGGGTGTGGACCATCGTGAGGGTTACGAAGGGTCCGCCGTCCTCGGGCCAGCAGGTCTGGACGGGGAGGCGTTCGAGGTCTATCTCGTCGTCCCGGTAGACAATCTCCTGGCACGGAGCGCCCCGGGAGATCGTGCGGGGCGGGAACTTCGAGACCTCGTAGAGGCGTGGCAGTAGTTGGAGCTTCGCCATAAGGCCCTTGCCGGGGCCTTTCGTGAGCCCGAGGAGCTCCTCTATGCGAGCTCCGATCTCGTTTAGGTCTTCGACACCCAGCGCGCTCGCCATCCGTTTCTTCGAGCCGAAGGCGTTTATGAGGAGGGGATGGTCGCTACCTTTTACGTCGTGGAAGAGGAGAGCGGGGCCGGTCTTCTTCATGACGCGGTCGGCGATCTCGGTGATCTCGAACTTCGCGCTCACCGGCTCGCGCACGTCCACGAGCTCGCCGGTCTTCCGCAGGTCGCTCACGAACTCTTGCAGGTTATTGGGCGCCATCCGCCACCTCCACTATCGCGGCCTTTACGCGTTCCTTTGAACATCCCTGGCCCTCGCCGGAGATTATGCCGAGGAGCTGGGCGAGGTGCGGCGTCCACAGCGAGATAGAGACGGAGTTCCCACGAGAGATCTCACCCGCCCCGTCCCGGATCATACAGCTCGCCACCCCAACGAAGCGCGGCTCGTCCAACCTCGCAATGGTCTCGACCGCCAGCGCATAAGCGTGATCCCCGACGAGTATCGCGTCGTCGCTCGCCGCCCCTCTCGCGTAGTGCACACCGAACCCCTCCTGCAGATACCCCAGAGCCTCCGCGACGACCGCGCCCCGGTAGTCTCGCCCGGCCGCACCCGGCAGACCTCCGGCGGCGCTTAGAAAGACCTCCCTCAACGAGACCTCCGGCGCCCGGCGCTTGGTCTCCACCTCCTAGCCCCGCCCCGCGGGCATCCTGGCGAACCATTCCCGGGCCGCCTCGAAGGTCTTGTTCAGATCCTCCCCGGAATGTACGGAGGATATGAACCCGGCCTCGTACTGGCTGGGGGCGAGGTAGATGCCGCGCCCGAGCATGTGCCAGAAGAAGTCCTTGAATGCCTTCCTGTCCGAACGGACGGCGGAGCCGAAGTCCTTGATCGGCCCCTCGGTGAAGAAGATGCTCACCATCGAACCTACCTGGTTTATAGTAAAGGGAAGCCCTCCCTCGCTCGCGACCTCGTCCATGCCCCGCCGCCAGCATTCCCCAAGCTCTTCGAGCCTCTCGTAGAAGCCCGGCTCGCCTGTGGCCCGCAGAGTAGCGAGACCGGCGGCCATCGCGAGCGGGTTGCCAGAGAGGGTCCCGGCCTGGTAGATGGGGCCGGAGGGAGCGACCTGCTCCATAATCTCACGTCTCCCACCGAACGCCCCGACCGGCAAACCTCCGCCAATGATCTTGCCAAGACACGTCATGTCCGGGCCGACCCCGTACCGCTCCTGCGCCCCGCCCCGGGCGAGCCTGAACCCGGTCATTACCTCGTCGAAGATCAGGACCGTCCCGTACTGTTGCGTGATCTCCTTTAGCCCCTCCAGGTAGCCCTCCACAGGCGGCACGCACCCCATGTTCCCGCACACCGGCTCCAGGATGACCGCGGCGACCTCCTCGCCCCGCTCTTCGAAGAGCGCCCGCACCGCGTCGAGGTCGTTGTACGGCAGAACTGCGGTGTCCTTCACGGCTCCCCTCGTAACGCCGGGGCTGTCGGGGAGGCCCAAGGTCGCAACACCCGAGCCTGCCGAGACGAGCAGGGCGTCGCCGTGGCCGTGGTAGTTGCCATCGAACTTTAGAATGACCTCGCGGCCCGTGTACCCTCGCGCGACCCGGATGGCGCTCATGGTGGCCTCGGTACCGGAGTTGGTCATCCGAATCATCTCCATCGAGGAGACGACCTCGCAGACGAGCTCCGCCATCTCGACCTCGAGCTCCGTCGGCGCCCCGAAGGTGGTCCCGCTCCGCACCTTCTCCTCCAGCGCCGCCACCACGTCCGGGTGGGCGTGGCCAAGTACGAGCGGACCGTAGCTCATTACGTAGTCCACGTAGGAGTTGCCGTCCACGTCGAAGATACGCGAGCCCTCACCACGCTGCATAAATAGCGGGTCGCCACCCACGGAGCGGAACGCCCGGACAGGGCTGTTCACGCCTCCGGGCAACCGCTTGACAGCCCGCTGCATAAGCCGGGTAGAGCGATCCATAGCCAGCGTTTCCTTTGCCTTCGTATTCTCGCTGCTACCTTGCAACCGAGCGTATCCCCTTCCGAATACCAGTGCTCACTTTATAGACCAGACCAGCGATTGGGACGGTAATATCGCTTACCCGACTCGTTCACTTTCGGCTATCGGTTTAGTCAGTCCATCAGACAGTTTACAGAAATCCGCATGGAAACTCCGGCTGTCGCAGACCGGCGTCCCGCACGAAGATCGTCATATACCTAGTAGAGAACCCGTGCTGCGAAGGAGCCCGAAGCGTGGTCCGTTGCGCGTGGGAGCGGTTAACCGAGCCAGCGGGCGGCGTCGAGGGCGTGGTAGGTGATGATGATCTCCGCCCCCGCCCGCTTTATGCCGGTGAGCGTCTCCAAAACGGCCCTCTCCTCGTCGAGCCAGCCGTTCTGCACGGCGGCCTTTAGCATCGAGTACTCTCCGCTGACATTGTAGGCGGCGACGGGGAGGTTGGTGGCGTCGCGCACGCGGCGTATAACATCGAGGTACGGGAGCGCGGGCTTGACCATGACGATGTCCGCGCCCTCCTCTATGTCCAGGGCGACCTCGCGCAACGCCTCGCGGGCGTTCGCCGGGTCCATCTGGTAGCCGCGCCGGTCGCCGAACTGCGGGGCGCTGTCGGCGGCCTCGCGGAACGGGCCGTAGAAGGCCGAGGCGTACTTGGCTGAGTACGCCATGATCGGGGTCTCCGAGAAGCCCTCGCGGTCGAGCTCGCTCCGTAGAGCCGCGACCCGACCATCCATCATGTCCGACGGCGCCACAATATCTGCCCCGGCCTCGGCCTGGCTCGCGGCGGTCTGGGCCAAAAGCTCCAGGCTCGCGTCGTTCAGGACCACGCCGCGCTCCTTGTCCACGATCCCGCAGTGCCCGTGGCTCGCGTACTCGCACAGGCATGCGTCCGCGACCACCAATAGCTCCGGCACGGCATCCTTTATAGCGCGAGTTGCGAGTTGCACCACACCCTCCGGGTCGTAGGCCCCGCTCGCCGCCTCGTCCTTCTGGCCCGGAATACCGAAGAGCAGGACACCCGGGATGCCGAGATCGTGGGCCTTCTTCGCCTCCTCGACGGCGTGGTTTATGGAGAGTTGAAAGATGCCGGGCATCGAGGATATGGGGTTCTTTACGTCCTCGCCGGCCGCCACGAAGATGGGGTAGATGAAGTCGTTCGGGGAAAGCTCCGTCTCGCGTACGATGCCGCGCAGCCCGGCCGTGCCGCGCGTGCGCCGGAGCCTCTGTGTTGGGAATGCCATTGCGTTACCAGCCTTTCTTGGCCGCGTCACCGGCGGCGAAGAGGTCCGCCACCGCGTCTACCAGTCCGGGTATAGTGTACTCGGCGGCCTCGACGTCGACCCGTAATCCGTATCCGCGAGCGGCATCAGCCGTGATCGGGCCTATACACGCTACCCGGTTCTTCGCCAGCAATCGCGCCGCATCCTCGAAGGCCCGGACGAAGTTCTCGACCGTCGAGCTGGCGGTGAATGTCACACAGTCCACCTCACCGTTCTCCAGAAGCTCTCTCAGCCTCTCCTTGCCCTCGTTCGAGGGGACGGACTCGTAGGCCGGCGGGACGAGGACCTCGGCCCCGGCCTCGCGCAGCTTCTCGGGGAGAACCTCGCGGGCGACCTTCGCGCATGGGATCAGGACCCTCTTCCCCACGAGAGAGTCTCCCTGGAGAACCTCGATCAGGGCCTCCGCCCGGTACTCCTCGGGCGTCACGTCCACCCGGAGCCCCGCCTCCTCTACCCTCTCGGCCGTCGCCGGGCCTATCGCCGCCACCCTCGCCCCCCGCGGCACCGTCCGCAGGTCGAGGCCGTGATGCTTGAGACGCTCCACGAACGCCTCCACGCCGTTCACGCTCGTGAACACGAGCCAGTCCAACGAGTCGAGGTCGCGTATAGCCCCGTCCAGCGGCCCGAAGTCCCCGGGCGGCTTTATCTCTATCGTCGGGAACTCCAGTACCTCCGCCCCTAAAGACTCCAGCTCACGGGAGAGCTCGCCGGCCTGGGCGCGCGCCCTCGTGACCACGACGCGCCGCCCGGAGAGCGGCCTCCTCTCGAACCAGTCGAGCCCGTCCTTCCGCAGAGCCACGACGTCGCCGACCACCGTGATCGCCGGGGGCTTCAACCCCGCCTCCGCCACCCTCTCTACAATATTCGCCAGCGTGCCGATGACGGTTCTCTGGTCCGCCCGGGTGCCCCAGCGGATGCAGGCGACCGGGGTCTCGGAGGCGCGTCCCCCGGCGATGAGTTCCGAGGAGATCTGCGCGAGCCTCCCGATACCCATGTACAGCACAAGCGTCTCCGCCGCGCCCGCGAGCCGTCCCCAGTCCACGTCCGACTCGCCCTTCGTCGGGTCTTCGTGGCCGGTGATAAAGGCGACGCTCGTGGAGATGCCGCGATGTGTAACCGGGATGCCGGCGTAGGCGGGGGCCGCTATGCCGCTCGTGACGCCGGGTACGACCTCGAACGGTATCCCGGCCTCGACGAGGTCGAGCGCCTCCTCGCCGCCGCGGCCGAAGACGTATGGGTCGCCGCCCTTGAGACGTACCGTCGTCTTTTCTTCGCGGCCGAGCCGGACGAGGAGCGTGTTGATCTCCTCCTGCGACATCGAGTGCTGGCCCGGCTGCTTGCCGACGTAGTGGAACTCGGCATCTGGTCTCGCGTAAGCGAGTAGGGCCTCCGGCGCGAGCCGGTCGTAGACCACCGCATCCGCGCGCCTCATGCACTCGACTCCTTTTACGGTAAAGAGGCCGGGATCGCCAGGACCACTTCCTACCAGGTAGATCAGGGCCGCACCTCCCGTATCTCCGCGAGCACTACCCCCACGCCCTGCTCCAGCAGGTCCCGAGCCAGCCTCCCACCGACCTCCTCCGGCTCCTTGCCCATCGCCTCGCCCCGGTAGAGCAACGCCCCGTCCGGCGATGCTACGACCCCCTGCAACCACACTTCCGACTCGTCCGCTATCCTCCCAAGCGCCCCGACCGGGACCCGGCAGCCGCCTTCGAGCGCGTTGAGCATCGTCCGCTCGGCCCGAACCACCTTCTCCGTCAGCTCGTCGTTCAGCGCCTCTCGGATAACACCCCGTAGAGGGTGACCCTCCAACGTCGCCACGGCCAATGCGCCCTGGCTCACCGCGGGGAGCATGATCTCCGGCGGTATCACAGTATGTGGCACGTCGAGTCCGAGACGCATCAGCCCGGCCCTGGCGAGGACGAGAGCGTCGGCGGCCCCCTCGCGCACCTTACGGATGCGGGTATCCACATTACCCCGGATCTCCACGATCCGCAGGTCCGGACGGTGGTTCAGGAGCTGCGCGCGGCGCCTCAGGCTGGAGGTAGCCACCACTGCCCCCTCCGGCAGACAATCCACATCGTAACCGCCGTCGGAGACGAGTACGTCGGAAGGGTCGTGGCGTTCGGTGATCGCCGCGAGCACTATGCCTTCCGGTACCTCGGTCGGGACGTCCTTTGCGGAGTGCACGGCGAGGTCTATCTCCCCCCGCAGCAACGCCTCGTCGAGCTGGCGGGTAAAGACGTCGCGCTGGTCTATGACGGAGAGCGGCAGGTCCGGGTGATGCTCGCTGGTAGTCTTGATGACCCTGACCTCTACCTCCAGGCCCGACGCCCGCAGCCTCTCCGCACAGGCGTTTGCCTGCACGAGGGCGAGCTTCGATCCACGCGTCCCCAGGACCACGTGCTGTCCCGGGCTCACGGCGAAGTAGGGCGGTCTTTGGAGCGGTGCAGCCCCAGGGAGCCCGAGAAGGCCAGGATATGGCGCCGGATCTCCGCGCTCTCCAGAGGAGCGCCCGCCTCGGCGAGGGCTTTTATCTCCTGTATAGGACCGTGCAGGAGTTTGTTGACGAGCGTGTAGCTCATGCGCTCTACGGCTTCGGCCTCCTCGGGAGAGAGGTCGAGGCCCTTGAGGGCCCGGGCGAGCTCGTGGCGCCGTATCTTCTCGGCCCCGTCCCTAAGCTCCTTTATAAGCGGCACGACGTGCAACGTCGAGAGCCAGCTCATGTACTCGATCACCGCCGGCCCGATCATGGCCTCCCCAGCCTCTGCCGCGGCGCTCCTGCCGTACGAGTTGTGGTCCACGACGGCCTGCAAATCATCCACATCGTAGACGTAGGCCCGATCCAGGTTCTGCACCACCGGGTCCACGTCGCGCGGGACCGCGATGTCTATAAAGAATAATGGCTCCTCCCGCTGCGCGAGCGCTCCCGCGACCACCTCGTTCCCGACGACCCAATCCCCGGCCCCGGTCGAGCTGACCACCACGTCGGCCTTCGGAAGCTCCCCGGCCAGAGCGTCGAAATCAACCGCGGTTCCTCCCATTCTCCTCGCGAGGTCCACGGCCCGTCCAGCGGTGCGGTTGGCGATACGGATCTCCTGAATGCCGCTGCTCTTGAGGTGCTTGACGACGAGCTCGCTCATCTCGCCAGCCCCGAGTACCAGCGCCCGCCTGCCTTCGAGCGTCCCGAACACCTCCTCGGCCAGCTTCACCGCCACGCGCGGCACGGAGAGAGAGCTGTCACCGATGCCCGTCTCCGAGCGTATCCGCTTGCCGACGCGCAGGGAGGTGTGGAAGAGGCGGTTCAGGATCGGACCGGCGCACGACTCCTCGGTCGCCGCCCGGTATGCCTCGCGGATCTGCCCCAGGATCTGGCCCTCCCCAACCACCATAGAGTCCAACGAAGCCGCGACCCGGTAAAGGTGACGCACTGCCTCATCGTCGGTGAGCCAGTACGAGTGTCGCTCCCAAAAGCCGCGTTCGACGCCCTTCTCGGCAGCCACGGAGTCGAAGAGCCGCGCCTTCGCGCCCTCGTCCTCGACGACGGCGTAGAGTTCCGTGCGGTTGCAGGTAGAGACGAGGACTGCCTCGGCCACCGCCCCTTCCTCCTTGAGACGGCGCAGGAAGGAGCGGGCCGCGCACGGCGAGAAGGCGACCTTCTCGCGCACCTCTATAGGCGCCGAGCGGTGGTTCATCCCCGTAACCGCGATAAGCACTCCTCGATCACCTCCTCCAGCTCCTCTTCGGCCCTGCGCCCTTCTCTACGGGCCCTGCTCAACTCCTCTACGATACCCGCCCACTCGGGACCAAAAGCCTCCTCGAGCTCGCGCCTTATCCTCCTCGCCAGCGCCGGTGACGCCCCGCCGGTCGAGACCGCGACCTGCAACCGCCCGCGCCTCAGGGTCGAGGGCAGGGCGAAGTCCCCTTCGTCTGGCCGATCCGCGACGTTCACCGGGACGCCCCTCTCGCGGCCCTCCCGCGCTACCGCCGCGTTCACCTCCCGGCGGTCCGTCGCCGCGAACGCGAGAGAGGCGCCTTCAAGGTCTCCCTCCCTGTACGGCCTCCGGCGTACCTCGGCTGCCATGCTCTTAAGCTCCGGCTGCACCTCGGGCGAGATCACCACTACCGACGCCCTCGCCTGCAGGAGCTTCCTCGCCTTCCTGTTGGCGACCCCGCCACCCCCGACGACCACGCAACGTTTTCCGTCGAGGTCGAGGAATATAGGGTAAAGAACGGCACCGTCGATCTCTATCTCCTAAAAGCTCCGCGAACAGGAGCACGAGTCTAGCACAACCGTCATACGAGTAGCATTCATCGACAAAGTGTTGCATGGGTTATCGTTGCACGCCGTGCATCCCTTCACGAGGGGACCTCTTCTTTGATCTTTTCAAGGAGTTTGACGTCCGAGATCACCATCCCCTTATCCACCGCTTTGCACATATCGTATATTGTCAGGGCCGCGACGCTCACCGCGATGAGGGCCTCCATCTCGACTCCGGTGCGGTCGCTCGCGCGGGCGACGGCGATGATCCCTACTCCCGTCTCCTTCACCTCGAACTCCAGGTCTATCGAAGTAAGGTTCAGGCCGTGGCACAGGGGGATCAGATCGGGGGTGCGCTTTGCCGCCATGACCCCGGCTATCTTCGCCGTGTTCAACGCGTCCCCTTTAGGAAGCGCCTTCTCTCGCAGAAGCCTCACCGTCTCCGGCGCCATCTCCACGCGCCCCGCGGCGGTCGCGGTCCGCCGAATGATGACCTTCTCACCCACGTCCACCATGCGGGCCGCGCCCTCCTCGTCTAAGTGCGAAAACTGTGTCATACGAACCTCCGGTTTGTAGTTGCCAATTTGCTACAGGCAATGACCCTGCTCACTCGCGAGAAGCGCGGTCCGAACCGACCTCGTCTTCGACTGGCTACTATCACAGCGGAATGCGGGGGAATCGAACCGCCACGGACGCATCGCGCCCGCAAACCGGTTTTGAAGACCGGCCGGGCCACCAGGCCCACGCATTCCAGGGATAGGCGAGAATTTTAGTACATCGCCTAGCGGTAGCGGCGGGTGAGGACGCGGGCATCGCCTACTCTACGGGTGACGCCCGCGGTGTCGGCGTACTCCAGCCAGGCCTGGGCGTACTTGCGGCTCGTGCCCATCCGGTCGCGAAAGCCGGCTAGAGAGAGCTCACCGTCCTCCCGAACCGCGCTCTTTATCTCCTCCAGGACATGCTCCACCACCTTGCCGGACGCGAAGAGTCCGTCGGCGAGCCGCACCGCCTCTCCACGCTTGATCAGGAGGCGCGCGGCGGGCGTCTCCTCCATCGCGGGCGGCTCTACCCCGGCCCGACGCAGCTCTTCGAGCAGTCTCTCTGCCTCACTCTCCAACTCCGGCGGCACCTCGTCAACGTCCGGCAGGCTGACCCCGGCGTCGCCGACCCGGGTCTCCTCACCCGCCATCTCCCCGAGCAACGCATCCGCCAGCCGGACGTCGAGCCCCGCGGCGGTCCGGGCCTCGGTCACGGAGAGATTCGGGCTCTCGGGCCTCTCCACCGCCCGCTTCTTGAGGGCTCCGAGGAGCCGTTTTCGCGCCGCCTTTACCTCGGCGGCGGGCGCATAGAACTCGCCGATTTTCGCGACCTCGCGGTTGCCCTCGGCAGCCCTCGAAACCTCGTCCGGCGTAGCGGGCACGACGAGGGAGAGCTCCCCGGCGCTCATGCCGCTCCTGGGGACTCTGGCGAGGGCGAACAGCACGACGCGGCCCCAGTCGCCGCCCTCCAGGGCCTCCAACCAACCGGGCTCGGGCCTGCGGCCGGTCGGGGTGGTATCCAGGACTGTGCCACCTCCGACGGTGACCTGCGGGCTGGAGGAGCGCAGCACGAATCGGTCACCCGGCAACGCGACGATCCCCTCTTGCAGCATGAGCCGGGCCGGCGCGCTCTCCCCGGGCGAGAGCTCTTTTCGGTCCAGGAGACGGACCCTCGCGTTGGTCGCCCGCGTGCCATGATAGAGCCTGAGACGCATTCCGTGCTTGAGGGGTAAGGCGCCCACGAGAAGTTGTATGCGCGCGTCGAGGGCGCGGGTCGGGGGCACTAGGCTAGAGAGGAGGACTTCGCCCGGTTCGAGATCCGCAGCCTCTATGCCGACGAGGTCCAAAGCCGTGCGCGCGCCCGCGCGGGCAACCTCGGCGGGACGGCCGTGATTCTGCACGCCGCGCACCCGCGGACGGCGTCCGGCGGCAGTGTAGAGCGTGTCGCCGGGCCGGACCTCTCCGCTCCACAGCGTACCGGTCGCGACCAGCCCGATCCCCTTTAGCACGAACGCCCGGTCCAGCGGAAGGCGCGCCAGAGTCCCCGTGCGCCCGTTCTCTCCCGCCGCAAGCCCGTCGAGCGCCGAGAGTAGCTCCTCCATGCCCTCGCCCGTAACCCCGCTGACCGGAAGAATCGGGACCTCCACGCCCACCGATTCTAGAAGCTCGGCAACATCCAACTCCGCCAACTCGACCATCTCTTCGTCCACTATGTCCACCTTCGTGAGCGCCACTACGCCGCGCCTGATCCCCAGGACGCGCAGGACGTCGAGATGCTCCCGCGTCTGGGGCATGACCCCGTCGTCGGCAGCGACGACGAGCAGGAAGGCGTCCACCCCGGTCGCACCCGCGACCATGTTCTTCACGAACCGTTCGTGACCCGGCACGTCCACGAGGCTCGCCCGACGTCCGCTGGGCAGCTCCAGCTCCGCGTAGCCCGGCACGATGGAGATGCCGCGCCGGTGCTCCTCTTCGAGCCGGTCGGTATCCGTACCGGTCATTTGGCGCACGAGCGTGGTCTTGCCGTGGTCGACGTGCCCGGCGGTCCCGATGGTGAGCGCTATCGGCCGGTCATCCATACAGGACCTCCAATGCTCCGAGTATCGCCTGTTCGTCCCCGTCGAGGAGCGTGCGGACATCGAGCCAGAGCCTCCCCTCGCCCACGCGGCCCACCATGGGCGGGTCCCCAGAGCGCAGGCTCTCGGCCAGAGCGTCGGTGTCTTCGCTCCCCAGACGCACGGCGTAGGAGGGAATCTCGAAGGTCGGCAGTGTCCCGCCACCGCTCCTGGCGACCGAGGGGGCCACGTCCACCGTGAGATCCGGAGCGACGCGGGAGATCCCCGCTGCCAGGCGTTCGGCCTTCTGTTTCATCTCTTCGGGCGGGGCGTAGAGCATCTTGAGGGTCGGGAGCTCTTCGGGGGCGATGCCTTCGAGGTAGGCGGCGAGGGTAGCTTCGAGAGCGGCTAGGCAGAGCTTGTCGGCGCGCAGGGCGCGGGCCAACGGGTGGCGGCGCATCGCGGAGATCCAGCGTGACTCTCCAACGGCGATACCGGCCTGCGGGCCCCCGAGCAGCTTGTCCCCGGAGAAAATGGTGAGCGCCGCCTCGTTCCGGACCGCCGCCTGGACCTTCGGCTCGCCGCTGATCGGCAAGAGGGCCCCGCTACCCACGTCGGCCACGACCGGTGGCCCCATTGTAGAGAGCCCGGCTACCCCGACCGACTCGGTGAAACCCTGTATCTCGAAGTTGGACGGGTGGACCCAAAGAATAGCGCGGGTGTTCTCGTTTATGGCCCTCTCGTAGTCGGAGAGGCGGGTGCGGTTCGTGGTGCCGACCTCTCGTAAGCGGGCGCCCGAGAGCGCGAGCACCTCCGGAATGCGGAAGCCGCCCCCGATCTCTATTAGCTGCCCGCGCGAGACGACGATCTCCGGCTCGCCCGGAACATTCTCGCTCGCGTCCGTATCCTCCGCTACGACCGCCGAGAGGGCGAGCAGGGTCGCCCCCGCGCAGTTGTTGACCACGAGCGCATCCTCCGCGCCGGTCAGCTCCTTGAGGAGCGGCACCGCGTGGTCGTAGCGCGAGCCACGCTTGCCGGCAACGAGATCGTACTCCAGGTTCGAGTAGGAGGTAGCCGCCGAAACCACCGCCTGTATCGCTCGACCAGAGAGCACGGAGCGGCCCAGGTTAGTGTGTAGAATGACGCCCGTGGCGTTCACCACGCGCCGCAGCCCCCGCCCGGAGAGGAGGTTCGCGGCGGCGGCGAGTACGGTCGTCTCCGAGACCTCGGGCTCTCCGCCGGTCAGGATCTCCTGTCGTGTATTCCCCAACGTCTTGCGTACGGCGGCGGTAACGGCCTTTACGCCGTGACACGAGACCAGGACCTCCGCGGCCGGCACCCTCAACACGGCATCCACGGCTGGAAGCTCCCGCAACCGCTCCCTTTTTCCCGTCTCCAGCATTCTTTGCCAGTATAACCCGAAAGGTCCGCGGGGCGGAGCCGAACCCCTGTGCTACACTGGCGCTGTCAAGCCATTTGCACCGAGGGGAGTGCTCGCAAGTGGGGGAGGGTTCGACAAGGTTTCTTGCCGGAGCGGTCCTCGGGGCCACGACCGGATTCGCCGCCGGCTTCTTCGCCGCGGCCCCCACGGCCCGCTCCGCCGGCAAGCTCACCGTCGGCGGCCTCGGCGAGGCGGCCCGCTACGTCGGCACAACCGCCATCCGTACTGTGGATGGTCTCGGCCTCGTCCTGGAGTCTGGCTACACTCGCGTGCGCGGCCCGGAGAAGTATCTAGAACACGAGATAGAAGAGCTGCGCGAGCAGATCATGCGCTTAGAGCAGCGCATAGACTAACACTTCGGGTATAGAGAAACCTTCTGACTCACGAGAGTGAGAGACCAGCTTGACCAGCGAAGCCCACCATCTGTTGTTTGCTCAGCCTCCGCCGAGGAAGCGCCGGATCCAACCAGGCAACGCGTCCCCTTGGGTAGCGTGCTTGTAGTCCTCGAGGTCATCGGCGTGGACCGCTACGCCGGACTCGCCTAACAGAGCACGGGCGTCGTCCATGCGGGAGGCGGGCACATCTCCCGCGAAGGTGGCCTCGACGAGGTAGTTGTGGTTCCACCGGATGCGGTAGACGCGTAAGGCCAGGAGTTCCTCTCTCGTGAAGCGCCGGTCTAGCTCCCTGGCGTGATGGCTGGCCCCTTCTTCGCGGGAGAACTCATAGCCCAGAGATTGTAAGCCCGCCATCTCAGGCGGCCTCCAGGACGCGGCCCATCCACAGACCGGGGTCCCGTATCTCCTCCAGGGTGGGCATGTACTCCGGCCCCTCCCAGACGCGGTTGAGACCCTGCATGCCGACGCGCCTGGCGACAACGTCGGCGAACTCCTCCCCCATACGGTACTGCTCCAGCTTCATATCGAGGCCGGTTATGCGGAAGATAGCGGTCTCCAGAGGCGGACGGTGGACCCGGCTCCTGGACATGCGCTCCTTGAGTTGATCGTAGCCAGGGACGAGCCGTCGGCCTACGTGGTGCATGACGTAGTCGGAGTAGCCCTCTATGACGCTCATAGTCGACTGCATCTCCTCGAAGGCTTCGCGCTGGCCTCTGCTCATAACGAGCTCCACGGAACGCCCGCCGGTCCGGAGGTTCTCGGCGAGGCGCCAGACGGTCTCAATCGCCCCGAGCCGATCGGCGAGTGGCCCCGTGAAACCTTCGACGAGCCCGCCGAGGTGGTCCCGGAGCCAGGGATGTCCTTCGAACTGCAGCGCGTGGGTGGTCTCGTGCAGCACGATGTAGATCCGCAGCCCGGCGAGCGGCACCCCGATTCTCCCCGCCGCCGAGGCGATATTCCCGTCGAGAAAAAAGATCTCACCCGGCTCCCCGGGCCTCTTCCGGGGCTCCTTTCCGGTGACGAGGGGACCGGTATCGTACTGCCCCAGAACGCGCGCCGAGAGGAAGCCCAACAGCAGCCCTATCTGAGCCGTGAGCGTCGCCTTCCCAAAGGCCCACGCGAGGTCGCTCGCGCCAGCCGACGCACGCTCTAGGACCGGCTCCAGGAGCGCCCCGAAGCTCTCGATGTTGAAGTCGATCCACTCGGCCCGGTCGGCGACCCGGACTGGCCGCTCGCCGTGGGGCAGGCTTATGCCCGTAAACTCCGCGAGCGGGCCGAGAGCTTCCTCAACCGCCGCCGGGTAATCGAAGGCGCCGTGCCTGGCCGGGATGTCCCCCTCCGTCCGCGTGGCGAGCGCCACCGCGACCTTCCGCGCGAGGCCCCAGGAGATCACAACCAGCCCCCCTGAAGCCCTCTTGAAACCACCCTTACGGCCCTCTCTCTCACGTAAAGGAGTATATACGCTCGTCAGCCCTGGAAACGCCGCTTCATTGTAGCTCGGGAGCTCGCGGGTTATATTCTCTTTATGGGTTTCGGAATCGGCTTCAACGAACTAGGCATAGTCGGGCTCTTGTTCCTGGTCCTCGTCAGCCCCAGCAAGCTCCCGCAGATGGCCCGCGACATCGGCAAGTGTCTCCCAAGCTCGCCGGTCGATGGAAGAGTTCAAGTCCGAATTGGTCTCTGGCGACGAGGACGAACACGACAGCAGCTCCAAACGTAAAGGGAAGTAGCCTCCAACACAACCCTCGGTAACTCCCCTAGAATATTAATTTTTGTTGAAAATAGCGAAAAACGCTTAAGAGCTTGCGCGGATAGGCTCGCTACTTTTCACATTTGCCGATTCTCCGAACGATCAAATCGGCTTCTCATCGGCCATCGGCACTTTCGATACCCGCCTATCCGCGCAGCCTCTAAGTCGTCGTCTCGGCTGGCCGATAATAGTTATGTAGTTGTATGAAGGCGTTCCGAGGAGGGGGAATGTCTGGAGAGGGTCGTACGGGCTCGTTCAGGGTCATGGATCACCGTAAGTTCCTGAAGTTGAGCGGGGCGGGGCTTGCTGGCGACCGTGGGGGTGAGCAGAGTCCTGGCCCAGTCGAGCTCTTCCCTCGTGGCGGAGTTCCAGGAGGCGGCCGGTAAGTATCGGGTCCCAAAGGAGCTTCTGCTGGCGATAGGTTTCGTCAACACTCGTTGGGAGATGCCGCCACCGGGGACCAGCGACTACGAGGAGGGGAAGCTTGAGGGCAAGGGCACCTACGGGGTCATGGCCCTCGTCCGGACCCCACGGCTGATACTTTGGGCGAGGCGGCAAGGCTTACCGGCATCTCGGTGGAGCGGCTCGTGACCGACCGCAGGTCGAACACCCTGGGCGGGGCGGCGCTGCTCGCCAAATCCCAGGGAGAGAAACCCGTCACTCTGGGCGACTGGTTCGGCGCGGTAGACGGGGAGGGAGGCAACGGTAAGCTGTACGAGGTAGTAGCTGGGATCGGAGGCGGCGAACTGTATGCCGGGCAGGTCTTCGCGACACTCAAGAGCGGAGCTTCGGCAAGGATCAAGAGCGACGAGCAGGTCTCGTTGCCGCCCCAGGCTCCATCCGCCCCAACCACGGCTCTAGGGGAGGTGCTCTGATGGCCGCTGGCGAGTACCCGGACTCTACCTTCTACGGGGCCTCCTCGAACAACTATACGGCGGCGAGCCGCCCGTCCTCCAACCCGATAGACAAGATCATCATCCACGTCACCCAGGGGTCCTGGTCGAGCGCCATAAACTGGTTCCTAGATTCTTCCGCCCAGGTCTCGGCTCACTACACCGTCCGCTCCTCCGACGGCTTTATCGGCCAGCCGGTGTGGGAGAAAGACATCGCCTGGCACGCGGGGAACTGGCCTTATAACCAGACTAGCGTAGGCATCGAGCACGAGGGCTACGTCTCTGACCCCAAGTGGTTCACCGATGCCATGTACCGCTCCTCGGCGAAGCTGTCTGCGTACCTGTGTAAGAAGTACGGCATACCCATGGATAGGACTCACATACTCGGGCACAACGAGGTTCCCAACACGGACCACACGGATCCGGGCGGTTACTGGGACTGGACCACGTACATGAACTACGTCATGTCCTACGCGGGCGACACGGCGACCGCTTACTCGCAGGTGGTCGACAACACTACCTCGGGCCGTTTCTCCGCCGCGAACGTCTGGGGCACGAGCTCCTACAGCTCGCAGCGCCACGGGTCAAACTACAGATATGCTGGGCCAGGCTCGACCTACAACCCTGCGTACTTCAAGTTGAACGTACCCGCCAGGTCAAACTACGCTGTCTACGGCTGGTGGCCAGCCAACTCCGGTTACAACGACCGTACGGTCTTCTGGATCTACACCTCAAACGGTTGGATTAGCAAGACCGTAAGCCAGAGGACGAACGGCGCGCAATGGACATACCTGGGCACCTACCCCATGAACGCCGGGGACGCCTGGAACGTGCAGGTGTCGAACCGCAACTCCGGCACGGGCTACGTCATCGCCGACGCGATAAAGATCGTTCGCGCGTAACCGGCGGCCAGCGAAGCGCGACGGCACTCTACGCGGAAGCATCCCCTTCCGTGTGACCCGTCTCGCGAGCCTCTAACGTTTTCGGGACGTAGAGGCCGCGCCTTAGTGGGTTCTCGTGGTGGCTCCAGCCGCCGGCGGCGACGTTGCGGGTGCTTTCGAGAAACATGGCGGCGCGGGCGTCGAGGTTGTCCAGGAGGTTCACGAGCAGGGCTTCCAGGGTCTTGGGCTGCTCGGGGGAGCCGTACTCCTTCTCACCCTGGTGGCTGAGCATGACGTGCGAGAGTTGGAGGGCGAGCTCCTCGGGGAAGCCGGGGATTTGGGAGGCGTGGGCGGCGACGATCCGGTCACCCAGGATCACGTGTCCCTGGAGGCGGCCCTCGGTGGAGTAGGCGAAGCTACCGTTCTCCCAGGAGAGCTCCTTTGTCTTGCCGACGTCGTGAAAGACGGCCCCGAAGAGCAGAAGGTCCCTGTTGACCGGGTAGATCTCCGCGAGCGCCTCCGCCACTCGCAGGCAGTGGATCGAGTGCTCCAACAGACCCCCGAGGCGAGCATGATGCATCGCCTTGGCCGCGGGCGCCGTGCAAAAGGCCTCCCACAACTCCTCGTCGGTGACCATGCGGGCGAAGAGCTCCCTGAGGTGCTGGTCTTCGAGAGCACGGCCGGCCTCGATCAGATCCTCGGCTAGAGACTCGCGGTCCTTCTCTGTGGCCGGGAGGTAGTCCTCCTCCTCGACCTCGTTCTTCGAGAGAACCCTCATGCGCTCGACCTTTACCTGGAGCATCCCGCGGTACTCGTGGGCATTCCCCTCGACGTAGACGTACTCGGGACCGCTCAGACCGCTCGAGAGTTCGACGGGGAGTCGCCACATGCGGGCGTCCACGGAGCCGGTCTTGTCCACCAGCTTCGTCGAGAGGTACGGCGAGCCGCGGCTGTCAGGGCGCACGGTCGTGTCGGTAGCGAGAAAGGTGGAGCGCAGACTCGTGCCCGGCCGCAAGTCCCGCGTCCAAAACTTTTCCTTCGCCTTTGTGACCAGTTGTCGCGCCCCTCTAATCCCTAGCTTCGCTTCGAGGTATTTAGCCCTTTACAGCCCCCGCGGTCAGACCGGAGACGATCCGTCGCTGGAAGATCAGGACGAGTATAACCAGCGGCACCGTTACCACCACCGCCGCGGCGGCCTGAGCCCCGTAATCTACCGTATAAACGGTCGCGAAGTTAGGGATGACGACCGTCACCGGCTGAGTCGCATCGTCGAAGAGGAACGTGTTGGCGAAGAGGAACTCGTTCCAGGCGAAGATGAAGGTCAGGATCGCCGTGGTGAACACGCCGGGGGCCGCGAGCGGCACTATGACCTTTCGAAACGCCTGTATCGTCGTCGCTCCGTCCACCTTCGCGGCCTCTTCGAGGTCCACGGGGAGCTCCTTGAAGAAGGAGACGAGTATCCAGATCGTCAGCGGCAGCGCGAAGACGATGTCCGGGACTATCGCCGCTAAGTAGGTATCTATGATGCCGAACTGGCGGAACTGGATAAAGAGTGGGGCGATGATTGCCACCGCCGGGAAGAAGCTGATCGCGAGGATGAGCGTCATGACGATGCTCTTGAAGCGAAAACGCAAGCGTGCGATGGCGTATGCGGCGATAGAGCCGAAGAACAAGCAGATCACCGTCGTCACCCCGGCGATGATGGTGCTGTTTATGAGCGCCCTCTGGAAGGACGAGTCGCCGAAGATGGTAGCGTAGGAGGAGCCGGTCGGCGAGTTCGGCAGGATCGTCGGCGGCGAGGTGAAGAGCTCGCTCTTGGTGATGATGCTCATCTTGAACACCCAAAGCAAAGGTGCCACGCTAACCAGCACGAACAGGATCAGGAACACATAGAAGAGGGCCGTGTTGAGAGTCCTCCCCGAAGATCCGGAAGCGCTTGCTGCCGCCATCTCTCTACTCCTCCGTCGAAGTCTGCATGCCGAGTACCCTGATAAAGAAGAGCGCGAGCAAGAACGCCGTCACGAAGATGAACACCGCCGCCGCATTCCCGATCGGGAAGTTGAGCTGGCTGACCCTCACCGCCTTGTACACGAACGTGGACAGAGACTCGAGCTCTCGATTACTAATCGCCCAGAAGAGGTCGTAGATCCGGTACGCGTCTAGCGTCCGGAACAGCACAGCGACCAGGATGGCCGGCTTGAGGAGCGGCAGGGTTATCCTCGTGAAGCGCTGCATGACGTTCGCCCCGTCGACCCTGGCCGCCTCGTAGACGTCACCAGGGATCGTCTGGAGACCCGCGAGCAGGAGGAGCGCCATGAACGGCGTCGTCTTCCAGGTATCCACGGCGATCGCCGCGATCAGGAGCAGCGTCTGGTCGGAGAGTATCGGTTCACTGATGACGCCCAGGGCACTCGCCGCGTACTGGATGATCCCCACCTGATCCTGGAACATAAGTCGCCACATCACAGCCGAGATGACCGTCGGGAACGCCCACGGCACCAGGATCGCCGCCCTCACCAGCCCCCGGCCCCTGAACGCCCGGTTTATAGCGAGAGCTATAGCCAACCCGATCACGAACTCGAAGAACACGCTGACCACCGTGAATGTGACAGTGTTCCTCAGTCCATCCTGGAACTCGCTGTTCTGGAACATCGAGACGTAGTTCTGGATGCCGACGAAGTTTCCGGTGCTGTTGATGTTCGCCTTGAAGAAGCTCAGGTAGAACGAGTAGGCGATCGGGTAGAACGCCACCACCAGGATGATGAACAAGGCGGGCAGGATCATGTAATAAGCGGTGCGCTGCTCGGGATTCCCGAACTCCTCCCTCAGCGCGCCCCGTTTCTTTCTCTCTGTAGGCGCCGTCGTCACAAGTCTTACCCCTTCTCTCTACGGGCCGGGGGCGACGAAGACCGCCGCCCCCGACACCCTCGTCTCTACGCCAGCCCCTGCCCCTGCTCGATGATGTCCGTAAGCTTCTTCTGGAGCGTGCTCGTCGCTGTCTCGGGGTCCGCCTCTCCTTTCAGCGAAGCGTTGAACTGCTCGGCCATCGCCAGGGACATGTCCGAGTAGAAGGGGGAGACGGGACGTGGCTTGGTGTTCTGGGTGGCTTCTTTACCCAGAGCTATCACCGGCACCGCGTCCAGAACTTCCTGATCGTCATAGAGCTTTTGCAGTATCGGCAGGTACGCTCCCTCGACCGCCAGGGTTCTCTGCTGCTCGGCGATGGTCATGAACTTTATGAGCTCGTAGGCAGCATCCTGTACGTCCGGTTCCGCGAGAGCGTTGATCATGAGATTCCACCCACCGAGACCGCTCACGCTCTGCCCGCCCGAGCTCGCCGGCAGCGGCGCGATCCCAACCTGATCCTGGGTTATGTACGACACCTTGGAGTCCCCGGCTTGCGCGTACACATACGGCCAGTTGCGCAGGAACACCGCGTCCCCGTTCAAAAAGGTCGCAGTCGACTCGTCCTCCTTGTAGGTCGAGACGGCCTGGGGAGCGATGCCATCCTCGACCATGCTCCGCTCCGTCGTGAGGCCTTTCCTCGCCTCCGAGCTATCCACGGTCACGGTGTTTGGGTCGTTCGGGTCCAGGACGTTCCCGCCCGCGCTGTTTATGTACTCGAGGCCGTTGACCACGCCGCCCTCGTAGTTCGCGCCCTGAAAGACGTACCCGTATTGCGTGCCGGAGTTCTTCTGCACCATCCCCGCCTGCTGCTTGAGCTCGTCCCAGGTCGTCGGCGGCTCGGAGATACCGGCCTCCTTCAGAAGATCCCGACGATAGTACAAGAACCCCGTGTCCGTGCGCCAGGGGACACCGTAGATGCCACCCTCGTAGACGTCCGACTGCAAGGGCCCCTCGAGAAACCCTTGCTGCTCCTCCTCGGTGAAGCGGTCGGAGAGGTCGAGGACGAAGCCCGGTAGCGCGAATTGGGCGGGCCAGGTCACGTCTCCCTCGAACACGCTTATGCTCGTCGAACCGCCCTGAAACTCGGTTTTCATCTGGTCGAAGTACTGGCCGGAGTCTGGAGGCATCTCGCGATAGCTTACCTCGATCTGTCCTTCATTGTCCGAGTTGAACTGGTCTATAAGCTTCTGGAAGGTCCCAGTAGGGTCGGGGGTGGTAGCGAAGGTTATGCCTACGGCACCCCCCCCCCCCCCCCCCCCCCCGCAGCCGGCAACGCCGAGCAGCGCCGCACCAGCCAGGCCAGCGCCGCTGATCTTCAGGAAGTCTCGCCGGCTCATCTGGCTTACGATCACCATTGCTTCCTTTCCGGACACCCCGGTTCTCTCCGTCATTTAGTTTTACTCCTCCTGTCTCTCCCCACGTTCTCCATGCGCCCATCCATCGGGCTATCGACCGTCCGGCACGGTTTCCCCTACCGTGCGAAGGCCGGATAGATCAGATGATCGCCTTCTCCGTCTCCGGGTCGAAGAGCCGAATTTTCTCGGCGTCCATCGCTAGGCGCAACGGCTGTCCGAGCCGGGCCCCACTCTCCACCGAGACCCTCGCCACCATCAGGTCCCCGAAGTCGTCCGCCGACCCGGAACCTTCGGCGTCGCCTTCGTCGGCCCCTTCGCCCTCGCCCTCCGTCAGCTTCTCAATGCTCTCTAGCCGGGCAGCATACTCCTTTGGCATTCCGAAGTATAGATACTTCTCGCTACCCATGCTCTCTATGACCTGCGGCTCGACCTCGACGGCGTTCGGCGCATCCGTCCCCCCCAAAGCGTCGCCCTCGGCGAGCGTGGCGTCCTCGATATGCTCGGGCCGTATCCCGAGGACGACTTCCTTGCCCGCGTACTGACCCAGTCCCTCGCTCTGCCCCACCACCTCGCGGCTCAAGGGGAGGCGCGTCCGGCCGAAGGTCGCGGCGTACCCGCTATTCTCCTTCTCCAACCTCGCCCGGATGAAGTTCATCGCCGGAGAGCCGATAAAGCCCGCAACGAACACGTTCACCGGGTACTCGTACATCTGCTGCGGAGAGGCGACCTGCTGGACGATGCCATCCTTGAGAACCACGATCCTGTCGGCCATCGTCATCGCCTCGGTCTGGTCGTGGGTGACGTAGATGGTCGTGGTGCCGATGCGGTTGTGGAGCTTGGCGATCTCCGTGCGCATCTGAACCCGGAGCTTCGCGTCGAGGTTGGAGAGAGGCTCGTCCATCAGGAATGCCTTCGGCTCACGGACTATCGCTCGGCCCAAAGCCACCCGCTGACGCTGGCCGCCGGAGAGAGCCTTCGGCTTGCGGTCGAGGAATCGTTCGATGGAGAGGATGCGGGCGGCCTCATCGACGCGGCGGTTGATCTCGTCCCTGCTCATCTTCCTGAGCTTGAGCGCGAAGCCCATGTTCTCCCGGACGTTCATGTGCGGGTAGAGCGCATAGTTCTGGAAGACCATCGCCACGTCCCGCTCCCTCGGAGGCAGGTCGTTCACCACGTTGTCTCCGATAAAGACCTTGCCTTTGGAGATATCTTCGAGACCCGCGATCATGCGCAGCGCCGTAGACTTGCCGCAGCCGCTAGGCCCAACAAAGACGACGAACTCACCATCTCTTATGTCGAGGCTCATGCTGTCTACGGCGAGCACGTCCTCACCGTAGATCTTGCTTACTTCCTCCATCGTGACTTCCGCCACCTCGAACCTCCTCCTGCCGTTTGGAACCCCCGCAGCGCGCCCAGCCTTCCCTCGTAGCTGGCTATCCGGAGACCCGACTCACCCCTTTACCGCCTCCCATTCTACCTGAACGCTAACCTCCGCTGTAGAGGAGGTAACGGTTTTTGATATTTTTGATGCGTTCTACCGATGCATCTATGCGCTCGCGCGGTATCTCCCCGGACTCGACGGCGGCGACGACGGCATCATAGGCGGCGGCCTGCTCCTCGGGAGGGCCGGAGACCATGAGCAGGTCCGAGCCGGCCTTTGCAGCCTCTACCGCCGCATCGGCGGTCGTGCCAGCGCGTCGGGCGCCCTCCATCACCAGATCGTCCGTAACGATCACGCCGTCGAACCCGAGCTCCCCGCGCAGCAGCCCGACCGCCACCGGCGAGAGGCTGGCGGGCATCTCCGGATCAAGGGCCGGATATAGGAGGTGCCCCAGCATCACCATCGGCACCCCCGCCTCGACCACCGCCTTGAACGGCTGCACGTCGCTCCCCAGGATGGTCCGCATGTCATGGTCCACCGTAGGTTGAGCAACGTGCGAGTCTTCGAGAGCGGGACCGTGGTTCGGGAAGTGCTTGGCCGCCGAGACTACGCCCGCCCTCTCGAAGCCCTCTACCGAGGCCGCGCCCATCCAGGCGACGAGAGCCGAGTCCGCGCCGTAGGAGCGGCTCCCGATAGCGGCTCCCGATCCTGTATCTACCGCGGGGGCCAGGTCAGTGTTGACGCCGCCCCGTAGCAGATCATGTCCTATCTCCTCCGAGATCCGGCGCGCCTCCCCCGGGTCTCCTCTCTCCCCCACCTCCGCCGCCGAAGGCTGCTCCGATACCCACGGGGCACCCTGCACCTCCCCACCCTCGTGGTCCACCGCGACGAAGAGCGGTATGGTGGGTTCGGTGCTCATGGCGAGCTCTTGCAAAGCGTCCGTGAGGCTCTTCGTCTGCTCCTCGCTTTGCATGTTGTGCCCGAGGAGCAAGATGCCGCCGACGTTGCGCTCCCGGACCATCTTCTCGATGTAGTAGTCCGGCTCTGTCCCGCCCACGCCGACGATAAACATCTGCCCTACCGTGTCCCGCACGCTCAAACTCCCGGCCTCCTCAGTGGTCTCCTCCGTCCCGGTGCCGATCTCCTCCGTAGCTTCCCCGGAAGGTTGCGGCTGGCCTCCACACCCGGCGAGCACAGCCAGGGAGACCACGAGCGCGCAGAGTAGGAGGCGAAACAGGCATCTCGCCGGTCTTCTAGTCCTCAAGCTCCTCCGTTCCGGGTATCGGGCGGGACAAGTTTACCGCTGAGAGCTACGCGGGTCTCGGGTATCCTTATCTCGATGTGATCGAGCTATCCTACGAATCAGGCACCCTGCTCGCCGGCGGCGGCAAGCCCCCGGAGCCCTTCGTGTGGGACAGGCGCACCGAGCAGTGGCGGGCGCCCGCGGGCGCTTACCGCGAGACCGTGCTCGCTCTGCGTGAAGGTGGGACTCCCTACGAGGATCACGCCGCCCGCTTCGAGAAGTTCTCCCTGGAGTCCCGCGTGGCGATGGAGCCACGCCCCTACCAGAGGGAGGCCTTGAACGCCTGGCGCCGCGGAGAGCTGCGGGGGGTTATCGTACTGCCAACGGGGGCCGGAAAGACAGCCGTCGCGGTGCGGGCGATAGAGCGGGCGGGGAGGAGCACGCTGGTCGTGGTGCCCACGCTCGCCTTGTTGAAGCAGTGGTACTCGATACTCTCGGACTCGTTCGGCCACTCAGTCCAGGTCGGGCTCCTGGGAGGCGGGTACCACGAGGTGACGCCTCTTACGGTAACGACCTACGACTCAGCGTACATCCACGCCGAGCGTTACGGAGATAGGTTCGCGCTCGTGGTCTACGACGAGGTGCATCACCTGCCCTCACCGAAGTACGCGGTGATCCCCAAGATGCTCCTCGCCCCCTACTCTCTGGGCCTCACCGCCACCCCGGAGCGGCCCGACGGCGGGCACGAGATGTTGCCCGAACTTGCCGGTCCCGTCGTGTACAGGCTCTCGCCGGAGGATTTGGCCGGCACGTACCTCGCGCCCTTCGAGACGGTGCGCCTCCCCGTGGAGCTCACCGCCGTCGAGCGAGTCGAGTACGCGGAGGCCGATGCAGTGTACAGGGACTTTCTGACCAAACACCGCCTTTCGATGCGTTCGCCGGAGGACTGGCAGCGGTTCATAATGGTCGCGTCCACGAGCCATTCGGGGGGGAGAGAGGCGCTGTTGGCGGCGCGGCGGAGGCGGGAGATCCGGGCGAACGCCGAACGCAAGAGTGCGACGCTCGGGAGCCTGCTCAAGCAACACTGGCACGACCGGACCATCGTGTTCACGAAGAGCGTCGGGGAAGTGTACGCCCTCTCGAAGAGGTTCCTCGTGCCCGGCATAACCTACGAGACGCCGACACGGGAGCGAAAGGAGATCCTGGACCGCTTCCGGGAGGGCCGCTACCGGGCGGTCATAGCCTCGGACGTACTGAACGAGGGCGTCGACGTGCCGGAGGCTAACGTCGCGGTGATCCTGGCCGGCAGCGCCTCCCAACGCGAGTACATCCAGCGCCTCGGCCGGGTCCTCCGCCCGCGCGAAGGGAAGAGTGCCATCCTCTACGAGCTAGTTACCGGAGGCACCGGCGAAGAGGCTGCTTCGCGCCGCCGCCGGGAGCCCGTCACGGGAGCGTACCCCTAATGCTCCGCGGCGAGCACGTCATGGCCCGCCTGATGCGCGGTCGTCTGGTCCCCCACCGACTCTCGCTCGACGACGAACATGCCCGGGAGGTCGCCGGGGAGCTCATAGACCTCTATGCCGTCCACCTGGGGAAGCCCAGGGCAGAGCTCGAAGAAGAGCTATCTCTCCTGGAGGAGGAACTCGGGCCGCACCTGGACGTCCGGCGGGGGTTCAAGGTCCTGCGCGGGCTCGCCAAGCTCCTCGAAGAGAGGGCGGAGTGGGCGTCGCCGATGGAGGCCGATCCGTACACCCTGCGGACCCGCCTCTTCGAGCTCGCCGCGGCGCTCCCCGAGCTACCATCGGATACGGTCACCCTGCTCGAAGGCGGTACCCGTGAAGACGTGCTCGCGCGGGTCTCGACCGAGACCGGGATAGAGGACCCGGTCTCTCTGATGTACGCCGACCGGCAGGGGGCGCAGCTCCTCGCCGGGTTCGAGCCGCCCTCCGCCGAGGCCCTGATCTCCCGCTATAACGTCGCCCAAGTGCAGGGCGTCCTCTACTCCGCAAGGGATCTCTCAGTAGAGCTCGGGAGGGAGGCCGACGCCCGGCTCGTCTTCCACTACGTGAAGCTGCTCGGTCTGATCTATGTCCTCGAACCTACCCCTAAAGGCTACCGCCTCCGCCTCGACGGCCCACTCTCCCTCTTCGGCGGCACCCGCAAGTACGGCCTCCGCCTCGCCAAACTCCTCCCCGGCCTCCTCCTGACCGCTCCCTGGAAGCTGTACGCCAACGTCTCCTGGAAGGGCCACGAAGCGAGCCTGGAGCTAACCTCGGAAACGCCGGGTCTCGCGAGCCACTACAAAGGCCTCGCCGACGCGGGAGAGGGCGACGTGCGCGAGGCATTTCGTAAAGCGTGGGAGCGGGCGAAGGACAAGGGAGAGTGGGAGATCGAAGAAGGGACAGGGGTGATCCCGATCCCCCCGCTCAAGGCCGCGCTCGTTCCGGACTTCGCCTTCCGGAACGCCGCAACCGATGAGAGGGTGCATCTGGAGATACTGGGTTTCTGGTCCGAGCGGTACCTGGTGGAGCGGGTCGGGCTCTTGCGGGAGGCCGCCAAACGGGGGCACCGCGTCCTCGTCGCCGCGCCCGAGTCTTTGGGCGCCTCGACCGGGACGCTCGCGCAGGCGACGCGGGGCTACGTGATCCCCTTCAAGAGCCGCCTGGACGCGAAGTCCGTCCTCGCGACGCTCGACACGAAAGATACGCCCGAGACTACAATGGACGGATGAGCAAGGAAACCAGGTCGCTCCTGGCACTCACCGTTGTCTGCACCTTCGCGGCAATTCTCTTCGGCTTCGGGGCGAACGTGTTCTCCTTCCGGAGCGCCTACGAACAGCTCGGGCGGGAGACCTTGATACAGGCCACCTCCACCTTCGTCTATTTGGGGCTGGCCCTGATCCTGGTCTTCAAGGGCGGTTGGAAAGGTGTCATAGCGGCACTCTGCATGGTGATCGGGGCCACTGTGGCGACGTGGGCGCTCTTCCCCCTCTCCCTCGGGTTGGCCGGGGTCGGCGACCCGGCAGGCTACGCGGAGAGGTTCGCGAGCTTCCGCCAGCCCTCTTACTCGAACTGGGCCGTGTTTGACGTCATCTTCGTCGGCGGTGGTGCCGCCCTCGCCCAGGGCTTGCGGCTCATGGCCCACGTCAACCCTAAAGGTCCCCGAGACGAGTAACCTCGATCTCCTCGTCCTCGTCGAGGTCCAGGAGAAAGACCTCCCCCTTCGCGTTGAAGTCGTAGGCGGACCGGGGCAACCTCCCCAGCTTCGAGTCCTCGACCTCCACCTCCGTCACCAGCCTCCCCCGCCCCTCGCACCGCTTGCAAGGGAACGGGCGCCACGAAGCCCCGTCGTCCCCGCGGCCCTCGCAGTTCGGGCAAGTGCGGAAGCCCGTATAACAAATCGTCAGCTTCTTGACCATCTCTGTTTTCTAACACGCCAGCCGGTAGCATTTCAGTTCGTCAGCTTTGGCTAGAGTTCACCGCTGAGACCGCTGATATTTAATTGCTCAGATCAAGAGACTGGCGAGTTGACGCAGCGGGCGGCCAAGATGGGGCGGCTTCTGTGCTCGTCCGGCGGTTACAATTGTGGCCGTGAGCACGCTCAATCCCAACAAACTCAACCTCTTCCTCTCTGAGCGGAGGAGGAGTCTGAAGGAACCCGAGGAACTGTTCGTGGGCAGCTCGTCCTACGACACACACTTCCTCGCGCTCGCGCAGAGGAAGAACTGCGACTGCTGGACCGCTGACAGGTGGTTCTGGGACGCGGCCAAGGCCCGGCACCCCCAGCTGAGGTGGGTGGGCGAAAAGCGGCAGGCGAGAGAAGAGGCGCCGGAGGTTGAAGGGATCACCATGGAGCCGGCCGTGGGCGAGTCATCGTGAGCGGGTGGTCTTAGTGCCGATGGAAGGGGTGCCGGAGCAATTCGTCCCGAAGGCCAGCGATTGGTTCTCTCCCTCCGCCGAGTACGTGGGGCGCTGCAAGGCCTGGTTCTCCGGCCCGCGAGGGACCGTGGAGGGGCCGGGAAGGGTGGTCGTGGAGGAGACAGGCGAGGTCTGGGCGGAGATGACCGCTGAGGCGGATTCGCTGCGCACGGAGGAGCCGTACGAGCGCGGGCTAGTCGGCTTCCTCGCCGGGGAGATTTCTGGCCGGGACAACGGAGCGAACGTCGGCTCGACTTGTCCAGACACAATCCCTGCACGGGGCTTGAGTTAGAGACGCCGGACGGGACGTTTCGAGCCTCGGAGGTGCGTCGGTACGGCTTCGGCCTCACCTTTGTCGTTAGGGAGTCCGTGTTCGAGGCTACCGGGGCGGGGACCCCGGAGCACCGGATGCTACCCCTTACCAACTTTCTATCCGAGTTCCAGCAGCACGGGGGCGAGTTGGAGCGCCACCCCTTGCGCATATTCCCCACGCCGGAGGTCTCGGCGGAGTATTGGCGCGTCGAGCATGGGCCGGACGAGGAGGAGAACGAGCGGCGATCGCTGAGGGCCGCGGAGATCTTGGGTGCAGCCTACCACAAGGACCAGCTCATCAGGTTCGGGTTCGGGGAAGGCTTGGGCTTCATCGAGCGGTTTCCGGATTACATGGAGAGAGCAAAGTCGCTGCTCGAGTGTAAGGAGAGACACAAGACGACCGCCGTGATGGTCGGGCCGACGGGCGGCGGCCGCACGGAAAGCTTCGGGGCCATGCGAGCGTGGTTCCCCTTCGATGTACTTTCGCTGCGCACCCTGGCGAGTGGGTCCGAGGTCGGCTCCCCGTGAGTGTAGATAAGGGACGACACGGGAGGGCTCGTGCGACGTTTGCACAACCCCCTCTTCGTCAAGGCGTTCCGGGAGGGCCGGCGGCTCATTCAGGAGGCCTCCATGACTTGGAGCAGGGGCTTGTTCAGGCAAACGGGGCGCCTAATCGAGCGGGCGCTCTCGCGGTCGGAGAGGTTCGGCGAGACCTTCGTGGGGATCTCGATCATTCACCTGCTCCGCTCGGAGTACGAGGACCAGTCTCTCGACGACGCCATAAGGTAGAGCCGCACTTCGCGGCGACAAAGCTCGGCTACCCTGAGGAGAGATAGGGTGTTCGAGGAGCGTCCATTGTGGGAGGTAGGGTCCGAGGACCTCAAGGTCTTCCTCGATCCGGCCCCCGGTTTGGCGGTGGCACGCGATCTCGAAGGGTCGATCTGGGGCTCTCCGTCGGAACCGTGAGCGTCGGCGCCAACGCTCGTCGGGGCTGGCTTTGGACACGCCCTTCGCAAAGCTCGAACGCCTCCCAGCGTAGCAGGGCGCAGGGGTAACCTACGCGGATAAGTTGCAGGCCCGACGCGGCGAATGAGGCGCGTCGCGAGCAGTGACACGCGCGTTGGAATGTGCATCACATGTCTAAGTGCTCACCAGACGTTCATTCTATCCTCGATTACTCTTTCAAACAGACCAGCTCATCGCAGCCTACGTGGCTAGCTGCCCAGCAGATTAGTTTCCCCATCGCCAGCTCTTCTGGTAGGAGATCTGCTCTTCCGAGAGCTCTTCGGGCTCGACACCTAGAGAGGCGAGCTTGGCGCGGGCGACGTACTCGTCGATCTCGGGTGGTACTGGATGGAGGCCGGGGGGCATGCCGGCGGCGTTCTTGGCCAGGTGGTGAGCGGCGAGGGCCTGTACGGCGAAGGTGAGGTCCATGATCTCGACCGGATGTCCGTCTCCAGCAGCGATGTTGACGAGCCTCCCCCTGGCTAGAACGTGCAGCCGCCGCCCGTCGGACATCTCGTACTCGGTGACGTTATCGCGCACCTCGCGAGTCTCGACCGCCATCTCCCTCAAGGCCGAAAGGTCGAACTCGTGGTTGTAATGCCCCGCGTTGGCGAGCAGTACCCCGTCCTTCATCCTCTCGAAGTGCTCGCGGGCGAGGACCTTCAGGTTCCCGGTGCCGGTGAGGAAGACGTCCCCGACCTCCGCTGCCTGCAGCGAGTTCATAACCTCGTAGCCCTCGGCGTAGGCTTCGAGGAGCTTGACCGGGTCCGGCTCGCAGACGATGACGCGGGCGCCGAGGCCGTCGGCGTACCTGGCGAGGCCACGTCCCACCCAGCCGAAGCCCATCACCACGACCACCTTGCCGCTGATGAAGAGGTTGGTGTTGGCGAGCAAGGCGACGAGCGAGGAATGACCGGTGCCGTAGCGGTTGTCGAAGAGGTGCTTCATCTTCGCGTCGTTGGCGGCGAGAACCGGGAAGGGCAGGACGCCCTCCGCCTCCATCGCCCTGAGCTTGAGGACGCCGGTCGTCGTCTCCTCAGAGGCACCGACGACGTTCCCGGCGAGATCCGGGTGGTGCTCGACGAGCCTTCCCACTAGCTCCGCCCCGTCGTCTATTAGTAGCTCGGGACCGGTCTCCAGGGTCTGGTGCAGGTAGCGCTCGAACTCCTCGTCGGTCGGATCGTGGGTGGCGAAGACCCGCACACCACGCTCGGCCAGAGCGGCGCAGACGTCGTCCTGGGTCGAGAGCGGGTTACTGCCCGCGACCGTGACTTCCGCCCCGGCCCCCGCGAGCAGCAACGCCAGGTACGCCGTCTTCGCCTCCAGGTGGATGGTCATGGCGATCCTTCGGCCCTGCAGCCTCCTATCGGCGAGTTGCGCCTCCGAGATAGCGTTCAAGACGGGCGAGTGCTGGGCGACCCAGTCGATCTTGCGATGCCCCCCAGGGGCGAGCGCGGGGTCCTTTATGACGGATTCCTTGTACAAGTTCACGCCTCTAACACCTTTTCTTCTAGCTTACAGCGTCTCGCCTACGCCTCTCCCCGGCGTCGCTCCTCGAAAACCCCTCCGAGCACCTCCGGGCGGTTGGTTATTATGACGTCTACGCCGAGGTCGAGGAGACGTTGCATCTCTGCAGCGTCGTCTTATCGTCCAGACGTCTACCCGCACGCCCCGGCGGTGGGCGGCCTCGACGAAGCGTGGGGTGACCAGCTCGCGCACGCCGAACGTGGCCGACACTTGCAGGGCGTCGTAGGCGGGACGTAAGAGGGACTCGAGGCGCAGCCTGCTCAGGCGGTAAAATGCCCTGATCTCACGCCGCGACGCCCCCGTCGAGATGCCCCCGTCGAAATTCTGCCCCCCGATAACACCCGGAAGCGCT
>JAABVA010000435.1_pt1 | contig 53626 bp, 48 predicted proteins | sample 5560331 | NCBI WGS metagenome assembly JAABVA01 (sample SAMN12812661, study PRJNA571458) | rock metagenome | isolation source: Antarctica rocks | place: Antarctica: Victoria Land, Mt New Zealand sud | collected 2016-01-07
CGGCGCCCAAGACAGGACGGCGCCGCGAGCGGCGCCCAAGACGGGACGGCGCACGCCCTTCCGCAGGCGCCGGTCGGGCGCAGCGGAGAGGATGGTCAGGTGGTCTCCGCCGTCGCGACCCGGCCCGGGCGGCCCGGGCGGCTGGGGTCAGCCGTCCGCGAGGTCACCCGCGAGGTCCGGCGCACCCAGCGCGGGCACGACCTGTGGATCATCTCGGCCGGTGTGACCTTCTACGCGCTGATCGCGCTGGTGCCCTCCCTGGTCGTCGCTGCGCGCGTGATCGCGGCGCTTGTCGGCCCGGACCGGCTGATCAGCCTCGGCCGGGCGGTCGGCGCCGCACTGCCGGGGGCGCAGGGCGCCGGCGGGGTGGTCCAGCAACTTGTCGAGCGCTCGGTCGGGGTGTCCTGGTTCGCCGTCCTGGTGGCACTGCTGCCGGCCACGGTCTACGGCGAAGGTTTGCGCCGTGGTTTCACCCGCGTCACACCGCGGGCGTCCGCGCCCGGGCGGTTCATCGGTTGGCGGAGCCGGGCCGCCGCGCTGCCGCTCACGCTGCTCGCGCCGGCTGGCCTGCTCGCGGTGATCGAGGTGGCGCCGCTGCTGGCCAGGTTGTTCGGCACCGGAAGCATCGGCTCGTCGGCCCTCGCGGTGTACATCGCTCTGAATGTCGACTGGGTCGTCGTGTCGATCGCACTGATCTACGTCTACCGGGTGCTCGGACCGGCTGGGCCGTCGCTGCGCGCGACGGTGGGCGGTGCGTTCTTCACCGGCGCGTTCATCTCCGGCTTCCTGCAGGGGTTCACGTTGTTCCTGGCCATCCCGGTCGACCTCGGCGCGCCGTTCGGCGGCTTCACCCAGGTCGGCGGGGCGGTCGCCGTCGCCCTGTGGCTGTGGGTGTTCACCGCCCTGACGGTGACCGGCTACAGCATCACGCTCGCGCTCGACGCCCGCCACAGGCCTCGGCGGGCCGGGTAGCCCGCGTCGGCGAAGCCGCGCTGAGGTCAGCCCCGCGTCGGCGAAGCCGCACTGAGGTCAGCCCCGCGTCAGCGACGGTGCGAAGAACGCTCTGCTGTCCGGCCGGAACAGCAGGACGAGCAGCGCGATATTCACCAGGGCGGTCAGCACCGCCAACGCCTTGGAGATTGCCGGACTGGGCTGGGCGATCGCGGACAGGGTGCTCAGTACGGACAGGGCCGCCAGGACGACCGTGACGATCCGGGCCCAGTTCTTGCCCTTCGCCACCTGGTTGGCGAGCAACAGGTAGAGCACGATGAACACGATCCCGAGCACGACGGCGAACGCGGTGCCGACGTTGACGGCCGTGTTGAGCCTGTCCTGGTTGAGGGTGGGCTGGTTCTGCCGGATCGAGGTCCGCAGCGAATCGCGGCTGAGCAGCGAGACGACCAGGCTGACCAGGGACAGGGCGGCGAGGACCTGCATCAACCGCACCGCGAGCGCGGTGCTCTTCGGCGCCGGGCCGACCGGGCCGGTCGCGGCGATCGGTTCGTCCGGGCCGGTGTAGGACGGGTACTGCGTCATGTCGACTCCTTCGGCGTGCCATGGCGTGTGTCCGGAGGGCGGGGTCGTCCCGGCGTTACGGGAGACGACGGTACAGAGCCGTCCGGTGAGGACCGGGATCGACGCTCTCGGGTGCCGCTGTACCCCGCTCCGCCGGGATCGCCTCGTGGTGCGGCGGGCCGGCCGGCCGGCCCCACGATCGGGGCGAAATCTCTAGGGTCGACCGACGTGCCGACTGAGCGGACCACCGACGCCACCACCCGGACCCGGCTGACCCCGGAGCTGATCAGCAGCACCTGGGAGCCGCGCGAGGTACGGCTGTCGCCCGACGGCACCCGCGCCGCCTGGGTCGCCGCGCCCGGCGGCAACGAGGGTGAGCATCCGGACAGCGCCGTCTGGACCGCGCCCGTCGACGGCTCGGCCCCCGCCCGACGACTGACCCGCGGTGGAGCGGACGGCAGTCCCCGGTGGTCACCGGACGGGACCCGGTTGGCGTTCCTATCCGACCGCGCCGACCGTGGGACCGCCGGCCTCTACGTGCTGGACCCGGACGGCGGGGAGGCCGCGCCCGTTGCCGTCCGCAAGCGTGAGGTCGTCGCCCTCTCCTGGTCCCCGGACTCGAGGACGATCGCGTTCCTGGCGGCGGACGAACCCGACGAGGAGGACGAGCGTCGGGAGAAGGAGCGCGACGACGCGGAGGTCTTCGGTGAGCGGCTGCACCGCAACCGGCTGTTCGCCGTGACCGCCACGGGCGGCGAGCCGACGGCGCTGCCGGTCGGCGACCTGCACCCGACCGAGCTGGCCTGGTCACCCGACGGGTCCCGGATCGCGCTGCTGGCACGGTCCACTCCCGAGCTCGACCTGTCGACCGGCGCAGCCGTGTACCTGGTCCCGGTCGACGGTCCGGTCGACGGGTCCGGCGTCGTCGAGGTGGCGATGACCCCGTGGGCAACCGACCTGAGCTGGACGGCGGACGGGGAGACCCTGCTGGTGCTTGGCAAGCAGGCGGACGGCCTCCAGTCCTCGGCGACGGTGCGCGCGATGCCCGCCGCGGGTGGCGCCGGGAGCACCGTTCTCGGTCCACGACTTGACGAAACCCTGTGTGCGCTCGGGGTCCGCCCCGCCGGTCCTGGCAGCCCGGGCCCGGTGGTGGTCTGCATCGCCGACGGCATCGAGACGCGGCTGGAGTGGCGCGGGACCGACGCGAGTCCGGCCACCCTGTGGGCGCCGGACGGCGAGATCCTCGACTTCGACGTCGCGGGTACCGGGGGCGGCACCGTCGTGGCGGCCGTGGTCGCCGTCGACTCCGGGCCGTTCGAGGTGTGGGCCGGTGTCCCCGGACAGGTGCGCCAGCTCTCGGCCCACCACGCGGGGTGGGACGACATCGCGTTCAGTGCGGTCGAGGAGCTGGTCACCGTCACCGCCGACGGCCTCGAGCTGCACTCGGTCGTCGTCCTCCCGGTGGGCGTCGGACCGGGCCCGCACCCGACCGTCGTCCTGCCGCACGGCGGGCCGTACTGGCGGATGGCACGCAACATCCACTGCAGCTGGCACGACTGGTCCCAGATGCTGGCGACCGCCGGCTTCGCTGTCCTCCTGCCGAACTTCCGCGGCGGGTCCGGGCACGGCAATGCCTTCTCCACCGCGGTCGAGGGCAACCCCGGCGTGGAGTTCGACGATGTCGAGGCGGTGATCGCCACGGCGGTCGACGCCGGCATCACCGACCCGGACCGGTTGGGCATCGGCGGCTGGAGCAACGGCGGGTTCCTGACGGCCTGGGCGGTCAGCCGGACCGACCGCTTCAAGGCCGCCGTCATGGGTGCCGGGGTCAGCGCCTGGCAGACGATGTCGATGACCTCCGACGTACCCACGTTCACCGGGGACGTCGCCGGCGGCTCGCCGTGGTCGACCCAGCCCGGCCGGTCCCTGGCGCACTCCCCGATCACCTGCGCCGACCGGGTCGTCACCCCGCTGCTGATCCTGCACGGCAAGGAGGACGTCCGGGTGCCGCTGAGCCAGTCGATCGGCTTCCACCGGGCCCTGCGGGACCGCGACCTACCGATTCAGTTCGTCGTGTACCCGCGCGAACCGCACTCGATCGGCGAGCGTCGCCACCAGGTCGACCTCATGGACCGTGTCCTGGCCTGGTTCACCACCCACATCCCCGTCGGCACCGCCGGCTGAACGGTGCCGGATCCCGGCGGGCGGGGTCCGGCCGGGCGCACGCGAGCATCGCTCACCAACTCGAGGCCAGGTCTACGCCTCCGGTCCGACTGCGATCGTCGACGGATCCGGTCGTCGACTGCACGGGCGGCCGGTCTGTTCCACGAGCTGCCCGAAGACGCCGGCGTCCCGGACCGCGCACACGTTCGGGTCGTTGTTGAAGTACACGTAGACGTCGTCCCGGGCGTCGTATGCCTGCGCGACGCGATCCGCCCAGCTGCCCAGCGCTTCCTCGGTGTAGCAGGGGCGGGGCTCGGCGTCGCCCTCGTGGAGGCGCAGGTAGCCCCAGTCCGCCGTCCGCCACGTCGGGGTCTTACGCCGCGGGCTGTCGGCCCAGCACAGTGCGCTGTTGTTGGACTCGAGGATGCCGCGGACCTCGTCGGTGTACCAGGAGTCGTGGCGGAACTCGACGGTGACGCGCATCGCGGCGGGGAAGCAGCGCAGCGTGCGGAGCAGTGCTTCCGCCCGGACCGGAAGGTCCGGCGGCAGCTGAAGCAGAACCGGCCCGAGCTTGGCGCCCAACCCGGCGACCCGGTCGACGAACCGCGCCACCGGCTCCTCGGGATCGTTCAGCCGCTTGATATGGCTGAGGTAGCGACTGACCTTGACCCCGACGAGGAAGTCATCCGGCGTACGGTCGCGCCACCGCTCGAAGGTCGCCCGCTCCGGCAAGCGGTAGAAGGCGTTGTTGACCTCGACCGTCCGGAACTGCTCGCTGTACTGCTCGAGCCAGCCCTTCTGCGGCCGACCGCGGTAGAACGCGTGCCGCCAGGACCGGTACTGCCAACCCGACGTGCCGAGGAGCACGCTCATTCCGGCACGCTATCCGCGGCGACGCGCCAGCGGTCGCCGGGTCAGCAGACGAGGCCCTGCTGGCTGCCCGGGCCGTGCGCGCTGGGTTCGGGTCCGACCCACCGCGGATCTGCGGGCTCGCTCGCTCGCTGGTAGCGGGAGTCCGAGGAGATGCGGACGCGGTCGGTGTTGTTGTCCAGGCTCGTGTGCAGCGTGTAGGCCGTGAAGGTCAGCAGGTCCCCGGCGGCGAAATCCCCGGTGACCCAGCGCAGGCCGAGGTCCCGGCGCAGCGTCTGGGGGTCGTCGGAGATGAAGCCGTCCCATCTCGGCTGGTCCTCCTCGCGGTTGGTGCAGTAGGTGTCGACGTCGAGGTTCCCGTAGTCGTGGCGGACATCGGCCAGTCGGTGCGAGCCCTCGAGCATCACCAGGCCGCCCAGGGCGACGTCGACGTCCCCCAGCGGCACCCACGCGGTGAGCTGCCGAGTGGTCCCGCGGTTCATGAACACGCTGTCCCCGTGCGGTTTCGTGCCCTTGCCGGGCGGGATCGCCCGCAGCCAGGTGAAGTCGTAGTGCCGGACCGCCTCACCGAACAGCCGCTCGTAGAAGCTCATCATCCGGGGCCCGTACAGCACGTCCATCAGCGCCTTGGTGCGGCGGGCGACGTCGCTGAGGATGCCCAGCTGCGGGAAATCGATGGCCGCGACCGCGTCCTGCGGCGCGGACCCCGGCGCGAGAGCACCCAGGTTCGCCAGCTGCTCGAGGATGTCGCGCCGCGCCCGCAGCACGTCCTCCCGGTCGAGGTAGCCCGGCAGGTAGAGGTAACCATCCTGTTCGAGGCGGCGCTCGAGCTCCGGGGCTTCGCCGACAGCGTCGTCGGATCGGCGCAGTTCCCCGAGTGCACCGGCGGCCCTGTCCAGATCCCGACCTTGAGCTGTCATCGAGCCGGTTGCCGTGGACATCGCCCACCCCCATTTCCGTGTCCTCGTCGCAGCGACCAGTCGGCGCCGTGATCACTCGTCGGAATCCGACGGTAGGGCCGCGCAGCGTCTGGGTGTTGCGCCTGCTGACCCGGTTACTTGTGTTTGCTGGTCGGGCAGTCGATCGTGGACCGCGTGGCCGACGACACGTTGCGGGTCCGGCATTTCGCAGCGTCGCCCCTCGGCCGGGTATCGCTGGTCGGCCACCTCAGCCACAGCCGGGGACTACCGGTCCACCCCTTGCGCGTCCTGGACACGTACGCGGTCGTGTACCTGCTCGCCGGTCACGGTCGTTTCCAGGACGCGTCCGGGTGGCGGGCCGACGTCGCCGCCGGCGACCTGCTGCTGCTGTTCCCCGGCGTCGGGCACACCTACGGACCGGTCGAGGGCGACCCGTGGACGGAGCTGTACGTGCTGTTCGACGGGCCGGTCTTCGACCTGTGGCGACGCTCCGGCGTACTCGACCCTGCCCACCCGGTCCGCCACCTGGAGCCGGTCGACGTCTGGCGCTCGGCCTTCGACAGCGTCCTGACCGCCGATCGGCGACCGGGGGCGGCTGCCGGACTGGTGGACGTGTGCCATTGGCAGTCGGCGCTGGCCGAGGCGCTCGAGGCCGCGGACCGGGAAGCACCCGGCTCCGAGGACGAGCGGTGGCTCACCCAGGCGATCGCGGTGCTGGACGCCGACCCTCGTCGCGACACCGACCTGGCACGGGTGGCCGCCGAGCTCGGCCTGTCCTACGACGGCTTCCGCAAGCGTTTCCGCCGGCTCGCCGGGGTGTCACCGGCTCGCCATCGCGGCATCCGGGCGGTCGAGCGCGCCTGCCAGCTGATGGCCCAGCCCGGGCTGACCGACCGGCAGATCGCTGCCCGGCTGGGCTACTGCGACGAGTTCAACTTCTCCCACCGGTTCCGGGCGATCACCGGCCGCTCACCCCGGCAGTTTCGCGCGACCCTCCCGCCGCCGCCCTGAGCGTGGGCGCGGGGTCCGTCGGGCGCGGAGGTCCGTCGGGCGCGCGGGTCCGTCGGGAGTGCGGGTTCGTCGGGCGCGCGGGTCGGGAGGCGATCAACCGGCGGAGGGCGTGGGATTCGAACCCACGAGGAGCTTGCACCCCTAGCGGTTTTCAAGACCGCCGCCATCGGCCACTAGGCGAGCCCTCCTGCGTGGCACCGAGCCTACGGGCGGAGGCTGACGGTCTGCCCGCGCGCGACGGTCCGGACCTTGTCGGCCAACCCGCGGGCGGCCATCGCGGCGGTGAACGCCGACAGCGGGGACTTGAACACCGGGTAGTCGTCGATGTGCACCGGCACCACGACGGCCGGGTCCACCAACTTCACCAGGTCCGCGCCGGTCTCCCCGTCGAGGGTGACCACCAGCCCGCCGGGCAGGGTCGTCCCGCCCAGGTTCACCACGCCCGCGTCGAGCTCCGGGAACCGGCGCGGGATCTCCGCGATCGCGTCGTAGAGCAGGGTGTCACCGGACAGGTAGACGCGGGTGTGCGGCGCTCCGGCGACCGGCCCGAACTCCAGCACGGTCCCCATCACCGGGGGCAGCACCTTGCGCAACGGGCCGGGCGCGTGTCGGCCGGGCACCGCCGTGACCCGCAACTGTCGGTCGCCCCTGACGAGGACCTGTTCGCCCCAGGTCCGCAGGCCGGTGGCTCGCGCGAACCCCTGTAGCTGTAGGCGCTTGGACGCATGCGGCGTGGTGACGATCGGCAGGTCACGGTCCAGGCCCCGGCGGGCGACCCGGTCCCAGTGGTCGCCGTGCAGATGCGAGAGCACGACGGCGTCCAGCTCCGGAAGCTGGTCCACCCGCAGCGCCGGCTCCGTCAGCCGCGGCGAGCTCAGCCCGAAGCCGAGGTAGGCCCGCTGACCACGATGCAGGAAGTTCGGGTCGGTGAGCACGGTGAACCCCGCGCACCGGATCACTGTCGTCGCGGTCCCGACGAAGTACAGCGACGCCTCGTCCGTGGCCCCGTCGCTCGTACCGGCCGTGCCCGTGGTCGCCGTGCCAGCCCGCGTGGTCATCGCTCATCCTCTCGCCTGCGGCGTGATTCCGGGCACGAACGCACCGCAGTCGTCGCCGCTCGTCCAGCCGAGGTCAGTTTCGGCTGGTCAGCGGCCCGGGTGCGAGGTGCTCCGGCGAGCGCGGTGCGGAGATGTCCACCGCCGGGCCGCTCCGCTCAGGACGCCCCGGCCGGCACCCGCACGCCCTGGTCGGCCACCGAGCGCAGCACGGGCGCCGTGATCAGTGCTGCCTCGTCCAACCGCACCGGGCTGGTGACCGTGAACTCGACGGTCTCGCCGGGGAACAGCGTGACCAGCATGTCGTCCACCTGCGCGGCCGGGTGCAGGCGGTCCACGAACAATGCCAGGTCGCGGACGAACGACCGCGCAGCCACCCGGACCCGGTAACCGCCGGCGACCGAGTCGGCCGTCGCATCGACGACCGGTGTCGGCAACGCGAGAGCGATGTCCTCCGCCCACGCCCACAACGCGCGGATCCCGCCGAGCTCGGCGGTCAACAGCTCGGTGGCGACCTCGCCGGCAGACGCGAGGACAGCTGGAATGGCCACGGTGCCGGTGGACCGCGACGGTACCGAGAGCGATAGTCCGGCGCGGTCGGCCACGCTGCCGTCCAGGCGCCGTCGGGCCACCTCGACGGTGCCGCTCCACGGCTCGTCGGTGTCGTTGACCGCGACGACGGCCAAGCCGGCGTCGCGCGGCTGCACGGTGAGCAGACGGTCCGCGTAGGCGTGCCGAATCGCGTACCAGAGCGGTTTGCGCCGACCGTCCCCGTCGATCGCGGCCCACGAGGTGACCGGCCAGCAGTCGTTGAGCTGCCACACGACGGTCCCGGCGCATCCCGGGGACAGCGAGCGGAAGTGCTCGATGCCGAAGGAGATGGCCCTGGCCTGGTTGAGCTGGGTCAGCCACAACCAGTCATCGAACTCGTACGCACCCGCCCGCGGTGCAGGCAGGTGCGATGCCATCCCGCGGGCGAGCTTTCCCTGCCCGTCCTCGGCTTTCTGGTGATGCAGCATCACCGGCGAGGCGGGCGCCAGTTCCGGGTCGGACACGGCCCGCCGGATCGTCGCCCAGGTCGCCGGACCCTGGAAGCCGAACTCGGACACGAAGCGGGGATGACGATCCCGGTAGTGGGTGTAGTCGACCCGGTTCCACACGTCCCACTCGTGCACGCAACCGGTGGCGTCCTCGTTGGGGTGCCGCTCGAAGGTCGAGGACGACGGGCTGCCCGGGACGTAGGGCCGACCCGGGTCGACCTCGGCGACGATTCTGGGCAGCAGCTCCAGGTAGAACTCCTTGCCCCAGCTCAGGTCGCCGAGCGTCTCCTGCCAACCCCAGTCGTACCAGCCCCAGATGTTCTCGTTGTTGCCGTTCCACACGGCGAGGCTGGCGTGCGGCATCAGTCGGGCCACGTTCTCCCGCGCCTCGGCCTCGACCTCGGTGGCGAAGGGTTCCTCCTCCGGGTACGCGGCGCACGCGAACAAGAAGTCCTGCCACACCAGGACTCCCGCCTCGTCGCAGGCGTCGTAGAAGTCGTCGCTCTCGTAGATTCCACCCCCCCACACCCGCAGGAAGTCCACATGAGCGCCGACCGCCTGGGCGATCCGCGCGCGGTACCGGTCTGGGCCGACCCGGGAGGGGAAGCAGTCGTCCGGAATCCAGTCCGCGCCGCGGGCGAACACCGCGCGGCCGTTGACGACGATCGCGAACCGCGAACCGTTCGGCAGCGGTGTGGTGTCGATGGTGATCGTCCGGAAGCCGATCCGGTGCGACCACCCGTCCAGCCCGGTGGCGGCCTCACCGGTGGTGGCGAGTCGGACCACCAGGTCGTAGAGCGGCTGAGCGCCGTGGCTGTGCGGCCACCACCGCCGGACGGCCGGCACGGCCAAGTGCAGCACGGCGGTGTCAATACCCGCCGGGACGGTCCCGGACACCCGCACGCCGCCGACTTCGGCCGTGATCCCCAACTCCAACCCGACACCCGTCGAGCGACGCTCGACCTTGACGTGCAACTCGACGGTGCCGATCTCGTCGTCGTCCACCCCGACCACGGGTCGGACGGAGGCCAAGCGAGCGGTGTCCCAGGTGTCGAGGCCGATGGAGCGCCAGATGCCGGCGGTCACCAACGTGGGGCCCCAGTCCCAGCCGAAATTGCAGGCCATCTTGCGGATCATGTTGATCGGCTCCGGCACGGCCGCCGGCCGCTCGCCCAGCTCGGCAATCCGCGCCTCGGTGTAGGTGTACGCGGAGGCGAAGGTGACCGTCAGCGTGTTGTCGCCCATCTGCAGCAACCCGGAGAGGTCGAATCGCCAGTTGCGGTGCATGTTCGCGGTCCGGCCGACGACCGTCCCGTTGACGATGACCTCCGCGACGGTGTCGAGCCCGTCGCACACGAGGTCGGTCCGGCCTGCGGGATCCGCGTCCAAGGTGAAGGTCGTCGAATACCGCCAGTCGCTGCGGCCGATCCAGGACAGCTCGAGCTCGTTGCGGTCCCGGTACGGGTCTGGGATCAGGTCCGCGTTCAGCAGATCGGTGTGCACGCACCCGGGCACGGTCGCCGCGACGGTCCGCCCCACCAGGTCCCGCGGCGCACCGTCGCCCGCGCGCACCAGTTCCAGCGTCCATCCGTCGTGCAACTGCCTCATCATGTTGGTCCTTGTCAGTCGGAGTATCACGGTCGCGAGCGGTGCTCTGACCATCGACATTGTGAGCACCTGTCGCGATCCTCGTCGCCTGCGCCGGCCGGTGCACCACCTCGACGAGGAGCGCGCGCAGCCGACGGTGGGCGGCATGATGGCAACCGGTGCACCCATCCAGCACCATGACGCTGAACCGGTCAAGGTCGGGGAGTTCCTGTGACGCGCACCAAGCGGCCGACGATCGCGGACGTCGCGCGGTCCGCCGGGGTGTCCAAGGGCGCGGTGTCCTACGCGTTGAACGGCCTCCCGGGGGTGTCGGAGACTACCCGCGCGCGGATCATGGGCGTCGCCGGCGAGCTGGGCTGGCAGCCGAACTCGGCGGCTCGGGCGTTGTCCGCCGCCCGGGCCGGCGCCGTCGGACTCGTGGTCGCCCGCCCGGCCAGCACCCTCGGTGCGGAGATGTTCTACATGCAGCTGATCTCCGGGATCGAGGCCGAACTGGCCGCCCGCTCCATTGCCCTCGTGCTCCAGGTCGTCGCGGACGTGGACGCGGAGATCAACGCCTACAAGCGGTGGTCGGCGCAGCACCGTGTCGACGGCGTCTTCCTCACCGACCTGAGGGAGCACGACCCCAGGGTCGCTGCCCTGGAGGACCTCGGGTTGCCTGCCGTGGTCATCGGCGGACGCGGTCGCCACGGTGGACACCCCCGGATCTGGAGTGACGACGCCCAGGCCGTGCGGACGGTCGTGAGATACCTGGCGGCGCTGGACCACCGCCGGATCGCCCGGGTCGCAGGACGTCCCGACTTCCTGCACACCCAGGTCCGGACGGATGCCTTCCACGAGGCCTGCGCCGCCCTGGGCATCACCGAGCGGACCGTGGTCACCGACTTCTCCGGGGACCAGGGATCGGATGCGACCCGGGAGCTGCTGAGCTCGAGTCCGCGTCCGACCGCGCTGCTGTTCGACAACGACGTGATGGCCGTGGCGGGGTCCGGGGTGGCCCACGAGATGGGACTGGTGGTTCCGCGGGATGTCTCGATTGTCGCCTGGGACGATTCGGTGTTGTGCCGGCTGGTGCACCCACCGTTGAGCGCGCTGTCCCGGGACATCGCCACCTTCGGGCGCCACGCCGCCCAGCTGCTGCTGGACCACGCGGCCGGCCGCCAGGTCACCGACCTCGAGGATCCCCCACCGCGCCTGGTCCCGCGGGGGAGCACGGCGCCGGCACCGGCCTGACCGCTGACGGGCCTTCACCGCCCACCGCCGGTCTTGACGACCGAACCGGTTAAGTGGATGCTTCACCGGACCGGGCTGCAACGCCGTCCGACACACGACTCGACGACGAGGCGGGGGCAACGGTGTGAGAGCACGACGCGCCGACAAACACGAGTGCACCACTCTCTGTCCGCCACTCCCCCCGGAACAGTGATGGCCTCCCTCACCCGCCCGGTCCGCCTTCCCGGTGATCGTGAGCGCCGCTTTCGTTTGCCACGTTTGCGGAGGTGTTCGTCAACAACGCCACGACGTGGCCCTGACCCACGAGCTGTGGAAGGCCGCGATTCCACCCGCCTCACCCATCCCTCTGTCGACAACCCCGCTCACCACCGGCCCATGGAGGTCCCGTGTCCACACCCATCTCTCGTCGTCACGCACTGGGCTACGCGGCGGCAGCCGTCGCCGGGGCCACCGGACTCTCGGCATGCGGAGGGGGTGACGCCAGCACCAGCAGCGTCAGTGCCAGCGGTAGTGCCGGCGCCGGCACTGGCGGCGGTCGCCTGACCTACTGGGCGTCGAACCAGGCGCCCACCACTGCCCTGGACACGTCGATCCTCACGCCCGTCTTCGCAGCCTTCACCAAGCAGAGCGGCATCGCCGTCGACATCACGGTCGTTCCCTGGTCGGACCTGTACACCAAGATCCTCACGGCCACCACCAGCGGCAACGGCCCGGACCTGCTGAACATCGGAAACACCTGGGCGGCGGCGCTGCAGGCTACCGGTGCCTTCGTGGAGTTCGATGACGCCACGCTCGCCAAAGTCGGCGGCAAGGACAAGTTCTTCGCCACCAGCTACGCCACGACGGGTGCCCCCGGCAAGACTCCGACGTCCGTTCCCCTGTACGGGCTGGCCTACGGGCTGTTCTGGAACAAGGCGGTCTTCAAGGCGGCCGGGATCGCCGGACCGCCCAAGACCTGGCCGGAGTTCATGGCGACCGCCAAAAAAATCACCAACCCCTCGGCCGGTGTGTACGGGGTCGGCATCGAGGGCGCCAGCGTGAGCGAGAACGCCCACTGGGCGTTCATGCTCGGCCAGCAGCAGGGCGGCAACCTGTTCACCGACGGCAAGCCGACGTTCGCGTCCGACCAGCAGGTCGCGGCGGTCACCCAGTACCTGGACTGGATGGCGAAGGACAAGATCGCGGCACCGAACAACGCTGAGTACGACATCGACACCCGGCTGCTCGGCGACTTCGCGAAGAACAAGACCGGGATGGTCATGCTCCAGGGCGGGGCAGTCGCCGCGCTGAAGAGCCTTGGCATGCCCGAGTCCGCCTACGGAGTCTCCTCCATCCCGCTGCCGGACCCCATGCCTGCCGGGGGCAAGCCGGTGCAGAGCCACACGGCGGGCATCAATCTCTCGGTGTTCAAGAACACCGGCAACGACGACAAGGCCCTCCAGCTGGTGAAATTCATGACGGAGACCTCCACTCAATCCGGGCTCAACGCCTCGTTCAACTCCCTGCCGGTGGTCAACGCCGCATACGACGACCCAAGATTCCAGACCAGCGTCTACAAGACGTTCAAGACCGTGCTGCAGGACCACGCGGCGCCGATGCCCCAGATCCCGCAGGAGGGGCAGATGGAGACCCTCGTCGGGACGGCGATGAAGGGTCTCTGGGCTAAGGCCGCCACCGGTTCTCTGCAGGACGGCGACATCAAGTCCGCGCTGGACCAGGCGAACCAACAGATGGCCGCGGCGAGCTGACGCCGTGAGCGACGTCGTCGAACGACGAGAGGTCGAAGGGGAGCCGCTTGAAGACGCCGGCGCGACGGTCGCGCCGGCGCCCGGGCGGCCCGGGGTGGTCCGTCGCAGACCACCCCGGCAGCGCAGGAAGCTTCCCGGTGGCTGGCTCCCTTACGTCCTGATCGCCCCAGCAGTCGTGTTCGAGCTGGCGGTGCACATCATCCCCATGCTGGTGGGCGTCGCGATCGCCTTCCTGCGTCTCACCCAGCTGTACCTGCGAAACTGGACGTCCGCGCCGTTCGCGGGCCTGGAGAACTTCCGGGTCGGCCTGGACCCGAGCAACGCCATCGGTGCTTCGCTGCTCTCCTCCGCCGGGATCACCCTGGCGTTCACCGTCCTGTCCGTCGGAGTGTCGTGGGCACTAGGGATGCTCGCCGCGGTCCTGCTCAACACGACGTTCCGGGGTCGCGGAATCATCCGCACGCTGTTCCTCATCCCCTACGCCCTGCCCGCCTACGTGGTGGTGCTCGCCTGGGGGTTCATGTTCAACCAGCGCGACGGTGCAGTGAACTCCATCCTGGTCGACGACCTGCACCTGCTGGGCGCCAAGCCGTTCTGGCTCCTCGGTGGCACCAACTCGTTCATTGCGATCGTGGTCGTCCACACGTGGAAGCTTTGGCCGTTCGCGTTCCTCATGCTGTTGGCCGCACTGCAGAACATCAACGACGACGTCTACGAGGCGGCGGCGCTGGACGGCGCGACCATGTGGTCGGCGTTCCGCCAGATCACCCTGGGCATGATCCGGCCCGCCAACACCGTGCTGCTGCTGGTGATGAGCCTGTGGACGTTCAATGAGTTCAACACCCCCTACCTGCTGTTCGGGTCGGCCCCGCCCGCCTCGGCCCGGCTGATCTCCGAGCAGATCTACATCAATTCCTTCCGCAACTTCAACTTCGGTCTGGGCGCGGCGATGTCGGTCCTGCTGCTGGTCGCGCTGGTCGGCGTCTCGCTGCTGTACCTGCGCCTGGTCAACCGGAAGGGGGACACCGTCGATGCGTGAGACGACCGGCTTCAAGTGGTTCCGCGGCATCGTCCTGGGGCTGATGTCCGTCGGTGTCGTGATTCCCCTGTGGGTCATGATCACCACGTCCCTCAAGCCGCTGGTCGACGTGAGCGGCGGCTTCACCTGGGTCCCGACGCACCTGACCTTCTCGCCCTACCGCGACATCTGGACGACCATCCCGCTCGCCGACTACTTCACGAACAGCGTCATCGTGTCGGTGCTCTCCACGGTCCTGTCCGTCGTGGTGGCCGTGTTCGCTGCCTACGCCGTATCCCGGTTCGCCTTCCGAGGCCGCCGGCCGTTCTCGACGATCGTGCTGTCCACCCAGATGTTCCCCGGGATCCTGTTCCTACTCCCGCTGTTCCTGATCTACACACGGATCCAGACCTCCACCGGCCTGCGCCTGAACGGCACCTACGCCGGGTTGATCCTGACCTACCTGACGTTCTCGCTGCCGTTTGCCATCTGGATGCTCGTCGGGTTCTTCAACACGATCCCCAAGGACCTCGAGCAGGCGGCCATGGTCGACGGCAACGGGCCGGTGGGAGCCCTATTCCGGGTGGTACTGCCGGTGGCCAGGCCGGGCATCATCGCGGTCGCAGTGTTTGCGTTCATGACTGCGTGGAGTGAGGTGCTGTTCGCCTCCGTGCTCACCTCCAAGAAGACCACGACTCTCGCCGTCGGACTCCAGCAGTACGCCGGGCTCAGCAACGTCTACTACAACCAGCTGATGGCCGCCTCGATCGTGGTCTCGGTGCCCGTGCTCGTCGGCTTCCTTGCCGTGCAGCGGTTCCTCGTGCGTGGACTGAGCGCCGGCGCCATCAAGTAGCCCCGCCAGGCCCGCTCCCGAGACGTCCCGCGCACGAACCCGCAGCCCTGACAGGAGCCCTGTCCCCCGTCCGTCCCTACACGTGCCGGTCACCGAACCGCGGTTGGGAATCAGCTTCTCATGCCGTCTCGGTGCACCGCTGCTGTGGCGGACCTTCAATGACGAGGTCGTCGGGTCCGAGCTTGCCTTGATGGCCGACCACGGGCTGCGCCTGACCCGGTCCTTCCTCTGCCGGCCGAATTCCGCGCCCTCCCCCCCAGACACCATCTACAAGGTTTTTGTCGCGTCAGGGACGTCCTCGCTTTCGCGAGCTGGCTCGTCCCGCGGCGGCATGCCGGGATGGATACGTCGACGACCCGACGCCGACCCCCTACGCGGCGCTGGCCGCCGAGGTCGGATCGGGCCGGGGGTGTCGGTGGAAGACGACCGCGTCGTGGTCGACTCCCTCGTCCACGACACCGGGACCGCCCTTACCTGGCTGGTCAACCTCGTCGCAGACACCCTGACGGTGACCCGACTGGGTCCGCCACAGGGTCCCTGCACGACGTGCTGGACGGCACAGCCCTCACCGGTGCCGTCACCCTGCGGCCGTTCGGCGTCAAGGGTCCTACAGCAGACATAACGTCTTGTTGGTATAGATGACGCCCGCGACGAGCATGTAAACCACTTGTATCAATCACACTCCGAATCTTGAGGGCTCCCAACTGCTCTGAATCAAACTGCTAGGCGGAGGCGGCGGGCCAAAAGCTGGTCGGTCTACAAACTTGAAGCCGACAATTGTGTTGTAGGTGGCTTCGGGCTTTCCTCCGAAAATAAGCTCCTCACTATTTTGCCACCGTTCGACGGTGGGAGTGAGAGTGATGTGATCCATCACGACGGTCGCCCGCGACCGCCTATCCCAATAGACTGGTAGAAGCTCAGACATTCCGCTTCGGCAAGCGTCGATGTCTTTGTTGAGCGCAACAGAAAGCCGGGGGTGCTCAACTCGCGTCACAGTCTTACCGACTAAGTTCCAAAGCCACCAAGAGATCGTCCCATCGCGTTCGAACGCTAACACCGTTAGCAAAGTCGGCACGGGTATGGCCGTCGCCAATAGATCGACATCGAGCTCTAGAACCGCTCTCCTGTAATCACCCCACAGACCGTCCATCCCTTCGAGCGCTACCAACAGGGGCCGAGCTCTTTGCGCCACCTCGTCACTAGAGTCAATTGCTTGTATCTCCATGACAATTCGCTTGAAGTACGCTATCCCCTTAAGATAACTTATAGGACACAATTGAAGCGCTGGGCCGAGGCGATGTATCGAGCGTCGTCGATCACCTGCCGAACCGAAAACGGTGCCGATCGCGCCCCCGGAAGAGCCGTGCAGGACAGCGGAGCTCAGCCGATAGATCTCGTATTCGCCCGCCAGCCCATGACGCGCAGCGCGCTCGCTGAGAGTTTCTGCGGCCCACCCTCGCTTGAATCCAGCACCATAGTCCCTTATAGCCTTGGCCGCAGCTCTCGCGCTTCCTTTTCCAAGTTTGCGTAGCCGGCGCACCTCCGCCCGTCGCTCGTCGTCCAGAAGGCGATCGAGCTCGAACGTCAGAGCCGCTGCTGTTTGTTCAGTAATGGCGCGGTGCTCGATGAACCTTTGTTGGGCAAGAGGCGATGCACCGAAGTCCAGGACGGATATAAGATGCTCGAATAGGTTCCTCAGCGCTCGGACTGCCGATCTACCTCGCCCAGCCAACAGGTCTGCGAGTAGATCCACAAAATCATTGATGGCCAAACTTGAAGCGATGTGCACTGCGCGCATCGGCCCAGTTGCAATCGTCGTGGTAGGAAACCAGAGCTGCAGCGCGGAGTCGACGGCACGGAAAGCTTCTTTTAAGCCCGGAACACGGCTGAGCAGCTCGTCGCTAATCAACGACGGCAGATCAAGGAGACCACGACGTTCGTCAACCATCGGTCTACCGCTTTCCGCGGGTCGCAGCAGTCGACCCGTTTGGGCGCAACAACAGCGACACTGCGTCCGGGAGTATCCACGACTCCGCAGCCGTATCGCCGAGGCACGCCCGCAGGTGCAGGGTCAGCCCCGCCCTTTCCAGTAGGTGCCCGATCGTCACGCCGTACGGACGGAACTGATGACCGCGGTCGTCGGTGTCGGAGATCGGCTGCACGGTTAGGTCCGCGTCGCGGTGCTCGGCCAGCCGCCAGCCGTTCCCACCGGCGGACCGGTGCACGGCGTGCTGCACCAGCCGGAGAGCCCGGTCGCGCCAGACGGCGTCGCCGGTGACGTCAGACGCGGCTAGCATCGCCTCGACGCCGTGCATATCGGCGTTCATCCCCGGTGTGACCCGGGTTCCGTCCACCCGGCGTCCCAGCTCTTGGCGAGCATCCGCTCGTCCTCGCGCCAGAACCGCCGCCCGAGGACGTTCCGCGCATCGGCGAGAAGTGCTCCGGCGCTGGCGCGCCCGGCGACGACATCACTCGGGGCGTCGAGCACCACGAAAGCGTGTTCGTCGGCCCGGTTGGTCGTCCCGACCGGACCGTCGTAGCGGACCGCGCCGAACCACCCGCCGTGGGCGTCGTCGTACAACCACCCGGTCAGGGCGGCCAAACCCGCGTCCGCCAGCGAGCCCGCGCCGAGAGGTCCCATCAGGTGCAGAGAGCTGCACACGTGGGTCATCCGCGTGGTGACTTAGGTCCGCACCGGCTTGGTCAAGTTTGGCGCCCCGTAGTCGTCCAGGGGCGCGAACCCGCCGGCCGGGTGCACGGAGCCGTCAGCGAACGACAGCAGGCGGTCGGTCTCCCCCGCCAGCCAGGTCAGGTTTAAAGCGGGCGTCCGCCAGGTCGTGCCCTCTGTGGCCATCGGCGGACTCCTGTCAGCAGGTCGGGCGGCGGTGTCCGGGGTGGACCGATGGGGCGGCGCAGTGCCATGGCCACGATAGGTGTCGCCGGCTACGGGTCCCCACGAGTGCACCGCCACCACCACCCGCCCGGTCGTCGGTGCGGCTCTCCCCGGGCGCGGTCGGCATGGTGGTTGCGGGGATCGTCTCGGTGCAGGTGGGAGGCGCCTTCGCCGGGACGCTGTTCGACCGGGTCGGGGCCGCCGGCGCGGTGGTGCTCCGCCTGGTGCTCGCCGCGCCGTACTGTTGATCTTCGTCCACCCGCGCCTGCGTCGGTGGTCGGGCGCTGACGTCCGGGCGGTCCTCGCGTTCGGGGACCCTCGGAGCGATGATCCCCCTTCCACGAGGTCTTGGCCCCGTTGCCGCTCGGTGCCGCGGTCATCCCGGGGGCACTCGGTCCCGTGACGGTCGCGGTGGCCACCGGACGGCACCGCCGGGACGCGCCGTGGCGGTGGTCGCGTTCATCGGGGTGCTGCTGCTCGGTGACGGGGACCTGGACCCGGTCGGCGTCCTGTTCACCCTTGCCGCCGGTGCCTGCTGAGGCTGTTAGATCTTCGCCTCCGCCTCGGCGGAGGCGAAGGTTCCCCGGATCCGAGGGCCTGATCGGGGCCGATGGTGGTGGCGGCGCTGATCGCTTGCCCGTGTGGCCTCCTGAACTGGTCGCCGGGGACGATGGACGGGCCGGTCCGGCTGGCGGGTCAGGGAACCGCGGTCGCGTCCTCGGTCATCCTCACGATCTCGAACTCGTTGCCCTGCGCGGGCTGCCCCCGCGGTCTTCGGGGCCCTGATGAGCCTCGAACCGGCGGTCGCCGCCGTCGCGGTGCTCCACCAGCGGCTGGCCGCGCTGGGGGTGCCGGCCGTGCCGCTCGTCGTCGCGGCGAAAGCTAAGCGTCGCTAACCAGACGCACGGGCACCAACGCAGCGCCCAACGCGGACTGAGCTCCCCCCGCCAGCGGCGGCCGATGCGCGGCTTGCTGGAGCACCGCACACTGACCGTCTCAGGCGCTGGTGCGAGTCCCTTAGGAGACTGTCGGCGCGGCCCCGGTGGACGCACGGACGATGAGCTCGGGTCGGTACAACAGCTCGACGCGGGGTCACGCAGTGTCTTCCATCTCCTCGACCAGCGATCGCACGGCTGCGCCCGTGAGCTGGTCCACCGACTGGCACGGACCGGTCAGCGGGGGTGGATGAACGTCACTCCGGGTGAGCCGTCGTGGCCGGTCACCGCGACGTCCGCCGGGACCCGCAGGCCGACAGCCCGCACCCCGCGGACTACGCCGAGTGCCACGAGGCCCGCTTGGCGGGTCGAGAGCAGTGCGCTGTAGCCGAACGGGGCGAGCGCCCGCTCGATCGCCTGGCCATGACCGCGCTGTCCCAAGGTGTCTCGTTCTGGCAGGCCGGTACCGAAGCGCTGCGCGCCACGGCTTCGCCAGGCGACCCCCATCGGCCGCCGACAACCAACAGAAGCGGCGGTACATGAACCCGCTGCTGGGCGACGCGCCGCTCAGGCCTACGCGCACCGATCTGCTCAGCGTCGCCGACCGGTCGACGACCCTGCTGACGATCCGCACCATCCCCCGCTGCTCCACCTGGGCTCGGCGAGCCTGATCCAGCAGAAGGTCAGCTTCCCCAGCAGTGGGCCTACCGCTACCCCTGGCGTCATGGTGGGAACGCATCGACGACGCCGTCGGGGCTGACGTCCACCCAGCCGTCAAGGAGCTCGTCATCATCTTTGATGCCACCCCGAAGGCGACACGACGACCGTCGGTGCGACCGCCGGGCACCCGTTTACCCTTACCCGCGTGCAGGCCACCGGCACCGACCGGGTGGTCATGACGTCGTCGTTCGCCGGAGCGACGGGCACCGATACCGTTCCCACGTGCGGTCAGGTTGCTCGACCAGTGCTGACCGTCGCGGCCCACCCGGTCGGTGTGACCCGGGTGGGCCGCGTGCTCCGGTCACCGCTCGTCGCCGGCCACCGCTCGTTGCGACTACGCAGGCCGATCTCCAGCCGTCACTCCCGCGATCGGGAGCCCCCTCAGACGCCGACGCTGTAGCCGAGCGACGACGCGATCGGGGCCAGCTGCGACCATTCCTCCTCATCGCCCGGCACGCCGTCTGCGCACGGCAGGCCGACGAACGACGGCACCGGGTAGGACGGCGCGGTCAGGTTCGGCGCTGACTTGAAGTCCAGCACCTCCGCGAGGTTGGCGGCCGCGGCATCCCGCACCGTCAGCGACTTCAGGCCGAACCGCCACTCGATCATCTTCAGCACCGACGTGTGGTCGTAGGTGTTGTGGGAGACGTACCCGCGGCGGGCCCGGGGGCTGATGAGCACGCACGGCACCCGGAACCCGCGCAGGCCGGTGCCGAGGTCGGGTCGGGCGTCCGGAGCGGACCCCGGGGCCACGTGGTCGAAGAACCCGCCCCACTCGTCGTAGTTGATGACCAGCGCGGTCCGTGACCACTTCGGGCCGGAGGTCACCGCCTTGTAGATCGAGTTCAGGAACGCCTGACCGGCCCGGATGTCGGCGTGCGGGTGGTCGTCGGCCGAGCTCCCGCTGCCCTCGTCGAGGAACTTGGGGTCCACGAACGACACGGCCGGCAGCGTGCCGGCGGCGGCGTCGGTGAGGAACTGGGAGAACGGTGAGCTGATCGGCACGTACTTCGAGCCGTACAGCGCGAGGAACGGGACGTCGCTGAAGTAGTAGCGCCGACTCACCCCCGCGTCGGCGAGCCGGTCCCAGATCGTCGGCATGGTGGCCGTGACCGTCGAGTTGTGCGTGCGGTCGGTCTGTGCCGAGTGCTGGTAAAAGCGGTTCGGGTAGGTCTCCGCCATCGTTGGGCTGAAGTACCTGTCGAAGGTCGTCCACTGCGGAACCGCACGACCGTAGAAGTTGAGATCGGCGCTCTGGTAGTAGCCGATCGAGAACGCGTCGTTGGTCCCGGCGCGCAGCCACCCGTCGCACCTGCCGCCGTTCAGCTCGACCCGACCACCCTCGAACGAGTGGTCCGGGTCGTTGAAGCCGCATCCCTGGAACTCCGTCAGGTGTTGGGTCGCGTGCGCGACGCCCGCCTTGTCGGTGTAGGTCAGCCCGGCCTGTTTGCCGTCCGCCCCCTTCGTCCAGCCGAGGAAGTGGTCGAAGGACCGGTTCTCCATCATCACCACCACGATGTGGTCGATGCCGGAGGTGCCGGGGTCGCTGGGCAGCGTCGAGGCCGACGCGCGGGTGGAGCCGGCCAGGGCGGGGGCGGCAGCCGCGACACCGCCGGCACCGGCCAACGCGGCGATCCCGACGCCGGCGCGCAGCAGGTTCCGGCGGCTCGTGGTGCCCGGCCGGGCCCCGGCGTCGGGCTGGCTGCCGGCGTGCTGGTCGCGCTGCGGCTGGGGGTCGATGGCATTCATGGAATGTCCTTTCGAAGCAGGGAAGACGGGACGCACCGGCGTCAGCGGCTGGCGGTGTAGACGTCCCGGCCGAAGCGGTTGGGGACGGTGGCGGCGTAGCCCAGGTAGGGCAGGCCGAACACGTCCTCGATGCTCGCGAGCAGCGCGTAGTGGTTGTACGGGGTGGCGGTGGTGGTACCGGGCTTGACCGAGCGGCCGAGTACGACGGCGCCTACGCGACCGCCGCCGGGGCCGGTGATCCCCGGGAGCGGGCTGTTGGGGCCGGCGGTCTCCCCGCAGCAGGCCGAGGCATCGGTCTGCGGGCTGTCGGACTCGTCGAACGTCACGATGAGCAGCCCGTCCTTGCCGTAGGCCGGTGAGGCCTGGATCTTCGGCACCCAGGTGGACAGGAACTTGTCGGCGGACACCAGACCACCGGGTTGGCCGTCCACGCACGGGGTGTCGTGCCCGTCGTGGCACAGGTTCGGGGTGATGTAGGTCAGGTTGGCCGTCGAGCCGGTCGTGGCCAGGTCCGCCGGCAGCCGGGTCAACGGCACGTCGTCCTGGGCGCAGGCCGGGCTGTCGATGATCGAGTGGAAGTAGACGAACGGGTTGTGGCGGGCGGCGTACTGGTCGCCGACCTTGGCCCGCTGGGTGTCGTCCACCGCGTTCAGCGCGGGGTGGCGACAGGTTGACGGCTCGGTGGCCGAGTTCCCCATGTCCTCCATGTAGCCCTTCCACGTCCGCCCGGTCGAGGTCAGCTGGTCGGGGAGGGTCTTGACCGAGGAGGGATACACGCAGCCGTTGCCGACCACCTGGCCGGGACTGACGGTCGCGGTACCGACGAAGTCGGCGTACGTCTGACAGTCGCCCTGGGTGGCGCTGTCCGGGCCCTGCCCGGAGAGCTGGGCGATGTAGTTCGGCAGGCTGTTGTGGGCCGTGCCGTAGTACTGCGTGAGTAGGTTGCCCTGTTTCACCAGGGTCTTGCTGAGGTACGTCGCGGGGGACGCGGGCCCGAAGGTCGTCGCGTAGCCCTTGTTCTCCAAGTTGATGACGAAGACGTGACCGACGGTCGGCGTCTTGGTGACGGTGCCCGCAGCGACCCGGGCGGGGGCGGCGGCAGGCGCGGGCGCAGCAGCGGCGGGCGCGGGGCTGGCGCCCGGACCGACTGCGACGGCAGTGCCGACGCAGGCGGCGGCGACACCGAGCGCGGCGAGCCCGCTGAGCAGGGCTCTCGGACGGGACAGTGGACGGGAGGACTGGCGCATCGTTCGATCGTCCCCCGACCGCGGGGTCGCCCCCGCCGCCCCGGGTGAATGATCGGTGAACGTGTGGTGGCCTGCCTACCTCCTCCGCCGACAGGGCCGCTGCCCGTCGCCCGAGAGAGACTGACCGGTAGCACTACGTGTTGCACGATCCGCTCGAACGCCGGGCGGGACGACGTCGCCAGCCGCAGCGGAGCCGCGCGTAGCGCAGATGACGGTCCGGCTCAGGAGCAGGGAGAGGCACATGTCCGCCACCCCGATCGCACAGCAGGTCACCGACCTCCGGGGGCGGGCCGAGCCGGCCGCGACGCCGAACGCCTACCTGCTCGAGCAGGCCGCCCTGCGGGTGGACGGGCTGCCGCCGGGGGTGCTCGCCACCGGCTCGGTACTGCCGGACGCGCCGCTGCTCGACGCGGCCGGGCGCGCGACAGGGCTCTACGCCGCGGTCGGCCAGCGGCCCACGGTCCTGGTGCTCTACCGCGGCGCGTGGTGCCCGTACTGCAATATCGCGCTGCGGGCGTATCAGGCCTCACTCGCCGCTGACCTGGCCGTCCGCGACGTCGCGCTGGTAGCGGTCAGCCCGCAGCGGCCGGACGGCTCGCTCACCACAGCGCAGAAGGACGGCCTGACCTTCGCCGTCCTGTCCGATCCGGGCAACACGGTGGGGCGCGCCCTGGGCGTGCTGACGACGCCGAGTGCCGACGCGCTCCGGGCCCAGCTGAGCAGCGGCCTGGACCTCACCGCGGTCAACGCCGACGGCACCCCTGAGCTCCCGATGCCGACGACGGTGGTGCTGAACGCCGACCGGACCGTTGAGTGGATCGACGTCCACCCGGACTACACCACCCGGTCGGAGCCGGCCGACATCCTCGCCGCTGTCGACGCGGCGGCGGGTCGGGTGCGGGCGTGACGGCCTCGTTCGAAGGTCGGACCGCCCTGGTCACCGGCGCCGGACGCGGGATCGGTCGGGCGACGGCGCTCGGCCTGGCCGACGCCCGTGCCCGCGTCGCGGTCCTCGCGCGATCCCAGGACGAGCTGGACGAGGTCGCCGGAACCGTCCGGGCCGCCGGCGGGACCGCGCTGGTCATCCGGGCGGACGTCGGTGACCCGGGGCAGCTCGCCGAGGCGGCGCAGCGCGTGGGCGGCGAGCTCGGTCCGGTCGACGTGCTCGTCAACAATGCGGCGGTCGTCTGGCCGCTCGGGCCGACCCCGTCGATCTCCCGAGAGGACTGGGCGTCGGCGGTCGCGGTGAACGTGCTCGCACCGGTCACCCTGAGCGCGCTGCTCGTTCCCGCCATGGTCGACCGGGGCTGGGGCAGGGTCGTCAACGTCTCCAGCGGCATCGTCGCCGCACCGCAGACGATGCCCGGCGGAAACGCCTACGCCACCACGAAGTCCGCACTCGAGGCGCACACGCGCAACCTCGCGGAGGAGCTGGCGGGCACCGGCGTGACCGTGAACGTCTACCGCCCCGGTTCGGTGGACACCGCCATGCAGGCCTGGATCCGGAGCCAGTCGCCCGACGAGATCGGGGCGGCCCTGCACCAGCGGTTCGTCCGCAACCACGAGCAGGGCGCCATGCTCACTCCGGAGCACTCGGCGGCGTCGCTGCTCCGTCAGCTCGCCGGGGACGGCACCGGGCAGATCTGGGCCGTCGACCCGGCCACCTGACGAGCGCTGACGCACGCTGAACGGCCGCCGAAGGCACGCGGAAGGCGCGGACAGTCTACGGACCGGCCTGCGCCGGGTGGGCGGGCGCCGGGCCGGTCGAGCCGCGCACGACCAGCTCGGGCTGGAACAGCAGCTCGGCCCGGGGCCGCGGGGTGCCCTCGATCTCTTCGATCAGTGATCGGACGGCAGCGGCGGCCAGGCCGTCGACGGCCTGCCGGAGCCCGGTCAGCGGCGGGTCGGTGAAGGCCATGACGGGTGAGCCGTCGTAGCCGGTCACCGATACCTCGCGCGGAACGTCGAGTCCGAGGAACCGCGCGCCGCGGATGGCGCCGAGGGCGGTCAGGTCGGACGCGGCGACCATGGCGGTGCACCCGCGGCCGATCAGGTGGATCGCGGCAGTGCGTCCGCCCTCCAGTGAGTAGTCGCCGACGTACTGCTCGGCGGCGCCGTCGGGTGCGTGGCGCCGCATGGCCGCCTCGAAGCCGGCGACCTTGCGGGCTGACGGGGTGTACCGGGTCGACCCGGTCGCGATGCCGATGCGTCGGTGCCCGAGCGCGACGAGGTGTCGGACCGCGGCGTCGATCCCGGCGGCGTCGTCGTCGGCGACGAAGGTGGCGTCGAGGTCGCGGACGAAGCCGTTGATGAACGCCAGCGGAATGCCCTGTTCACGCAGCTCGACGTAGTGCGCCGGATCGGCGAGGGAGTCCGAGTGGATCCCCGACACGAACAGCAGCCCGGCGACCCCGTGCTCGCGGAGCAGCTGGATGGATCCCTGCTCCGCCGGCAGGCCCGGCTGCCGGGTCGAGAGCAGTGCACTGTAACCGAAGGAGGACAACGCACGCTCGACCGCCTGGGCGAACATCGGGAACACCGGGTTGTCCAGCTCCGCGACGACGACGCCGATCAGCCCGACCCGCCGCTGCCGGAGGACGGCCGGCCGTTCGTAGCCGAGCACGTCGACCGCCGCCAGAACGCTCCGACGGGTGGCTTCGGCGACACCGGGCCGACCGTTGAGCACGCGGGACGCGGTGGCCAGGCTGACACCGGCGTAGGACGCGACCTCGTTGAGTCGGGCCGCCACCGATCGACGGTAACCCAGCGACACGAGCTGGGGTCCGACAGCGATGACGCGCTCTTCCCATCGGTGGAAGTCGTTGATAGCGTCCGCCGGAACGTGCCCACGGCGGTCCGGAGGAGCAGCGATGAAGCAGAGGTCCTGGACGGCGCTCGCCGTCAGCGTCGCCACGATGGTGGCGCTCGCGATCACCGCGATCCCCGTGACGGCGGCGGCCGACACGGCCGGCCAGCCGAGCGCCGTCTCGGTACCGGGCAGCTTCGGCACGCAGGTGGGGTGCGCCGGGGACTGGCAGCCGGAGTGCGCCCAGATTCAGCTGACCCGTCGGACCAACGACGACGTGTGGTCGAGGACCCTGACGCTGAACGCGGGCAGCTACCAGTACAAGGCCACCCTGAACAAGAGCTGGGACGTCAGCTACGGCAAGGGCGGATCCGCCGGGGGCGCGAACATCGACCTGACCGTGCCGAGCGACGGCACGAAGGTGACCTTCTACTACGACAACGTGACGCATTGGGTGACCACCGACGCCGAAGCGCCGATCGTCACCGCCGCGGGCAGCTTCCAGTCGGAGCTGGGGTGTCCCGCCGACTGGTCGCCGGACTGCCTGCGGTCCTGGCTGCAGGACCCGGACGGCGATGGCATCTACACCTTCACGACGACTGCGCTGCCCGCCGGGGACTACCAGGTGAAAGCTGCGCTCGGATTGTCCTGGGACGTCAGCTACGGCGCCGGCGGGGTCCTGGGCGGGCCGAACATCGACTTCACCGTGCCGACCGACGGCGCGAAGGTCACCTTCAGCTACGTCGGCTCCTCCCACGTCCTGACCGTCCTGTCCGGCAACGGGCTGCCCAGCCTGAAGCCGCTCAAGGCGTACTGGCTGTCCCGCGAGTCCATCGCCTGGGCGCCGGGCGACGCGGCCGCCGCGGCGAGCTACCGGCTCTACGCCGCCCCCGACGGCGGGCTGGCGGCGATGCCGACCGGGATCACCGGCGGCAGCTCCTACCCCCTCATCCCCGACCCGGCGGGCCTGCCCGCAGCGGTGCGGGCGAGGTTCCCCGCGCAGGCCGGGCTGCCGGCGCTGAAACTCTCCCCCACCGACGCCGCACGCGCGGGAACCCTGCTCACCGGGCAGGTTGCCGTGGCCTCCTTCGACGCAGCAGGGAAGCTGCTGGACGCGACGGGTCTGCAGGTCCCCGGCGTGCTGGACGACATCGACGCCGGCGCCGCGACCTCGACCCTCGGACTGACCTGGACCAGGGGCGTCCCGAAGCTCGCACTCTGGGCACCGACGGCGCAGGCCGTGTCCGTGCAGGTGTATTCCTCCGGGCACGTCACCGACCCGGTCACCACCGTGCCGCTGACCCGGGGCGCAAACGGGATCTGGACGGTCACCGGTACACCGGCGTGGAAGGGCATGTACTACCTGTTCAGCGTCCGGGTGTACGTGCCGGAGACCGCGAAGGTCGAGACCAACATCGTCACCGACCCGTACAGCTTCGGGTTGTCGACCAACTCCGAGCGCAGCCTGTTCATCGACCTCGGCGACCCGGCCACCGCCCCCACCGGGTGGAACTCGCTCGGCGCACGGAAGCCGGCACCGACCAGGGCGTCGGCCCAGTCGATCACCGAACTGCACGTCCGTGACTTCTCCGCGGCCGACCCCACCGTTCCCGCCGCCCACCGCGGCACCTACCTGGCGTTCACCGACACCTCGAGCAACGGGACCAAGGACCTCCGCGCCCTGGCCAAGGCCGGGACGACCACCGTCCACCTGCTCCCGGTCGCGGACATGGCCTCCCGGTCGGTCAACGAGATCAAGTCCACCTGGACGACCCCGGCCTGCGATCTCGCCTCCCTGCCTGCGGACTCCGAGCAGCAGCAGGCATGCGTCACCGCCGCCGCGGGCAGCGACGGCTACAACTGGGGTTACGACCCGCAGCACTACACGACGCCCGAGGGCTCCTACACGACCGACGCCGAGGGCACCGCTCGCACACTGCAGTTCCGGCAGATGGTCGCGGCGCTGAACGGCGAGGGCCTGCGGGTCGTGATGGACGTCGTCTACAACCACACCGCCGACTCGGGCCAGACCGGGACCAACGACCTGGACCGGATCGTGCCCGGCTACTACCACCGGCTCGACGCCACCGGCGCGGTCACGACCTCGACCTGCTGCGCGGACACCGCCAGCGAACACCTGATGATGGGCAAGCTGCTCGTCGACTCGGTCATCACCTGGGCGACGCAGTACCAGGTCGACGGCTTCCGATTCGACCTGATGGGCTTCCATCCCAAGGCCGTGATGGAGCAGCTGCGTACCCGACTCGACGGTCTGACCGTGACGCGGAACGGGGTCGACGGCAAGGCCGTCTATCTGTACGGCGAGGGCTGGAACTTCGGCACCGTCGCCAACGACGCCCTGTTCGTCCAGGCCACCCAGGCGAACATGGCCGGCACCGGAATCGGCACGTTCAACGACCGGATCCGGGACGCCGTCCGTGGCGGCGCCTTCAACGACACGGATCCGCGGACCCAGGGCTTCGCCTCGGGCCTGTTCACCGACCCCAACGGCGACACCGTCAACGGTGACCCCGCCACCCAGAAGGCGAAGCTGCTGCTGGAGCAGGACCAGATCAAGGTCGGCCTGGTCGGCAACCTGCGGGACTACCGCTTCACCGACCGCACCGGGTCTACCGTCACGGGCGCCCAGGTCGACTACAACGGCCAACCCACCGGGTACACCGCGCAGCCGCAGGAGTCGGTGAACTACGTCGACGCCCACGACAACGAGACGCTGTACGACCTGTTGACCTACAAGCTGCCGGTGGCCACCTCGATGGCCGACCGCATCCGCATGCAGACGCTCGCCCTGTCGACGACCGCGCTGTCCCAGGGGGTCTCGTTCTGGCAGGCGGGATCGGAGGCGCTGCGGAGCAAGTCCTTCGACTCCAACAGCTACGACTCCGGTGACTGGTTCAACGCACTCGACCCGTCACTGCACAGCAACGGCTTCGGCAAGGGCCTCCCACCGGCCGCCGACAACCAGGCGAAGTGGCAGTACATGAAGCCGCTGCTGGCCGACCCGGCCCTGAAGCCGACGCACACCGACCTGCTCACCGCCGGCGACCGGTCGATGACGCTGCTGAGGATCCGGGCCACCAATCCGCTGTTGCACCTGGGTTCGGCGAACCTGATCCAGCAGAAGGTCAGCTTCCCCGACAGTGGGCCGACCGGCACCCCCGGCGTCATCGTCGAACGCATCGACGACACCGTCGGGGCGGACGCCGACCCGGGCCGCAAGGGACTACTCATCGTCTTCAACGCCGGTCCGAAGGTGACCACCCAGACCGTCGCCGCGACGAGGGGACAGGCGTGGAGGCTCAACCCCGTGCAGGCGTCCGGCGCCGACCGCGTCGTCAAGGCGTCGTCGTACAACCGGACCACCGGCGCCTTCAGCGTCCCCGCCCGCACGGTCGCCGTCTTCGAGCAGCACTGATCGGCGCGGCCACCGGCGGCGGCCTCAGGCCGCCCTCGACCACGCCGGCCGGCGGGAGACCGTCGGCCGGGCCGAGGCCGGCATGCCGGCGTCCATCCCCGGTAGCTGCGAGAGCCAGGCGAACGCGTGCGGGAGGATCGCCGCCCAGTTGGTGGGGTTGTGTCCGCCGTGGGACAGATAGATGGTGTCCGCCGTCGCCGGTGGCCTGACTGCCGCCGCGAAGGCGACCGTCGAGGCGTAGGTCCCGTCGGTTTCCTCCCGGGACGCCGTCAGTAGATAGTGCACGCGCGCCACCGGCAGGTTGGTCATCCGCCACAACGGCGACGCCTCCAGCTGGCGTCGCGGGTCCCCGCCATAGATGACCGGCGCCCCCAGCGCCAGCTCGCTCGTGTCGTAGCCCCCAGAGATGCCGAGTGCCGCGGTGAACGTCCCCGGGTGTCGCTGCGCCAGGTAGGCGCCGCAGTACCCACCCTCGGAGTACCCGCCGACCGCCCATCCCGCGGCGTCCGTGCGGACCCGCAGCGTCGCCTTCGCCACCGCCGGGACGTCGACCCCGAGCAGGGTGTCCACGGCCGGTCCGTTGACAACGTTGTAGCAGGCGGTGTCCAACCGCCCCGCGACGTTCACGTTCGGGATGACCAGGACGAAGGGCACCGAGGTGTGCGCAGCCACCCCGGCCCGCAGGACCGCGTCGACCCGCAGTCGGTTCGTCCAGGCGGCCGGCGTCCCCGGGTGACCGGCGAGCAGTTCCGCCACGGGGAAACGAACCGCCGCGTAGGCTGGCTGGAAGTACTGCGGCGGCAGGTAGATGGAAATGGAGTCGCGGACGTCGGAGACCGGCCCGTGCAGCCCGGTGCGGACCAGCACCCCGTCGACCGCCCGCCGGGGCGTCGCCCTCACCGCCCGGTCGATCGCGGTGGCCAGCGCACCGTGGGTCACCCTCCGCTGGACCGCCTGCTGCGCGACCGTCGGATGGCCGCCAGGAACCGGGGTCGGCTGCTGGCCCAACAGGTCCCCCCAGCTGGCGTAGAGCGCGAGCTGACCGTTGACCAGCAGGAACACCAGGCCGACCGCCCCGATCTGGGCCGTGAGGACCAGCAGCAGTCGCTGTGCCGAGCGGGTCAGGCGCCGGCCCGGCAGCCGGTCCTTGATGACCAGCACGAGCAGCGGGACGACGAACAGCACGCCGGCGACGACGAAGACGGTACGACCGGTCAGCGATGGCACGTCCGGACCAACGACCGGGCGGTCCGCGATGTTCGCCCCGCTGTCGCGGCCGCTGAATCGAAGACCGCGGACCGCAGTGCGGGTCGTCGGGATCGTGGGGGCTGACGCGGCGGGTCAGTCGCGCAGCAGGCGGGCCGCCAGGGCCGTCGCGAAGCTCGGTGCGAGCGGCAGGCGGGGGACGAGTGTCGCCTGCAGCGCGTGGTAGACGTCCGGCTTGCCCTGCCAGACCGTGGCCGACGGCCGCAGGTCCGGGCTCAGCTCGTGCCACCACGACCCGCCCTCGCGGTCGAGGAAGTGAGCCGCGGCGTGGTCCCACCATCGGCGGTAGCACTGCTCGTAGCGGTCCTCGCCGGTGACCTCGTGCAGCGCCGCCGCCGCGCCGATCGCCTCGGCCAGGACCCAGTGCATCCGCTCACGCACCACCGGGCGCCCGTCGAAGTCGACGGTGTAGACGAAGCCTTCGGCGCCGTCGACCGCCCAGCCGTCGGCGACGGCGGTGTCGAACAGCGTCTGCGCGTCGGGCAGCGCCCAGTTCGGGGCCCGGTCGCCGAGCGCGGCTCGCAGGTGCAGGGTCAGCCGGGCCCACTCCATCAGGTGCCCTACGGTCACCCCGTACGGACGGAACTGGTGCCCGCGGTCGTCGGTGTTGTAGTCGCGCAGCTGCCGCCACTGCGGGTCGTGGTGCTCCACCAGACGCCAACCGTCGCCGGCCGCGGAGCGGTGCACCGCGTGCTCGACCACGCGGGCGGCCCGGTCCAGCCACACCTTGTCCCCGGTCACGTCGGCGGCGGCGATCATTGCCTCGACGCCGTGCATGTTGGCGTTCATCCCGCGGTAGGCCTCGAGCTCGGTCCAGCCGGCGTCCCAGCTCTCGGCCAGCATCCCCTCGTCCTCGCGCCAGAACCGGCGTTCCAGCACGCCCAGGGCCTCGGTGAGCAGCGCCCTCGCCCCGCCGCGGCCGGCGGCCGCTGCGCTCGACGCGGCGAGGACCACGAAGGCGTGTTCGTAGGCCTGCTTGCGATCCTGCACCGGGCCGTCCGTGCCGACGGCGCCGAACCAGCCGCCGTGCGCGTCGTCGTGCAGCCGGCCGGTGAGCGCGGCCAGCCCGGCGTCGGCGAGTGGACCGGCACCGGGACGGCCCATCAGCGCGGCGAGGCTGTAGACGTGGGTCATCCGCGCGGTCGAGTAGGTCTCGACCGGGTGCGCGAGATCGGGCACCCCGTGCTCGTCCAGGTAGGCGAAACCGCCGGCCGGGTGCAGCGACCCCTCGGCGAACGACAGCAGCCGGTCGCTCTCACCGGCCAGCCAGCGCAGGTGCGACCCGAGGGTCCGCCACGATCCGCTCGTCCCGGTCATGGGGCGCCTCCTGGTTGGTCGACCGGGCAGGGTAGGTGCGCCGCCCGCGTCGGGCAGGGTAGGTGTAGAGCCCGCCGCCCTGCACCGGGTCGACGGGCCCCTACGGTTCCGGCGTGACCGCAGCCACTGGAACCCGCCCGGCGGTGGGTCCGACCCCGGCCGCATCGGTGGGGATGGTGCTCACCGGCATCGTCTCGGTCCAGGTGGGCGGGGCGTTCGCGGCAACCCTGTTCGACCGGGTCGGACCGGCCGGTGCGGTGGTGCTCCGGCTGGTGTTCGCCGCCGCGGTGATGCTGGCGTGGGTACGGCCGCGGCCGCGCACCTGGTCTCGCGGCGACGTCCGGGTGGTGCTCGGTTTCGGCGTGGCCCTCGGGGTGATGAACCTGACGTTCTACGAGGCGCTCGACCGACTGCCACTGGGTGCGGCGGTGACGCTGGAGGTGCTGGGCCCGCTGACCGTCGCGGTCGCCACCGGTCGGCGATGGCGCGACGGGCTGTGGGCGGTGCTCGCGTTCACCGGTGTCCTGGTCCTCGGCGGGGGCAACCTGGGGCTGGACCCGGTCGGCGTGGCCTTCGCCCTCGCCGCAGGGGTCTGCTGGGGCGCCTACATCCTCGCGTCGGCCGCGTCCGGGCGGCGGTTCGCGGGCCAGCAGGGGCTGGTCGGTGCGATGGTCGTCGCCGCCGTTCTGGTGTGCCCGTTCGGAATCCCGCAACTGGCCGCCGGAAGCCTGGACGCGTCGGTCCTGCTGGCCGGTCTGGGCATCGCGCTCGCGTCGTCGGTGATCCCCTACTCCCTGGAGCTGGCGGCGCTGCGACGACTGCCCCCGGCCGTGTTCGGCGTGCTGATGAGCCTGGAGCCGGCCGTCGCGGCATTGGCCGGACTGGTGGTCCTGGGCCAGCGGCTCACCGCGCTCGGCGTGCTGGCCATCGCCCTGGTCGTCGCCGCCAGCGCCGGAGCATCGCTCACCGGGCGGACCACCACCCCGGTCGCACCGGACTGAGCCGACTCGGCACGGTCACTCGGCGCGGCCGGTCACTCGGCGCCGATGCTGAACCCGCTGTCGAGTTCGCCGGCGGAGTAGGACCGGAACGCGATGTGGGTGACCGTCGCCCGGACACCCGGCACCGTGGCGATGCCGCCGGTGACCACATCGGCCAGGTCGTCGTGCGCGGCGACCCGGACCACCACGACGAGGTCGACGTCACCGGCGCAGGACCACACCTCCGCGACCCCGGCCGTGTCGGCGATTGCCTGGGCCGCGGAGGCGATCGCGGCCGGGTCGACGGAGATCAGGACGAAGGCGGTGATCACAGGCAGGAGTATCCAGGGCGGGCGGCTCGCCGGATACGCAGCGCCCACAGGACCAGCGGCAGCTGCAGCGGCAGCCGGGCGAGCGCGGCGACGCGGGCGCCGACCGAACCACCCGCGGCGACGACGTCGACCGCCATCTGGACATTGGCCGGGAACACCGCGACGAACAGTCCGGCGGCCGCGGCGCCACCGACCCGTCGTGTGCCCGGGACCGCGACGGCCACCGCGACGGCGAGCTCGGCGATCCCGGACGCCCATGTCCACCACCGGGCCGGCCCGGGCAGCGGACGCGGGACGATCGCGTCGAACGTCGCGGGGCGCCCGAGGTGGGCCGCTCCGGAGGTGGCCAACAACGCTGCCAGCAGCGGAGCGCGGGCCGTGGCAGACGTCACGGCACCATCCTCGTCGCCCGGGCCGTCGTAGCGGGCCGGGCGTCAGTGCGCGGTCTCACCGGGTCGTCCGTGTGCGATCACCGCTCCGTAGTAGTGCTGTTCGAAGGCCCCGGTCGGGACCGTGACGGTCCGGTTCGGCGACGCGGCACCGAACGACCAGGCGTCGAAGCTGACGCCGCCGGGCCCGTCGACGATGCGGGAGTCCAGGGCGAGCCAGTGGTAGGGGAACATCGCGAGCGAGTCGGTCGGCAGCTGCGCGAACGCACGCGCGGAACCCGCGCCCAGCAGCAGGCCCGCGTTGACCAGGACGAGCACCGCGGTGTCCGGGGACGGTGCCAGGGACCGGGCGTGGTCCAGGCGCAGCTCGAAACGTGGACCCACCTCGTCGTGGACATGCGACCAGCAGCCGGTCGCCTCCAGCCACTCGGTCATTGCCCCGGGCGTAGTGAGCGCCGAGATGTCGTCGGCTGGGTCGCCGCGGTAGTCGAAGACGGCGTTCTCGGCGTCACGCAACGCGCCGAGCACCATCCAGTCCGTGCTCGGCGGAACAGCGTGGCCGAACTGCCGGCGGAGTGCGGCGTGGTCGGTGACCGGGCACGCGTCCGGATCGGGGTCGATGTCGTGGTCGCCGATCGCCGCCCGGCCGGTGTCGTGCAGCGCGAGGGTGAACTCCGCGAACGCGGCCGGGTCGCGACGGATCCACGTACGGGCGAACGCGGCCGGCCCCGAGAGGTTGAGGCCGCCCTGGCTGAGCGAGTCGGGATCGGCCAGCAGCTCATCCAGGCGGGTCTGCACCTGCGCCCGGCCCAACCCCGTCCACCCCCCGATGCCCCGAGCGCGTACCCCGGGTCGGCGCACCGCGTCCGGCACCGGATTGCCGGCATCCACCGGCACGGAACGGAGCGGCGACCGCTGGCCCGACCCGGACCTGGTGCGGCTGATGCCGGTGCTGCTGTCGACGGCCATCGTCAGGCTCCTGTTCGGCGCGGACATCGGGCACCGTGTCGGGCGCCCACCTGACCAGAGGCGCCAGCGGGAGACCTGATACACCGCGCGGCCCGGGATCCCGCGGCCCGGCACCCCGCGGTCTGGGCACCCCGCGGCCGGACATGTCGAGTCCCGCACACCCAGGTCACCGGGTCGGGGCAGGACTCAGAGCACCGTCCACGGGGTGACAACCGCACGGCCACCCGCGCCCGGACAGCGCAGGCGGGTCGGTCCGGCCGGCAGCCCGTCGAGCACGAAGCGGCCGAGCTCGTCCAGCTCCGCGGTCACCGGGTCGGCTGCGCCCGCCGCGGTCCCGCCCGCCAACGCCTCGGCGGAAACCGGCCCGGGGGTCCCCTCGGCGAAGCCGAGCAACCGCCGCCGCCCGCCGTCCGCGGTGACCTCGACGTCGAGGGTGACCGCACCGGCGGCAAAAGCCAGTTGCCGACGCCCGGACGGGCCGCGGACCCGTTTCGCAGTGTCGAGGGAGTCGGCCACCAGTTCGGCAAGGTCGGTGTCCAGCGATCGCAGGTCGAACGCCGCGCGCGCGGCCGCCAGCACCGGCGCCGGGACCGGGTCCGCCTCGGTGACCACCGACCGCAGGGCGATCAGCACCTCCTCCACATCCGCCTTCCCGTCCGTCGTCCGGTCCGCGTCACCGTTCGCGTGCCCGTTTCCGTTCTCCCTCGCGTGCCCGTTTCCGTTCTCCCTCGCGTGCCCGTTCGCGTCATCGCTCGCGTCACCGCTCGTCATCGACACCACCCCTCCCTCGGTGAGTCAGAGGGAACCGGGTGCCCGCTGATACCGCCGCCGGCCCACGCACCGGATCGGTCGGCCGGGTCCGCGCCGGACTGGTCGGTCAGGGCGGTCCGGAGCCGGCGCAGGCAGCGGCCGCGGGTGGGCCCGATACTCCCGACGGGCATGTCGAACGCGGCCGCCACCTGCTCGTAGCTCGGCGGGGGGTCCGCGGCGAGGACCCGCAACAGCCGCCGGCAACGGTCGGGCATCGTCGCGAACGCCGCCCACAGCTGCGCGTCTCGCTCGGTCCGCAGCAGCCCGGCGTCCAGCGGTTCCGCGACCGGGTCGACCGTGTCCAGCTCGGCGCCGTCGGTGGGCAGGGTGCGCCCGGTCTGCCGCAGGACGGCCAGGCACTCCCGGCGGGCGGTGGTGGTCAGCCAGCTGCCGACCCGCTCCGGTTCGCGGACGGAGCCGAGGTGCTCCACCAGCCGCAGCCAGCTCGTCTGCACGACGTCGGCGGCAGCAGCCGCGTCCAGCCGGAAGCCGCGGGCGACCGCCCACAGCGTCGGGCTGTGCCGGGCGACCAGGTGATCCCAGCTGGCGCGGTCGCCGTCCCGCGCGCCGTGGACCAGGCGGGCGTCGAGCTCGCGGGCCTCGACCGTCGCGGGGTCCGACCCCGCGGGAACGGGATCGGCCAGCCCGGGACGGTCGCCGGCCGTGGAGCTCACAGCCGGGCGGCGGGACCGACCCCGGGGATCGCCTCGGCCATCGCCTGCTCCAGCAGGTCGTGCAACGCACGAGGCGCCTTGACGCCGGTCCGGGTCATCCGCGCCGCGACCATGCCGGCGACCAGGGGTGCCGCGAACGACGTCCCGCTCCACCGGGCCAGGCCGGTGAACTCGCGTAGCTGACCGGCCGGCGACTTCGGCTCGGTGGTGAGGTAGGTGCCGGTCGGGAATGCGTTGACGTGGTCGTCCCCGACGGCGGACACGTCCACCCAGGGGCCGGCGTTGGTGTAGTCGGCCGCGGCCGAACCGTCGGCGGTCAGCGCACCGACCGCGACCGCCCACGGCGATGCCGCCGGCCAGTAGGGCCGGACGCTGGCGTCGTTCCCGGCGGCTGCGAGCAGCACCGTCCCCTTGTGCGCGCGCAGCCGCTGGGCGAACACCTCGAAGGCCAGCAGCGGCAGGTTGCCGCGCGTCGTCGCCCCCGCCTGCAGGCTGATGATGTCCGGCGTCCACGCCAGTGCCTCGTCCAGCTGCCGGACCACGTCGGACTCGAACCAGGCGCCGGCGGTGTGGACGACACCCTCGACCCGCAGCGTGCACGCCGGCGCAACCGAGCGCACGACACCGGCCGCGAAGGTCCCGTGGCCGGCGTAGGAGCGGATCCGGCCCTCGGCGTCGTACACGTCCTCCTCGTCACCGGTGACGCCGGCCAGCCACGCGTGCTGCTCCGCGGCGGGACTCCACCACCCGGTGTCCACCACGCTGACCCGCACGCCGGTGCCGGGCGTCGGCTGCGCCCGGGTTCCCTGCTGTCCCCCGGTTCCCTGCTGTCCCCCGACCCCCTGCCGGGCGGGCGCCCGTGCGGGCAGCGGCCCGACCACACCGGCGACCGGGACCTCGGGTTCGTGCGCCGGGCAGAAGTCGCGCGGGGTCACCCACAGGACGTGGTCCGGGGTCGCGACGCCCCGACCGAAACTGCGGTCGGCGATGTCGAGGGCGTCCGCCACCCCGCGGGTCGGGCGCAGCCGGCGGAAGCCCGGCAGCCGGCCCGCCCGGGCCGCCCGGCCCCGCGCGCCGGCCGACGGGTCGTCGTCCTCCTCGTCGGCGAACCGCCCACCCAGCCGGGCCTGGACGCGGGCGGCGTCGGCGTCCCGGACCAGCACGACGTCGCGCCGGTGCAGGTGGTCGACCTGCCCCGTCGACTCCCAGTCCGGTGGCTCGACGCCGACGTCGGGCACGCTGTCGAGCACGTGGCGGACCTGGACCGACATGCGGGCCCGTCCGGCGTCCGCCGGGCCGGGCGGGGGGGTGCTGACCACGCGGGGCCTCCGAGGGCCGGAAGGAGATGATCGGGTGCCCCGGATTGTTCATCACCGCCCGGCGTCGGGCAAAGACGGTCGATGGCGATCACCGGAACCGGGGCTGCCGGATCCGGGGTTCCTGCTCCGGCTGGCCGCCGCCCGACCGCGGGCAGCCGTCGTCGAGGTGGGGCGGTACCTGGCCGCCCGGCCGCCGCCGGCCTGGGCGGCGGTCGCCAAGCAGGCCCTCGGGATCGCCCTGCGCGATCTCGGCCGGCCGGACGAGGCGCTCGCCGCCCTGCGCTCGGCCGCCCGGCTCGCCGAGCTGTCCGGGGACGGCGACCTGTTGGCCGATGTCCGCGCGAGCCTGGCGGCCGCGTTGGTTCTCGCGGGGCGGACGCGGGCCGGTCTGCGCCAGTTCGACCTGGCTGTGGCCGGCGGCTCCGGTCTGGTACTGGCCCGGGTCCGGGTGCGCCTGGGCGCGACGCTGGACATGCTCGGCCGCCCGGCGGACGGCCTCGTCGAGCTGAATCGGGCCATCCGTGAGCTGCACCGCACCGGCGACCGCGTGTGGGAGGCCAGGGCCCTGCTCAACAGGTCGATGTGCGCGATCGCCGAGGGCTCGCCGGGGGCGGCGGTCCGCGCGGATGCCGACGCCCGGCGGGCCGGTGAGCTGTACGAGGCGGCCGGCTACCCGGTCGGCGCAGCGAAGGCGCGGCACAACCGGGGGGTCGCGGCTTACCTGGCCGGCTCCCTGCCGGTTGCGCTGGCACACCTGACTGCGGCCGACAGCCGCTACGCCGCGCTCGACGTGGACGTCCCCGAACTCGCCACCGACCGGTGCCAGGTCCTGCTGACGGCGGGCCTGGCCGTCGACGCGCTCGCCGAGGTCGACCGCGCCCTAGCCCGCCGCCCACTGCCGGGGTACCGGTTGGAACTGCTGCACGCCGGGGCGGTCGCGGCGTTGGCCGCCGGGGATCCGCGCGACGCTGTCGACCGGGCCCGGGCGACGGCCGCGGTGGCCCGGCGGCAACGGCATCGCCGGTGGTCCACCCGCGCGGCGGCGACCGCGGTCGCTGCCCGGGTCGCCGCCGGCGAGCATGGGCCGGGGATCGCCCGCGACGCGGCGGTCTCGGCCTCGCACGTCAGCCGCGACGATCCGCCCGGAGCACCGCTCGCGCTACTGCTCGCCGGTCGCGCCGCGCTGGACCCGGCGTGCCGGCCGCTGGTCCGATCCCGCGGTGCCGCCCAGTTGGCCCGGGTAGCCGCGGGCCGGCGACGGGGCACCGCTCTCGCCCGGTCGACGGCCTGGCTCGCCGAGGCGCTGCTGCGAGAGTCGTCGGGAAACGTTCGCGGCGTGCTCGTCGCCTGCGCGCGTGGTCTGGACGCGGTGGACGAGCACCTGGCGACGCTGGGCGCGGCGGAGCTGCGCGCGGCCGGGACGATGCACGGTGCCGAACTGGCGACAATTGCCCTGCGCGAAGCTGTCCGGTGCGGCGATGCCCGGACACTGCTGTGGTGGAGTGAACGCTGGCGGGCCACGGCGCTGGCGGCGCCGCCGGTCCGGCCGCCGGACGACCCCCGGCTCGCGGCAGACCTGGGGAGCCTGCGGGACACGATCCGCAGACTGGAGGACGCTGTCGCCGCCGGGGAACCGACCGGGGCGCTCACGGCCGAGCGCACCCGCGTCGAGTCGGCGGTCCGCCGGCGGCGCCTCGAGGTGCAGGCCGGCCTGGAGGTCCAGGCCGGGTCGGAGGTCCAGGGCGGTCTGGACGTCCAGGGCGGTCTGGAGGTCCAGGGCGGTCTCAAGGTCCGGGGGCAACGGAACACAGTCGGACCGGGCGAGCCGACCGCCGTGATCGCCGCACTCGGCGAGGCCATCCTGATCGAGCTGGTCGAGGTCGACGGCACCCTGCACGCCGTCGTGGCCGGCAACGGACCGTTGCGCCGGTACACCGTCGGGCCGGTGCGGGCGGCCATGACCGAGGTGGAGTTCGCGGCCTTCGCACTCGCCCGGGCCGCGCACGGCCGGGTGCCGGACCTCGCCCGGACCGGGGAACGTCTGCAGCGAGCGCTCCTCGGCGATGATGTCCGGCTGCCGCCCGGGCGGCCGGTCGTCGTCGTCCCGCCGGGACGGCTTCTCACCGCGCCGTGGGCACTGCTCCCGGCTCTGGCGGGGATTGCGGTGTCGGTGGCGCCGTCCGGTGCTCTCTGGGCGCGGTCGCGCTCGGCGGCCGACCTCGGGGCCGCTAAACTCGGGCGTTCGGCAAGCGGGTGCTCTGGCCAGAAGCGCCGGACGGTGCTCGTCGCCGGACCTGGCCTGCCCGGCTCGACGGCCGAGATCGGTGCTCTCGCCGTATTGCATCCGGCCGCGCAGCTGCTGACCGGTGACCGGGCGACGGCCGACTCGCTGCTGCGCGCGCTGGACGGCGCGTGGCTCGTGGACATCGCCGCCCACGGAACCTTCCGCGCCGACAACCCGCTGTTCAGCAGCCTGACGCTGGCCGACGGACCGCTGACCGTCCACGACCTGGACCGATTGAACCGGTCACCACACCGCGTCGTGCTCTCGGCGTGTGAGTCCGCCGACGGGGCGGCGGTTGGCGCCGACGAGCTTCTCGGCTTGACCGGAGCACTGCTCCGACTAGGGACATGGGGAGTGCTCGCGGCGACCGGGCCGGTCAACGACACCGCCACCGCCGGGGTCGTCGCCGCGGTGCACCGCTCGCTGCTCGCCGGTCACGGGCTGCCCGAGGCGCTGGCCGATGCCCGCGCGGACGCCGCCGGGAATGCGTTGGCGGCAGCCACCGCCGCGTCGTTCCTGGCCGTCGGCTGCTGATGAGCTGTCACGACGCGCGGCGGACTAGGGCTCGGCGGGTGGAGGTACGCGTAGACCGTCCATGACGACGTCGAGCAGACGGCCCGATCGCGCCCTCCACCCCGGTCCGGGGTCCAGCCGCCACAGGAAGCCCACCAGCAGCAGGACGTCGTACGGGTCCAGGTCGGGACGGACGCTGCCGGCTCGCTGGCCGGCCTGCAGGAGCAGGGCGATGGCGCCCATCACCGGGGCGGCGTGCTCGTCCTCGCGCGTCGTGGCCAACACGTCCGCCAGTCCGTGTTTGAGCTGACCGGTGTCGGCCAGGCGGTCGCACCACAGACGCAGCGCGACGAGCGGCGGGTGCTGCTGGAGCAGCACGGGGGCAGCGTCGACGAGCAGCTGGACGTCCTGGTGATACACCGCGAGGACGAGGGCCTCGCGAGTCGGGAAATGCCGGTACAGCGTGCCGGGCCCGACGCCGGCCCGCTTGGTGATCGCATTCAGCGATGCGTCGCCGGAGGCGGTGAGTGCCGCACGCGCCGCGTCGAGGATGCGCTCGCGGTTCTGTTGGGCATCGACCCGCAGGGGCGTGCCCCGGTGCTCGGTCATCAGAGTGTCCTCCGTCGCGCTCCGCGGCTCGGCCGACTCGAAGAGCGGAGAAGTCTCCGGTACGGTGTGGGAGTGGCCGGAGATGCCTCCGCTACGCCCGTCCCAGGAGCCCATGGTCCACGTCGAGCGATGCGGTCGGCGCGATCGGGGAGCGGGTCGTCCACATCACAGGGGAGGACAACGTGTCGAACATCGAAGGCAAGGTTGTCGTCATCACGGGCGCGAGCAGCGGGATCGGTGAGGCGACGGCGCTGCTGCTCGCCGAGCACGGGGCGACGGTGGTGCTCGGTGCACGTCGGTCCGATCGCCTCGAGGCGCTGGCGGATCGAGTCACGCAGGCGGGCGGCGCAGCCGCCTACGCGACCACGGACGTCACCCGGCGAGAGGACCTCGTCGCGCTCGTCGCCCTGGCGCGCGACCGGTTCGGAAAGCTCGACGTGCTCATCAACAACGCGGGCATCGGGCCGAACGCGCCGTTCGACGACCTGCGCGTCGAGGAGTGGACGCAGATGATCGACATCAACGTCAAGGGTGTGCTGTATGGCATCGCGGCCGCACTGCCGGTCTTCCGCGAGCAGGGCGCAGGCCACGTCATCAACACCGCGTCCACCGCGGCCTTCCTCGTCAGGCCGAACATGGCCGTCTACGCCGCCACGAAGTCCGCGGTGCGCGCCATCTCCGAGGGCCTGCGCCAGGAGGCCGGCGACAAGCTCCGCGTAACGGTGGTCTGCCCCGGCTTCGTCCACACGGACTTCGTGAACGGCTCGGCGAACGAACAGATGCGCGCACAGCTGTCCAAGGCCCGAGATGCCATGGCCATACCGCCCTCAGCCATCGCCGGCGCGATGCTCTACGCGATCGAGCAGCCGTCCAACGTCGACGTGGGCGAGATCGTCGTCCGCCCCACGGCGCAGGCCTGAGGCATGTCCGCGGCAGCCGCGGTCCCTGCGGTAGGTAACCGGGCCACGAGCCGTGAGCCCCGCGCTCAGGCGACCCGGCCCAGCACCGCGGCATCACGCAGGCCGCGCCACACCAGCCCGGCCTCGGCGAAGCCGGCGTCGCGCAGCGCGCGGACATGCCAGTCGACGGGCAGCACGGACTCGGTGTGCGCCTCGTCGCGGCGGCGGAACCGCTCGTCGCGCTGCTCGGTCGGGCCGGCGAGAACCGGGTCGGCCCGGAGCTGATCCCACCACTGGGACCAGGTCGGAATGCCCCGGTGCGTCCGCAACGCAGCACCGCGGGCCTCATGCACCCGGTCGAGGCCGTCGGCCAGTGATGGCAGTCCCGCGTCCGGGATGGTCTCGGCGTTGAGCAGCACCCCGCCCGGCCGCAGCAGCCCGGCGGCTTCCGCGTACACCCCGGCGATCCGGTCGGGGATGAGCCAGTGCAGCGCGGTCGCGGTGAGGACCGCGTCGATGCTGCCGGCGGGCTCAGCCAGCTGCCCGAGCCACCCCGGGTCGGCCAGATCGGCGGAGCAGACCCGCACCCGCCGGTCGCCCGCGAAGGTGCCGCGGGCGATGGTCAGCAACGCGGCGTCGATGTCCAGTACCACCGACATCGACTCCGGCAAACGGGCCAGCAGGCGCCGGGTGATCGACCCCGTCCCACCGGCGAGGTCCACCACCCGCGGGGCGCTACCGCAGGCGGCTTCCACGGCATCGAGCATCGCGGTGAACCGCTCTTCCCGGTCGGGCAGGTAGGCGCGCTGCTGGTCGTCCCACCGTCGCTGCCACTCGGTCCAGTCCATGTCGTCGCCCCGCCGTCGAAGTAAGTCGAAGTAATGAGCACGCTGCTGTGCCCTGGAGCGTCGCCGCAACCCGCGACGAGCTCAGTGCGCGTGCCGCTGCAGAGCCGCCCGCAGCTGGACCCGGTCGTCGAAGGTGCGGCTGGTCCCGTTGCCGAACTGGGTCGGGTCGTGGCCGCGACCGCTGACCACCATCACGTCGCCGGGCCGGGCCAGCGACACCGCGAGGTCGAACGCTGCGGCTCGGTCCGGCTCCACCAGGACCTGCGCACGGCCACCGGCCCGGGCCCCGGCGACGGTTGTGTTCCGCAACGCGGCGGGGTCCTCCGAGTGCGGGCTCTCGTCGGTCACCACCACCACGTCGGCAACCGACCCGGCGTTGCGACCGAGCGGCTCCCGCTTACCGGGGTCGCGATCACCGGTGGCGCCCATCACCACGATGAGTCGTCCACTGCCCAACGAGCGCAGGAACGGGTACACCCGCGCCTGCCCGGACTCGTTGTGGACGTAGTCGACGAACGCGGTGAACGACTGTCCAATGTCCACCCGTTCCAACCGTCCCGGCACCCCGGACAGCGACTCGACGCCGCGGACCGCCGCCTGGACGTCGGTCCCGGTGGACACCAGCGCAGCGGTCGCGCCGGTCGCGTTGTCCGCCTGGTGCGCGCCGAGCAGGCCCAGCCGGACGGGCACGTCGACACCCGGCCCGGTCAACCGGAAGGACGTCCCCGCCGCCGTCGCCTGCACGTCGCGGGCGGTCCAGTCGGCCGGCTCCGGTGCGCCCGCCCCGGCGAAGGTGACGACCGGTACCTGCGCCTCCGCGGCCAGCCGTCGCCCCCACCGGTCGTCCAGACCGATGACCGCCAGGCCACACCGGTCGCTCCCGAACAGTCGCGCCTTGGCCGCGTAGTACCCGGCCATGTCGGTGTGCATGTCCAGGTGGTCACGACCCAGGTTGGTGAACACGGCGCCCCGGAACACCGTGCCGTCGACCCGGTTCAGCTCCAGTCCGTGACTGGACACCTCGACTGCGGCCGCGCTGACCCCCTGACCGGCGAAGACGGCGAGCAGCCGCTGGAGGTCGGTTGCCTCCGGCGTCGTCCGGACCGCCGGACGGCTCCCTCCCGGGCCGCGGACCGCCACTCCGCTGACCAGTCCCGTCCGATGCCCGGCCGCGCCGCCAGCCCCGCCTCGAGCAGGTACGCGGTGCTCGTCTTGCCGTTCGTCCCGGTGACCCCGAACACGTCCATCGCCGACGACGGCTCGCCGTACAGCCACGACGCCAGTGGCCCGATACGGCGGCGCAGGTCCGTCACGTCAACGGTGGGCAGGCCAGCCCCCGGCGGCACCAGACCCGACTCGGATGGTTCGACCAGCGCGGCGACCGCACCCGCGGCCGCCGCCTGCGCGATGAACCGGGCACCGTGCCAGCTCGCGCCGGCGAGCGCGACATAGAGGTCGCCCGGGACGACGGTCCGCGAGTCCTGGCTGATCCCGGTGACCACCGGCCCGGCGGCCGCGTCCACAGCGCCGGCGAGCAGCCGTGCCCCGACCCGCGACGCGATCTCAGCCAGCGTCCGAGGAGGTCGGGCGGTCGCATGCCACGGTCCGGCCGAGGTCGGACCCGGCTGCCACCGTCCGGCCGAGGTCGGACCCGGCTGCCACGGTCCGGCCGGGGCCGGACCCGCATGCCGAGCCCCAGCCCGGCGGCTGTCGGTCACGCGGCTCCCCCCACCGTCGATCACAGCCACCGGACGTCGAGCCTAGGTAGGTGCGCCCCGACGGGCATAGCGTGCAGGACATGGATTACAGACCACTCGGCAACACCGGCGTCCAGGTCAGCCCACTGTGCCTGGGGGCGATGATGTTCGGCGCCTGGGGCAACCAGGATCATGACGACTCCGTCCGGATCATCCACCGCGCGCTGGATGCCGGCATCAACTTCGTCGACACCGCGGACGTCTACAGCGGCGGCGAGTCCGAGCAGATCGTCGGCAAGGCCCTGGCCGGCGGACGGCGCGACGATGTCGTGCTGGCGACGAAGGTGCACGGCGGGATGGGCAAGGATCCCAACGAGCAGGGCAATTCCCGGCGCTGGGTCACCACCGAGGTGGAGAACAGCCTGCGCCGGCTGCAGACCGACCACATCGACCTGTACCAGATCCACCGGCCATCGCCGGAGACGGACATCGACGACACCCTGGGCGTCCTGTCCGACCTGCAGCACGCCGGGAAGATCCGTTACTTCGGCTGCTCGACCTTCCCCGCGTACGAGCTCGTCCAGGCGCGGTGGACCGCCGAGCGGCGTGGGCGGGAGTTCTTCCGTACCGAGCAGCCGCCGTACTCGATGCTCGTGCGCGGCATCGAGAAGGACCTACTGCCGGTGTGCCAGCAGTACGGGATGGGCGTGATCCCGTGGAGCCCGCTGGCGGGTGGGTGGCTGTCCGGCAAGTTCGGCACCGGCAAGGAGAACACCAGTCGCCGTTCGGACCGGCTTCCCAGCCGGTACGACATGTCCGACCCGGCCAACCAGCGCAAGCTCGCCGCTGTCGACGCCCTCACCGAGCTTGCCGAGAGCATCGATCTGTCCCTGGTCGAGATGGCGGTCGCCTTCACCCTGGCCCACCCGGGGGTGACGTCGCCGATCATCGGGCCGCGGACGATGGAGCAGTTGGAGTCTCAGCTGCAGATCCCGGACATCACGCTGGACACCGCGACACTGGACCGGATCGACGAGATCGTCCCGCCGGGGACGAACATGTCCGACGCCGACGCCGGCTACGCACCGCCCGCCATGTCCGACGCCGCCTTGCGCCGCCGCTGACGGCCCGCGTGGCCTTCGGGCCGCTGGTCCTCGTGTCGGCCCGCGTGCACAACGAGCGCGTCCACCGCCATGCCGACGGCGCGTCGGTCGGAGTCCAGACCGTGCGGTGACGGTCCTGTCCACCGGGGCGAGGTCCCGGACGGCCGGACCTGCCGACGTTGCTACCGCGTATCACTCAACTGGTCTCGCCTGGGTGCATGCCGGCCGCGGCGAGTCGACGATCGTCGACCCGCACCGGCGGCCTCGGACGTCAGCCGAATACGCACCCGGGCGCCCCGAGACCGGGAGCCGGACCATGGTCCGGACGGCGTACCGTCTTTCGGGGCGTCAGCGTGTGCGGCCGGTCGACGGTCCGCGATGATCCGACCGCCCGAAATAATCCGACCGCGTGAAGGAGCACCGATGCCCGCCCCGAACCTGTCGAACCCGGCCCTGGGCCGCCGCACGTTGATCAGAGGCGGTCTCGGCGCCGCCAGCCTGTCCCGCAGCCAGGGCAGGAACCGGGCCACCGTGGACCGCGACACACAGCCCCGGTCGGCCAGCAGGGCCCACCCGGTCCGCGCGGTGCATGTTCCCCAGTCGGTGTGGGTCGCCAGGATCGCGGCCAGACACACCCGGCGGTCCGCCGCATCAGCCCGGAAGTCGGCCAGGGCCGCTTCCCGGACCGCCGCGGTCCAGGCGCGTAGGTCCCGGGCCGGGCGGTGCCCGGCCGGCACCGCCCGCAGAACTCGCAACGGGGTCAGCTGCGACCGGTACGCGGCCGGGCCCTGCCCACGCCGACACGGCGGGGACCAGGCCCCCGCCCTGCGGCGGCGGGCACGACCCGCGGTCGCAGCCCGCACCCGAGCCCCAGCAGCACTCAGTGCTGTGACGGTGCTCGGGACGGTAACGGCGCTGGTCAGACGGCCGGTGGCCGCCGGGGCGGTCACTGCCGCAGGCGGCGCCGGCCACGCGCTGAGAGGGGGGACGGGTCACCGGACTCACGGCAAGCCTACGAAGCGGCGCACCATCCGTGCCCGCCCCGACGGGGCGAGGTAATGTCTCCTCCTGCAAGGTTTCGAAGCCCTGCACCCTGTCGACGGCGGCCAAACCATGACTTGGGGTGTGGGGCTTCGTGCTGTCCGGGCACCGGTCGGGGCCTGGTGGGGCTATGACGCCAGCAGGTGCTCCTGGTCGCCGTCGAGCTGGTCGTGACGTGGCTTGATCACTAGCTCCCGGTCGAACGACACCGCGATCGCGTTGGCGATCACGTCGCTGAACGAGAGTCCCTGTGCAGCTGCTCGTCCGCGAACGAGCGCCTCGAGCTCACGGGGCACGCGAGTTGTGACCGACCAACTGGTCCCACGGGGGTTCGGCTTCTGACCGGACCCGCCAGGTCTCGTTCCCACGCGCGCCATGACGCCGATCATGGCCGTGAAGCGCTTCACGGCACTGGATGCGCTGCGGCGTGTCGGACTTTTCTCTTTGGATCCGCCGGTGCCGGGCTGACCAATAACGTCGCCGCGTCGGCGTCAACTGCAGCCGGCTTGGCTCCGGGCGCGACATTCACGTCGACCACTGTCACGACAGCGTCGGCTGATGCCCGCGCCCGGTGCGGTGAGCCGGTACCCACGAGAGGCGCGTCAGCGGACGCCACCTAGGGCGGTCGTGCGACCACCACCTGGACGAGGAACGAGGGCGATCCAGACAACCGAGTCCAGCGGGCGTGCATCGTCCGGCCGCCGACAGCCCTGAGGCGCGATGAGGGGGTCGCGGGCCACGCTGCGCCGAATGTGGCGGTCCGATGGGGCTGTGCATAACCGGATCCTCGGCATCGTGTCGCTTCGCATCTCGTGCTCGACGGGTGAACCAGGTGTCGTGGCGGATCGCTGACCCGAACACCGAGTTCTCCACCCCCAGCGAACAGACGATCACGCTTCGTCACTTTTGGTCATGATATTGCCCAGAGCACGGGATTTACACCCCCGGCCTAAGCCTGCGAAAGGTGCCCGGTTCGGTTCGGGGGTGCCCGCGCGGCTTGAGCGGTGTCCGTCGATCCCGGACCGCACGACTGTCGCGGGAGGTACGTGCGGTGGATCGCCTGGTGGACCGGGGCTGGGCACGGTGGGGGCTGCTGACCGGGTGGATGGTGGTCTGGTCGGTGGCGCACCTGCGCGGGCGCGGGCTCGGGTGGCACTAATTCGTGACCAGCGCCCGGCTGCTGGTGGGCCATCACGACCTGGCGCTCTACTCCGACGACCCGGCCCTGCAGCCCGGTCCGCTGGCCTTCCTCGCCGTCGCCCCGCTGGTCTCGGGCCTGCCCGCACGGACCGCGCAGACCGTCGGGATCATCACCATGTGCCTGGGGGGCCTAGCGGTGCTGCGGCTGCTCGAGGGCCTGGCCGAGCCGGGGCCCGGCCGGAACCGGCGGGTCCTGGTCCTCGGCGGCCTCGTGCTGCCGGTGTGGGCCGAGGTCGCGGTCCACTGGACGCACCCGGACGACGTGCTGGCGCTGCTCGCGGCGCTCGGATCACTGCATCTGATCCAAGCCGGCCGGTGGGAGTGGTCCGCCGTGGCCCTGGCGGTCGCGGTCGACAGCAAGCCGTGGGCGCTGGCGTTCGCTCCCCTGGTCCTGCTCGCACCACGATCGCGTCTGCTGCGGATAGCCGCCGCCGGGGCCCTGGGGGTCCTCGTGGTGTGGGTGCCGTTCTGGGCGGCTGATCCCGGCGGGATCGCCGCGGCCGGCCGGTTCCGAATAGCTGTTTCGGCCGCGTCGGTGATCCACCTGCTCGGAGTCCGCTCCACCAGTACCCCGCCCTGGTGCCGCACCGCCCAGTTGCTGCTCGGCCTGTTCCTCGTCGGCGCCGCGGTCGTCCGGCGCCGCTGGTCCGCGGCCCTGCTGGTGGGGGTCTGCGCGCGGATGCTGCTGGACCCGGCGACCAAGACCTACTCCGACTCCGGCCTCGTGCTGGCCGCCGCGGTGTTCGACCTCACCGCCACTGCGGCCTTCCCACTGGCGGCTGCCGGCGCCGTCGCGCTGGTCTACCTGCCCGCCTACCTGTTCCCTGGTGTCCCGGACGTCCGGGCTGCGTTCCGCCTGGCCTACCTCACTGGTGCGCCCGCGTGGGTCCTGGTACGCCGCAGGCACCGCACACCCCTGCCCACGCCAGCATCCGAGCACCCGGCTGGAGTGGCGGTGGGCGCATGAGAGCACCGATCCGACCGTTACCCGGCCGCTGGCCCGCCGCCTTCGTGCCGTTCCTCGCCGAGCGGGAGGACGCGACGATCATCAACACCAGCTCGGTCTGGCGTTCGTCCCGCTGGCGATGACGCCGACCTACTGCGCGACAAAGGCCGCCGTCCACTCCCTGAGCCAGAGTCAGCGGATCCAGTTCGCCGCGCACGGTATCGAGGTCATCGAGCTGATCCCGCCGGCGGTGCAGACCGACCTGATAGGCCAGATGAACAGCGAGCGCGCGATGCCGCTGGAGGACTACCTCGACGAGGTGATGACGATCCTGGCCGTGGCGCCGCCGGTCACGGAGGTCGCGGTCGAGCGGGTCGGCTTTCAGCGTGACGCCCTCGCGCAGGGCCGGTACAACGCGGCGGTGAAGACCATCAACTCCGCTTGAGGGTCGCGCAGCGCCTGCGGTGCCTGCTGAGGGGCGGCGCTCTCCGGCGCCCCTGGGCCCAGGTCGGGCTCGCGATCGGCGCCTCGATCGCGCCCGGTACCGACTCGCCGATCTTCCTGACGAACGCCGGCGTACGCCGGTGAGAGCACTTGTCAGGACAGCCTGTTGTCTAACCTTGGCGGCGTCAGGCCGGTAGTCCGCGAAGTCTCAGTGGCTGATCTTTCCGGGAGTTGTCCAGCGCAGCGGCAACCTGGATGCCGTCATGGCCAACGCGGGGGCGTAGCCGCCACCCCGGTGGCGGGGTCGGCGACCGCAGACACGTCGCTGGCGGTCCGACTGCCTGAGCAGGCTTTGGAGACGGACCTCGGCTGATGCGGGACGCGACCGGATTCCGCTCCGCGGTCGGTCAGTCCGCGGCGACGCCGCTCGGCCACCCGATCGGCACGACGGGTGACCCCAGCCCGGCCAAGGTCGGTGGGTCCCCCTTCTAGCCAAGCCCGTCAGCGGCATCGCTTTGCGAGCTACCGGAGATGGCCCGTACCTGTCCTGCCCGGACTTCGGGCCTACCGGTCCCTCCTACCGGACAGGCGACCACCAGCCGGCCGACCTCGGCGTCCAACACCGACCTCGCGCACCCCCCCAGCCCGCTGTCGGTGACGAGTACGTCGATCCGGTCTAGGGTCGCGACGGTGCTAAGCCCGACGACACCCCACTTGGTGCTGTCCGCGACGACCACAAGCCGACGGGCGGACGCGACCAGCGCTCGGTCGGTCTCGGCCTCGGCGAGGTTGGGCGTGGTCAGTCCGGCATCCTGGTCGATGCCGTGGACCCCCAGGAAGAGCCAGTCGGTGTGCAGCGCCCGCAACGCCACCGCCGCGAGAGGCCCGACGAGAGCGTCGGACGGCGTCCCCACCCCGCCGGTCAGCACGACCGTGAGGTCTGCGCGTCCGGTGTCGTGCAGCAGTTGGTAGGCTGGGACGGAGTTGGTGACCACAGTGAGGTCCGGTACGGAGCAGAGCTCGCGGGCCAACGCGTAGGTGGTCGTCCCCGCTGACAAGGCGACAGCGGAACCGGGTTCGACCAGCGCGACCGCGGCTCGGGCGATTGCCAGCTTTTCCGCGCGATGTAGAGCCGACTTCGCGGTAAACCCGGGTTCGTAGGTGCTGGCGGCTATGACCCCGGTGGCTCCGCCGTGCACCCGGGAGACCAAACCGCGGGTCGCGAGCGCCTCGAGGTCCCGGCGGACGGTCATGTCTGACACCCCGAGCAGATCGATCAGCGCGGAGACGCGTACGGCGCCCTCCGAGCGGACGACGTCGAGGATGCGTTCGTGGCGTTGGCGCGCGAACATCACTGATTCCTCTCTAGTCGGCCGACGGCCCGTGGGCTTCTGGGACGACAACGGGCCCGGCATGACGATGAAGATGTCCCAGCCCTGGGGGCAAGTCAACACATCTGCACACCGCCGGCCCTCGACCGGTCGCCCTGGCTGTGACGTGCAACGTCGAGCGTCAACCAGCGCCGCGCAAGGGCTTGACACCAAGGGGTACAGACCGGAGAGTGGCGGCGGTCCGATCGATCACGTGTGTTCGTGTCTGGTTTCGTAACGGCGCAGACACGGTGGCCGTCTGACCACCCACCCGCTTGCCCGAACTCCGCCGGCTGCAGCCGTCGACGTCCCGCCCAGGAGGAGTTGTGTCCCACCCCATCCCCGGGGACGAGCCCAGCGCTCGCCCCACCCCCACCGCTGCACTGGCCACTGCCTTGAGCCGCCGCTCAATGTTCCGCGGCGCGATCGGTGCCGCGGCCCTCGCGGGCCTGCCGGGCCTGCTGGCGGCGTGCGGCTCGAGCTCGGGCTCCGGCTCAGGTTCAGCCGACGCCAGCAAGGCCACCGGCGAGGTCACCGTCGGCTCTAGCAACTCTGACGCGGTACCGAAGAAGGCGTTCGCCGACATCATCGGGGCCTATCAGAAGCAGAGCGGTGGCGTGACCGCGAAGGTCAACACGGTCGACCACAACTCGTTCCAGGAGAACATCAACAACTACCTCCAGGGCCAGCCGGACGACGTGTTCACCTGGTTCTCCGGCTTTCGGATGCGCTTCTTCGCCGACCAAGGCCTCACCGGCGACATCACCGATGTCTGGTCCAACATCACCGGGATGACGGACGCGCTCAAGATGGCGTCCACGTCGACCGACGGCAAGCAGTACTTCGTCCCCTTCACCACCTACCCGTGGGCGGTCTACTACCGCCCGAGCGTCTTCAAGGCCAACGGGTACCAGGTCCCGAAGACGATGACGGAGTTCTACACGCTGGCCGCGCAAATGAAGAAGGACAACCTCGTCCCGATCGCATTCGCGGACAAGGACGGATGGCCCGCTATGGGCACCTTCGACCAGCTGAACCTACGGATCAACGGGTACCAGTACCACGTCGACCTCATGGCCGGCAAAGGATCGTGGACCGACCAGAAGGTCAAGACCGTTTTCGATGAGTGGCGCAAGATGCTCGAGTTCTCCCAGTCCGGTTCGCTGGGTCGGACCTGGCAAGAGGCAGCGCAGTCTCTGCAGAAGAAGCAGGCCGGAATGTATGTTCTGGGCATGTTCGTCGGCCAGCAGTTCACCGCCGGCGCCGACCGCGACGACCTCGATTTCTTCGCGTTCCCCGAGATCGACCCGGCCATCGGTGCCGACGCGATCGAGGCCCCGATCGACGGTTACATGATGGCGAAGAAGCCGAAGAACGAGGCCGGCGCCAAGAACCTCCTGACCTACCTGTCCACCGCGGCCGCACAGCAGGTGTCCGTCGCGTCCGACACGACGGTCATCGCAACCTCGAGCAAGGCAGACGCCTCGGGCTACACGGCGCTGCAGAAGAAGGCCGTCACCTTCATCGCAGGAGCGAAGCAGATCTCGCAGTTCCTCGACCGGGACACCCGCCCGGACTTCGCTTCAACCGTGATCACTCCGGCGTTGCAGACCTTCATCGGCAAGCCGACAGACGTGGACGGCCTTGTGAACAGCATCGAGAAGCAGAAGAAGACGATCTTCACATGAGCAGGTCACCGGCACGGGGAGGGGAGCCGCGATGACCGAGACCGCCGTGGGGCTCACCCCGCCAGCAGCCCCAAGACGCCGCGGGCGGGAGGTGGCCCGACGTCCCGGCCGCCCCCGCTCGCTGCGCGGGGCCGACCGGATCACCGTCGTCCTGATGGTCACCATCCCCACCCTCGTCGTTTTCGGGTTCATCTGGCTACCGGCGCTGTCCTCGGTCGTCCTGTCGGCCACGAAGTGGAACGGCGTCGGGTCCATCACCGCGAACGACTTCATCGGGAAGACCAACTACGTCAACATCACCACCAACTACCCGCCGTTCTGGCCGGCGCTAGAACACAACCTAATCTGGCTCGCGGTCATGTTCCTGATCGCGACCCCCGTCGGAATGTTTCTCGCGGTCCTGCTCGACAAGAGCATCCGGGGCACCCGCGCCTACCAGATCGCGCTGTACATGCCGGTCGTGCTCTCCCTGGCACTGATCGGCTTCATCTGGCAGCTGATCTTCTCCCAGGACCAGGGACTGCTGAACGCGGTCACCGGGAGCAAGATCGACTGGTTCGGTGACCAGCACTACAACCTCTGGGCCGCCCTGGTCGCAACGTCCTGGCGCCAGGTGGGCTACATCATGCTGCTCTACCTGGCCGGGCTGAAGGCCGTGGACGGGTCACTCCGGGAGGCCGCCGCGATCGACGGAGCATCGGAACCGAAAGCCTTCTTCCAGGTAATCTTCCCGGTGCTGCGGCCCATCAACATCATCATCCTGGTGGTGACGTTCATCGAGTCCCTGCGGGCGTTCGACCTCGTCTGGATCATCAACAAGGGGACGAACGGACTGGAGCTCATCTCGACACTGGTCACGTCGAACGTGGTCGGCGAGGCGAGCCGGATCGGTTTCGGGTCGGCGCTGGCGTCGGTCATGCTGCTCATCAGTTCGGTGTTCATCGTCATCTACCTGCGGGTCGTCATGAAGGGAGACCGGTGACCGCCACCCAGGAACGATCCGCCCGAATCCTCTCTGGGGCCGCCGTCGCCCGCCCGGCGACCCGTCGTAATACGCCGGCCCCTCGGGTCGTGCTGCACGCCTTTCTCGTCGTCATGTCGGTGCTATGGGTTTTTCCGATTCTGTGGGCCTTGTACAACAGCTTCCGCGACTACAGCTACACGTCCGCCCACGGGTACGCCTCCATTGGCGGCTTCACGACGCGGAACTTCACCAACGCGTGGGAGCAGGGGGACTTCACGCGGCACTTCGCCAACTCTGCGATCGTCACGATCCCCACGGTCATCATTACGCTGCTGCTGGCATCGATGGTCGCCTTCGTGGTGGCGCGCTTCGACTACCGCTTCAACCTCGCACTGCTCGGGATGTTCACCGCGGCCAACCTGCTCCCACCGCAGGCGCTGCTCATCCCGATTTACCGGCTGTTCCGCGCCATCACGCTCCCGCTGTGGATCAGTGGGTCTGGGACGCTGCTCAACAGCTTCCTCGGTCTCATCATCATCAATACGGCGTTCCAGTGCGGGTTCTGCGCGTTCGTGCTCAGCAACTACATGAAGACGATCCCGCGGGAACTCTACGAGGCGGCCGACGTCGACGGGGCCAGCGTCCTGCGGCAATGGTGGCAGCTGACCCTGCCGCTGTGCCGACCGCCGTTGGCCGCGCTCGCCACGCTCATGGTCACCTGGATCTACAACGAGTTTTTCTGGGCGACCGTTCTGCTGCAAAGCGGCGACAAGTTCCCCATCACTAGCTCACTGAACAACCTGCGGGGACAATTTTTCACCGATTACAATCTGCTGTCCGCTGGGTCGATTATTGTAGCGCTGCCTACACTGATCGTTTTCTTCGCCCTGCAGAAGCAGTTCGTGTCCGGCCTCACCCTGGGCGCGACCAAGGGCTGAGCCTCGCCGGGGCGACGATCTCGTCGTCGCTGCACCGGCCCCGGCGCAGGTCCTCAACCAACGTCCCTGGTCAGTACAACTAGTGTCGCGTGTATGAAGTGACCTTCTGGTGTGACGGTTTCGAGTGGGCGATGATCTGGTCGGCGCTCTTGGTCCAGGTGAAGGGGTGGGCGCGGTCGTTCCAGCCGTCGATGTAGGCCCCGATC
>JAABVA010000436.1_pt1 | contig 53608 bp, 44 predicted proteins | sample 5560331 | NCBI WGS metagenome assembly JAABVA01 (sample SAMN12812661, study PRJNA571458) | rock metagenome | isolation source: Antarctica rocks | place: Antarctica: Victoria Land, Mt New Zealand sud | collected 2016-01-07
CGCGAACTGCGCCCAGCCAGGAATGTGCGGCCGGATGCCCGTCCAGCACGGTCACGAGGGCAGCGCCGGGAGACAGCGGCGATAAGATATGCTCGATATGCGCCTGGGCGGACTGCCCGCCGCGCCGAATCCGGGCCGCTTCGATCCAGCCGGCGTGCAGGCGGTCGGGACTCGTGATCGCCAGCAGGCCAGCGCCGGGGACCTCGGCCTGCAGCTCGGCAAAGGCGGCCTCGGCCTCCGGCGCAATGGCGCCCTGATACGCTAGCGCGATACGGGCGTCCGGCTCCGGCGCCACGACCCAGTGCGCCCCGGCAATGACGGCGGCCGGGTCCAGGCTGCGAGAGGGTTGTTCCAACTGCCGGGTGGACAGGCGCAGCCAGGCGGCCGAGCCATCCGGCGCCTGCATATGCGCCAGCGCGTGGCGCAGCAGGATGGCGAGTTCGTCGACATAGGCGGGCTCGAACGAAGCGAGCCGGTCGGCGGCCATACCGATCAGCGGAGTATTGATGCTCTGGTGCTGCCCGCCCTCCGGCCCCAAGGTGATGCCGGACGGCGTGCTGACCAGCAGGAAGCGGGCGTCCTGGTAGCACGCATAGATTAGCGCATCGAGCCCGCGGTTCACGAACGGGTCATAGACCGTGCCGATCGGCAGCAGCCGGGCGCCGTTGAGGCTGTGCTGCAAGCCGGCCGCAGCCAGAAGCAGGAAAAGGTTCTGCTCGGCAATGCCCAGCTCGATATGCTGGCCTGTCGGCGACATGCCCCAACGCTGCGCGCTGGCAAGCTTCGCATCGCGGAACACGTCGTTGCGGGTATGCCGGTCGAACACCCCGCGGCGGTTTACCCATGGCCCGAGATTGGTCGAAACCGTCACGTCCGGGCTGGTGGTGACGATGTGCTTTGCAAGCTCGGTGAACTCGCCCTGGCCCCGCCCGATCTCGGCCAGGATGTCGCCGAACCCCGACTGCGTGCTGGCCCGGCGCCCCGGAGCGCCCGACACCGGCAGCGTCGCCGGAATGGCGATGGCTGGCGCCGAAAGGCTACGGCCAGCCTGGGTCAGCCTCTGCGCGAACGGCGCCGCATCGATGACGGCGCGAAGCTCCGCCGGCGAGAGGTCCAGGCCCTCGGCAACATCCCACTCATGGCCGGGCCGGACACACTGGGATTGCTGGTAGGAAGCCATCTGGTCGCGGCTCATCAGCCCCGAATGGTTGTCCTTGTGCCCGGCGAACGGCAGGCCCATCCCCTTGATTGTATAGGCGATAAAGCAGGTCGGCTGGTCGCCCGCCGCGTCCGCCAGGCGGAACTGCTCGATCAACGTGTCCACGTCATGGCCGCCGAGGTTGGTCATAAGCTCGGCAAGTTCTTCGTCCGAGATCGGGTCGAGGATGGCGCGCACGCCCGGCTCGCGGCCGAGCTCGGCCAGCAGCGCATGGCGCCAGGCCGCACCGCCCTGGAACGTCAGCGCGGAATACAGGCTGTTGGGGCAGTCGTCGATCCAGCGGCGCAGCGCCTCGCCGCCCTCACGGGCGAAGGCGGCCTCCAGCAGGCGGCCATACTTCAGGGTGACGACGTTCCAGCCCATGTCGCGGAACAGGCCCTCGATGCGGCCGAACAGCCGGTCGGGCACCACGCTGTCGAGGCTCTGCCGGTTGTAGTCGATCACCCACCAGACGTTGCGGACATCGTGCTTCCAGCCCTCAAGCAGCGCCTCGTAGATGTTGCCCTCATCCAGCTCCGCGTCGCCCGCGATCGCCACGTGGCGGCCGGGCGGCAAGTCAGCGCCCAGGCCGTGCAGCCGGACGTAGTCTTGCATGAGCGCAGAAAAACTCGTGAGCGCCACGCCGAGGCCGACCGACCCCGTCGAGAAATCGACCTCCGGCCCGTCCTTCGTGCGGCTCGGATAGCTCTGGACGCCGCCCATCTGGCGCAGACGGGCCATCCGCTCCGGCTGCTCTCGGCCCAGCAGCAGGTTGATGGCGTGGAACACCGGGCTGGCATGCGGCTTCACGGCGACGCGGTCCTGCGGGCGCAGGATCTCGAAATACAGCGCCGTCATGATGCTGATGCAGCTTGCGCAACTCGCCTGATGCCCACCGACCTTCAGGCCGTCGCGGTTCGGGCGGATATGGTTGGCATTGTGCACCATCCACGCGGACAGCCAGAGCAGCTTTTTCTCGATCTGCCGCAGGCCGGCGATGCGCGAGGAGGTTTCGCGTATGACCGGAGCCGGGGCGTTCATGACCAGCCCCGAACGAGGCGGCGGACTGCGGTGCTGGCGTTGCGCTTGCCTTCGCCGGCGTAGTCCTCGTGGTATTCCTCGATCCTCGCGGGATCATAGAGATAGTTGACCATCAACGTCGCGCTCTCCTTCACGCCCTTGCCGCCGGTATCGGCGCCCATCACGATACGCTCGACCCGGGCGCCGTTCGAGAGGTGAAAATGCGCGACGGGGTCGAGCGCCCGGCTGCCGCGGGACTCCCCCAGCAAATATCGTGCGGCAAGGCGGACCAGCACCGGCTCCATGGCCCTCTGCATCGTCGCATCCCGGAACCAGCCGTGGTGGGCGAGGATAACACTGAGTGCCTGTGCGCCGGTTTCGGCGGCAGGCCCGCCGGCAGGGGCCGCGGTGCGCAGGCTCGCAGCTTCCTCCTCGCTCAGCAGCGCCGGGTCGCCGCTGGCTAGCCTGGCGCCGAGCCACTTGCCGAAGCCGGGGATGGGCGACAAGGTCGCGAACGCTTTGAGATTGCGGAATTCATTGCCGAGCAGCTCGACCACGCGCTTGATCAGGAAATTGCCGAAGCTGATGCCCGCGAGGCCGTCCTGGCAATTGCTGATAGAGTAGAAGATCGCGGTGTCCGCGACCCTTGGGTCCAGCAGCGGAGCCTTCTTGTCGAGCAGGCGCTGCACGCTGTCGGCCAGGCCGCGGACGAGGGCGACCTCGACGAAGATCAGCGGTTCGTTCGGCATGCGGTGGTGGAACAGCGCGTAGCAGCGACGGTCGCTGTCCAGGCGGTTCTTGAGATCGCTCCAAGAACGGATCTCGTGCACCGCCTCGTAGCCAACCAGGCGCTCCAGCAAAACGGCCGGGCTGTTCCAGTCGATGCGTTGCAGTTCGAGGAAGCCGACGTCGAACCAACTCGCCAGCAGGCCGCGCATATCCTGCTCCAGGGCAGCGAGATGCGGATCGCTATGAGTTAACGTCAGCAGGGTGGCGCGCAGGTCCACCAGGAACTTCATGCCGTCGGGAATGGTGGTGAACTGCGTGAGCAGGCGGACGCGCGGCGGCTCCAGCGCCCGGCGGAGCTTCATCTTCGCGGTCGCCAGTTCGGCAGGATCGGCGGCAGATTGCACGACCTCGTAGGCACGGGCCACGGCGTCGGCGTCGCTGTCGAACGAGGCGAGGTCGCGCAGGAAGGCCCGGCGGCCGGCGGCGTCCAGCCCCAGATAGGCCTGGGCCAACTTTGCAGCGCGGTTGCGGGCGCTTACCTCGCCGCCACGCGCGTCGAGGCAGGCCCGCATCTGGCTGGCGATATCCTGGTCCTCATCGGTCGACACGCGGTCGGCCATGTCGCGCCAGACCCCGGCGATCCGTCGGATCGCGCGGTCGAACAGGCCGGGAGGCGCCGCCGTCTCACCCATGTTGAAGCTCCGTGTCGGCGCTCCTTACCATGGCGGCACGCCAGCGTCCTAGGGGTGTGTCGGGGTGCCGGCTCAACCGGTGGCCTCGGCGATCGCGACGGCAATGTTCGGCAGCAGGTCCTCCGCGATCAGGCCGGGCCCGGCCAGCGCCGCAGCGCGACCGTGCACCCAGGCCGCCGCCGCCGCCGCCTCCCAATCGGCCATGCCCTGCGCGAGCAGCGCCGCGACCAGGCCGGCCAATACGTCCCCTGCCCCGGCTGTCGCGAGCCCAGGCGGCGCGCTGCTGTTGAGCGCCACGCGGCCGTCCGGCGCCGCGACCACCGTGTCGGCGCCCTTCAGCAACACGACAGCCCCAACCTGGCGCGCAGCAGCCCGTGCAGCCGCGATCCGGTCGGGACCAATAGGCCCGAACAGCCTCTCAAACTCGCCCTCATGCGGCGTCAGCACTGCGCAGCCGGCGAGAGCCTGCGGCTGTCCAGCATAGGCACCGAGCGCATCGGCGTCCGCCACGACCCGGCGGCCAGCGGCCAGCAGCAAGGGCATGGCGGCACGGGCGGCATCGTGCCCGAGGCCGGGGCCGCAGACCCACACGGTGCGGCGCGTGTCCTCCAGCAGCTCGGCAAGCGGCGCCTCGTTGACGATCAGGCCCGGCTCGCCGGTGCGATAGACGTCGGCGCGCCCGGCTGCGGCGATTGACACCATGCCAGCACCGCCACGCCGGGCGGCTGCAGCAGACAGGCGGGCCGCGCCGGTCATGCTGGCGCCGCCCAGCACGGTCACATGGCCGCGGGTGTATTTGTGGTCGTGGACGCCCGGCTCCGGAATGCGCCAGAGCGCCGGGCCATTGTGCCAGGCGCGCGGGTTGATGCCCTGGAGCACCGCCGTCGGCAGGCCGATGTCGGCCAGCACCACATCGCCACATAGCATGCGGCCGGGCAGCAGCAGATGCCCGGGCTTCAGCCGGAAAAACGTGACGGTCACATCCGCTGCGCGCACCCGGCCGCGTGGCTGCCCGGTGGCGCCGTCGAGGCCGCTCGGCACATCGACCGCAAGAACCCGGCGCGCTGCGGCCAGGGTCTCTGCCACTATGTCCGGCACGTCGGCGGACAAGCCGGCGCCGAATACCGCGTCGATTACCAGGTCGGCACGGGCGGCCTCGACGGGATCAAAACGTCCGACGGGATCACGCCAGCGTGCTGCAGCGGCCTCGGCGTCCGATCCGGCGCGTGGCGGATGCAACGCCGCTACCTGCACCGGCCAGCCTTGCTGCACCAGTAGCCGGGCAGCGACATAGCCATCGCCGCCGTTGTTGCCGGGCCCACACAGGACCAAAGTGCGGCAGGGGCCGAAGCGTCGCGCCGCCCGGGCGACAGCACGGCCGGCTGCCTGCATCAGCGTAGGGCCCGGCACGCCGGCCTGCGCAGCGGCGGCGTCGGCCATGGACATCTCGGCGGGGGTCAGGAGCTCACGGGCCATAACCGCCCTTGTGCCAGATCGGCTTGGGTGAGCGCGACTCGCGATGTTGTGCAATGCTTCAATTTTGTTGTTAGGATTGCGGAATGGCGGTCGTGATCACGGTGGCGCAGCAGAAGGGCGGCGCGGGCAAGTCGACGCTGGTGGCCAACGTGGCGGCGGCGCTGGCAGCCATCCGGCGCGTGGCAATCCTGGACATCGACCCGCAGCATAGCCTGGCACGATGGCACGCGATCCGCATGGCGCGCCCAACCGCCGCTGCAGGCCTGACGTTCTCCGACATTTCGGGCTGGCGACTCGCGGGCGAGTTGGACCGGTTGCGCCGGGAATACGACGTCGTGCTGGTCGACAGCCCGCCGGTGATCGACGCCGACGCGCGCCGGGCAATCCGGGGCGCCGATCTAGTCGTCGTGCCGGTGCAGCCCAGCCCACCCGATATTTGGGCGGCGGAAGGAACGTTGAAACTCGCCGCCCAAGAGAAGCGTCCGGCCTGCCTGATCCTGAACCGCGTGCCGGGCGGCAGCAAGCTGCGGGATACGACAGACCACGAGCTGCGCGCACGCGGGCTAGCGGTGCTCCCGGCGGTGCTGGGCAACCGAGCAGCCTTCAGCCACGCCTTCGCCGAGGGCCTGGGCGTTACGGAGTTCGCCCCGCGCAGCCTGGCCGCGACCGAGCTGCGGGCGCTGTTGGGAGCCCTCCTGACGATGATCCAGTGATCAAGCCTGGGATCAGATGATCAAGCCCGGCCCTCGCGCCACCAGGCGAACAGCCCAGATATGACGAGCACGGCAATGCCGGCGAACTCCCATGCACCCGGCGCCTCGTACCAGATCAGGTAGCCCAGCAGCATCGTATAGAGGATCGCGCCGTACTCGAAAGGCGCCAGCATGTTGGCCTCGCCACTGCGGTAGCCCTCCGTCATCAGAAGCTGCGCCGCGGCCGAGATGACGCCAACGCCGACCAGCGCGGCCAAAACCCAACCCGCCGGCGGCACCCAGACCGGGATGGACAGCACCCCCGACACGACACTGCCGCCGAGGGTGAACAGCAGGACGATGGTGACGTTGCGCTCGCCCGTCTGGCCCATGCGGCGGATGCTGATCATGGCCAGCGCCCAGCATACGACGCCCGCGATCACGATAAGTGCCGGCAGGGCTGGCATGCTGTCGGTACCCTGCCACGGCCGCAGCACGAGCAGCACGCCGACCAGCCCGGCCCCGATCGCCAGCGCACGGTGCGGACCGACGCGCTCGTGCAGCAACGGGATGGAGAGCCTCGCTAGGAAAATCGGCATGGCGAAGCCGAGCGCCGTCACGGTCGCGAGCGGCAAGTGGGCATAGCCGTAGAACGACCCGTACATGCCGGCGAGGCCTGCGACCAGCCGCCCTGCATGGCCCAGCGGACGCCGGGTTCGCAGCACGGACCAGCCGCCGCTGCGCCGAATAAGCGGGATCATGCAGCCGACGGCGACGCTGCTGCGAAAGAACACGATCTCCGACGTTGGGACGGCGTCGGCGATGAACTTCACCAATGCCGCCGCGAGGGTGAAGCAGGCGGACGAGCCCAGGACGCAGAGGATGGCGCGCCGGCGCATGCGCGCGTCGGCTGCCGCGGAGGGGACCATTTGCATATGTCGATAGCATAAGCTTAGGCGAGTTCGATCGACGCCTCCACGACGTCGGGCTCCTCGGGCATGCGCTGGATCGTGAAGCCCAGGCGGCGCATGAAGGCGAGCATCGGCGCGTTCTCGGACAGCACTTGGCCGGTGATGCTCGTCATGCCTTGGCTGCGCGCCCAGTCCATCACGCGCTGCATCAGGTGCCGGGCGAGGCCGCGGCCCTTCATGCTGGGCTCGACCAGCACGGCGAACTCGCCGGACCCGGTGTAGGGCTCGCGGACCAGGCGGCAGACGCCGACGGTTTCATGGGTGGCCTCGCGCACCGCGACGAAGGCCATCTCGCGGTCGTAGTCCACCTGGGTCATCCGCGCGATCTGCTCCTGGGGCAAGGCGCGGATCATGCTGAAGAAGCGGTAGCGGATGTCCTCGGGCGTGAGACGGCTGAACAATGCGGCGTGCGCCTCCGCGTCCTCTGGGCGGATGGGGCGGATCAGCAGGGGCTCGCTCCCCGCGGTCCAATGCTCCATGAGCTCTGCCGGATAGGGGGCAATGGCGAGCTCGGCCTCGTCGCCCGGTGAGCGCAGCGCGATCCAGGCGTCGGCGACCGACACGCCGGCCGCGTCGGCGAAGATCGGGTTCAGCTCGAGCTCGGCGATCTCCGGAAAGTCGACGATGAGCTGGCTGATGCGGACCAGGGTATCGGCCACGGCGTTACGGTCGGCAGCGGGCTGGTCGTTCGACTCCTCAAGCGAGCGAGCGGCTCGGGTGCGGGCGATTAGGCCGGCGGCGAGGGTCAGGTTGAGCGGCGGCAGGTCGAAGACCATGTCGCCCAGCAGCTCGGCCGCGCTCCCGCCCTGGCCGAAGCCGATAGCCGGGCCGAAGATCGGATCGTCCGACACGCTGATCCTGATCTCGCGGGCGCGGCTGACCTGGCGCTGCACCAGGAAGCCCTCGGCCAGGCCGTCCTCGCCGATGCGTTGGCGCCGGCGGTCGAGCTGAACGGCAGCGGCGCGCACGGCAACGGCGCCGTCGAGGTCGAGCGCCACGCCGCCGGGTCCGCCGACGCGGGGTTGGGCGCTACGGCGCAGCTTGAGCACGGCTGGGAAGCCGAGCAGCATAGCGGCGTCGGCGGCGTCCTCGACCGACAGCGCGGCGCGGCTGGGCACCACGGGGATGCCGTAGGCGGACAGCACCGACAGCGCCTCGTCCTGCAACAGGCCGACGCGGCCGGCCCGGCGCGCCTCCTGGAACAGCGTCCGCACTGCCGCACGGTCGGGAGCAAGGCTCAGCACGGTGCTGGGCGGCAACTCGCGGGCGCTGTCGCGGGCACGGCGCTGCTCCAAAAGCTGGTCGAAGCCGCGCATGGCTTGCTCCGGGGAGGCGAAGGCCGGCACACCGGCCTCGGCCAAGGTGTGGCGGTGTGCAGCGCCCGTCGTCTCGCCCATAACGCAGACCAGCAGCGGAATTTTCATGCTCGGAGCGCACGCCGTCAGAGCCGCGATCCCGGCAGTGTCCGCAGAGCCGGAGGGAGCCATCACGACGACCACGCCGCCGACCTCGGGCACGGCCGACAGCATGGCCGCGGTCTCGGCCAGGCGGATCGGTTGCGCTGGGCCGGTCCAGACCAGCGACGAGTTCGCCGGGCCCGGCGGCAGGGTCAGGCGCAGCACCTCGCGTGTGGGCGGGGTAAGCGTTGCCAAGGGAATGCCGCGCCCGAGTGCGGTGTCCGCCGCCATCTGGCCAGGGCCGATCGCGTTGGTGACGACCGCGACGGCCTCGTTGCGCGGCGGGCGGCCGCGCGTCAGCGTCTCGGCCGCGGCAAGCAGGTCCTCCAGACAATTCACCCGCACGACACCGGCGCGACGTAGGGCGGCGTCGAACACCGCATCTGCCCGTCCCGTCGGATCCTCGAGCCGCCCGCCTGCGTGGATGGCGACGACCGGACGCAGCCGAGCGGCCGCACGGGCGGCGGACATGAAGCGGCGGCGGTCCTTGATGCCCCGGATGTCGAGCAGGATAGCGCCTGTTCCGGGGTCGCGGGACAGCCAGTCGAGCACCAGGCCGAAACCGACATCGGCGTTCCCGCCGGTTCCGATGATATGGCTGAAGCCGACGCCGTTCGGCTTGGCCCAGTCCAGCACCGCCCGGCACAGCGCTGCCGACTGCGACACGAGCGCCACCTTGCCGCGTCCTGGCTGCAGGTGCGCGGTGGAGGCGTTGAGCCCGAGCGCCGGGACGACGATGCCGAACGAGGACGGCCCGACCACCCGCACGCCGGCCGCACGCCCGGCCGCGAGCAGGTCCGGCGCTGGGGTCACGCAGACGGCGGCGAAGGTGCCTCGGGCTGCGAGAGCCAGCAATGCACGGGCGACACCGGCCGGGTCCGTCGCGATCACGCCGAGGCTCGGGGCGACGGGCAATGCCGCGATGTCAGGATAGGCCAGTACGCCGTTTACTGCTTGAAGCCGCTCGCCCACCGGAAGCACGGCGCCATGGAAGCCAGCAGCGAGCATGTTCTGCATGACAGTGGCGCCGAGCTCCGTGCCCGCGCCGATGACAGCGACGGAGTCGGGGCGAAAGAGCTGCTCTGCATGGAAGCGGCCGGACGACGCAGGGCGAATTAGGGGCATAGTCCCTCCATTGTGCAGTGCAACATGGGGACGATGCGGCGGCTTACCTAATCATGGCTGCCGACGATATGAACGTAGGGACTCCGGAGCGGCTGCGAGTGTGTCCTATAGGGGACGCTTGATCAACGCTGCGATCTCGCCGATGACGCCGCGGCGGAACGCCAGCACGCAGGCAACGAAGATGAAGCCCTGCGTCACTGTGACCCACGACCCGGCGCTCGACAGGGCGTTCTCGGTCCAGACGATTATGCCCGCGCCGACGACGGGTCCGAAGATCGTGCCCATGCCGCCCAGCAGGTTCATAAGCACGACTTCGCCAGACATCGCGTAGTTCACATCCGTGAGGGTCGCTATGCCGAATACGAGCGCCTTGGTCCCACCCGCGATACCGGCGATGAAGGTGCTGAGCACGAAGGCGATCAACTTGTAGTCGTCCGTCCGATAGCCGAGCGAGGTGGCGCGCGGCTCGTTCTCGCGGATCGCCTTCAGCACTTGGCCGAACGGCGAGTGCACGATGCGGTGGATCAGCAGGAAGCAAACCAGGAACACGACGGCGACGACGGCATACATTGCAAGGTCGGTGCGCAACGAGAACAGGCCAAACAGTGCGCCGCGCGGCACCTGCTGGATGCCGTCTTCGCCGCCGGTGAATGGCGCCTGTAGGCAAAAGAAGTAGTTCATCTGCGCCAGGGCCAGGGTGATCATGGCGAAATAGAGCCCCTGCCGACGGATGGCGAGCGCCCCGAACAGGCAGCCGAGGCCCGCGCCAGTGAGGCCGCCGAGCAGGATGGCAACCTCGGGCGTCAGGCCCCAATTCTTTGCGGTCCAGGCGGTGACGTAGCTGCCCATGCCGAAATAGGCGGCGTGGCCGAAGCTGAGCAGGCCGACATAGCCGATCAACAGGTTGAAGGCGCAGGCGAACAGCGCGAAGCAGAGCACCTTCATCAGGAACACCGGGTAGAGCACCCAGGGAGCCACGACGATTGCCGTTACCATCAGCAGCAACGCCACCGCTTGGGCGCTGCTGAAGCCAAGGATGCTGAATGGGCGCGCTGCGGCCGCTCGCGGCAGGATGGTCGTGGTGCTCATGCTACGCCGCCTTTCCGAAAAGCCCGGCCGGCCGGGCCAGCAGGACGATGACCATGACGACGAAGATTACCGTCGCCGAGGCCTGCGGATAAAACACTTTCGTAAGTCCCTCGACGATGCCGAGGCCGAAGCCGGTCACGATGCTGCCCAGAATGCTGCCCATGCCGCCGATGACCACCACGGCGAACACGGTGATGATGAAGCTCGACCCCATGTTCGGGTTCACCGAGTAGATCGGCGCGGCCAGCACGCCCGCGAAGGCCGCAAGCGCTACGCCGCCGGCGTAGGTCAGACTGATCATCCGCGGCACGTTCACGCCCATGGCCTGAACCAGCGCCGGGTTCTCGGTGGCGGCGCGGAGGCGGGCGCCGAGCTGGGTGCGCTCGATCAGCAGCCAGGTCAGCAGGCACATGCCGGCCGCCGCCACGACGACCCAGCCGCGGTAGTTCGGCATGAACATGAAGCCGAGGTCGGTCGCGCCCGACAGCGCCGCCGGGATGCGGTAGGGCATGCCGGAGCTGCCGAACGCGTTGCGCGCGAGCCCTTCGAGGATGAGCGCCATGCCGAAGGTGAGCAGCAGGCCATAAAGGTGGTCGAGCTTGTACAGCCGCCGGATGATGGTGCGCTCCAGCAGCAGCCCAAACGCGCCGACGATGAGCGGCGCGACGATAAGCGCCGGCCAGTAGCCGAGGCTGAGCCAGTCGGGAACCATGAGGTCCGGGGAGATCATTGCGAGCCAGGTGTTCGGCGTCAGCAGCATCCAGCCGACGAAGGCGCCGAGCATGAACAGCGCGCCGTGGGCGAAGTTGATGATGTTCAGCATGCCGAAGATGACTGCGAGGCCGAGCGACAACAGCGCATAGAACGCGCCGTTGATCAGGCCAAGCAGCAACTGGCCAAATAGGAGTGGACCAGGGACGCCGAAGATCATGAACATGGCTATGCCTTATGCACGCACGAGGGGGCAGGCGCCTTCGCTGAGCGGCCTCCACGCCTTGTCTGCCGGGGTGGCGACGATCTGCTTGAAGTAGTCCCAAGGATACTTGCTCTCGGCCGGCGTCTTGACCTCGAACAGGTAGGACGGGACCAAGGCCAAGCCGTCGGCGCGGATGCTGCCCTGACCGAAGGCGTCGTCCTCGGTTGGCATCGCCTTCATACGGGCGACGACCGCGGCGCCGTCGGACTTGGCGCCGACGCCCAGGTCCTGCACCGCCTTCAAGAAGTGCAGCGTGCCGGCATAATTGCCAGCGCTGGCCATGTTCGGCCTCGTGCCGGGCATGCGAGCCTGCAAGCGCTTAGTGAAGGCGCGGGTGCGGTCGTTCATGTCCCAATAGAAGCTCTCGGTGAGGTAGAGACCCTGCGCCGCCTCGAGACCCAGCCCGTGCACGTCGTTAATAAACATCAGCAAGGCGGCGATTTTCATCTTCCGGGTCAGCCCGAATTCGGCGGCCTGCTTAATGCTGTTCACCGTGTCGGCGCCGGCGTTGCACAGGCCGAGAACCTTGGCGCCGCTGGATTGCGCCGAGATCAGGAACGAGCTGAAGTCGGTGGTGCCGGGAAACGGGTAGGTTGACGCACCCGTCACCTTGCCGCCGGCCGCGGTCACTAACTGCGTGGTGTCGCGCTGCAACTGCTGGCCGAACACGTAGTCCGCGGTCACGAAATACCAGCTGTCGCCACCCGCCGCGACCATCGCGCCCCCGGTGGAGCGCGCGAGCATATAGGTGTCGTATGACCAATGGATTGTGCAGGGCGTGCACTGGCTGCCCGTCAAGTCGGCGGTTGCAGCGCCAGTGTTGATGTAGGCGCGGTTCTTCTCGCGGGCGACGTTGTTCACCGCGAGCGCCACGGAGCTGGTCGGCACGTCGACGATCAGGTCGACGCCGTCGCGGTCGAACCATTGCCGGGCGATGCCGACGCCGATGTCGGGCTTGTTCTGATGGTCGGCGGCCACGACCTCGATCTGCATGCCGCCGCCGAATTCGGCCACGGCCTGCTTTACCGCGGCGACCCCGAGCATGCCGCCGATGTCGCGGTACGGACCGGATTGGTCGTTCAGCACGCCGATCTTGACGACGTTCGGCTGTGCCCGGCCCGAGCGCGGAATTGCGAGGCCGGCAGCAGCGGTGCCGAGGAGGGTGCGGCGGTCAATCTGCATTTTAAAATTCCTTAGGCATGGACAAAGGAGCAGCCGCCTTCGGCCAAGGGGCGGAAGGCTTGGTCGGCGGGAGTGGTGGCGACCAGCTTGTAATAGTCCCAGGGCGCCTTGCTCTCCGCAGGTTTCTTGACCTCGAACAGATACACCGGATGAATTTTGCGGCCATCCTCGCGGATCATGCCGGCGCCGAACGCATCGTCGTCGGTCGGCATCGCCTTCATGCGGGAGACGGTGGCGCCGCCGCTCTTCTTGGCCTCAGCGACGCCCATGTCGGCGACGGTCTTTAAATAGTGCAGCGCCCCGGCGTAGCAGCCGGCGTGCGACATGGCCGGGTGGACGCCGCCGGTCTTCGGCAGCACGCGCTTGGTGAAGGCCCGGGTGCGGTCGTTCAGGTCCCAATAAAAGCTCTCGGTCAGCACCAGGCCCTGCGCCGCCTCCAGCCCCAGCGCATGCACGTCGTTCAGGAACACCAGCAGGCCCGCGAGCCGCCCGCCTGAGCGCGTTAGGCCGAATTCGGCCGCCTGCTTGATGGTGTTGACCGTATCGGTGCCGGCGTTGCAGATGCCGACGACCTTGGCGCGGGACGCCTGGGCCTGCAGCAGGAACGAGCTGTAGTCGGTGTTGCCCGGGAAGGGGTGCCGCACGCTGCCCAGCACCTTGCCGCCGGCCTGCTTGACGAAGTTGGTGGTGTCGCGCTCCAGCGCGGTGCCGAACGCATAGTCGGCCGTGATGAAGAACCAGGTGTCGCCGCCCGCCTTCACCATTGCCCCACCGGTCGAGTGGGCCAGCATCCAGGTGTCATAGGTCCAATGCACCGTCGTCGGCGCGCAGGCCGGTCCCGTCAGGTCCGCGGTCGCGCCGGTCGAGTTGATGTAAACCCGGTCCTTCTCCTTGCAGACCCCGTTCACCGCCAGCGCCACGCCGGAGTTGGCGACGTCGATGATCATGTCGACGCCGTCGCGGTCGATCCACTGCCGGGCGATCGTAGCCCCCACGTCGGTTTTGTTCTGGTGGTCGCCGGAGACCACTTCGACCTGGAAGCCCTTCGAGCCGAACTCCTCGACGGCCTGCCGCACGCAGGCGGTCGAGGTTGGCCCGCTGATGTCCCGATAGACGCCGGACTGGTCGTTCAGCACGCCGATCTTGATGACGCCCGCCTGGGCGCGCGCGGGCCGTGCCAGCGCTGCAGCGACAGGGGCCGCGGCGGCGGTCGCGAGCAGTTCACGGCGGTTCAGGATCATCGGGAAGTCTCCAATTTCAGGCAAAGAGGTTCAAACGCCAGCCAGCGCGCAGCCACCCTTGTCGAGCGGGCGGAACGCCTGATCGGCGGGGGTGCTGCCGACCGGCTTGTAGTAGTCCCACGGCCCCTTGCTCTCGGCAGGCGTCTTTACCTCCCAAAAGTACGACGGATGGATCTTGCGGCCGTCGACGCGGAATTTTCCCGATCCGAACGCGTCGTCGCCGGTCGGCGTGGCCTTCAACTGCACGACCGTCGCCGCACCGTCCTGCTTCGCCTGCACGACGCCCATGGCCGACGCGACCTTGAGGTAGTGCAGCACGCTCGAATAAACGCCGGCCTGCATCATGGTGGGGCGGCGCGCCGGGCTTTTTGGCTTCAGCCGCTCGGAAAACGCACGGGTGCGGTCGTTCAGGTCCCAATAGAAGCTGTTGGTCAGCGCCAACCCCTGTGCAACCGGCAGACCCATGGAATGCACGTCGCTGATGAACACCAACAGCCCGGCCAGCTGCATCTTGGCGCCGATGCCGAACTCCTGCGCCTGCTTGATCGTGTTCACCGTGTCGGCGCCGGCGTTGGCGATGCCCAGCACTTTGGCGCCCGAGGACTGCGCCTGCAGCAGGAACGACGAACAGTCGGTCGTGCCTGGGAACGGATACTTGACGCTGCCGACGATCTTGCCGCCCGCCTCGGTCACGAAGCCCGAAACGTCGCGCTGCAACGCATGGCCAAACGCATAATCCGCAGTAACGAAGAACCAGCTATCGCCGCCGGCCTTCACCATGGCGCCGCCGGTCGACTTGGCCAGCATGTAGGTGTCATAGGCCCAATGGATGGTGTTGGCGTTGCAGGCCGCTGCCGTAAGGTCGGACGTCGCTGCGCCGGAATTGACGTAGACCTTGTTCTTGTCTTTCGCGACGCCTGCTACCGCCAGGGCGACGGCGCTGTTGGCGACCTCGACGATGATGTCCATCCCCTCGCGGTCATACCATTGCCGGGCGACACCGGCGCCGATATCGGCCTTGTTCTGGTGGTCGGCCTGCACGATCTCAACTTTGAAGCGCTTGCCCGCGACGCCGAAGTCCTCGGCCGCAAGCTGCGCCGCGCTGATTGCGAGCGGCCCGCCGACGTCCTGATACGGGCCGGATAGGTCGGTCAGCACGCCGATCTTGAGCGTGCCCCCGGCTTGGGCCCGTCCCGGGCGTGCGCCCAGGGTCGGCAGCGCGGCTGCGGACCCTAGCAAGCCACGGCGGGAGATCGACATTAACAGCTCCTTGTTGATGGCCTGGCGCAGCGGCCAGAGCCGGTGTCAGACGCCGAGGTACTCGTGCAGCTTGTCCATGTTCGCCGCCAGCTCGCCGTTCGGGATCATGTCGATGATGCGGCCATGCTCCATCACGTAATGCCGGTCCGCCACCGTTGCCGCAAAACGAAAGTTTTGCTCGACCAGCAGCACGGTGAAGCCGCGCGCCTTGATCTCACGGATGGTGTGGCCGATTTGCTGGATGATCACCGGCGCCAAACCCTCGGTCGGCTCGTCCAGCAACAGGAGCCGTGCCCCGGTGCGCAGGATGCGGCCGATAGCGAGCATCTGCTGCTCGCCGCCTGACAACTTAGTACCCTGGCTGTTAGCGCGCTCTTTGAGGTTGGGAAACAGCGTGTAGATCTCGGCGACCGTCATGCCGCCGGGCGCGATCTGTGGCGGCAACATCAGGTTCTCCGTCACGTTCAAGCTGGCGAAGATGCCGCGCTCCTCCGGGCAGAAGGCGATGCCGGCGCGGGCGACGCCGTCCGGGCGCATGGTGGTCGTCTCGGCGCCCTTGAAGCGGATGCTGCCCTCGCGCCGGGGTACCAGGCCCATGATGCTCTTCATGGTGGTCGTCTTGCCGGCGCCGTTGCGGCCCAGCAGGGTGACGACCTCACCCTCGCGCACGTCGAAGTCGACGCCGTGCAGGATATGGCTCTCACCATACCAGGAATTGAGGCCCGCTACTTGCAGCATGGCGCCGTGACTGGCGGTTGCGTCAAGCATGGGGCGCGTCAAGCATCGGGAGACCCTAAGTAGGCGGTGATGACGTCCGGGTTCTTGCTGACGCTGGCGTAGTCGCCCTCGGCCAGAATCTGTCCGCGCGCCAGAACGGTGATCCTGTCGCACAGGCCCTCGACGACGCTCAGGTTATGCTCGACCATCAGGATAGTGCGGCCGGCCCGGATGCGGCGGATCAGCGCCACGACGCGGTCGACGTCCTCGTGGGTCATGCCGGCGGTGGGTTCGTCCAGCAACAGCATGGTGGGCTCGAGCGCCAAAGTCGTGGCGATCTCGAGTGCCCGCTTGCGGCCATAGGACAGCAGGGCTGCCTGCTCGTCCTCATAACCTTCGAGGCCCACATCGACCAACAGGGCCCGGGCCCGGTCGTCGTAATGGTGCAGCAGCGACTCCGGGCGCCAAAAATCGAAGCTGTTGCCGCGAACGCGCTGCAGGGCCAGCCGTACGTTCTCGAGTGCGCTCAGATGCGGGAACACGGCCGAAATCTGGAAGCTGCGCACGAGGCCGAGCCGCGCGACGGCAGCCGCTTTTAGCCCGGTGATGTCCCCACCCTTGAACTTGATCGTGCCTCGGGTGGGCGCCAGAAACTTAGTCAGCAGATTGAAGCAGGTGGTCTTGCCGGCGCCGTTCGGGCCGATCAGAGCGTGAATCGTCCCCTCTTGAACGCGCAGATCGACGCCGTTCACGGCGATGAAGCCGCGAAATTCACGCGTCAGACCCGACGTCTCAAGAATGGTGCTAGGCACCCTGCCCGTCTCCCCGCTTTATGCATTCCTTATATCGCTGATTTGCATATCGGGAACGGGCGCGCAAGATTGCTCACGGCCTGGCGTGCACGGAATGGAGCCGATCGAGTGTCCAAACCCTTTAAGCTGCGCAGCCTGCTATTTGCGCCGGGCGACAGCGCGCGTAAGGCGGAGAAGGCACTGGCATCGGCGGCCGATGGCGTGATCCTCGATTTGGAGGACAGCGTGGCGCCGGGAGGCAAGGGTGCCGCGCGCGCTCAAGTGGCGGCGCTGCTGCTGGTTTTGGCCCGGCCCGGCGTCGTGGTGCGAGTGAACCCGCGTGGCACGCCTTGGTATCTCGCGGACCTCGCTGCGACCGTACCGCATCGCCCAGCAGCAGTGCTGCTGCCGAAATGCACCGGACCGGACGACCTGCACGCGATCGATCACCATTTGGAAGCGCTCGAGGCGGCGCATGGCCTGCCGGTTGGGAGCGTCCGGGTTCTGGCACTGGTGACGGAGACCGCCGGCTCGCTTTCGCACATGGACTATCGCGCGGCACCAGCCCGGCTGCTGGCGTTGTGCTTCGGCGTCGAGGACCTCTCGGCAGATTTGGGCATCGCCCCTCGTGGACCCGGCGGTGCCTATGCCGCGCCGGTCGCGGCCGCCCGTGCCATGGTCGTACTCGCAGCGGCCGCCGCCGGGGTGGCGGCACTGGACACGCCGTGGCCCGACCCCCGCGACCCCGCCGGGCTGGCGGCCGAGGCGCAGCAGGCGGCGGCCGACGGTTTCGCCGGCAAACTCTGCATCCATCCCGGCCAGATCGACGCCGTTAACGCTGCCTTCGCCCCTACGCCGGACCGGGTCGCCTGGGCGGAGCAGGTGCGTGACGGCTTTGCCGCCCGTCCGGATGCCGGCGTATTCGCGCTTGATGGAAAGATGGTCGACCGGCCCCATCTGAAGCTTGCTGAGCGTATCCTGGCCGCCCGCTGACCGTTCCCGGCCGGCGTGGGGTGGGGTGCGCATCCGCGTAATGCCATCATGGCCAGGCTCAATCCACGCGCATGACTGCCAATCTTTCTCCCGTTTCCGACCAAACCCTGATGGCGCGCGCCGTCGAGGGCGACCATGCGGCGTTCGACACGCTGGCGGCGCGCTATCTGCTGCGCCTGCGCCGGGCGGCACTGCGCGTGCTTGGGGACCCGGCCGCAGCAGAGGACGTGGCTCAGGACGCGCTGCTGCGGGCGTGGACCCGCGCGCGGTCCTATGACCCGGCGCAGGCCGCCGTCGCGACCTGGCTGCACCGCATTGCCGTGAACGCGGCCATCGACCGCGTGCGCGCGGCGCGGCCCAGCGTCGCTGTCCCGGATGATCTGCAGGATACGGCTCCTGCTGCGGACACCGTCATCGCCAATCAGCAGCGTAACCGTCTGCTCGCCGAGGCAATTGCGACGTTGCCCGACCGCCAGCGGACTGCGCTCGCACTCACCTATGAACGGGGCTGGTCGGGGCAAGATGCCGCCCAAGCGCTGCAGGTCTCGACGCGGGCGCTGGAGGGACTGCTGCACCGTGGCCGCAAGGTGCTCCGCGCCTACCTAGAAGCGCGGGACGCATGATCTGGATGACGCCCCGGCGTCTGGAATGGGCGTTGCGGCTTTATGGGACCGAGTTGGCTGTGTGGCCTTCGGCCGAGCGGGACGCAGCGTTATCGCTGCTGCGCCGCTGCGGCAAGGCGCGGCAACTCATGGCTGTGGCGTTGGTCCGGGACGATGCGGCGGAAGATGCGCTGCTCGCTGATGCAGCGCTGCTCGATAGAATGCAGGAACGGCTCCGGCAGCGCCTTGCTGCGCCCTCCCCGGCCGGTCCGGCCGTGCGGTGGGGCGTGCTGGCTGCCTGCGCAGCGGCTGGGCTCTGCCTGGGCGTTGCCACCGTCGATGCCGAGCAGCAGGACTTGTTCGCAGCCGTGCAGGCCATTGCGATCGAAGCGACTTTGTAATGTTCGTGCTGCGTGAGCCCTGGCGCACCAGGGTGCTGTGGCTTTCTATTGCGGGCAACCTATTCAGCGCGACGCTGATCGGCGCGCATTTAGCCGCCGGGCGGCCGTCCGGCCCGCCAGGGCTTGCGGGGGCGGCGGAACGTATGGCGCGCGACTTGCCCGCCGCGGACGCCACCCGCTTCCGCGCCATGCTGGACCGTGAGCGGCCCTGGTACGACATGGCTCGCCGCCGCATGGCCGAGGCACGCGTCGACCTGTCCCGCAGCATCGCCCAGAACCCCTATGACGAAGCCGCCGTTCGCGAGCGCATGCTGGTCTTTCAGGCTCGCTGGGCCGAAACCTCCGGCCGCTTCGGCGAGAGCCTGCTGACCGCGATCGGCACCCTGTCCCCCGAGGGCCGTGCCAGGCTGGCCGAGACGGCACAAGCATCGGGCCCACGATAATGCGTCGCCAGCCCGTGTCACTGGCCGGCGTGCTGCTGGCGCAGGTGGCGCTGGCTGGCTGCAGCCTAGGCCCGTTCTATCAACGTCCGCCGCTCGACGTGCCATCCGCGTTCCGCGCCACGGCCGACACGGCGGAGGCGGCATGGCCGTCCGACGAATGGTGGCGCAACTTCAAGTCGCCGGAGCTGGACGCGCTGATCGCCAGCGCCCGGACCTACAACAACGATCTTGCCGCGGCGGTTGCCCGCATCGTGCAGGCCGACGCGCAAGTGCGGATCAGCGGGGCGCCGCTGCTGCCCACGATCGATGCCACCGCCAATGACAGCTATCGCCGCACCGGAATTACGGGCAGCCGCCGCGGGTCAAGCTTCACGATCGATCCTAGGACTGGAGGCTTTGTCTCCGGGTCGGGCGGCCGCAGCCAGCGATATTTCGACAGCCGGAGCTATAGCGGAGCATTGCAGGTCTCGTATGACCTGGACTTTTGGGGACGCAACCGCGCGCTGGCCCAGGCGTCGCAGGCCACCGCGGTCGCGACCCGGTTCGACCAGGTGACGGTTGCGCTGAACGTCGTGGCCTCGGTCGCCAACACCTATTTCCAGGTGCTCGCGGCGCAGGACCGGCTAAAGACTGCCGAACGCAACCTGCGCGACGCCGAGCGCATCCTGGGTGCTTTCCGGGCCCGGCTGACTGTGGGCACCGCCAATGCGCTGGATGTGTCGCAGCAGGAGGCGCTGGCGGCCGGGCAGCGGGCCGCGCTGCCGAGCCTGCGCAATCAGATCGAGCAGCAGCGGATCGCTTTGGGCATCCTGACCGGCGTCGCTCCGGAGCGGCTGTTGGTCGCCGGGGGATCGCTTGAAAAGCTGCCGCTGCCGCTGGTAGCGCCGGGGCTGCCGAGCGAGCTGCTGGCGCGGCGTCCGGACGTCGCCAACGCGGAGGCGCAGCTCGTGGCCGAGAATGCCAACATACGCGCTGCTCGGGCCGCATTCTTTCCCAGCGTGCAGCTCACGGCGGCTGGCGGGCTGACCAGCGCGCTGCTGGTCGGCATCACCGGGCCAGGCACGCTGGTGGCGCAGCTTGCCGGGAACCTGACGCAGACCATCTTCGATAACGGGTTGCGCCGGGGGCAGCTTGAACAGGCAAAAGGCCGGTATGATGAACTGTTGGCCAATTATCGCCGAGCGGTGCTGCAGAGCTTTACGGATGTCGAGCAGTCATTAACGGCGCTGAGCTACTCGACGGAGCAGGAGAAGCTGGAGCGGCAGGCCATTGCAGTGGCGCAGCGGTCGGCCGATATCGCGGCAGCGCAGCTTTTGGCAGGAACCATCGACATCATCACGTCGCTCAACACCCAGGTCACCTTGTTCAATGACCTCGACTTGCTGACCCAAATCCGCCTGGCACAGTTCCAGGCGCTAGTGAACCTATACAAGGCGCTCGGCGGCGGCTGGTCGCAGCTCCCAAGGCCAAAACAATGAAGCGCATCCTCCTGATTTTGCTGCTTTTGGGAGCCGCCGGCGGCGCTGGATACTACTACTGGCATCAAACCGCTCCGACGGAGCAGGCGGGCGCGTCCGGAGCGCGCCGGCGCGGGGGCGAAGGCGGCGGACCCGACGCTACGCCCATCCCCGTGCTGATCTCCCGCAGCGAGACACAGGACGTGCCGGTCTATCTGGACGGGCTCGGCACGGTGCAGGCCTTCAGCCTGGTCTCAGTCCGCCCCGTGGTCGACGGGCCACTAATCGAGGTGCGGTTCCGCGAGGGGCAGGACGTGCACACCGGTGACGTGCTGGCACGCATCGACCCGCGGCCGTTCCAGGCGAGCCTCGACCTGGCGAGCGCGAAGAAGCAGCAGGACGAGGCGAACCTGGCCAATGCCAAGCTCGACGCCAACCGCTATTCCAAGCTCGCCGCCACCGCCTATAGCAGCGCGCAGCAGTCGGACACCGCCCGCGCCCAGGTCGGACAGCTCGAGGCGCAGGTGCGCGGGGACCAAGCGCAGATCGACACGGCCCGCACGCAGCTCGGCTACACCACCATCACGGCGCCGATCGACGGGCGGATCGGCCTGCGGCAGGTCGACAGCGGCAACATCGCGCGGGCCGGAGACCTCCTGCCGCTCACGGTCATCACCCAGTTGAAACCGATCTCGCTCGTTTTCACCCTGCCGCAGCAGGCGCTGCCGATAGTCGCGAACGCCATGCAGGACGGGATGCCGGAGGTGCTGGCATTGAAGCAGGGCGGGGGCACCTCGGACCCGTTGGACCGTGGGCGGCTCGCGGTGCTGGACAACCAGGTCGACCCGGCGACGGGCACGATCAAGCTGAAGGCCACATTTCCCAACGACAAGCTGCTGCTGTGGCCCGGCGGGTTTGTGAACGTGCGGATGCTAGCTGAAACGCAGCGCAACGTCGTCACCGTCCCAACCGCCGCGGTGCAGCGCGGTCCGCGTGGTGCCTTTGTATTCGTGATCACCTCCGGCCCCGGATCACAAGGGGTGGCGCAGCGGCGGACGGTGACGGTCGGGCACGAGGACGACCAGGTCAGCGTCCTTACGGACGGCGTGCGCAGCGGCGAGCAGGTCGTGGTCGACGGGGCGCAACGGTTGACGGACGGCGCCAAGGTGGCCGTGGCCGGACCGGACGGCAATGCGCCGGACGCGATTCCGAAGGAGCGCAACGCCCCAGGCACGGCACAGCGGCGGAACCGGTCGAGTTCCTAATAGGAGGGAAGCTGCATGAACATCTCCGCTCCCTTCATCGCCCGGCCGGTCGCGACGTGCCTGCTGGCCCTGGCCGTGCTGCTGGCTGGCGTGCTCGGCTACCGGGCGCTGCCGGTTGCGGCACTGCCGACGGTGGACTTCCCGACCATCCAGGTGACGACCCAGTTGCCCGGCGCCGGGCCGGACACGGTCGCAACGCTGATCACTGCGTCGCTGGAGCGGCAGTTCGGGCAGATCACCGGGCTGTCGACCATGACCAGCACCAGCAGCGAGGGCACCAGCCAAATCACGCTGCAATTCAACCTGAACCGGCGCATGGACAGCGCGGCACAGGACGTGCAGGCGGCGATCAATGCCGCGACGGGGACGCTGCCGGTCAACCTGCCGTATCCGCCGATCTATGCGAAGGTGAACCCGGCCGACGCGCCGATCATGTCGCTGGCGCTCACGTCCGATAGCGTTTCGGTCGACCGGATCAGCGACGTGGCGGACACGCTCCTGCAGCCTAAGCTCAGCCAGATCGACGGCGTGGGAAAGGTGACGGTGCAGGGGGGCCTGCGTCCGGCCGTGCGGGTGCGGGTCGATCCGGCGCGGGTGGCGGCCTATGGGCTGTCGATGGAGGACGTGCGCAATGCGGTCGCGTCCGCCAACGTGAATGGTGCCAAGGGCGGGTTTGACGGGCCGCGCCAGGCCTATGCGCTGGGCGCCAACGACCAGCTCGTGACGCCGGCGGCCTATAAGGATTTGGTGATCGCCTATAAGAACGCATCACCGGTTCGGCTGTCCGACCTGGGGACGGTGGTCGCAGGCGTGGAGAACAACCGGGTGGCCGGATGGTATAACGGCAACCCGGCCGTGGTGCTGGACATCCAGCGGCAGCCCGGCGCCAACATCGTCTCCACGGTGGCGGCCATCAAGGAGGCGCTGCCGGGCCTGCAACGCGCCATCCCGGCGGCGGTGGCGATGATGGTCGTGGTGGACCGGACCGAGACGATCCGCGCGTCGGTCAACGACGTGCAGTTCACCCTGATGCTGTCGATCGGTCTGGTCGTGTTCGTCATTTTCCTATTCCTGCGCAGCGCGCGGGCCACGCTGATCCCGGCCATCGCGCTGCCGCTGTCGCTGATCGGCACCTTTGGAGTGATGGCGCTGTGCGGCTACAGCCTCGACAACCTGTCGCTCATGGCGCTGACGGTCGCGACCGGCTTCGTGGTCGACGACGCGATCGTCATGATCGAGAACGTCGTGCGCTTCATCGAGGACGGGGTGCCGCCGCTGGAGGCCGCCTATCGCGGCGCTGCGCAAATCGGCTTCACCATCGTGTCGCTGACGGTGAGCCTAGTCGCGGTGTTCATCCCGCTGCTGTTCATGACCGGTGTCGTGGGCCGGCTGTTCAACGAGTTCGCGATTGTGCTGAGTACGTCGGTAATCGTGTCGGCCGTGATCTCATTGACGCTTACGCCCATGATGTGCGGGCGGCTGCTGCGGGCGAACACGAGGCCGAGCCGGCTGACGCGCTGGGAGCGCTACTCCCCAACCGACTGGTTCGACCGCGGCTTCAAGGCTTTGACCCGGGGCTATGCCCGCACGCTCGCGATGGCGCTGCGGTTCCAGGGGTTCATACTGCTCCTCGCGGTGGGCACCTTGGCTTGCACCATCGTCCTGTATGTGGCGACGCCGAAAGGGTTCTTGCCGCAGCAGGACACCGGCGTGATCGTGGCTGTGACAGAAGCGTCGCAAAGCGCCTCCGTGCCACGCATGTCCGCCTTGCAGACGCAGCTCGCCGAGGTTGCGCAGCGCGATCCTGCCGTCACCGGCGTCGTGTCCTTCGTCGGCGCCGGCACCATCAACGCGACGCCCAACACCGGGCGGCTCACGATCGCCCTGAAGCCGCGGCGACAGCGCGACCCGGCGCCGGTGGTAATCGCGCGGCTGCAGGCGGCGATGGCGGGGGTGCCGGGCATGTCGGTGTTCATGCAGGCGGTGCAGGACATCCAGATCGGCACCCGCATCAGCCGCACCCAGTTCCAGTACACCCTGCTCGACACCGACGCGGACGAGCTCGCAACCTGGGCGCCCCGGCTGCTCGGGCGGTTGCGCACGATGTCGGACCTGCAGGACGTCGCCAGCGACCAACAAACAGAAGGCTTCTCGACCCGCATCCAGGTGGACCGGGACGCGGCGATGCGGCTGGGCGTGAGCATGCAGGCGGTGCAGGACACGCTGTATGACTCGTTCGGGCAGCGGCAGATCAGCACGATCTTCAGCCAGGCCAACCAGTATCGCGTGGTGCTGGAGGCCGATTCCGATTGGCAAGCCGACCCGCACTCGCTCGACCGGCTGCGGCTGCCGGGGCTGAACGGGGCGCAGGTGCCGCTCTCGGCCATCGCCACCATCACCCGCGGCACTGCGCCGCTGGCCGTCACGCACCAGAGCCAATTCCCGTCCACGACCATCAGCTTCAACCTGGCGCCGGGTTCCAGCCTGAGCCATGCGGTCGCGACGGTGGCGCAGGCGGAGCAGGAGATGGGCCTGCCCTCTACCATCGTCGGCAGCTATTCCGGCGATGCGGCCGAGTTCCAGGCCAGCTTGGCCAGCGAGCCATGGCTGATCCTGGCGGCGGTCGTCGTGATCTATATCGTGCTCGGCGTTCTGTATGAGAGTACTATCCATCCGGTGACGATCCTGTCGACCCTGCCCTCGGCCGGCGTTGGAGCGCTGCTGGCGCTAAACTTTGCCGGTCAGGACCTCTCATTGGTGGCGCTGGTGGGTATCGTGCTGCTGATGGGCATCGTGAAAAAGAATGCCATCATGATGATCGACTTCGCCGTCGAAGCGGAGCGGCTGCGCGGGCTCTCGCCACTGGCCGCAATCACCGAGGCGAGCCTGCTGCGGTTCCGTCCGATCATGATGACCACCGCCGCGGCGTTGCTCGGTGCGCTGCCCTTGGTGATCGAGAGCGGCACCGGGTCGGAGCTGCGCTATCCGTTGGGGCTCACGATCGTAGGCGGGCTGTTGCTGAGCCAGGTGCTGACGCTTTATACCACGCCAGTCATTTACCTGGCATTCGAGCGGACCCGACTGCGATTCGTCCGGCCGCGGGTGGCCCCGGCAGAATGAACATCTCCGCCCCGTTCATCCACCGCCCGGTCGCGACGTTCCTGCTGGCGCTCGGCCTGTTGCTGACCGGCCTCGTCGCAGTGCGGTTCCTTCCGGTGGCGCCGCTGCCGAGCGTGGATATTCCCACCATCGTCGTGTTCGCTGCGCGCCCCGGCGCCGATCCCGAGACCATGGCTGCCAGCATCGCCGCGCCTCTGGAGCGTCGCCTGGGCGAAATCCCCGGCGTCACCGAGATCACCAGCACCAGCAGCACCGGCAGCACGTCGATCGTCGTCCAATTCGACATCGACCGCCCCATCGAGGGCGCCGCGCACGACGTCCAGGCCGCGATCAACGCCGCCTATTCCGACCTGCCGTCCGACCTGCCGACCCGGCCGTACTACCGCAAGTTCAATCCGGCCGAGGCCCCGATCCTCACCCTGTCGCTGACCTCGGACGTGCTGAGCACGGCGCAGGTCTACGACGCCGCCGATACCATCCTGGCGCAGCGGCTGAGCCAGGTCGAAGGCGTCGCCCAGGTGCAGGTGAACGGCGCGGAGAAGCCCGCGGTCCGCGTGCGGCTGAACCCAGCCGCGCTGCGGGCAGCCGGGCTGAGCAGCCAGGACGTCTACACCGCTATTCGCAACGCCAACGTGAACGGGCCCATCGGCGGCTTCCAGGGACCGCTGCGCGCCGAGACGATCGAGCTGAACGGCCAGATCACCCAGGCATCCGACTACGCCGGGCTGGTGCTTAAGACGACGAAGGGCGCCACCGTCCGACTGGGCGACGTGGCGGAGGTGTTGAACGGCGTCTCCAACACCAAGCTCGCTGCCTGGCAGGGCACGCAGCCGGCCATCCTGCTGACGCTTACCAAGACCGCGGGCGCCAACGTCATCGACACGGTCGACCGGGTTCGCGCGGCCTTGCCGCAGTTGCTGGCGTGGATCCCGCCAGATGTCCATATGGCCACGATCTCGGATCGCACGACGACTATCCGGGCCAGCGTGCATGACGTGGAATGGACCCTGCTGATCAGCATCGCCCTGGTGCTGATGGTGGTCGCGCTGTTCATGCGGCGGCTGGTGCCGACCCTGGCGGCGGCGGTGACGGTGCCGCTCAGCATCGCCGGCACGCTCGCGGCGATGTACTTGCTCGGCTATAGCCTCAACAACTTCTCCCTCATGTCGCTGACGATCTCGGTTGGGTTCGTGGTCGACGACGCCATCGTCATGATCGAGAACATCTTCCGCCACCAGGAACGCGGGCTGTCCCCGATGCAGGCGGCGCTGGTGGGGTCGCGGCAGATCGGCTTTACAGTGGTGTCGATCAGCATCTCGCTTATTGCCGTGTTCATCCCGATCCTGTTCATGGGCGGCCTGCTTGGCAAGCTGTTCCACGAGTTCTCGATGGTGCTAGCGATCGCGATCGCCCTCTCGGCCGTTGTCTCCTTGACGCTCACCCCCATGATGTGCGGCCGGTTCATGGGCGCGCACGTCGCGCCGCGAGGGCTGTGGGGCGCCATCGACCGCGGGGTGGACCGGGTATTCGATGGTGCCCAGCGGCGATATCTCCATAGCCTCGATTGGGCGCTGCGCTGGCGAAAGCTGATGCTTCTGGTAACGCTCGCAGTCATAGTTGGGACCGTGAAGCTCTATGGCGTCGTTCCGAAGGGTTTCCTGCCGATCCAGGACACCGGCCTGCTGATGGGCAGCACGCTGGCCAGCCCCGACATCAGCTTCAACGCTATGGCGGCCCGGCAAAAGCTCGTGGTCGACGCCCTGCTATCGGATCCGGCAGTGGACAGCGTCGGCAGCACGATCGGCATCACCTCCGGCTGGTCCAGCGTCAACCGCGGGCAGCTGACGGTCTCATTGAAGCCGCTCGCCGAACGCAAGCTTAGCAGCGAGGAGGTGCTGACCCGGCTGCGGCCCAAGCTCGTGCAGATGTCGGGCATCCAGACTTTCTTGGGCTCGGCGCAGGACTTGCGCGGCGGCGGGCGCTCTGGCGGCACCGGCTTTCAGTTCGTGCTGCTGGACCAGGACTTGAACGACCTGCGTGAGTGGACACTGAAGCTGCAGGAGGCGCTGCGCGGCGTTAAGGGGATCGAGGACGTCTCGACCGACCAGGACCGGCCGGGTCCCCAGGCCAACGTCACGATCGACCGCGACGCCGCGTCGCGCCTGGGCGTTCCGGTCAGCGCCGTCGATGCGGCGCTGAGCAATGCCTATTCGCAGCGCCAAGTCTCGATCATCTACACGCAGCGCAACCAGTATCGCGTGGTGCTGGAAACGTTGCCGGGCCTGCAGCTCGACCCGGCGCTGCTCGAGCGGCTGTATGTGCCGGGCAAGGGCGGACAGCAGGTGCCGATCACCAGCGTGGTGCGGCTCGACCGCGCGACGGCGCCGCTGGCAGTGCGCCACCAGGGGCAGTTCCCGTCCGCCAGCATCAGCTTCAACCTCCAGCCCGGCACCTCGCAAAGCGACGCGATCGCACTGGTGACCGAGGCTGCGCGGAACCTGCGCATGCCGGAGGGCGTGCGGACGGAGTTCGCGGGCAACGCCAAGTTTCTGCAGCAATCCCTTGCCACCCAGCCGTTCCTGATCGGCGCCGCGATCATCTCGATCTACATCGTGCTGGGCGTGCTGTATGAGAGCCTGCTGCACCCGCTGACTATCATCTCGACCCTGCCCTCGGCTGGGCTGGGGGCGCTGCTGGCCATCCTGGTGACCGGGCGCGAGCTGGACATCCTGGCGATCATCGGCATCGTGCTGCTGATGGGCATCGTGAAGAAGAACGCGATCATGCTCGTGGACTTTGCGCTGGAGGCCGAGCGGGAGTTGGGTATGGCGCCGCACGCGGCGATCCTGGAGGCGTGCCGTGAGCGATTCCGGCCAATCATGATGACGACGCTTGCGGCCCTGCTGGGCGCGGTCCCGCTGGCATTCGCTATGGGCACCGGGTCGGAGTTCCGGCGGCCGCTCGGGATTTCCATTTGTGGCGGCCTGATCGTGTCGCAGATGCTGACGCTATATACGACGCCGGTGATCTATTTGGCGCTGGAGCGGCTGGCGAAGGGGCGGCGGACGCGAATCGAGGCCAGGACCGAAATCAATCCGCAACCTGCCGAGTAGGAGGTGGCAACGTGCGGTCCTGCATCAAGTCGGACAAGGTGAGCGCCGCAGTTACGAGCGCCACGTGACTGAATGCCTGTGGGAAGTTGCCGGTGAAGCGGGCAGCTCTCGGGTCATATTCCTCGCTCAACAGTCCCACGTCGTTGCACAGCCCAATCAACCGCTCGAACAGGGACCGCGCCTCGGCCTTGCGTCCCTGGCTGTGCATGGCGGAGGCCAGCCAGAAGCTGCAGGCGAGGAACGCCCCCTCGCCCGCCGGTAGGCCGTCACTGCCTTCGTCGGTGCGGTAGCGCAGCACGAAGCCGTCCACCAGCAGGTCGCGCTCGATTGCAGCGACTGTGCCGCGAACCCGCGGGTCGTCATGCGGCAAGAAGCGGGTGAATGGGATCAGCAGCAGGGTGGCGTCGAGCGCTGCGGAGCCGAAGCTCTGGACGAAGCTGCCAAGCTTTTCGTCATAGCCTTCGCGGCAGACCGTCGCGTGAATGTCGTCCCGCACGCTGCGCCAGTGCTCGATAGGTCCCTCTAGCCCGCAATCCTCCGCATCCCTTATGCCGCGGTCGAAGGCGACCCAGGCCATGATCTTGCTGAAGGTGAAATGCCGCCGGCCGCCCCGGGTCTCCCACAGTCCCTCGTCGGGAGTCTGCCAGATATCCTCGAGATGTCGCAGCAGGGCGCATTGCAGCGACCACGTCTGACTGTTGGTGAGCAGCTTGGCGCGTCGTGCGGAGTGCAGGGCGTCCATGACCTCGCCATAGACATCAAGCTGCAGCTGCGTTGCGGCGGCGTTGCCGATCCGCACTGGTCCGGCGCCCTGATAGCCAGGCAGGAACGGAAGCTCCTGCTCCGTCAGCCGCCGCTCACCGGCGATGCCATACATGATCTGCACCTGGTCGGGGCTGCCGGCGATGCTGCGGTGCAGCCACTCGGCCCAGGCGACGGCCTCGTCGTAGTATCCCGTCGACATGAAGGCGAACAGGGTAATGGTGGCGTCCCGCAGCCAGCAGAAACGGTAGTCCCAGTTGCGCGAACCTCCCAGGCTCTCGGGAAGCGAGGTGGTGGGCGCGGCGACAATGCCGCCGGTGGGCGCGAACGTGAGGCACTTCAACGTCAGCAGCGAGCGTTTGACGGCCTTCGCCCAGGGTCCGTCATAGGCGAGGCGCTTGGACCAAGCGAACCAGTGCTGCTCCGTCGCATACAGCGCGTCGTCCGCGTCGAGGCTGGGCGGCATCGGTAGGTGCGACTCGCCCTGGGTCAGGACGAAATGGATGCGCTCGCCCTCTGCCACGGAGAAGTCGGCGACGGTCTGCATGTGTTCGCCGCGCAAAGGCACGTTGGTGCGCAGCACGACCACCTGCGGCCCGGCGACCGCCACGATGCCGTTGCCGCCGGGCCGTTTGGTGACCCACGGGACCGAGGTGCCGTAGTCGAAGCGCAGAGCCAGCTCCATGCGCATCGGCACGGTGCCGCGCCGGCCCTCGACGATGCGGACGATGCAGCTATTGGCGCTTTCGGGCACCATGAAGTCTATGACTGCGACCTGCCCCTCCGGACAGTCGAACACCGTTTCGAGCACCAGGCTGCCGTCGCGGTAGCTGCGGGTGGCGGGAGCATTCTGCACGGTTGGAGCGATGAGGAAGCGGCCGTTCTGCCGGTCGCCGAGCAGGGCGGCGAAGCAGGCGCTGCTGTCGAACCGGGGCCAGCACAGCCAGTCGATGCTGCCATTGCGGCCAACGAGGGCGGCGGTCGCACAATCCCCGATTAAAGCATAATCCTCGATCGGCAGAGCCGCGTCCGAAGCGTTTGTCATAGCTTTCCTCAATGCTGGATCGACGGCAGGGTTGCATCGAGCCATTTGCGCAAGAGTTCGGTGGCCTCGAAGGGCCGCTCCATTGGCAGCAGGTGCCCGGCGCCCGCCACGATATGCAGGCCAGCGCCAGGGATCAGGGCCGCGATCTCGGCCGCGAGTTCCGGCGGGGTGAGCTGGTCGCCGGCGCCGACAGCGACCAAGCTCGGCACGGCGATGCCGGCGAGGTCCGGGCGGCTGTCGGGCCGGGCGACGATGGCGACCTGCTGGCGAAGGTAGGCCGCCTGTCCGACCCGGTCCGCTATCGCGATGACCTCGTCGCACATCGCCTGATCGCCAAGACGGTCCGGATGCAGCAGCAGCGGGAGCAGGCGCGGCGTGACGCCCTTGAAGCGGCTGCCGCGGGCGACGAGCGCCATCAGGCCGCGGCGGCGTCGCGCCTGCTCCGGCGTATCGGGCCGGGCGCTGGTGTCCATCAGGCAAAGGCCGGTGATGCGCTGCGGCGCGAGGCGCATCAGCGCCAGGGCCGCGTAGCCGCCCATGCTGAGCCCGGCCACCGCGAACCTGCTGGGCATGGCCGACAGGGCACGCCGTGCCCTGGCGTCGAGGCTGTCGTCCTGCATGCAGTCGGCGACGACGCAAGCGACACTGTCGGATAAGGCATTTATCTGGTCGCGCCATAGCCGGGCGTCGCACAGCAGGCCGGGAAACAGCAGCAGCGTCGGCCTATCGTCCGAAGGTGTCGCATCGGCCATAATAGGTTCATACGGCATCGTATTTGTGCTGAAAAGCTTGACTTTCGTGCATTATTTACCGATATCCCGGCTGCCGCGCGCCCTTTGGCGCGATCGCCCTGCAATGGCGATTAGCCACCCCATACCGTATCGAGACGTATCTTTGACGGATATTACGACCGCGCCGGCGGAAGAAAATACACACGCGGACCCTGCGCCGACCGTGGCGGCGGAGAACGCGTCTGCGGAGCACGGGGAGAATTGCGGCTCGGACCCGGCGGCTGCGAAGACGATCGTTCCCGAAGAGACAGTTGGCGAACCGGCTGGCAGCGTCGTAGCCGATGCTATGACGGCGGACGAGGCGGCCTATCACGACGAGGAAGCGGCCGAGCCGAACGGCTTCGCCGACCTGGGCCTATCGCCTGAGATCCTGCGGGCGATCGATGACATGGGCTATCGCACGCCCACCCCGATCCAGGCGCAGGCGATTCCGACCGTGCTGATGGCGCGCGACGTGCTGGGCTGCGCGCAGACCGGCACCGGCAAGACTGCAAGCTTCGTGCTGCCGCTGATGGATATCCTGTCTGGCAGCCGCGCCCGCGCCCGCATGCCGCGCAGCCTGATCCTGGAGCCGACGCGCGAGTTGGCGCTGCAGGTCGCCGAGAACTTCGTCCAGTATGGCAAGTATCTCAAGCTGAACCACGCGCTGCTCATCGGCGGCGAGAGCCTGTCGGACCAGAAAGAAGCCCTGATGAAGGGCGTGGACGTGCTGATTGCGACCCCGGGTCGGCTGATGGACCTGTTCGACCGCGGCGGACTGCTGCTCACCGACACCAAAATCCTGGTGATCGATGAGGCGGACCGCATGCTCGACATGGGGTTCATCCCGGACATCGAGAAGATCGTAGGCTTCCTGCCCAAGGCGCGGCAGACGCTGCTATTCAGTGCGACCATGGCGCCAGAGATTCGGCGGCTTGCGGATGCGTTCCTGTCGAACCCGAAGGAGATCACTGTCAGCCGCCCGGCCAGCGTAGCGTCGACGATCGTCGCCGGGTTGACGGTTGTGGAGGACGGGGACAAGCGCGAGGCGTTGCGCCGGCTGATCCGCAGCGAGGACGTGCAGAACGCACTAATCTTCTGCAATCGCAAGCGGGACGTTGACATTCTTTACAAGTCGCTGAAGCGGCACGGGTTCAGCGTGGGTTCGCTGCATGGCGACATGAGCCAGCCCGAGCGGTTCGCGACCCTGGCAAAGTTCAAGGCGAACGAGATCCGGCTGCTGGTGTGCAGCGATGTGGCGGCGCGTGGGCTCGACATCGGCGGACTGAGTCATGTGTTCAATTTCGATGTGCCAATCCATGCCGAGGACTATGTTCACCGCATTGGCCGTACTGGCCGCGCCGGTTTGACGGGTCACGCCTTTACCCTCGCCGCTCCGGACGACCGGCAGTTCGTCGACGCGATCGAGCGGCTGATTGGCGCACCGATCCCGCGCATGCAGGTTGACGGGATGGAGGAGGTCGCTTTTGCCGAGGACGACGGCAAGCGTCGTCGTGGGCGCGGCCGGGGCACGAAGGTCGCTGTGCGTGCTCCCAAGGCTGCGAAGCCGGCGGCTGAGCCGGTCACGAATGCGGAGGCGGCGCCCAAGGTGGCCAAGCCGCGGCGCAGCCGAGCGAAGAAGGTCGACACGGTGCCGTTGGTTGCGGATGCGCGGCAGCCTGATGCGGTTACGGAGGCTGATAACACCGTAGCCTCTGAATCAGTCCCAATGGCCGAGACTGTTACCGCACCAGTCATCGCGGAGGCGCCCGCTGCAATGGCTGCGGTCGAGCAGGTGCCAGTTGCCCGCCAGACTGCAACGGGGCGCGCCGAGCCGCGTCGTGGCGGCCGGCATGAGCCGCGCCGGGATGAGGTTCGCCAGCCGGATGTCCGTGCGCCGGACCTGCGGGCGGGCGACAGCCGCAACGGCGATCGCAACCGGCCGCGCGACGGCCGCCGCCGCGACGAGGATTTGGGTCCGTCGGTGCTTGGATTTGGGGACGACGTGCCGGCGTTCATGCTGCTACGCTCGCGCGCCAATCGCCGCCCCACGTCGGAGCCGATCGAGAGCGAATAACGGAAGGGTCTCCTTAGGATGAACGTCGTCTCCCCAATACAGCAGCCCGAGGCTGCGGAAGCCAAGCTGACCGAGAACCGCCCGGCGGCGTCCCGCAAGCTAGGCCCGTTCAAGTGGGACGACGCCCTGCTGCTGGAAGACCAGCTTACCGAGGAAGAGCGGGCCATCCGCGACGCCGCACACGCCTATTGCCAGGATAAGCTATTCACCCGCGTGCTGGAAGCCAACCGGCACGAGCGGTTCGACCGCAGCATCATGAACGAGATGGGCGAGATGGGCTTCCTAGGCGCCACGCTCGACAGCCATGGCTGCGCCGGCGTCGGTTATGTGGCCTATGGGCTGATCGCGCGCGAGGTCGAGCGGGTCGATAGCGGCTATCGCAGCGCCTTCAGCGTGCAGTCCTCGCTGGTGATGTATCCGATCTGGGCTTTCGGGTCCGAGGACCAGAAGGACCGCTTCCTGCCCAAGCTGCAGGCGGGCGAGTTCGTCGGCTGCTTCGGACTGACCGAGCCGGACGCCGGGTCCGATCCGGCCAGCATGCGGACGCGGGCGCGCAGCGTCGACGGCGGTTTCGTGCTGAACGGCTCGAAGACCTGGATCACCAACTCGCCGATCGCCGACGTGTTCATGGTGTGGGCGAAGAACGATGCCGGCGATATCCGCGGCTACGTTCTGGAAAAGGGCATGGCCGGACTGTCCGCGCCGAAGATCGAGGGCAAGTTCGCACTGCGTGCGTCCATCACCGGCATGATCATGATGCAGGACGTGTTCGTGCCGGCGGAGAACGAACTGCCGCACGTCAAAGGGCTGCGCGGGCCGTTCAGCTGCCTGAACAATGCGCGCTACGGCATCAGCTGGGGTGCGCTCGGGGCAGCGGAGTTCTGCTGGCACCAGGCGCGCAGCTACACGATGGACCGGCAGATGTTCGGCCGTCCGCTGGCGCAGACGCAGTTGATCCAGAAGAAGCTCGCGGACATGCAGACCGAGATAACGCTGGGCCTGCAAGGGGCGTTTCGGCTGGGACGGCTGATGGAGGAAGGGCGTGCGGCGCCCGAGATGATCAGCCTGATGAAGCGCAACAACTGCGGCAAGTCGCTCGACATCGCCCGGGTGTCGCGGGACATGCACGGCGGCAACGGTATCGCCGACGAGTATCACGTGATCCGGCATGTGATGAACCTGGAAGCCGTGAACACCTATGAGGGCACACACGACGTGCACGCGTTGATCCTTGGCCGCGCCCAGACCGGCCTTTCCGCCTTCGGCGGCTAGCACCCCGGCTCCCGTCCGCGTCCAGCGAATAGGCGCGGACGGGGACGGCGTGGCGGCGTTGCCAGACGGGACAGCGCTCTATTTTCCCGATACGCTGCCGGGTGAGTTGGTGCAGCCCGGCGCGTTGCAGCGGCGCGGAGAGGGCTGGACGGCTGCGGCCGTGGTGCTTGAGCCGTCCACCGACCGCGTCGCGCCGCCCTGCCCGCATTTCGGCCCGTGCGGCGGCTGCACGCTGCAGCATTGGCGAGATGCTGCCTATGCCGATTGGAAAGCGTCGCAGGTAGCGGATGCGCTCCGGCGCATGGACGCGGCCGTCTCAATGCCCGCTTTGGCTCGTACGCCGCCTGCGGCCCGACGCCGCATGGACCTAGCGATCCGACGCGAGGGTCCCGTAGTCCGCATTGGGCTGCATCGACGCCGATCGCGTGAGATCGTGGACATGCACGCCTGCCCAGTCCTGCATCCGGCGCTGTTCAGCCTTGTCCAGGCGCTGCGCCCCGTGCTGCAGCGGCTGACAGGATTGCGTCGGGAGGGCTCGGCCGTCGTGAACCTGCTGGACAGCGGGCCGGACCTGCTGCTGCGCACCGACGCGCCGCTCACCGCTGGGGACCGCGTGCTGCTGACGGCGCTGGCGAACGGGCACGGGCTGCCGCGCATCAGCTGGGAACCCGGCGCGCAGCGTGGCGGCGCCGGGCTGACCGAACCCGCGTGCAATTTGCGGCCGGCAACGACGGCGTTCAGCGGTGTCGCCACGATCATTCCACCCGGCGCCTTCCTCCAGGCGTCGCGCGAGGGCGAGGCTGCGATCGTCGCGGCCGTACTGGCGGCGTTGCCGGACAGCATGGCTCCGAAGGCCCGTATCATCGAGCTGTTCGCCGGAGCCGGCAGCATCACCCACGCGCTGGCGATGCGCAGCCGGGTGCAGGCGTATGAGGGCGATGCGGCGGCGTATAGCGCGCTGCATCGCGCCGCCAACCCGCGGGTGATTGCGACGCAGCGAGACCTCGCCCGGCAGCCATTGCAGGCGGCGGAGCTGAAAGGTGCCGGGGCGATCGTGCTCGATCCGCCGCATGGCGGTGCGCTGGCGCAGATGCCGGCATTGGCGACGAGCGGAGTGCCGATCGTCTATGTCAGCTGCAACCCGGCCGCGCTGGCGCGGGACGGGCGCGTGTTGATGCAGGCAGGATACACTGTCGGGTCGGTCGCGGCTGTCGACCAGTTCCTTTGGTCGGCCCGGGTCGAAAGCGTGGTGGCGTTCCGCCCGCGCGCGGCACTTCGATGATCACGTTCCGGGATGCTGTCGAGGCCGACCTGCCAGTCGTTGTGCGGCTGCTCGCCGACGACCGGTTCGGCCGCGGCCGCGAGCGGGATGAAACGCCGTTGCCGGAGTGCTACGTGCAGGGCTTTCGCGCGATGCTGGCGCAGGGCGGTCGGCTGATCTTGGCGGAGCAGGACGGCGCTGTGGTCGGCTGCCTGCAGCTCAACATCCTCCACGGCGTCTCCCAGCAGGGGCAAAGCCGCGCGCAGGTCGAGGGGGTGCGGGTGGACTGCGCGCGGCGGGGCAGCGGGATCGGCGCGGCGCTGATGCGGCACGTGATGGACGAGGCGCAGGCGGCCGGGTGCGGGGTCATGCAGTTGACTACGCGGTCCGACCGGACGGAGGCGCAGGCATTCTATGCGCGGCTGGGGTTTGTGCATAGTCACGCGGGGATGAAGGCGACCCTAGCACCATCAATCCATTGCTGATGCACCAAAGAGGCTCAGCTTAGGCAATAAAAGCTAACGATACCTTGGTTGAGTGCCGGGATAAGTTTCCGATCCGGGTGCGGTGTACGTGTAGTCTGCCGCCCGGCGGGTCTGCACCGAGTGCTGTGGGCTTGGAAGGCGTGGAGGGAAAGACGTTCAACCTATGGCTTGATCTTTCGACCTGGCTGGTCGTTCTTGTTCTAGCCATAGGTTTGGTCGCCACCGCCGCCCTGGTTCATTGGCTGTCATTCTACGCACCGACCCGCCGTTACGCCGCAAGCCTGGTCGGCATCCAGGGTGCGTTCTTTACCTCGATCTCGGTCTTGTTTGCCCTTTTTTCGGGTTTCCTCGGCAATGATGTGTGGGAACGCCAAAGACAGGCTTACCGGTCGGTGCAGGTCGAACGCGACTCGCTGATCGCGATCGGCACGCTGAGCATTGCGGCGGTATCGGATATGAAGCCCATCCGGGCAGCGCTGCGGGCGTACGTAGAGGCGGTAGCCGGGGATGAGTGGGCGCGCATGGCGGATGGGGATCAGTCCGCCCTCGCGACGCAGGCGCTGGGCGAGATGCTTCGCGAGGCAGCACGGCCAGAGATCACGGCCGAGGCTGGAGCAGCTGCGCACGCGGCGTTGCTGGACCTGGTCCTGCGGGTTCGCACAGCCCGCAATGAGCGGCTGACGATTAGCGGCGCCGACTACGATGCCGAGAAATGGGCGACGGTGCTGGCCTTGGCAGTGCTGACGCAGCTTGGGATCGGCCTTGTGCAACTTGACCGCTCCCGGCCACAGTTGGCTGCGCTATGCGCGTTCACGACGGCGGCCGTCGTGACACTCGGGCTGCTTGCAGCGCGAACGCCCATTTGATGGCGCACACCCCATCCGGCCTGACGCGATTAGGAGCATGCTAAATTCCTTGCCGCCATTACCTCAGGCGAGTTGCTTGCAAGATATTGCTACCGACTAAGCTTGTTTGCCTGCCACACAGGTGAGGATAGCCTCATGACGAGGGATATGATCAGACGTGGAAGCTCTCACCGCAGCCGCACCGGCCTTTCTCATTTGGATTGGTGAAGGTGAAACCCGAAACAAGGTCCTTCACCTCGTAATCCATCACGCTGCCGATCAGGAACAGGCTGGCCTTGCGGTCCACAAGTACGGTCAGGCCCTTATCGGTCACGGTCTCGTCGCCCGGCCCAGCGGCGGGAACCCAGGTCATGTCGTAGCTGAGGCCCGAGCAGCCCTTCGTGTTGACGCTGATACGCAGCAGCATGCCCTTCTGGCCCTTGGCATACAAGCCGCGCAGGCGGTCCGCCGCAGCGTCGGTCAGGGTCATCAGTTGCGGCAGGGCACGGCGGAGCCGGGCGGCGGTCTGGGTGGCGCTCATCGAAGGCTCCGTCAGAACATGTTCAGCGCGAGGCGCGCGTCTTCGGTCATGCGGCTCGGGTCCCACGGCGGGTCCCAAACAGTGTCGACGCTGCAAGAGGTGACGCCCGGCACCGCCATGATCGCGTCCTGCACCTGCACCGGCAGCTCCTGCGCACTCGGGCAGCCCGGCGCCGTCAGGGTCATTTCAACCTTAACCGCGTTCGCATCGTCGATCTCCACCGCGTAGATCAGGCCAAGCTCGTAGATGTTCACCGGGATCTCCGGGTCATAAACCGTGGCTATCGCGGCCAGCAGCGCGTCCTCGGTCGGCTTCGGGCTGACCTCGCCATCTGGGGTCCAGGTCGACACTGCACTCGCTGTCGAAACTTCACTCACTGGTCGTCTCCTTCTCGCCATCCAGGGCTGCCAGCAAGGCATGCCATGGCAGGGTCACGCACTTCACGCGCGAGGGATACTCGTGCACGGCCGAAAGCGGCTGCAGCCGGCGGAGCGCCTCGTCGCAGGCCTCGCAGTGGCCAGTCCGGGCCATGGCGGCAACCTGATCGGACAGGGCGCGGATGCGGTCGACCGGCTGGTTGCTGACGGCCTCGCACATCAGGTCGGCGCTCGCGATGGTGATCTCGCAGCCGCGCGCCTCAAACCCGGCCTGGGCCACGCGGTCGCCATCGCGGCGGACGAACACCTGGACGCGGTCGCCGCACATCGGGTTGTCGCCCTTCGCGGCGGCGTCGAACACAGCCGGACGCTGCCCATGGGCGGGAGTCCGTCCGTGGGTGCGGATCTCGGCGCTGTAAAGATCGCGAACGTCGTCGAACATCTAGGTGAAGAACTCCCGCACGCGGATCAGCGTGTCGGCCAAAACGTCGATCTCAGCCTCAGTCGTGTAGATGCCGGTGCTGGCCCGGGCGCTGCTGTCCACGCCAAGGCGACGCGACAGCGGTTCGGCGCAGTGATTGCCGGCGCGCACCGCAATGCCCTGGCGATCGAGCAACGTTGCGATGTCGTGGGCGTGAGCGCCCTGCATGGTGAAGCTGAACACGCCGCCACGGTTCTGCGCCGAGCCGAGCACGCGCAGGCCAGGGATCGCGGACAGCCGCGCCAAAGCGTGGTCGGTCAGCCGGCCCTCATGCGCCGTGATAGCGTCGAAACCGATCGCCTCGACATACTCGATCGCTGCCGAAAGGCCGATGGCTTCGACGATGGCCGGAGTGCCGGCCTCGAACTTGTGCGGGACCTCGGCCCACGTGCTGCGCTCATAGCTGACGGTGCCAATCATGTCGCCGCCGCCCATGAACGGCGGCATGGCCTCCAGCAGCTCGCGCCGGGCCCAGAGCACGCCAATGCCGGTAGGGCCATACAGCTTGTGGCCGGTGAAGGTGTAGAAATCGGCGTCGATCGCCTGCACGTCAACGGCGCGGTGCACGACAGCCTGGCTGCCGTCGAACAGCACTTTGGCGCCGTACTCATGCGCCAGCGCCGCCACCCGGCTCGCGGGCACGACGGTGCCGAGCACGTTGCTCATGTGCACCATGGACACGAGGCCGACCTTGCGGTCCTGCAGCAGCGCCTCCAGCCCGGCCATATCCAACTCGCCCGCATCGGTGATCGGGGCGACGCGCAGCTCGATGCCGTGGGCGTCGCGCAGCATCTGCCACGGAATAAGGTTCGCGTGGTGCTCCATGGCGGAGATGACGACGGCCTGGCCGGGCTTCATGATGCCGCGGCCATAGCTGTGCGCGACCAGGTTGATCGCCTCGGTCGTGTTCTTGGTGAAGACGATCTCGTCGCGCGACGGCGCATTCAAAAGCCTGGCAACGGCGTCGCGGGTGCCCTCATAGGCGTCCGTCGTGCGCTCGCTCATCCAATGCAGGCCGCGGTGGACGTTGGCGTACTGGGTCTCCATGGCATTGACCATGGCATCGATCACCGGGCGCGGCTTTTGCGCCGAGGCGGCGCTGTCCAGGAACACCAGCGGCTTGCCACGGACGGTCTGCGACAGGATGGGAAAATCGGCCCGGACGCGTTGCACATCGAAACCGGGCTTAGTCATCATATTCATGCGCGACGCTCCCACCACTGTTCAATTGCGCGCTCAAGCAGCGCGCGAGCCTCTAGATGCGCGATCGGGTCCGTGGCCTCGGCAAGGAAGGCGCGGACCAGGATCGCGCGCGCCTCGGCGTCGGGCACGCCTCGGCTGCGGAGATAAAATAGCTGGTCGGCGTCCAACTCGCCAACCGTCGCGCCATGGCTGCATTTGACATCATCGGCATAGATTTCGAGCTGCGGCTTGCAGTCGATCTCGGCATGCGGCGACAGCAGCAGCGCTTGATTCATTTGGTAGCCGTCGGTCTTCTGCGCAATACGGGCGACCTCGATGCGGCCCTGGAATACGCCCCGGGACCGGTCGGACAGCACGTTCTTGATCGTCTGCCGCGACCCGCAATTCGGCGCATCGTGCGCGACGATGGTGGTGATATCGCCATGCTGCTGCCCGCCGAGCAACTGCGCGCCATTCAGGTGCACCATGCCGTTGGGGCCGATTAGCCTGACGTGGATCTCTGTACGGGCTACCTGGGCGCCAAGGGTCAGGACAAAAGCATCATAGGTGCCGCGTTCGGCGACCTCAGCGAAGGTGGTGTTGACGTGGAAGGCATCCAGGCTTTCGTCCTGCATCCGGATGTGGGTCAGCACGGCGCCCTCCGCCACCACGGCCTCAGTGACGGCATTGTGCAGATACACCCCCGTCCCGCGCGTGACCTCCAGCACCGTCAGTTTGGCGTCGTGCTCCAGATGGATGCTGTGGCGAGGATGGAAGGCGATCGGGCGATGGCCGTCCGGCGCCACCGACAGCAGCACCAGTGCCCCGGCGTCCACCCCAGCGGCGACATGCAACTGCACGCCGTCCTCGGCCAGCATCGTGTTCAACGCCGCCATCGGCTGCGCGTTGTCGGGCAGACGGCCGAAGTAGGGATTTTCCGCAAACGGCGTGACCGTGACGCCAGCAGGCGGGGTGGAAAGGCCGGGCTGATAACGGCCGTCGATCAGCACCAGGCGCGGCGCGTCGATCGTCGAACCGAGGTCCGGCGCAGACGAGACTGCGGTCAGCGGCTCCTGGAAATCGCCCTCGGCAAGACCGCGCAGGCTCGTATAGTGCCAAGCCTCATCCCGCACGCTGGGCAGGCCGCCCTTGCCGAAGGCGGCAGCCGCGGCAGCGCGCAGGGCCGGGTCGCCGGGCAGGCGGTCGCGCAGGCCCTCATAGCGCGCCAGGAAGGCATCGGCGCCGTTGCGCAGCGACTGGTTCATGCCGCCTCCGCCACCACGGCCGCATAGCCGTTCGCCTCCAGTTCGCGGGCGAGCTCGGGCCCGCCGGAGCGGATGATGCGGCCCTGGGACAGCACGTGGACACGGTCCGGCACCAGGTGGTCGAGCAGGCGCTGATGGTGCGTGATGACGAGCGCCGAAAATTCTGCGCTGCGCAGCGCATTCACACCGTCGGCCACGATGCGGAGCGCGTCGATGTCGAGCCCGCTGTCGGTCTCGTCCAGGATGGCGAGCTTGGGCCGCAGAATAGCCATCTGCAGCACCTCGTTGCGCTTCTTCTCGCCGCCGCTGAAGCCGACGTTGACATTGCGCTTCAGCATGTCGTCCGGCATGGCGAGCCGCTTCGACTCGGCGCGCGCCAATCGCAGGAAGCCGACTGCATCGAGCTCAGCCTCGCCGCGTGCGCGACGGATGGCGTTCAGCGCGGTGCGGAGGAAGTTGGCATTGTTGACGCCGGGCAGCTCGAGCGGTGCCTGGAACGCCAGGAACAGCCCAGCTGCCGCACGCTCCTCCGGCTCCATCGCCAGCAGGTCTGCGCCGTCGAACGTCGCGGTCCCGGCGGTGACCTCATAGCCCTCGTGCCCAGCCAGCACGTAGCCGAGCGTACTCTTGCCGGACCCGTTCGGTCCCATGATGGCGTGCACCTGACCGGCCGGCAGATCGAGGCTCAGGCCGCGCAGGATCTCTTTCTGATCGATCCGCGCATAAAGTTCAGAGACTGAAAGCATTATCCAACCGACCCCTCGAGCGAAACGGCGAGCAGCTTCTGGGCTTCCACCGCGAACTCCATCGGCAGCTCCTTCAACACGTCCTTGCAGAAGCCATTCACGATCAGGCCCACTGCGTCCTCTTCCGACAGGCCGCGGCTGCGGCAGTAGAACAGCTGGTCGTCGGCAATCTTGGACGTCGTAGCCTCGTGCTCCACCTTCGCCGTCGGATTGCGGCTTTCAATGTAGGGCACGGTATGCGCGCCGCACTGGTCGCCGATCAGCAGGCTGTCGCACTGCGTGTGGTTCCTGGCACCACTGGCCCGCGGAAGGATGCGGACCAGGCCGCGATAGGTGTTGTCCGACCGCCCGGCGCTGATGCCCTTCGACACGATCGTGCTGCGGGTATTCTTGCCGATATGGATCATCTTGGTGCCGGTGTCGGCTTGCTGCCGGTTGTTGGTCACCGCGACGGAGTAGAACTCCCCGACGCTGCCCTCGCCCTGTAGCACGCAGCTCGGATACTTCCAGGTGATCGCCGACCCGGTTTCTACTTGCGTCCAGCTCACCTTGCTGCGCGCCCCGCGGCAGGCCGCGCGCTTAGTGACGAAGTTGTAGATGCCGCCTTTGCCGTTGGCATCGCCAGGATACCAGTTCTGCACTGTGCTGTACTTGATCGTCGCATCGTCGAACGCGACCAGCTCGACCACGGCCGCATGCAGCTGGTTCTCGTCCCGCATCGGCGCGGTGCAGCCTTCGAGGTAACTGACATAGGCGCCGTCGTCGGCGATGATCAGCGTGCGCTCGAACTGCCCGCTGTTCTTGGCATTGATGCGGAAATAGGTGCTCAGCTCCATCGGGCAGCGCACGCCCTTGGGAATGTAGACGAAGCTGCCGTCCGTGAACACGGCGCTGTTGAGCGCGGCGAAGTAGTTATCGGAGACCGGAACGACGGTGCCGAGGTACTTGCGCACCAGCTCCGGATGTTCGCGCACCGCCTCGCTGATCGGGCAGAAGATCACGCCCGACTTCGCCAGCGTATCGCGGAATGTCGTTGCGACCGACACGCTGTCGAACACGGCATCGATCGCGATGTTCGGGTTGCCCGAGCCGATCACGCCCTCCATGCCGGCGCCCTCGACCCCGGCCAGGATCGCGCGCTCCTTCAGCGGGATGCCGAGCTTCTCATACATAGCCAGCAGCTCGGGATCGACGTCATCCAAGCTCTTGGGCGCCGGGCGCTTCGGCGCTGCATAATAATGGATGTCCTGGTAGTCGATCTTGGGATAGCCGACCTTGGCCCAGTTCGGCTCGACCATAGCCTCCCAGGCAGCGAAAGCAGCCAGGCGCCATTCCAGCAGCCACTCCGGCTCCTGCTTCTTGGCGGAGATCATGCGAACCGTATCGGTGGTCAGGCCCTTGGGGGCGATGTCCATCTCGATATCGGTTTCGAAGCCCCACTTGTAGCCGGACTGCGTGAGGGACTGGACGGTATCGATCGTCTCGGTGACTGCGACCATTGGGACCTACTCGGCGGAAAGGGTGGCGAGAATTAGGGTATCAGGCTGCTGGACCGCGGGCCGCGGCTGGAAAGCGCGCGGGATGTTGCGGTCCATGTCGGCCAGGGTGATGCGGGTGAGCGCCTGCCGCACCGCGTCGTTCACAGGATCCCAACGGCCGCGGACGGGGCAAAGGTGCTCGGCCTCGCAGCCGGCACCGGAGCCCTCCACGCAGGCGGTGAGCGCGATCGGACCATCGATGGCGGTGATCACGTCGGCGACGGGAACGGCCGAGAGCGGCTGCGCCAAGCGATAGCCGCCGCGTGCGCCGCGCTGGCTGGTGACCAAGCCAGCAGACGTCAGCGCCTTGAGCACCTTCGCCACCGTCGGCTCGGGCACGCCAGTGACCGCGGCGATGCCCGGCGAGGTCTGAATGGGCTCGCCCCGCGACAGCCGGACCAGTACCACGACGGCATAATCCGTGAGTTTCGACAACCTGAGCATGATGTGACCTGTAATCGGACCTGTGCAGTCCTGATTACCGTCAAATGAGGGATAGGGCCTGCCACGTCAAGGGCAGCGCCACCATTCCCTCACTCAGCCGACCCACGCAGGTGCCGGCAATCAGCCGTTGGTCAGCAAGCCCGCATACACGACCGGACCGGTCGGCGCGCCCGTCGGCGACCCCCCGGTCGGCTCCTGGCTGACCAGCAGCCGCGTTCCTGCACTGAGGGCCGCTTGCAGCCGTTTGCGCCCGTCGCCCGGCAGCAAGCCGAGGCTTACTGGCGCGGTGGCACCTTCGCGCAGTGCCCACAGCTCCAACGAGCGGTCGGCCGGAATGCGGGTTTGGCCTACTGCGATGACCGTCGCCTGGCCACCCTCGCCCACCCGCACCAGGAAGACGGCGCCGGGGCTGCCTTGAGGCGACAAGGCGGCCAGCAGCGGCGCCGGCGGCAGCGGTTTTGGAGCGAATGTCACGAAGGCCAGCCCGGCCGCGAGGGCGAAAGCGCCAACCGTCGCGGTGCGCCAAAGCGTCAGGCTGCGCCAGATCGACTCAGCGGCGCTGCGCCGCGGCACGTTCCGACGGCCGAGATCTGCTTGCAGACCAGTCGCGAGCGCCAGACGCTGCCACAACTCCGGTGGCGGGGACAACGGGAGAACGGTGGCGGCGAGCGGACTCAGCCGATCCTGCCAAGCGGCGATGCTGGCCGCGAGACCCGCGTCAAGCGCCGCCAATACCTCGATTGCGCGCGACTGGTTCGGCGGCAGCACCCCGAGTACATACTCTGCGGCGTCGAGATCGCGGTCGCCAGGCGTCGGGTCAGCTGGGCCTGAACCGTTGAGGTCCGATGGCGTCATGATTGGCCGCCGAGGCAAGCACGAAGGGCTATTAATGCTCGGCGGATACTGGACTTCACGCTGCCGAGCGGCTGGCGGACGTGCGCGGCAACCTCCGTGTGGCTCAAGCCCTCAACAAAGGCGAGCACGACGAGGTTGCGGCGTTCAGGCTCGATCTGCTGCAGGCAATGATGCAGCGCCGTGCCCTCACGGGTGGCCAAAAGACGGTCGAGCGGGTCAGGGTCGGTGTCGGCGACCTCGGGCAATTCGATCCCCAACACCTCGCGCCCGACACGGGCGACGGAGTCGAGCGCACGGTAGCGCACGAGGCTCAGCAACCACGCCCGCGCATTGCCGCGCGCCGGATCGAACCGGGCCGCATTGCGCCAGACCTGCAACATGGCGTCGTGCACGGCATCGGCTGCAAGGGCCGGCTGACGCGTGATCCGGAGAGCGACGCCATACAAGGTGGCAGACTGAAGTTCGTACAATCGGCGGAACGCAACTCAGTCCGCCTGGGCGCACCGCGCCAGCAGCATGGCGACCTCATCCGAAGTGGCCTGATTTTGGAAGGCATCCATCATGCCGCCATCATCGCCGCGCTGGTTAAGGACGGCAAGCATCGTCGACCGGCTTATACTAAGCCGGTCGGTAACTATTAAACTATTTGGGTAATAGGACACGGTCGACAACGTGAATTACGCCGTTGCTTTGGATGACGTCGGGTGTCGTCACGTGGGCCATGTCGCCCTTCGCGTCAGTGATGGTGAGTACGCCCGCGATCATCGTGGCGGTCAGAGCCTCACCTTCGACGGTCTTGAGCATGGCGACGCCCCTATGGTCCATGATCATCTTCTGTAACGCCGCCGCATCAAGCCGGCCCGGCACGACGTGGAACGTCAGCACCTTGGTCAGCGCAGCCTTATTTTCCGGCTTCAGCAGCGTATCGATTGTGCCGGCGGGGAGGGCAGCGAAGGCAGCGTTCACCGGGGCGAATACGGTAAAGGGGCCGGGGCCCTTCAAGGTGTCGACTAGGCCGGCGGCTTTCACCGCAGCGACGAGGGTCGTGTGGTCCTTGGAGTTGACAGCGTTATCGACGATATCCTTGTTGGCATACATCGGTGCGCCGCCGACCATCACCTGCGCGAATACAGGCCCGGCCAACGGCATGGTAAGTGCAACCGCCACGGCTATTAGACGAACATCACGCAACATCAGGCTCGCTCCTTGATTATGCTTTTTGGATCATGCATCTAGCTTGAAACGGACTGCCGTACGTGCTCCGTCCCAATATCATCATTACTGGCGTCAGCCCGAACCGGATGCGGCACCCTGCGCGATCAGTCATGATGATGATGGCGCGCTGAAGCGGTTGTTAGGCATCAAGCCGAACTCTGGTGTATGCGCCGATGGCAAATCCACGGCAGGACGAACGCCAAGTGAGCTCCGCCCCCCCTACCCTACGCCCCGTGTTCGCCCGGCACGCCGCAAGCCTGATTGTCCTGCAGCCGGGACCGCTGGGCCCCGAGGTGCTGATGGGCCTGCGCGGCGCCGGGCACCGGTTCATGCCGAACCGGCTGGTGTTTCCCGGAGGCGCGGTCGACCGCCTCGACGCGACTCGGCCGGTTGCCGCCGAGCCGCAGGCGGACGTGTTGGCTATGCTGGGCCGTGCCGCCCGTCCACGCCTAGCCCGCGCGCTCGTCGCTGCGGCAGCGCGCGAGCTTGAGGAAGAAGCGGGGCTGTCGCTCGGCGTCCCGCCACGGCTTGATGCGGTCGACTATCTCTGCCGGGCGGTGACGCCGCCCTCGAGGCCTATGCGATTCAATGCTCGTTTCTTCATTGTCGAGGCTGCAGCGACGCAAGGGGAGATCGGCGGCTCGGGTGAGCTGGAGGCTGTGCGCTATTACCCGCTATCGGAGGCAATGGCGCTCGACCTCGCACTGGTGACGCGGGAGGTGCTGGACCGCTTGTCGGCTTGGCTGAAGCTGCCGGCGGCAGCAAAGCGCGAGCGCACGAGCACCGATGTGTTCAAGGAACGCCGGTGGCGGGTTGAATGAGCGCGATATTCAGGGTGTTGGGGCTATCCGGCGCCAAACTTCCCGTCTTACGCTGGACGCAGGTTACGCCGTTGGCCCGAGCAGCTCCGGGTGGATTTGAGACAGCCATGCGTAGAACGGACCGTCGGCGTCATAGGGGTCGTCGTATGCCGCGCGAAGGTGACGACTTGCACGAAACAGCAGCCGGACTGCCTGCGCGATCACTTCGCCGTTTGTAAAGCTGCCATAGTGCCAATAGCTCAGCGGAATGGCCGCCGGTTGCCAATGGGCGACCTGCCGCCGATACCAGCCCCAGATCTCGAGCACCTCGATGCTGTCGCCGGCATAGCGCTCGATCATGACGTCGCCGAGGGAATTGATCTTGGTGAAGTGCATGAAGCGGAGCGGGGCGTCATTGACGCGAATGGCCATCGGTATCGATGGCGATGCGCCGGGTGCTGAGGTTCCAACTGGCCACATTGCAACCGGGGTCCCGGAGTATGGCGACTCCATCGAACAGGCCGGGCACTAAATCGATATGCCGCTGATCGGTGAACAGCCCTGGCGCGGCGTCATCGTAGCAAGCGCGCCAAAGCTGCGACGCCCACCACTCCGCAAAGCACCGTCCCGGACCATCACTGCGCACTGCGATAAAGCCTAAGTTGAATACTCAGCACCGCATTGAAGTGAGCTCGTTGTCGACCATGACCTGGTAGTTGCGATTGGGGCTGGTCTGGTGCGGCGTGAGCACGATTGCGGCGTGGTCCAGCGCCGCCATGACGGGGTCAAGCGGATGGAAGACGGCGATGTCGGGATCAAGGTAAACGACTGCGTCATAGCCCGCATCCATGAGGCGCAGCATGGCGGCGGCCTTTACGGCGGTGCAAGCCTCGACGACGTCGTGCTTGAACAACCAGGCGCGGACGCGGGGGATGCCGAGGTCGCGCAGGCCAAGCACGACGTCGAAGCCAGCGAGCAGGCCAGCCTCGGGCTCATCGTACGGCGGCTCGTCCACGATCACGGCACAAACCTTCCAGTCGGGATGGGCAACCCGCAGAGTGGCAAGCAGAGTCCGCGCACGGCCGAGGTAGGCGTAGTTGAAGCAGGTGTAGCAGCAGATGCGCATCATGCCGCGGAGTCGGACAGCGTGGCGGGCAGCGGTTCCGGAAGGATCAACGTAGCGGTCATGCCGCGGGACTCCACACGGCCCATCTCCGAACCCTGATCTCCGCACATCCGGACATATTCGACTGCGGCGCCGCTGATGAAGAAGTCGATGACTGACGCGCTATCCGGCATCACGAGCCCCCGACCGCTCGCCAGCACCACGTCGGCGACATTGCCGCTGCCGGACAAGGCAATCACGTCGGCGCCGGACGCAATGGCCTCATAGGCGACCAGGCAGAATGTCTCGGGCCAGGTCGACAGCACGAGCACAAGGTCGATCGAGTTTGCGATAAGCGCATCCGTCATGGCGCCGCGGGCGTTTGGGAGCACCCTGGTCATAACCGTCTGCACATTGGGCAGGGCCAGGCTGGCCGGCAGAGCCGTGAGATGGAAAGCCTGATAGGCCGCCAAACCATCGATGGCAGCGGCGACCTCGACGAACGCCGGCCAGCCTTTGTGCGGGACCGCATAGCCGACGAACGCGATGCGGACCGGGTTTTCGGCCGTGCCGCGGCGCGTTGCGCCTATCAGGCTGCTTCGGATGGCACTCGGCCGGATGCGGGCGTGTTCGTGGACCTGCACCGATGCATGCGGCAGCCGTGCTGCGTCATTCCAGACCGCCAGCGCGGCGAGCGAAGGCACAACGACATGGAATGGGATAGCGGCAAACAGGTGGCCAAGTTGCGAGAGGTGAGCGTCTCGGTCCTCGCCATAGACGCAAACCCGGCAGGCCAGGCTGCCGGCCGGCGGGCCACCGCAGAAGCTGACGTCGTTGCGCAGCAGGTTGAAGCCGACGCAGATCGTCTCGTAGTCGTTGACCCAGAAAACCGCGGCTGTCGGACGAAGCGCAAAATGCAGGGTGATCAGCGGTTCGACTTGGTGACCGAGCAGGCAATGCACGACCAACCGGCGGGTCTCGGGCATCCCGGATTTCAGTTCCGCGAGCGCCTGGATCAGGTCGTCATAGCTCGTAAGCCCAATGTAGCCACCATCGATTGTCAGATGCAGCAGGAACGGCTCTTCGGCGCCAGGCGCCAGCATCAAGCGCGCAACTGCGGGCGCGAGGTGGAGATAGGTTTCGTTCTGGCGATTGAAGGCCGCTTGCTCGTCGGCGACCAGGATCTGCACGCCGCCAATGGAATCAGTGTAGCGGTCGTGGCTGATGGATACAGTCAGGCCGGCGGTGCCCGGCAGGTAGGCAGAAAGTTTGGTGCGCAGGGTGTCGAGAGCAAGCCGCGGCACGTCGCCGGACGGGGCAGCGACATAACGGGCGCTCGCCGGGACCGCCCGGGCGAGCGTTGCGCGTTCAGCCTGCCGCCGGGGACCCGGCCTACGGCCCTCGGCCTTGCCATGGACCAGATAGTGCCAGAATGGATTGACGTCGGCATCAACCACGTCGGCATTGCTGCGCACATAGAACCCGGTATCGAACCAAGCATTCGGATTCCGTAATTCGGCCGCCCCGTGCAGCAAAAAATGGTCGAGCGGAGCCATGCCGGATAGCCGCACGTCGTCATTATTTGCGTTATAGTATGCCGCGTCGAACTCGGATGCGATCAGTTCGTGCGGCGTGGCTTCAAAGGATGCGATTGTCGGCGATCGCACTGTGACTCCGAGTTGAGCAAGCGCATGATCCTGCATCTTTTGCTGAACGCCGGGACGGTTGGACCGGATTGCATGTGGCAGCGCTATGCCTGGCGCCGGCACACCAGCTACATCCATTGCGATAGCGCTGCTGGTGCTGGACTGCCCATGGTTGTGCGACTCCCCTTTCGCACAACTCTGGCACATTACGAAAACGGATTCAAACCTGCCCTGCTATGCTGCCTTGCGGTCGGCATCCGCACCGAAGAGGTAATCCACGTCGTCCTGCTCCAAGCCCGAGAGATCAGAGCCTTCGGTGAAGGTGATGTTCGCCAGTTCTGCCTTGCGCTGCTGCAGTTCCAGGATGCGCTCCTCAACCGTATCTGCGCCGATCAGCTTGTAGACGAACACGGACTTAGTCTGGCCAATGCGGTGGGCCCGGTCCGATGCCTGGTTTTCGACCGCCGGGTTCCACCAGGGATCATAATGGATCACGGTATCGGCGGCGGTGAGGTTCAGGCCGCGGCCGCCTGCCTTCAAGCTAATCAGGAACAGCGGTACCTCACCGGCCTGGAACGCACGGACCGGCTCAGCGCGATCCCGCGTGTCGCCGCGCAGTTCTACGAACGGAATGCCGGCCTCGACCATACGTGGCTTGATCAGGTCGAGCATGGAGGTGAACTGCGAGAACAGCAAAATCCGACGGCCCTCAGGGATCATCTCCGAGACCATCTCCAGCAGATCCTCAAGCTTGCTGCTGTTCTCGACGAGGCGCGCGGACGGCAGCTTGACCAAGCGCGGGTCGCAGCAGACCTGGCGCAGCTTCAGCAGCGCGTCCAGCACGACGATCCGGCTTTGCGCCAGGCTATGCTCGGCGACCTGCTCGCGAACGCGCTCGTGCAGGGTGACGCGGATCGTCTCGTACAGCTCGCGCTGATCGGGAGCGAGGGTGATGCGGCGCAGGATCGTATGCTTAGGCGGCAGCTCGGTCGCGACCTCGGACTTGGTGCGGCGCAAGATGAAGGGCTTGATGCGGCGGACGAGCTGCACACGCCGTGTGTCGTCGCGCTTTTTCTCGATCGGCGTTCGGAAACGCTTGGTGAACCCCTGGCGGTCCCCAAGCAGGCCCGGCATCAGGAAGGCGAACTGCGACCACAGCTCCTCAAGGTTGTTCTCGATGGGCGTGCCGGATAGGCAGAGACGGTGGCGGCTGTCCAATTGGCAGACGGCGCGGGTCGCTTTTGCGGCCGGGCTCTTGATCGCCTGCGCCTCGTCCAGGACCACGACGTGCCAGGGCAGCGCCTTCATCTCAACGACATCCCGGGCGATCAGGGTATAGGTGGTGATAACGACGTGGATCCCGTCCAGCGTCTGGCGCCGCTCGTGGCGGTCCAGGCCGTGCAGAACGATGGTATTGAGGTGGGGGGCGAACTTCGTCAGCTCCGCCGTCCAGTTCGTGATCAGGCTGGTAGGCACGACGATCAGTGCCGGGTGATCGAGCCGGCCGGCAGCGTGCTCGAACACGAGGTGCGCGATGGTCTGCGCGGTTTTTCCGAGGCCCATGTCGTCCGCAAGGAAGCCACCCAGACCATGAGCGCGCAGGTGCTGCAGCCAGTCGAGACCCTGTTTCTGGTAGGGGCGCAGTTCACCCTTGAAGGAGGCGGGCAGGACGACGGCAGGAATATCCGAGTCGTCACGGAACCGGCCGACATAGGCCTTGATCGTGGCCGCATTTTGGAACCGGGTCGAGACGACGTCTTCCAGCTCCAGCACCGTCGCGGCCTCGGTGGCCGGCAGCAGCAGGGGGCCGTCCGCCATGCGCCCGGCGGACTCGATCAAGTCGCCCATAATGGCCAACAGGCGGCGCATGCGGTCGGCCGGCAGCTTTACGACCCGCCCGTCGTCGAGGCTGGTAATCAGCTCATCACCAACGATCTGCGCCGCGGCCAGACCGCCACGTTCGATCAGACGACTCAGGATCGGCAGCAATGGCAGGCGTACGCCGTCGATCTCAATGCCGAAGTCGAGCGAGAAGCGGCCTGGCCCTGCGTCCGCGACCTGCACATCGTAGGTGCCAACCGCCTCGACCAAGCGTGGGCCGAAGTCGCCATCGATCATGTTGCGCCAGCCAAGCATCTGCAGCGCGGGAACGCGGAGGGCCATGAACCGATGCCAGCGCTCGGCGGCGTCGGCGCCTACGAAGACGAGGGCACGGCGTCCCTTGGCGGACCGGCCCTCGGCGACGCGCATTTGGGTAAAGCCCTCCTGATTGAGCAGGTCAAGGGCAGCGGCTTCGGCCGCTGGATCACGCCGGAAAAAGGAAGGACCGGCGGGTGTGACGACACGGACGAACTGCCGTTCGTCGTCGCCTTCAGTGAGTACGCCGCCATAGTCGAAGTCGAGCGTGAGCGCGTCGAGCAACTGCGGGCGGCCGAACGCATCGGGGCAGTGCAGGCGACGGAGCCGGATCACTGGAGTGATCTCAGTCTCGACGATCGCCCGCTCGCTGGCATGTGCAGAAACAAGCACCGGTTCTAGGCGACGGGGGCGGATGGACGAGACGGCCGCGGGTTTCTGACGGTAACGTACACGGCCGACGGCGCCGGACGCGGCATCCACGTACCAAGGGCCGAATTCGCTCTGCAACACGGCGGATTTTGGGGGGAGCTTAGCGCGGAGGTGGGCATCGAAGGTACGGACCTCGCCACTCACAAGCCGCTTTGCAGTAGCAGACCAACGAGCCTGGGCGGAACTGACGAGTTGCTGCAGCACGTCCGGAAGTATGTTGCCGGTGATGCCGGTGCGGGTTGCATTGCCACCGCCCAGCAAACGCGCCAGCGCGCGGACTGTAGCGCCGACGGATGGATCGGCCATGAGCTGACGCGGAGTCGCAGCTTCGATCCGGCCGCTCGTCTCCCCAATGAACAGGGTAGCTACAGTGGCGACATACTGGCTATTGCCGGGCGACAGCTCGAAGACGACACGGCGCTTTTCCGACACAGCACCGGTTGTAAGGCTGTCGAGCGCACTCTTCTGCGCGGGACGTCGAAGGGCCGGATAGCGTTCGAGTGCTGCAAGGGCAGTGCCGGCCAAGTGGGCACAGCCCGGAGCACGGCAACTGCATCGGGCATTGAACACAACGCGGTGCCCTTGCTCCTGCGCCTCCAGCATTGCAGTCTGCTGCACGCCACGGTCATCGATGTTTCCAGTAATGACATCGCCGCTAAGTCCAACCTCGACCGCACCGATCAGCACAAGGCTGCGGCCGCGGGTGAGCATACGCGCGTCAAAAATCCGGCCGAGATCGTCGGAGGAGAACCGCGTGGGCATTGAGATGATGATCCTAGGTGGCGAGAAAGGTCAGCCGGGCAGCATAACCGATCTCGCCGAACTGTGCGCGCTCTTAAGCAAGCGCCGCGCGTACTCGTCCATGATAATCTTCGTCCGGAACCGGACCCACGAGCGAGATCGTCGGGTTGCTCGCAACCATCTTGCGGGCGGCGGCCTTCACGTCATCAAGGGTGATAGCCTCTACCTTACGCATGGTTTCTTCGGGCGTGATAATCGTCCCGTGCTCGAATAGGCTGCCGGCAATGCCGCGGGCCAGGCTGAACGGACGCTCCTTCGCCGTGGCCAACCCAACCAGGAGCGAGTTCTTGGCGCGTGTCATATCCGCCTCCGCGACGTGCGCCGTCATTTTGGTGATCTCGCCGCAGGCGACCTTCAGCAGTTCATCCACATGCTTCGCGGTGGTTCCAGCGAACATCACCATCTCCCCATGATCGACGCCATGGTCGGAGTAGGCATTCACGGAATAGACCAGCCCACGCTTCTCCCGCACTTCCTGAAACAGCGGGGACGACATGCCCCCGCCGAGCGCCCGGGCCATAACCTTGTGCGCCCATACGGTCGGGTCGGTTTCCGGCACCGATTGCAGGCCTAGCAGGATCGTCACCTGCTCGAAATCTTTTTCAGTGTTACGGACATGTCCACCGGTATATTGGGCCGGCGCGACTGTCACGGGCTGGTTGCGGCTCTGCAGGACACCAAAATGTTGGCCTACACAATCGACGAAGGTGGCGTGTTCGAAGTTGCCGGTTCCGACGACGACCATGTTCTCGGCAAAATAGTTTTGCCCGACAAAGTTTGTGAAGTAGTCACGAGTGACCTGTTCGATCAGTTCGGCGCGTCCTAAAATTGGGCGACCGATACTTTGACCAGGGTAAGCAGTTAGGCCGTAACCATCATAAGCGACATGCGATGGATTGTCAGCGCTACGGCGAATTTCTTGTAGAATCACGCCTTTTTCGGTTGCGATGTCGGCGTCGTTATATGTGGATGCTGTAAGCACATCGCCAAGAATTGCAACAGATTGGGCGATTGTGGACTTTAGTCCAGTGACGAAATAGCACGTCATCTCATGTGAGGTGAATGCATTGATGTTGCTGCCCAGCACTTCGATCTCGGCGCCGATTTGCAGGGCGCTGCGTGTTGCAGTGCCTTTGAAGGCCATATGCTCGAGAAAATGGGCGATGCCGTTATTCGCTTCAGTCTCGTTGCGGGCACCGGCTTTGACGAAGGCGGCCACAGCGGCGCTATCAAAGCCTGGCAGGTTGACGGACACGACCCGGAGGCCGTTCGAAAGGACGGTTTGTTCGATGTTCATGTCGACTATGTAGGGTGGTCTGCAGAAAAAGTCAGCCGGTCTCTTGCATGGTAGTGGATATGCGAAGGTCGGGCGGCTTCAGCGACATCACCGACAAATATCACCGTTCATCACCGTCGCTGACGATGGCTGTGGGGATGTGTCGGCTGTTGGTGCTTTGCCGATGCAAGTTCGACTAGGTTGTGGGGACGGGGGTTGCGGGGACAGGATTTGAACCTGT
>JAABVA010000437.1_pt1 | contig 53590 bp, 41 predicted proteins | sample 5560331 | NCBI WGS metagenome assembly JAABVA01 (sample SAMN12812661, study PRJNA571458) | rock metagenome | isolation source: Antarctica rocks | place: Antarctica: Victoria Land, Mt New Zealand sud | collected 2016-01-07
CGACAAGCGCGATTCTATCTGTCACCGATGTGACCGGAATATGCACCCCCTCCTGGCTCTCCCGCACTTCCGAGGCGTCAGGTCGAGTGGTACAGCGCAATCCCGCACAGCCGCCCCCTGCAGGCAGGTTTACCAGGTGTCAGAAGGCGTTGGGAGCCCGATCCGACCGTTTCCAATGCCAGCGTGGGGTTCCACGCCCAAACCGCCGGTTTTTTTGACGCGCTCACTTCGAACTGTGCGTGTCACTGAACGGCAGGCGTGGGCTCCCACATGCGCCGGGTTGCGACGCTGCCCCAGTGGGTTGGCTGGTCCCGTGGTGTCGGGAAACACCTGTTTGGCGACAGGCGAGCGACCTACGCTACTCTCCTCGTCGTCGCCCACATAGAACGGTGCGGAAAACCCTGCCGCTATAAGCTCCCATGCGTCAACTGCACGTTAGAGGTTTTCCGCACAGGCGGCGATGGGACTCTTGCAACCCGGAAACGCCATTGTGGTCGGCCCTAAACTCAGGTGACAGAAATTTCGGCGGTTTGGGCTTACACCCCCTGGTACGTTGCTACGTCCCGATACGTCCGATAGGCCTTCTGTATCGGACGTATCTTTTCGGCTATACTAGCACGTATGACCGACCAACGGATGCGGCCGGGAGGAGGGGCTATGGACGCCGGTTGGACGGGCGACGCCGGCACCGAGGGGGGGCCGCCGGCAGGCTGGGAGCAGCGGGTGGCGGACGCGTGGGCGTCGATTGATCGGCGCAGCGAGGAGGAGTTCCTGGCCCTGATCGAGGACCTCGCCGCCGAGCTGCCCCCGGATAGCGCCCGTGGGCTCTTCGAGCGGGCGGCCGCGCTGGACTCGACCGGCCACGCGGACCTCGCCGTGCCGCTGTACCGGCAGGCCCTCGCCCGCGGGCTGACCGGTGAGCGCCGGCGCCGCGCGGTGATCCAGCTTGCCAGTTCGTTGCGGAACCTCGGCCAGCCGGAGATGAGCGTCGCGCTGCTCACGGCCGAGCTGGACGCCGGCTCCGACCACCTGGACGACGCGGTGCGGGCCTTCCTGGCGCTGGCCCTCGTGGACATCGGCCGGGAGCGGGAGGCGGTCTCGCTCGCGCTGACCGCGCTGGCGCCACACCTCCCCCGGTACCAGCGATCGCTCGCCAACTACGCCCGCCTGGTCTCGGACGACACGCCAGCGGACGAGAAAGGCGCCTAGCCGTCTATGAGCGAGGGGCACACACCGGAGGGCGCGCGGACCGAGCTCGTCGACGCCCAGGAGGCCGTCGCCGTGGCGCTCGCCGCGATGGCCGCGCAGGCCCGCGACTACGCCCAACAGGCCAAGAGCGCGAACACGCGGCGGGCCTACCGCAGCGATTGGGCCGACTTCGCCGGTTGGTGCCAGGCCCACGGCCTGGCCGCGCTGCCGGCCGCGCCGGCGACCGTCGCCCTCTACCTCACCAGCGCGGCCGAGCGGTGCAAGCCCGCGACGCTGACGCGGCGCCTCACCGCGATCTCCCAGGCGCACCAGGCCGCGGAGCACCCCTCTCCCACCACGAGCGCCACGGTGCGCGCGGTCGCCGCCGGCATCCGCCGCGCCAAGGGGACGGCGCAGCAGGGCAAGGCCGCGGCCGTCACCGACGAGGTGCGCGCGATGGTCGCGGCGCTGCCCCCGACGCTCGTGGGCCGGCGCGATCGCGCGCTGCTGCTGCTCGGCTTCGCCGGCGCCTTCCGGCGCTCCGAGCTGGTCGCGCTCGACGTGGCCGACGTCGTGCGGACGCGCGACGGCCTGGTGGTGACGCTGCGCAAGAGCAAGACGGATCAGGAAGGGGCCGGGCGCCGCGTGGGCATCCCCTACGGCGGCCACCCGCAGAGTTGCCCGGTCCGCGCGCTCGAGGATTGGCTCGCCGCGGCCGGGATCGGCACGGGACCGCTGTTCCGGGGCCTGCGCAACGACGGCGCGCTCATGGGCCGGCTCTCCGATAAGGGCGTGGCCCGCGTGGTGCAGCGCCGCGCCGCCGCCGTGGGCCTCGACCCTAAGAGGTACGGCGGCCATTCCCTGCGCGCCGGGCTGGCTACGGCCGCGGCCGCCGCCGGCAAGAGCGAGCGCGCCATCATGGCGCAGACCGGCCACAAGAGCGTGCCGATGGTGCGCCGCTACATCCGCGAGGGCGACCTGTTCCGCGAGAACGCCGCCGCCGGCCTGGGGCTGTAAAATGAGATGATAGGACGTGGAATGAGTTAACGATCTGAGGAGAGCAATTTGCCAACCTTGTATGAGACTGAGCTTGAGAAATACCGGGCCGTTCGCCCGCCGCAGGTGGCCGGTGCCCAAGATCGTGCCTGGCGTGCCTTGCTCTATATCGCCACCTCCCGCCCCGATCTCTTCCAGTTGGTGCGCCCTCACATGGACTATGCGGCTGGAACGGTTGATTTCGACGCATTGGCCGGCCGTCTTCACGCATTTGATGAGCAGCTAGTCGATGCCGCTCGGAGCATGCTTGAGGGAGATTACGCGATCCGTCTGCACGACCTACTCAGCGTGGACGACTCGCGTATCGAGGTCTTCATCGATGCGATCCGTGCCTACAGCTACAGGACTGATCGTCGGTAAGGTGTCACTGGATGCAGCGGAGGTAAAGGACAGATGACGCAGACGACAACGCCCCCCCCGCGACCCGCTCGCCGGCGACCCGGCCGAGGCGGCGATTCGGGGCATGGTCGAGACCATCGTGCGGGAGGCGCGGCCCCGCCCGCTCGCCGTGATCCTGTTCGGCGCGCGCGCGCGGCGACCATCGCCCCACCAGCGACGCCGATTTTCTCATCGTCCTACCCGGCCTGGTGTTACGGAACGCGACACCAGGGGCAAAGTACGGGCGTCCCTGGGCTCAAAATAGCCTGTGAAGGTGATTTTGTCGAGAAAAAGTAGCGAGTTCGACGGGAGGCGCTCCTTTCGTGCAGTCCAACACGGCGAAAGACCCTCGCCGAGGCGCCTCGGCGCAGCGAAACAGGCCAAAGTATCGTTTCCAGCAAGGGAATCGGCCCTTTGTCCCGGCTCCATAGGTCGCTACTTTGCCCCCGGTGTCGCGCTCCGTAACACCAGGCCGTAGCGCGAAATCCTGCTTGGTTGGCTTGGAAGCGCGAAGCTTTGCCGAAGCGATCTCGGGGGCGATAGTGGGACAATACTCTCTCGCCCCATAGTCAGGGTCTCGCGCTTCGCGATCGACCGGGACATGTAGAACGGGATTGCAGGCGTGGCCGTCCCGTTCTACATGTCCCGCAGGGGAGCATGGCGCGACACCCTGGCTAATGATTCAAGAACTGTGGAATCCTACGCCATGCTACGCGAGGAAAGGCAACCCATCTATGCAGCCACCGGCCGATAGCCAACGCCGCAACAAGCTCGTATTAGCTCTCAAGCGAGCGATTGAGGCCAAGTTCACGCCGCCGGAGAATGGGGCGACGCAGTGGAAAGAGCTTGGATACGCGACCGACACGCGCGAGTACATCAACAACCATCCCCGGCTCTTGCGCAGCCTCTCCTGGGGCGATGAGGACTACGGCGGCCATGTCCTTGATGCCATCGAGGAGATGTTGCAGCGCGACCCGACGAACCTCCAGATCCTGCTCGGCTTCGACGGCTTGGCGGAGTGGATCGAAACGAATGAGCCAGCCGTCTACAGGGAGGTCATCGAAACGGCGATGGCGACGGCCGGGACCAGATACAAGCTGCGGGTTTTCTTATGCCATGGGGCCGAGGATAAACCAGCTGTGCGCATTCCCTACAAACGGCTAAGCAGTGAGGGCGACATCGACCCGTGGCTCGATGAGGGAAAGCTGCTGCCGGGGCAGGATTGGGAGTATGAGATCCGGCGCGCTATTCGCGCTTCCGACGCTGTCGTTGTGTGCCTCTCGCCACGCTCCGTCAATAAAAAGGGGTACGTGCAGAAGGAAATTGCGCTCGCGCTCGACGAGGCGGACAAGCAGCCGGAGGGCACCATCTATATCATCCCGGCCAAGCTTGAATTGTGCGACGTCCCGGATCGCCTAACGCGCCTGCACTGGGTCAATCTGTACGACGATGGCGGCTACGATCGGTTGCTACGCGCGCTCCGGTTCCGCGCCACGTCGCTCTCGCTCACGACACCGTAGGCGCGCGTGCCTGCATGCGAGGCGGGGGGGATAAGGTGAGAGCGGTGAGTACGGATGCGGCCGTGCAAGGGAAAGTGGACGAAGATGCTGCCATGGGCCTGGGCGCCTCCTCTCCAACTTTGATAGGCGGCCAGGAGGTCGCAGAGGCCCACCGACGCGCGCTCGCCGCTGCTAAGGCACAGGCGCAGACGTACGCGCGCGGAGCCAAAGCGACGAGCACCCAGCGCGCCTACCACAACGACTGGAGCGACTTCGAGGCGTGGTGCGTCACCCACTGCCTGGCGGCGCTCCCGGCCACGCCCGAGACCGTCGCACTCTACCTGGCGAGTCGGGCCGCGGTCTATAAGGTCGCCACGCTCACGCGCCGCCTGGTGGCGATCTCGCGTGTCCACCAGCTCGCCGGCCACCCCTCCCCCACCACAGACGCGGGCGTGCGCACCGTCGCCGCCGGCATCCGACGGGCCAAGGGCACGGCGCAGGAGAGCAAGGCTCCCGCGGTGACGCGGGAGCTGCGCGCCATGGTCGCCGCCCTGCCCCCCACCCTGCTCGGCCGGCGCGACCGCGCCTTGCTGCTCGTCGGGTTCGCCGGCGGCTTCCGCCGCTCCGAGCTGGTCGCCCTCGACGTCGCTGACATAGCCGAGACCGCCGACGGCCTGGTGGTGACGATCCGCCGCAGCAAGACCGACCAGGAGGGCGCGGGCCGCAAGATCGGCATCCCCTACGGCAGCCACCCCGCGTCGTGCCCGGTACGCGCGCTACGCGCCTGGCTCGCCGCCGCAGGCGTCACCGAGGGCGCGCTCTTCCGCGGCGTCGACCGCCACGGTAATCTCCTGGGCCGGCTCTCCGACAAGGGGGTGGCGCGTGTGGTGCAGCGCGCCGCCGCGGCTGCAGGCCTCGACCACGCGCGCTATGCTGGCCACTCGCTACGCGCTGGTCTTGCCACCGCCGCAGCACAGGGTGGCGCCCCCGAGCGCGCCATCATGGCGCAGACCGGGCACAAGAGCACGGCGATGGTGCGCCGCTACATCCGCGACGGCGAGCTCTTCGCCGACAACGCCGCCGCCTACACGGGACTGTAGGAATTGCTATATGAGTGGCAACGAGGTCGTGCGCTGCACGATCCATCCCGGAATCGGGATCGCGCGCGTCGGCAACAGCACGACTGACTACTTCGTTGGACCGGAGGTGCCGGCCCTCTTCCCGAACCCTGGTGCCTCCGGCTATAAGGACGCGCAGGGGCGCATCAAGCGACAGGCTGCTCGCTTTCGCCTCTACGGGCTGAACGACGCTGGTGTCGTGATCAAGGAGTTGACTGCCGCCGACGCCGACATTATCTGGACCGTGCATCTGGCCAACAAGAAGGCCGCCTGGTACCAATTCAAGATGGCCCTGGACATCCCCGAAGCGACCTCTCCGACGCTCCCCGCGAACATGCGCGCCGGACGCCGCAACGCCGCGCGCCAGGGCGCCGACCGCGCGCGCCTTATGATCGACCCAGGGCCGCGCTCGATCCACGGCGCCAACACGCAGGGAGCCGCCTACCACTTCGACGCGGGGACGTTTCTGGGGGCGCCTGTGCCGCTGGGCGAACTGCGCACCGACGCGCAGGGCCGTCTGCTCGTCTTCGGTGGCCTGGGCAACTCCGGCACGCCCCTGCCCAACAACCCGGCGACGACCTTCGCCAACAACGACGGGTGGCACGACGACATCTCGGACGGCCCCGTCGGCGCGAACGTCAAGATCGGAGGGAAGGCGCTCCCGGTGACACCCGCCTGGGTGATCGTGGGGCCGCCAAACTACGCGCCCGAACTCCGCGCCATCGTCACCCTGTACGACATCGCCTACCAGGCCTACCTCGACGGCCACCCCCATCAAGCCCCGCCGCCCGTTTCCTTCACCACGCACATCTACCCGATCCTGGAGCGATTCGACCGCCTACAGTGGGTCAACGAGGGCTTCTACCGTGGCTACGGCTGGAAAGGGCAGGTCCCGCTGCTCGACCCCACCCGGCTGGCACAGCTCGCCAACCCCGCCGCGTCCGCCGCGGCGGCGCGCCAGGCCATCTTCGCCCGCTTCCGTGACCCCGCGTACCACACGCTGCAGGAGGATGCCTGGCCGCGCGTCTACGGCGACTCGTTCGACCAGCCGCCGCACTATCCGCAGCAGTACCTCGCGGTCACGCGCGAGCAGTATCGGCGGCTGGCCGCATGGGCGCAAGGCCACTTCACCGGGGACTGGCATGGCGCGCCGCCCGCGTCGCCCGCCCGCATCGAAGATCTGCCCCTCGCCGCCCGTCCGGCGGCGCTCGACGAGGCCGCGCTCGCGGCCTGCTCGGGCGGTCCCTTCCATCCCGGCGCCGAGGCGACGTGGCCGCTGCGCCACCCGACCATGTACGCCGACCTGTGCCGCCTCAACGCGCGCCCGGACACACAGCACGAGCCTGACTACGGCGACGTGCTCACTCCAGCGCGGGCGCTCGGTCCCGATGGTCCCCTGCACGCCAGCGGCCCCGGCGACATCACGCGCTGGCTGGGGGTCCCTTGGCAGACTACTGCCGCCAGTAGTGGGTCGGCGTACCCAAATTCGACCATGCAACCGCCACCCTTTCCCGACATTCCGACCTTCTTGCCCGCGACCTTCCCCAACCGGGTCTTAACTCAGCAGGCGTACCAGCGGTTCATGAAGGGCGGCCTCACGCCGGCGCAGCGGCACGCCACCTTCGATGGGCGCGTGCCCTGGGCGCGTCATCTCGCCCCCGACTACCAGGCGCGCATCAACCAGTTCGTCACCGACTGGTATCGCCTCGCCATCATCGCCCGGCAGCCCAGCCCTACGGACGACCCGAGCTTCCCATCCGAGATACAGGTAGAGGTGGGCAGCGGATTCTCTGAGATATTGTTTGATATGCTGGCCGATCCTCCGCGCAAGGTGCATGTCTTCCTTTGTCACAGCTCTATCGACAAGGCTGCCGTACGCGCCCTATATCGGCAGCTACAGAAAGAAGGGGATATTGAGCCGTGGCTCGATGAAGAAAACATTTTGCCAGGTCAGGATTGGGACTATGAAATTCGGAAGGCAGTGCGCGAATCAGACGTTGTGTTAGCTTGTCTCTCATCCGCATCCATTACCAAACGCGGGTACGTGCAGACAGAGATCAAGCTGGCGCTGGACGTTGCTGATGAACAGCCCGAGGGGATGATCTATCTTGTTCCTACGCGGTTAGAACCGTGCGATGTTCCGGAGCGTCTAAGGCGATGGCAGTGGGTTAATTTATTCGAACAACGAGGCTATGAGCAATTGTTGCGTGCCCTGCGGTTGGGCCTCCAATATTACTCACGCCAAGATAGTTTGTAATCGCTCAGGGGGGGCTGGCCGGGATCGTGCAGGAAGGCGTGGGCATGAGTGCACACAGGCCGGACGGTATCACAGCAGAGGACTGGGCGGCGACGCCACGGTCCGTGCGCGTGCTGGTCGGGGCGTTGCAGCAGCAGGTGCGGCTGGTGCAGGAGCACATGACGGGTCTAGAGCAGCGCGTGCGTGTGCTGGAGGAACAGGGACGGCAGACCTCGCGCACGTCGTCCAAGCCGCCATCGTCGGACCCACCGAGCGCGCCACCGCGCCCGCCGCGCCGTCCGTCGGGGCGGGCGACGGGGGGCCAACCGGGGCATGAGGGGCATGGGCGGGTGCTGCTGGCGGCGGCGCAGGTCGACCGGATCGTGGAGGTGCGCCCTATGGCGTGCGGGCAGTGCGGGGCAGCCCTGACGGGGGCCGATGCCCAACCGGCGCGGCATCAGGTGGCCGAGGTGCCGCGTGTGGCGCCAGAGGTGACGGAGTACCGGCAACATACGCTGCCCTGTGGGTGTTGTGGGGCGCGCACGACCGCGCCGTGGCCGCAGGACATGCCTCGTGGGGGCTTCGGCCCACGGGCGCAGGCGACGGTAGCCTACCTGACGGGGCGGCAAGGCCTCAGCCAACGCGACGCGCAGGAACTACTCGGGGCGCTGTGCCATCTCGATCTGGGCCTGGGCAGCATCGCGGCGCTGGAGCGGCAGGTCAGCGCGGCGGTCGCGGACCCCGTCGCCCAGGCGCACGCCTTCGTGCAGGCGCAGCCCGTCGCCAACGTCGATGAGACCGGCTGGACGGAAGGGACGCAGCGCCGCTGGCTGTGGGTGGCCGTGACGACGCTGGTGAGCGTGTTCCTGGTGCGCGCGACGCGCGGGAGCCAGGGAGCCAAGGATCTGCGCGGTCCGACCTACCCAGGCGTCGTCGGGTCCGACCGCTGGTCGGGCTATACCTGGATTGACGTGACCCAGCGTCAATTGTGTTGGGCGCATCTCTTGCGCGACTTTGCCGCGTTCGTGGAGCGGGGCGGGGCGTCGGCACGCCTGGGGCGTGCGTTGCTCACGGCAGCCGAGGAGATGTTCGGCGTGTGGTACCGCGTGCGCGACGGGACGCTGAGCCGGGCGGCGTTCCAGCAGGAGATGCGCCCGCTCCAAGCCCGGATCGGGCGCCTGCTGCGCGCGGGGACCCGCCGCCAGCACGCCAAGACACGCTATACCTGCGCCAACATCCTCAAGGTAGAGGACGCGCTGTGGACCTTCGTGACGACGGAGGGCGTCGAACCGACCAACAACGCCGTCGAACGCGCGTTGCGCCGCGCCGTGTTGTGGCGCCGCCGTAGCTTCGGCACGCAGAGCGCGGCGGGCAGCGTCTTCGTGGCGCACCTGTTGACCGTCGTCACGACGCTGCGCCAGCAGGAGCGCGACGTACTCGACTATCTGACCGACGCTTGTGCGGCCCATCTCTCGGGCACGCCGTCCCCGTCTCTGCTGCCCCACGTTCAGCCGACGACGCTCAACGCGCCGCTGCCGGTCGCCGCGTAGACCCTCGTCCCCCCCTGAGCGATTACCTCGACGTCAACCTCCCCGGCCTCTCCGGCCACCAGGTCCTCGCCGCCCTCAAACGCGACCCCGCCCTCTGACGCATCCCCGTCGTCATGCTCTCCACCTCCTCCGCCCCCCACGATATCGCCGCCGCCCTCGACCGCCACGCCAACGCCTATCTCCTCAAACCCCCCGCTCTCGACGCCTTCGTCGCCGCCCTCGCCGCCCTCGACACCTTCTGGCGCACCGCTCTCACCCTCCCTCCTATCTCCTAATGCGGCCCTCTGCCCCTCGCGTGTAAGATCCCATAGTTTTTGCGCCCTGTCCCACCGTTCCTGCACCCAGAATCCCACAGTTTGTGAGCCATCCTACAGATGTCCCCTCCGCCTGTGTGAAACGCCCCGTCCCCAGGGAACCGGGCGGACCGATCGGCGCACGCACTCTGGGATTTTTTGCAGGGTGGCGCACGACCTCTGGGATCTTACAGCGTGCGCCGTTGATCACAGTAGCTGCGCGGGAATGGTCACGTTAGCTGCGCCATCCTCCACCAGACGCCTTTTCACGCTGCCAGGCGCATCCTTTGTCGGGTGAAACGGCCGCTTCACAGACACCACGACACCGGCCACCGCGGACGCGCCACGCGCGGATTGGCGCACCTAGTGTGACCAAAAGAGAGTGCGTACTTGACGTTGGTAGCTATCTTGATGAACACGATTTGTCCCAGGGTCTGCCCAAAGCGCTACACCGTTGCCAACGTCAAGTACGCACTCTCGACCAAAAGAGCGGATCGGCGCACCTAATGTGACCATTCCCGCGCACCGAGCGTGGTTTAAGGCCTCGATTTACGGGCGGGACCCGCGCACCTAATGTGAAAACTTACATGCTGGCCGGCTAACGTATCCGTGAGACAAAAATGGGTGTTCCGCCGCACGGATGCGCTAGCCAGCCAGCACAGCCCCTCGCTTGCCACCGCGCGCCGCCCTTGAGGTCACGATGCCCTGTCCAGGCCCCGCAGACGACACGCACGTGCCCACCCTGCGTGCGGATTGGCCCACCTACTGGGGGATCACAGGGTGGATTGGCCCACGTACCGTGGGATTTCTCGCCCACTCAGCGTGGGATTTCTCCCTGTTTTAGGTTGGACCTCGCCCACTTAATGGACTAGATCAGCGAACACTTGACGCTGCTGGGAAGCATTGTGCCGACCACCGAGTGTAGATTAATGCACGTCCCGCTTTGTGAAATGGTGCCCTTGCATCCAATGATGTGTGCTCAAGACGGCGAGCATGCACATTTTGCAGTGTCGGAATGCCTTGCAGAGGGAAGGTGCTCTTCCCAGCAGCGTCAAGTGTTCGCTGATCTAGTCCACCCACTTAATGTGGAGACTTACACTACCTCTCGCCTGTTCGTCGGTGCCACCGTCACCTGTCCTTACTCGAATGGATGATGCGATCCCCCCCGAATAGGGCATGTCGCCGAGCCAAGATAAGGACGAATCTATTAGCTAAGACAGCGGAAGCCGTGCCGAGCAAATCGTGGGGTATGGCGATAGGGGGACGCGGCCATGATGATCGCCAATAGGATCGTATTTGCCCGGACAGGGACGTTCGGGAGGACGGGGGCGATACGCCGGCACTCCTATGCTGCCCTGCTGGTGACGACAGTTGTCGCCGATCTCGTCGCGATGGTCCTCGCCGTGAAACTAACCCTGGCGTTGCGTCCCGCGGCCAATCTCGATGTCCTCCTGGCGCTCAGCGTCCTGTGCGGGGCGGTCTGGGTGGCGCTCGGGGTGCGCGCGGGCCTGTACCGGCAGATGCTCGTCCGCGTCGCCCTGCTCGACATACCGGTGGTGCTCTCGACGATGTTGCAAGGGAGCGCCCTTGTCTTGATCCTCCTGGGGCTCCTCGGCGCCGACAGCGCCCGTCTTGCCCTGCTCGGCACGCTCGTGCCCATAAGCATCCTCTGTCGTGTCGCGACCCGTTCGACCGCGCAAACGGTGGTGCGCCGGCTTGGGTCGCGCGCGCAGTCACGCATGCTGATCGTGGGCGCCGGAGCTATCGCGCAACGCCTCGCCGCAACGCTCATCAAGTACCGCGACCTCGGCATCACCGTCGTCGGCTTCGTGGACGACCACGAATACGGGCAGGGCGTCCGCCAGGTGCTCACTCTCCCCGTCCACCGGGGGGCAGACCTGGAGCGCGCGGTCGAGCAGCACAACGTCGATCACGTTGTCTTCGCCTTCTCGCGCTTGCCGGACAGCGAGCGCATTCAGCTTCTGCGGGTGTGCCAGGGTCTACCGCAATTGCAGGTCAGCCTGGTGCCGCGCCTATTTGAGGTTACCCCGGCCAACACGCGCCTGTTCGACGTACGTGGCATACCTCTCCTGCAGTTCGAGACGAGCGGGTTGCTGCTCGGACTGGCTGTAAAGCGCATCGTCGATGTCGCCGTGGCCGGGCTCGGACTGTTCGTCGCGCTCCCGCTCGTCGCGTTGGCGACGCTGGCGATCCGGCTCGAAGGACCGGGGCCGATCCTGTTCCGCCAGACACGGGTCGGGCTGAATGGGGAGCCGTTCACGATGTACAAGCTGCGCTCGATGCGCGCGCCGCGCGACGGAGAGGACCGGGCGTCGTCTGCCCGTCAGACGCGCGTCGGCGGCTTCCTGCGCAAGCTGGGCATCGACGAACTCCCACAGCTCTGGAACGTCCTGCGCGGCGACATGAGCCTGATAGGCCCGCGCCCCGAGCAGGAAGGCTACGTCGAACTGTTCACCCAGAAGATTCCGCGCTACGCGGAGCGTCATCGCCTGCGCGGTGGCATCACCGGGCTCTCGCAGGTGAGCCGCCTGCGCGGCGACACGTCAATTGTCGAGCGTACGCAGCTCGACAACTTCTACATCGACAACTGGAGCCTGTGGCTCGACGTCAAGATCGCACTGGCCACCGTCACGGCGCTGGTCCCAACCAGCCAAGGCATCGGTGGCGAGGCCATGTTCCGCGACGTCATCGCCGACGTTTCCGGTGGTCTGGCGGCGGAGGGTTCCCCTGTCGCGGCGGATGAAGAGGGGGGCGGGCTGGCCGATCGGCCGCCCCTCCCCGCGCCGCCCACATCGTTATCGCAGGATGTCGCGTGAAGCATCGTAAGGAGGAGGATACTGTGGTGACCGATGGGTGTCTTCGTACTTTGCCGGTGTCGCGAGAGCGTGCAACGGCACAGCCGCGCGAGGCGCGGCCGACCGTCTCGATCGTTATCCCGGTGCTCAACGAGGAGCGAGATGTCGAGGCGTGCGTGCGCGCCGCCCTGGCGCAGGACTATCCCCGTGAGCTGATCGAGGTGATCGTCGTGGACGGCCCGTCGACCGACCGCACGGGCGAGATCGTGCGGTCGCTGGCCCGGGAGGACGGGCGGGTTCACCCGCTGTCGTCGCCCCTGAAACTCATCCCCTACTCCATGAACATCGGCCTGGCCGCCGCGACCGGGGAGGTCGTCGTCCGGATCGACGGCCACAGCGTCGTCGCCCCGGACCACGTGCGGCGCCTCGTCGCGTATCTGTCCCGCTCGGGCGCCGATCATGTCGGCGGGGTGATGCGCGCCACGGGCCGGACGTATGTCGCGCGTGCCATCGCGTTGGCCACGTCGAGCCCGTTCGGCGTCGGGACGGCGCGCTTCCGCTACACGACGCGGGAGCAGGACATCGACACGGTCGCCTTCGGGGCCTATCGCCGGGAGGCGCTGCGGCGCCTCGGTGGCTTCGACGAGCGATTCCCTATCGGGGAGGACCCTGAGCTCGACTACCGCATCCAACTCCAGGGTGGCCTCGTGTGCGTCACACCGTCGGTCGAGACGGAATACTATTGCCGGGATTCTCTGCCCCGCCTGGCGAAACAATACGTCCGCTACGGCCGGGCCAAGGCGAAGATTTTGCACAAGCACGGCGCGCTGCCGTCCCCGCGCGCGCTCGCGCCGGCCCTCCTCGTGCTCCTCATCATGTTCCTCGCCGCCGCCGCGCTGTTCTCATCCCCCGCGCGCAAGGCGCTCGTCGGCGTGCTGGCCGCCTACGGGTTGGGCCTCCTCGGCGCGGGCGCGTTCACGGCCCGACGGCACGGCCCGCGCTACGCGCCGCTCCTCCCGGTCGCCTTTGCGACCCTGCACCTGAGCCATGGTATCGGCTTCCTGTCGGCTCTGCCGGTGTTCCTGACGCCGCGGCCTGTCGAGCGCCTGCGCGGCTCGCTTGGCCCCGCGCACCGGGAGGCGGCGTGCTCGGCGGAACCCACTCTGGAGAACGCCTCTTGATCCACCTCTTCAGACGGCGTGTCCCGCGGCCACTCCGCGCGTCCCCGCCACCCCGCGATCCCCGACGCATCGCCTATGTCGTCTCGCGTTTCCCCAAGCTCTCCGAGACCTTTATCCTACGCGAGATGGACGAGCTGGAGGAGTTGGGGTGGCGGATCGACGTGTACCCATTCATCCATCATATCGAGGCCGTGCGCCACCCGGAGGTGGCGCGCTGGTTGCATCGCCTCGACCGGCGGGACACGTCCAGCGCGATCGCGCGGGCCAATCTGGCGTGGCTGGCCGAGGCCCCCTGGACGCTGCTTGCCCTCTATGGCGTCACCATGCGTGAGTTGTGGCACAGCCCCGGCGAGCTCGGACGTGGCCTCCTCGCCGTCGCGCGGGCGGCGCTGTGGGCGCGCCGGGCGCGGGCGCGCGGCGTCGCGCACGTGCATGCCCATTTCGCCCTCCACCCGGCCGTGGCCGCCCTGGCGATCGCCCGTCTCGCCGGCATCACCTTCAGCTTCACGGGGCACGCGCACGATATCTATCGCACCCAAGCGATGCTTGGCGAGAAAGTGCGGCGTGCGGCCTTCGCGGTCGTCATCTCGCGCCTGCTGCGCGATCGCTACATGGCCCCCCTCGTGACGCCCGCCGACCTGGCGCGCGTGCGTGTCGTGCGCTGCGGCGTCGACACCGCGGCGTACGGGCGACGCGATAGGGGCCATGCGGATGCCGCGACCACGGCGGACGTGGGGTCGGAACGCCGGGCCGTTGTGCGGATGTTATCCGTGGCACGCCTGGTCCCGTTCAAGGGGCTGACGCACCTCGTGGAGGCTTGCCGGCTGCTCGTGGCGCGGGGCTATGACCTGCGCTGCGAGATCATCGGCGACGGCGAGCTACGCGCCGACCTGGAGGGTCAGATCGTCGCCGCGGGTCTGGACGGGCATGTCGTGCTGCGCGGGGCGTGCCCGCAGGACGAGGTGCGGCAAGCCCTGGACGGGGCGTCGCTCTTCGTGCTCCCGAGCATCGACGCCGGCCATGGCGACGTGGAGGGGGTCCCGGTGAGTCTCATGGAGGCGATGGCCACGGGGGTCCCGGTCGTGGCGACGCGGACTGGCGCGGTCCCCGAGCTGGTGGAGGATGGCGTGACCGGGCTGCTGGTGAACGCGGGCGACGCGGAGGCGCTGGCGGGCGCAGTCGCGCGGTTGGCGGGCGATGGGATGCTGGCCGGACGCCTGGGGATGGAGGGGCGCGCGCGCGCGCGGCGGGACTTCGACCTGCGGCGAAACGTGCGCGTGCTCCACGAGTTGCTGGACCTGGCGACCGGTGTCGCTCTCGTGGCCGAGCCCCGTGCGGAAGCGGAGATAGCCTGAGCTTTCGGTCCCACCATGCGCCGATAGGCTGTTCGGGCTATGGCGACGGGGACGATGGTCGTCGACACTGGGGTAATAAATCAACGAACAATTTTGAGGATACGCGCACCATGAGTTGGCCATACGTGTTGTACGTCATGAAGCGTCGCTGGTGGCTGGCGCTGGCGACCGTGGCCCTTGCCGTCGCGGGCTCCCTGGTCTATACCCACGCCCAGCGGCGCCTGTACCAGGCCTCGGCGACGACGTTCGCCTACCCCATCGCTCAAAACGCGAGCGACACGACAAATTCGGTCGGGCTCCTGACCTACGGCAACCTGGCCGACACCTTCGCCTCACTCGCCCAAAGCCGTCACTATCTCGAGCAGGCGGGCGGGACCCTTGGCCTCGCGCCCCGCGCCCTGACCTTGTACACCGTCAAAGCGGCGACGCTGCCGCAGACGACGGTGCTACAAATCTCCGTGATCGGTCCAGACCCAGGAATCACCGCGTGGCTGGCCGATCGGCTGACGCGTCAGGTCGGCATGGCGACGGCGCAGTATTTTCACGTCTTCGGGCTGCAGGCGCTCGATAGGGCGACAGTGCCTCCTAGCCCGGTGCAACCGAAACCGCTGCAGCAAGCCCTCTACGCCCTCGTGGCCGGCCTCATCGCCGGCTTCGCCGTGGCGGCCCTATCGCTACGCGTTCCATCATCCGTCGCCGGCGCCCTTGGCGCGCGACGCGTCCCCAGCACACTCGGTGTTCCTGGCATCCCCGGCGTTTCTACTGCTCCTGCGAATCTGGAGGAAATGCCGGAATCCGCCCCATCGGAACCCGCGCCGGCAGCGCCTGTACCGGCGCTTCATGAGTCCATGATGGTACAGCAATCGGCCACACACACCAAGCGGCGCCTGAATGATCTGCTCGCTGTCGAGGACACGGACATCGAGATCACACGCGCTAATGGGCACGGGCAGTAGGGCGCGCGAACATGTCTCCACCGACGTCCCCTCGTCGCGCCATGCCGGGCCGTATCCTCGTCGGTCACGCCGCGTGCGCTATCACCGAACGCCCCCTCCATCTCACCGTGCTCTGGCTCGCCGGCGCCCTGGCTCTGGGCGCCTTTGGCGGCGGACCTGTAGCCGGTATCCTGCTGCTCGTCGCCGCGTCCATCCTGGTCGGCCCTATCATGTGGCGTCGTCGCCGGGCGATCAATCGGCGGCTGCCCATGGCTGGCGGCCTGCTGCTCCTCTTCGTCAGCTACACGCGCCTCTCCGACGTGGGGATTGCCCAGCATGGCCTGCCGTCGATCACGCAGCCGCTGGTCCTGGTCCTGGCCACGGCGACCCTTGTGCGCCGCACGCACAGCGGGGGCTCCTGGGGCCTGCACGCCCACCGCGGGCTCTGGGCCGCGCTCGGCCTCTACGCCGCGGTCCTGTGGGCCTCGGCGATCTGGGCGCCGAACCCCGCGTCCAGTGTCGCGGCGGCGACGGAGTTGGTCAAAGATCTCCTGATTGTCTACGTCATGGTGGAAACGTTCGACACGCCGCAGCGGCTACGACTTGCTATCTGGGTAATCATCATAGCCGGCGCCCTCCTCGCGGGGCTCAGCGTGCTGCAGGCGGCGACACATACGTATGGAAACACCTACGGGGGCTTGGCCCAGGCGCCGGTGCGCGAGATCACTATCAAGAGCAACAGCGAGCGCAGCGCCGGCCCCATCGGCGACCCCAACTTCTATGGCCTGATCCTGGTGGCCCTGGTCCCCCTGGCGCTCGTCCGTGCCCGCGATGAGCGCAGCATCATTCTGCGAGCTGTCGCCGTGGCGTCGGCGCTCCTGTTGACGGCCGGCTTGGTGCTGACCTACTCGCGCGGGGACGCGGTCGTTCTCGCCGTGGTCGCCGTGCTCTACGTCCCGCTGGCGCGTGTGCGCCGGTCCTACGTGATCGCGACCCTCGTGGCGCTGGCGCCGTTAGCATCACTGGCCCCGCAGTCATTCTGGGACCGCATAGGCTCTCTTGGTACCGCCGCGCCGACGTCGGCGCAGGCCGACGCGGCGCTGCAGGACCGCGCCGGCTCCCTCGCGGTGGCCGTCGCTATGTTCGATGATCATCCGCTGACGGGGGTGGGCGCGGAGAACTTCCCGGACACGTACGTCCCCTATGCGTTGCGCCTGAACGTGCCCTCGGCCGCCTCGCACGCGCACGATCTCTACCTGCAGATCGCGTCGGAGACGGGGCTACCCGGCCTCGTCACGTTTGGGGCCGCGATGTTCCTCGCGTTGCGCGCCCCGTGGCGACGGCGCAGCGCCGCGTTGACGGCCGGCGACCGCGTCGTTGACGGGCTGGCCACCTCGTGCCTGCTCGCGCTGGCGGCCTACCTCATCGGGTGTATCTTCCTGCCCTCGGCCTACCCGCGCTACCTGTGGGTCCTGGTCGGCCTCAGCATGGCGGCCGCATTGGTGGATCGCGGGGAGGATGAGCGGCGTTTCGCTACGAGCCCCACGCTCACCGCCTCCCTAACAATGGGAACGGCGACGGGACGGCCGTTATGACGTCGAGCATGGGCAAGGGGTTGCTGCGCGGGAGTATGCTCTCCTATGGGTCATTCATCATCAGCAAGGGGCTCGTGTACCTGAGCACGCTCGCGCTCGCCCGTCTGCTCGCCCCGCGCGACTTCGGCCTCGTCGGCTATGCCCTGCTCTCGATCAGCCTGCTCGACGTGATGAAGGATCTCGGCGTGACCACTGCCCTTATCTACCGCCAGGACGTGGGCGACGACGAGGCCGGGGACGCGTTCACTTTGAATGTCGCCAGCGGCCTTGCCTTCTGTGTCCTCTGTTGGTTACTGGGCCCGCTCGCGGCGGCCTTCTTCCACGATCCACGCGTCACGACGCTCACGCGCGCGCTTGGCTTGAGCTTCATCCTTTACGGCCTCGGCGGTGTGCATGGCGCGCTCCTGCAGAAACGCCTGCGCTTCGGGCGCGGCTTCCTGCCCGACCTCGTGCAGGGCGCCGTCAAGGGCGCCGTATCTATCGGCCTGGCCCTCCACGGACTCGGCTACTGGAGCCTCGTCTGGGGCCACCTCGCCGGCGTGGCCGCGATGACGGGCGCGAACTGGCTCCTGCTCCCGTGGCGGCCGCGACTCGGCCTGCATCGGGCATCCACACGACGCCTGCTCGGCTACGGCCTGCAAATTACGCTGATCAGCGTGCTTGGCGTGATCATCTACAACGGAGACTACCTGATCGTCGGGCGCGTGCTCGGCAGCGCGGCGCTCGGGCTCTACACGCTGGCCTATAGTATTCCGCAGATGCTCACCCTGAGCCTATCGATCGCGCTCTCACGCGTCTTTTTCCCCGCTTACGCCGCGATCCAGGGCGATCGAGCGGGGCTGCGACAAGGATACCTGACGGTGCTGCGCTACAGCGCGCTCGTCCTGGCGCCCCTGGGCCTGGGGCTATATGTGGCGGCGCCGGCGTTCGTCCACGCGCTCTACCGCCCGGCGTGGTGGGCCACCGTCCCCGCGCTGCAAGCCCTCGCCCTGTACGCCACAGTCTATGCGGTGGGGTGGAATGCCGGCGACATCTACAAGGCGACCGGCCGCCCCGACATCCAGTGGAAACTCGACATCGTCCACCTGGCGGTGCTCCTCCCCGCGCTGCTCGTGGGCGCCCTGCATGGCGGCTTCGTCGGCGTCGCGCTCGCCCAGGTCGCCGTGGCCATTCCCTACAGCGTGGCCCGCTTCTGGCTCATCCGTCGCATCCTGGATCTCGATATGGCGACCATCGTCGGCGCGCTGCGCGTCGCGGCGCTGGCCGGCCTGGCCCTGCTCGGCTCCTCTGCCCTGGCATCGCTCGTCGCGGGGGGCCGCGCGGCCCCCCTCATGACTCTCGCCCTGCAGGGCGTGGCGGGAAGCTTGGCCTACGGCGGCGTCGCCCTCGGCCTCGATCCGCGACTGCGCCGCCGATTTTGGCGCGCGGCTGGGGTCCGCGCGGGCTACCGAGAGGACGGCGTGCTCAACCCTCCCGCGGAGGGCGCCCCCATCCCCTCGCCCGTTTTTCCTTCCGCCTTCGACCGTCCGCGCCCTTATGATGCGGGGACGCCGCACGCCGCGGGCGACGGCAGGGGCGTAGGCCTGCCGGCCGGCCGGCGCCAGCACGACAATGAAGACATTCACGAACACCCGGGCGATACATACGCGCATAGACATCAGGAGGCAGCTTCTTGACAGCCACAACTCTATCGGAGAGAACAGCCCGGCCCATCAGCACGACGCGGCCAACCGCCCGCCGGCTGTGTGTGCTGCAGGTCATCAACTCGCTCGTGGTCGGCGGGGCGGAGCAACTCCTGGTGACGTTGGCGCGCCATATCGACCGGGATCGCTACGACCTGCGCGTGTGCAGCCTGGCCCCGTTCACGGATACCCCGATCGAGCGGGACCTGCGGGCGCTGGACATCCCGCTCTACAGCGTCGCCGCCAAGGCCGGGCACGACCCGCGTCACGTCGCGCGCCTCGCCGCCCTCGCGCGGCGCCACAACGCCGATGTCCTGCACACGCATCTGACGTACGCGAACGCGGTCGGCGCGCTGGCCGGGGCGCTGACCCGCCGGCCCGTCGTGGCCACCCTGCACAACGTGCGCGACGAGCACGCGGGCTATGCGCAGTTCAAGCAGAGGGGACTCAACGGGGCCTTACGCTGGGGGACGTACACGGTGATCGCGTGCGCGCCGGAAGTGCAGGCGGTGGCCATTGGCGAGCTTGGCCTGCCCCCCCGTAAGGTCGTCGACATCCCCAACGGCATCGACACGGATGCCTTCGCGCGCGCCGACCCGGCCCTCGTCGCCGCGCGCCGCCGTGAACTGCTCGGCGACGCCCCCGGCCCGCTTCTGCTCACCGTCGGCAACCTACTCCCCCCCAAGGGCCACGTCCACCTCGTCGAGGCGGCGGCGCACCTGCTGCCCGCCCACCCTGGTTTGCGCGTGGCCATCGTGGGGCGGCCGGATAGGGCGGCGCCGGCGGTGCATGCCGCTATCGCCAACTGCGGGATGGAGGGTCACGTGACGCTGCTGGGACAGCGCCGTGACGTGGCGGCGCTGCTCGCCGCGACCGACCTGTTCGTGTTGCCCTCGCTCTGGGAGGGGTTACCCCTAGCCCTGCTGGAAGCGATGGCGGCGGGCAGGCCGGTGGTGGCGACGGCGGTCGGCGGCATCCCCCGTGTGATAGAGGACGGGGTGATGGGGCGACTGGTAGCGCCGGGGGACGCGGCGGCGTTGGCTGCGGTGATCGGGGAGGTGCTGGCGGACCCGGCGGGGGCGGGGCGGCTGGCGCTGGCGGGGCAGGCTCACGTCCGCGCCGCCTACGGCGCCCCCGTCTGGGCCGACCGTCTGCAGAGTATCTACAGCGAGCTGGCCGTCGACAGGAAGACCTCCATAGTATCCATTGCATGACGCGTTACTGGCGCACGACAGCCTAGATTTCGGCTACTCAAGGCCAATAATGTAGATGCGATTGCCCTGCTACGGACGCGCTAATGTCCCGCACCAACCCCTGGCCCGCTCATGCGCGTGGCGCGCCCAAGCCGCCGGACGGGAGTTCACGCGGGCTGCCACCAGGTAGGGGGTTTCGACCGCTCCGAACGTGGACTTGTAGTAGGCGATGCCCGGGTCAGGGGTGCCAACCATGTCGAGCGCGGCGTAGCCGCGCTCCCGCGCCCACAGGATGCTATCCCAGTAGACGGCGGCGTTGGGATTAGCGTTGCGGAAGCGGTGACGGCCGGCGCCCTGCCAGAAATAGGCGCGGCGCCCATCGCCGATGGTGATCGAGACCGCCGCGGGCTCGCCGTCGTAGTAAGCCGTGGCCATGCGCACCTCCGGGTTGGCGTGGTAGCTTTCCCAGAACAGGTGGGCGGCCGCGGACGGATAGGGCGGCGCTTGCTGCCGGGGCGCGAAAACTTCCTCCGTGATCGCCGGCAGTTCATCCTTGATGTCCGACTCCGTCGACACCCTGATCTCGACGCCGCCGCGCTCGGCCCGTTTGAGGTTCTTTCGCCCATGCGACGTCATCCCCGCCCGCAGGTCCTCTTCACTGCGTCCGGCCAGCGGCAGCACCATGGTCGTATCCGTGTGGACCGCGTAACCCGCCGTCCGTAAGGCGGCCTCGTCGACCGCGGCGTCCGGCGCGAAGCCGAACGCGGCGAGCCTGATGCCGTTGCGCCGCTGGTAGTCGTCGAGCGCCTGCAACGCGTGCGGCCACAGAGCGGCGGGAATGAGCGGCCCGAGGTAGGGGAAGGGCGCCCAGTTGACGTTCTTGTAGGGGCCGACGCGCTTGACCAGCAGCGGCGCCAGGCCAACGAGCGCGTCGCCGTGGTAGACACCGAGCGGCAGGAAGTGCTTGTCGAGGGCGCGGGACATCGTGGCGAGCCAGTCCCAACGATGGAAGAACGTTGCGCCCGTCTGAAGGGCGCGGCATGACTCCCACGCCTGCGGTCTCGGCACGCGGCGCACCCGTACAGCTACATCCGTCTCGCCCGGATAGTATCTTGCGACGGCCATAAGCGTCCTCCTTTTATGATTGGGTGATGGCAGACGTGGCGCGGCAGTTCGACGCCTACACGAATTCGACCATCTCGCGGATGGCGCCGCGGACTATCATGCGGGTCGGTCGATCGGCGCGGCGGCCGACCCGCATGGGCATGCCGTTCTTGGGCGCCATTGTGACCGTGACGCGGCGGTCGATCGTGGCGCCGTCGGCTAGGGTGAGCGTGTAGCGCTGCAGGATCATGGCCAGCACGATCTTGATCTCCATGCGCGCGAGCAGCGAGCCGATGCACGCGCGCGGTCCGGCACCGAACGGCAGGTAGGCGTAGGGGGAGGGGGCCGGCCCATCCCAGCGGTCGGGCAAGAACCGTTTGGGCTGCGGGTAGATGTCGGGGAGCATATGCGTGACGTAGTGGCTGAACCACACGGTCGCGCCCTGCGGGAGTGCGTAGCCGCCGAGATCGCACGGCGCGGACACGAGCCTGATGCCGTACACGACGGGCGGCAGCAGACGCATGCCTTCCTTGACGACGCGGTCGAGCAGGGGCAACGCGTCGAGGGTCTCGACCGCCGGCGCCGCGCCGCGCAGTTGTCCGTCGAGCTCGTCGCGCAGGTCGTTTAGGATGGCGGGATGCTGCCCGAGCAGGAAGAGGAGCCAGGTCAGCGCGTTGTGCGCGGCCTCGTCGGCGGCGATGAAAAGGATGCACATCTGTCCGACGAGCGCGGCGTCGTCGTGTTGGCTGCCTTGTCCTAACATCAACGAGAGCACGTCCTCGCCGTTCCCCGGCTCACGACGCCGGCGTTCCGCCACGGCCAGGAAGCGATGCTCGAGCTGTTCCGACACGCGCATAAGATGATGATAGGGTGTCCCTGGGCGATCGATCGGCGACAACAGGATGCGGTTGAGCCCGTTAAGCTCCAGCCAGCGCGCCGTGAGCGCGCCTAGGCGCGCGGCCTCGGCGCCATCGAGGCCGAAGAGCGTCTTGCCGACGAGCTCGCGTGTCAACCCCCGCATGTCCCGCCAAATGTCCCGTCGTTCGCCGACGCGCCATCCGTCGAGCAACCGCGCGGTGGCGGTGAGGATGTCGTCGCGGTGCCGGCCAACGCGCGCTTGCTGAAAGGCGGGCATCAGTAAGCGCCGCGCCTGCCTGTGCTCGTCCCCATTCTGGGCGACCAAGCCGTGGCCCAGACGGGACAGGGCGGAGTCCGGGGGACCCTGGAGGGTGAAGCCGCAGCGATGGAAGGTGTGGGTGTCGCGGAGCAGCCGCTCGTTGTACTCCGGGCCGAACGCGAAGACGCGCGCGGTGTCGCCCGCGACGAGGCCGGCGACAGGCCCGTACATGCGATGCACGGCGCGCAGGTACGCGATCGGGTCATGGAAGAACTTGTGCATATTCCCACGCCACCCGGCCAGCGGCAGCGGCCGCGGTCCCGGAATCCCCGCCTCAAGCGATATCACCTCTGCTACTGCCACGGCCCCCCCCAATTTTCTCCACTCTCCCACCGGCCGGCGCTTGCCGTATCGCGGTCTCTCATCCTGACCGACAGTAGCGCCGGCCCGTGGTGTGCCGGCATGGTACTATCAGCCCTTCGCTCCCGTCTTCGTTCCGCCAAAGCGCCGGCTTTCGCGTCGGATGTGGTGCGCCGCGCGCAGCTGCCAGTGCATGGCGAAGGCGAGTCGCGACCGACGCCGCGGCCCGACCACGACGAAGACCTGGTGCATTTCCAGATGTTCACTCCAGCGCAACTTGGCTACGTCAGGACCGGACGAGAGGTTGACCGTCGTGTCACCGCGCGCCACGGCGCGGCGCAGACACTCCACCGTGAGAGTGGTGGCAACATTGTACGTCCACCACGCCGGGTCGAAGCCGGAGAGTGAGAGGAACGTCGCGTCGTGGCCGTGCAGGAGCAGGCGCCCAGCGGTAGGCGTCCCATCGACGCGTAGCAGAAGGACCTGTGCGGCCCCGGCCGGGAACAGTCGGCGAGCGATGTCGTGCAGGAAAGCGCGATCCGCGTGGTGCGCGACGTAGTCGTCGTGGCGCATCACGCCCTCCAGCCGCGCGCGCGACCGGTGCAGGTCGACGAGCGTGTTCAACGACCGCGTCAGGTCGGTCAATGTCTCGGGTGTCGTCACCTCCCAGTTGTAGCCTGCGCGGGTGAGGCTGTTGGCGCCGCGCCGCAAGCTCTCCTTGACGTTGCGTTTGAGGCCGCCCTGTAGCGCCTCGAGTGAGCAGGGCAACGGCAGGACCACGCAGGGCCGCGTGGCTTTGTGCAAGCCGAAGCTGCCCTGTCCCGCCCCGTCCCGGGGCAGCCACTCCGGCTCCAGCCAGCCTTGCTCGGGTGTGAGCGCCAGTTCGATCCAGTCCCAGTCGGCAGCGTGCGCCCCCAGGTAGCCGACGAGGCCACGTAACACCGCGCGCTCCAGGCCGGGCTGAATCACGATCTGTGGCAACTCGGTCAGGGACGTGTGCTGCCCGGCGCCCAGCAGATGGAGCTGTGTCTCGATAACACTGGGTCCAACAGCAATGTGACGGCGGTAGAACGGCGCTACCGCGACGAGTTCGCCCGCCTTGCCGCGCATGGTGATGACGTATAGATCGTTCGGCGTGACGAAGTGGCGGGCCCATATCGTCATCCATAAAGGGTGGGCAAAAGGATTGTGCGGCGCCGCGGCACGGCAAAAGTTCGTCCACTCGGGGACGAGCGCCTCCAGCGCACAGGTCGTCGTGAGACGTGCGAACGTGTATGCTGCCAATGATTCACCCCGAGCGTAACGAGCCGGCGCGTTCGTTGTGATCGCTAGGCGAAATCCCGCCATTCGATACGGTAACTGACGGCCACGCTGGGGCACCATTTCCGATGCTCATGTCGTCGTCCTTGCTGCTTGGAAAAAATAATTCGCTGACGCCGTTGTAGAGCCGATAGAAAGCAGGATGACCATGGCGGCGGTTATCGTATCAAGTGGCCGTAAATTGAGTAGCGTTCACATTTCGTCGGACCACGCCGCGCGGCGTGAACCGTACTACGGGCAAGTGTAGGCCTTGCGTAGGCCTGCAGCCCATAGGAAAAAAGGGCTAGTAGCGCCCCTTTCCACATCGCATCCCTCAGGATTGATCGTGGTTCCCTAGCGCCGCACGCCCGCGTCGCGCGGCCGCATGCGACTTAGGGCGGCGACCGCCGCGTACTCCTCCGCGTCGTAGGCCACGAAGTCGCCAGTGATGGCGACCATATCAGGGTGTTGCCCATTCACCAGTCGCATGATCGCGGCGAGTTGGTCGCTGGTGATGACAGTTATATCGTCAGGTATCGGATCATGATAGCGGCGCCTCGGTGCTCGATTCTATAGAAGGATAGGCTAGCCCAGTCCGCCGCGCGCCTTTTGTCCCATTGCATGTGGGACGGCAAGGGCAGATAGTGGCGGCTGTGCGATGCAGGGCGAGGCCGTCGCTATCGGACCCATTGTTGTAAGAAGGGCGCTCAGGATGGTTTTGGGAAACGAACAGCTAAACGACCGTGAGGCCATGTATCGGCCGCGTCGTTTGCGCGTGCTGCAGGTCATCGATTCGCTGGCCGTTGGTGGGGCGGAGCAACTCCTGGTCACGCTCGCGCGCCACATCGACAGGGATCGCTATCATGTTCGCGTGTGCAGCATGGCTTCGCTCGACCCGGCCAGCCCCATCCTGCGCGACTTACGTGAGGAAGGGGTGCCGGTGGACACGCTCGGTGGGGTGCTTTGGCGCGAGCCTCGCCACGCCGTGCGCCTAGCCGCCCTCGTGCGGCGCCACAAAATCGACGTATTACATGCACATCTGAGCACCAGCACTGTTGTCGGCGCGCTGGCCGGGGCAGTGGCGCATCGCCCCGTCGTCGCTACCCTGCACAACGTGCGCGATGTCTACACGCGCCATGGACGCCTCAAGGCGGCGATACAAGGGCAGGTGTTGCGGCGCGGCGTGCGGACGGTGATCGCGTGCGCGCCGGAGGTGCGGGCGATGGCCACGGACGAACTGGGCCTGCCCCCGCGTAAAGTCATCGACGTGCCCAACGGCATCGACACCGACGCCTTCGCGCGCGCCGACCCAGCCCTCGTTGCCGAGCGACGGGCCGAACTGCTCGGTGGGGCTGCCGGACCCCTGGTCATGGCCGTAGGCAATCTACTGCCGTCTAAGGGCCACGTCCACCTTATCGAGGCCGCCCGGCTGCTGGCCCCGTGCTTCCCCGGGCTGCGCGTGGCCATCGTGGGCCGACCGGAGGAGGCCGAGCCGATGGTGCGTGCTGCTATCACCGAGAATGGGATGGAAGGCCGCGTGACATTGCTGGGGCAGCGGCGTGACGTGGCGGCGCTGCTCGCGGCGGCGGATCTGTTCACGTTGCCCTCGCTGTGGGAGGGGCTACCCCTGGCCCTGCTCGAGGCTATGGCGGCGGGCAGGCCGGTGGTGGCCACGGCGGTTGGTGGGGTACCGTACGTGCTGAAAGACGGGGAGACGGGGCGGCTGGTCGCGCCTGGGGACGTGCCGGGGCTGGCTGCGGCGATGGGCGACCTGCTGAACGATCCGGCAGAGGCAAGACGGCTGGCTCTGGCTGGGCAGGCCCACGTCCGCGCCGTCTACGGTGCCCCTGCCTGGGTCCGCCGTCTCGAAAAGATATACGCGCGTACGGCCAACCAGACGATAGACAGCAACCGTGAGCCGGGGAACGTCTCGGCGGTTGGTAACGTGGGCGGTTGGTAACGTGGAGTGTCGCGGGAGGACGTCGGAATGGCTTGGGTAGATGATTTCCGTCAGGATGTGCAGCGTCATGTTAGGGTAGACCACAAGCCCGCGCTCTACGAAATCCTGACGAAGCAAGGTCTGTGGGCCTTGCTGCAGTATCGGATGGCTGCGGCGATTCACCGAGGCGCTCTCCCGGCGGCCGTCAAGAAAAGTCTCTTGCTCGCGATGGCGGCGGCGAAGAAGGGCGTCGAGATCACGACTGGCATCAGCATCCCCCATACGGCGCACATCGGACCCGGTCTGTACATCCCCCATTTTGGGACCATCGTCATCCACGGCGACGCCGTCATCGGACGCGATTGCATCGTTTCTCACGGCGTAACCGTCGGCGCGGCCGGCCGCGGCGCTCGGTTCGGCGTGCCGGTCATCGGCGACAACGTTTACGTCGCCCCCAATGCCGTCGTCGTCGGCAAAATCGTCGTGGGGGACAACGCGATCATCGGTGCCAACTCGACGGTCAACCGCGACGTGGCCGCGCGCACGACCGTCGCGGGCGTCCCGGCGACGGTCCTTAACCACCGCGGCCATGTCGAGACGGACGACGTGGCCTGAGTAGTCATCGGTCTCAGGCAACGCGGGCGCCGTGAGGCGCGTTGTCGTATCCCTGGCGCAGCCAGGAGGAACTCGGAGGAATGTTCTTGGGTCACCCAGCTTACCTGGCGGCGAAAGCCAAAGGGGACCAGAGCATGCTGGGAAAGCGGTGGCGGTCCGAAGACGGTGTAGGGCTGGGTGCCGCAAGACCCGCGTGCCAAGGTCAATGCTTGATTGCGTCAAGCCCAATCTCTGCTCGGGGAAAATGCGCTCCCACCGGAAGAACGTCTGATCACCGGTGCTGCGGTATGTCCCGGTCTAAACGTTGAACGGGGACAACCTCCCTGCCGCAGGCGATGACCAACGAGGTCATGCAAGGGGATGAGTGGGCGGCCTACAGCACGCTCGGACGTACGACAGCGACGTATCGCGGGATGGCCTACAGCTCGCGAGGGCCACGGTCACGGAGCCCCGACAGTAGTCGTGGGAGTCACGCCCTACCAGGGAGGACAGGAAAGCTGTCCGCAGGGCGAAGCGGCATCCCGTGAAGACGGGAGCGAGTCTCCTCCCGTAGACAAGGAGGAGGCAGGGCAGGTGCTCGCGGTATCCGAACGGAGAGGTATGCGAGATGCCGACCACCGCAACCGGACGGATGTCAGCCGCCGTCAAGAGCGGTCGCCGAGCACTGGAAAGCCGGATGCCTGGAAAGCGGGCACGTCCGGTTTGGCGGAGGGGCCGACGGAAAAGGGTCGCAAGATACCTCGCCGGCGGCCTACTCTACTTATTAGGTCGCCCTGCGCAAGGTGTCCACGCCCCGGCATACCGTCGTGGCGGCGCATAGCGCGTGTCAGACTGCTATACTCTACGCGTGCCAACCTCCCCACATCTTCCGATCCCGTTAGGGCTATGCGGGTCCCCCCGGACGCCAGGGATATGTGGGTGCCCCCGGAGGCCAGGGCTAGCCCAAACAACTCTCTTCTCGCCAGCCTTCAAACGGCGCCCCCCTCTTTATAGCCTTAAAGGGGCATTGCCTCGCGGGTTCTCCCAGCCTACTCTTGTGTCTAAGAACTGTCCGCACGGCGCGGTGTGGTGGCTATCCAGGCCAACCGGACGGACGGGCGCCGCCCTGGACAAGATTGGGTCGGGTCGCGATAGGCAAGAGGGAGGCTACGGCGAATGACCACGACGCTGCGTCGGGACCATCGCGGCGCGCGGCGCGCAGGACGAGGCACCGCCATGCTCCTCGCAACCCTCCTCGTGGCCCGCCTCACCCTACCTGTCTCGGCGACTGCGGCGAGCGCAGCCGGCCCGAACGCCGTAAACCGTGCCGTGTCGGTCGCCCCCGCCAAGGCCGCGGCGGTACAAGCCTACCCACGGCTGGCAAACCTGAATGCCTTCAAGACCCCCGGTCAGGTCGAAACCTTCGCGCGCTACGGCCTCATCGTCGCCCCTCTCTCCTCGTCCGCGGACGGCGCGGTGCGGGCCCTCAAGACGCGGCACCCCGCCACGCGGGTTCTGGCCTACCTCAACGCACGCGCGGTCGCGCTCCCCGATTTCGGTGGGGCCACGATCTATCCAGGCTGGTGGTTGACCCTCGCGGGTACAATGCTGACCGCCCCGATCGACGCCCGTGCGACGACGATCGCGGTGGCCGATGCGGGACGGATCGCCGCGCGCCTGGACTCGAATCCGGATGTGCTGGTGGACGGCGAGACGATGCGCGTCGTTGCGGCGAACGCGGCCGCGGGTACGCTCACCGTGCGGCGTGGGTATCTCTCGGCGCCGGCGGCGCACGCGGCAGGGACGCGCCTCGCGGCGCACGCCGTGGCGTGGCCCGGCACCTGGATGCTCAACGTCACGCGCTATTGCCCGGTCGACCCGGCGACCGGCCAGACGTGGGTGCGCTACCTGGCGGGCCGTGCGGCTCGCGTGCTCGCCGCGGCCCCCTGGAACGGCATCTTCTACGACGACGCCGACCGCAGCATCGCCGGTTTTTCCGATGGGCAGGCCGATGCCAACAACGACAACGTGGCGGATGGTGGGAATGGCGCGTCGGGGACAGGTTGGGCGGATGGGATGGCCGCCCTGTTCGGCCGGACCCGTGCGCTCGCCCCGAGTGCGACGCTCACCGGGAACGCCGGATACTATCCCGGGGCGAGTGATGGCCGCGAATTCGAGCACTTTCCCTACTACGACGACGACTGGAATAGCGGCTTCGCGGGCTACCTGCAAGCCACGGGCTCCAATCCGGCGGGGGTGAACATCGTGAACCCGGACACGGGGGGGACGGGGGTGCAGGACTTGCGGGCGATGCGCTTCGGGCTGGGCTCGGCCTTGATGGGGGACGGATACTACGCGTACGACTATGGGTCGGCCAGCCACGGGCAGACGTGGTGGTACGACGAGTACGACAACGGGGCGGGGAGCAGCCTGACGGCGGGGGTGGACGCGCGCGCGACGGCGCTGCGCGTGGCGACGGGGACGGCGCGGCGGTTCCAGGCGGGGGACGTGGTGCGCGTGCCCAGCAGCGTCTACACCAACGCGGGCCTGACGCTGGACGACGAGCGGATGCGCGTCGTGCGGGTGGCGGGGGACACGCTGACGGTGGAGCGGGGCGTGGGTGGGAGCCTGGCGGCGGCGCACGGGGCAGGGGCGAAGGTGATGACGGCGGGGCAGGAGGCGGCGGGGCAGGGCTGGCTGGGGCGGCCGCTGGGGCCGGCGCGCGCGCGCTCTCTCGCGCTGTCCAATCTTCTTCCCGACGGCGACTTTGAGGACGCGAGTGGACTATCTGGATGGTCGCTCTGCACATGCGGCAACGCGTCCGCAGCATCGGCAAGCCGGGATACGAGCACGGCTGTCACGGGCAAAGCCTCGGCGCGGATCGACGTGAAACGGGCCACGCCGGCCACGCCCTGGACCGTCGAGTTTTCTCACCCAGGTCTGCGTGTGGCTGCGGGGACGCCGTATACGCTGTCATTCTGGGCCAAGGCCGTGGCCAGCCGCTCCATCGACGTGGCTATCCAGCAGGCGGTCGCGCCGTGGACGGCGCGGGCGGACCGATCGTACACAATCGACACGACGTGGCGACGGTACACGCTGACCTTCACCCCAGCAACAAGCGAGGACAAGCTCAAAGTGCAGTTCAACCTCGCCGCCGCTACTCGGTCCGTCTGGCTCGATGGCGTGTCGTTCCAGCGCGGCGACCCTAACATGTGGCAACGCGATTTCACCAACGGGACGGTGCTGCTCAACGCCACAACCGCGCCACAGACGGTTACCGTCGGGTCGGGCTACCGGCATATCCGGGGGGCACAGGACCCGGCGACGAACAGTGGCGCTGTCGCGACAAGCGTGACCCTCGCCCCTCACGACGCTATCCTCCTGGTCAGCGCGTCGTAGCGGGACCCAGGGAAAGTTCAACCCTCTATGCGCCCGCTCGTTTGGCTCGCGCTGCTTGTACGGATAATGGCGTTCGTCGCCGTCCGTCGTCGCCCGCACGCCCTGCGGACCGCGACGGCCAGTGTCCGCGCCGTGGTCGCAGGCGGCGTGGCTCATCGGGGCATGCTTGTAGTCGCGATCGCCGCCGTGCTGGTAGGCTCGCCCTCTGCTCGACTGGGGCAGACGGGGACGGCGACCGCGTATGGCCTGCCGCCCCACGTCCGTCATGTGGTGGTGGGCCGCGGTCGGATGGGTGGCGATAGTCATGTGGCGGTTGTCGGATCTCTCCAGGCGTATCCCCGCCTCGCCAGTGTCAACGCGTTCAAGGATGCGAGTCAGGCAGAGACCTTCGCGCGCTATGGGTTAATCGTCGCGCCGTATTCGGCGGGGAACGGCGCCGTCCAGGCCCTGAAAGTGCGCAGCCGGGGCATCCGTGTCCTGGTCTACGTCAATACGCGGCTGGTCCCCGTACCAAACTTCGGCGGGTTCCAGATCTATCCGAGATGGTGGCTCACCCTGGCCGGCACGGCCCTGGCCGCGCCACTCGGTGCCGACGACACGACGATTCATGTCGCCGACACGCGCGTCATCGCCGCATCCCTGACCTCGAACCCGGACCTCCTGGTCGACGGAGAAACGGTCCATGTCACGCGTGTCGACGCGGCGACCAAGATGCTCGTGGTGCGTCGGGGGCTTTATTCTAGGGCCGCGGCCCATGCCGCCGGGGCGCGTATCGCGGCGCACGCCGTGGCGTGGCCCGGCACCTGGATGCTCAACGTCACGCGCTATTGCCCGGTCGACCCGGCGACCGGCCAGACGTGGGTGCGCTACCTGGCGGGACAAGTCGAGCAGCGCCTCCATGACGCCCCGTGGGACGGTATCTTCTACGACGACGCCAATTCGCACATCCACTGGGTCGCGGGAGGTAGGCTCGACGCCAACAACGACAATATACCCGACGGCGCCGATGGCCCTTCGGGCCAGGCCTGGCCCGAAGGGCAGGTTGCCCTCCTCACTAGCACGCGGGCGTTCGCGCCGCACGCCCTGATTATGGAGAACGGCGGCTATTATCCCGGCTTCGGCAGCGGCCGCCTGTTTGAGCGATTCCCGTACTTCAACGGCGGCTGGGACCAAACCTTCCCCGCCTATCTCGATCTCGCCGGGTCTGGGTCGTCCCCCCCTCCAAGTGTGCTCGACGTGGACACGGGGGGGACGGGGGTGCAGGACTTGCGGGCGATGCGCTTCGGGCTGGGCTCGGCCTTGATGGGGGACGGATACTACGCGTACGACTATGGGTCGGCCAGCCACGGGCAGACGTGGTGGTACGACGAGTACGACAACGGGGCGGGGAGCAGCCTGACGGCGGGGGTGGACGCGCGCGCGACGGCGCTGCGCGTGGCGACGGGGACGGCGCGGCGGTTCCAGGCGGGGGACGTGGTGCGCGTGCCCAGCAGCGTCTACACCAACGCGGGCCTGACGCTGGACGACGAGCGGATGCGCGTCGTGCGGGTGGCGGGGGACACGCTGACGGTGGAGCGGGGCGTGGGTGGGAGCCTGGCGGCGGCGCACGGGGCAGGGGCGAAGGTGATGACGGCGGGGCAGGAGGCGGCGGGGCAGGGCTGGCTGGGGCGGCCGCTGGGGCCGGCGCGCGCGCGCGTGTTCACCACCCCCGACCTCCTCGCCTCCGCCTTCGGGGACGGAACTAGCCCCGCGCCGACTCCCTGGGATCTCACAACCGCGGCGCCTGCCATGGCGATGCTAGCCCCCGGACAGGCCGCGGAGGCGCACGTCAGCGTGACAGCGGCGCTGGGGAGCGCGCCTTGGAGCGTCAAGCTGACCAGGGGCATGGTTGCTGTCGCGGCGGACATGCCCTACACACTCTCGTTCCGGGCCAAGGGCTCGGCCGGGCGACGCATCGAGGTCTTGCTGCAGCAGGCGGCTGCTCCTTATGTGATTCGGGCGAGCGCGCAGGTCGTGCTCGATACGTCCTGGCGTCGGTACAGCGTCGCTATCCCTGACGGTGCGAGCGACCCCGCCCTCGCCGTGCGGTTCAATTTGGGCGCGTCCCGGGGAGACGTCTGGATCGATAGCGTGAGGTTCCAGCAGGGCGACACGAACGTCTGGCGCCGCGATTTCACGGGAGGCACGGCGCTGCTCAATGGGACCAACGCGGCCCAAACCGTCGAGGTGGGGCCGGGCTATCGCCACATCCTCGGGACACAGGACCCGAGAATCAACAATGGCGCTCCCACGACGAGCGTGACGCTCGGGCCGCATGACGCCGCCCTGTTGGTCAAAGTGGCCGTGCAGCCGCGACGCCTTCCCGTACCGCCCGGACCTCGCACACTCCAGCATGCGTGCGCCAGCCGCGCACCGCTGCATATCGGCGCGCCCTGCGCCCCGACCTACGAGCGCCGTCCCAATATCAAGCGCCATCTCGGCGCTGGGCGCGCCCGATCCGGTGGTGGACCCGTTGCATCACGCCCATCGCGTATACCGCGCGGCGAGGGGGAGCAGCCGCCCGCGGCGATCCCGGTCATGCTCGCCTTCGTCGTAGCAACTGTCGTCGGTATCGTGCTGCTGGTAGGTCGGCGGCATCGGACGCGTAGGGGGTGAGCGGCCCGCGGACAAGTTGTGTTGGCTAAGAAGTCCATTCGGGCGAACGGGACGTGAACAGGGCGGCGCCGTGATGGCGGCGTGATGATAGATATGCGCGCATCGCTGACGGTCACGCCCTGCCGTTGTCCGGGCAACGCGCGGCCCATCCCAACGCCGCTGGGTGTAAGCCCCCCTGCATGCCTATACACCGAGGCGCATGATCATCCGTTGGCGTGGATGGTCATCGGATCGTCACGGCGGCTGGGAGCCGGATCGGGCAAGCGCAACGATGTCGCTCACCCGGCTGGCGATCTTCCCCTATGCCAGCGAGGTGACGAACGCTTGCCGATCCGTTCATGGTGCGCCTTCATGGTAGGCCGTGAAGGGGTTGCGCCGAAGTACTGCGACGCCCTGAGAAGCCAAGGCAATGCACGCCGTCGGGGCATGTCTTGCACGAGGCGACTGTAAGATTGCACATTAAGTGCGCTGTTTCGCATTCAGCCTGCGCCGCTTTTCGCACAGTCGCTGCGCCCATCCCCTGACGCTCGTCCCCGCTGGCTTCACTCAAGTGCACCTCACGCGGGTTGCGTCAGGACTCAGAATCACGGGTGACAGGGACCCAACGGGTCGGGTATCCTTCTCCTTTTATAGAGGTGTATTGAGGAGGGGACGATGGGCTGCCCGTATTGCCAGGGGGACGCGACACAGGAACTGGACCGCGTGACGGCGTTGGGGTATGGCCTGTTTCGGTGTCGTCCCTGCCGACGGACCTTCAATGAGCGCACGGGTACGCCGTTCAACCACCTGCAGGTCCCCACCGACATCGCCTTGCTCGTGGTCCTCTGGCGCTTGCGGTACAAACTCAGCCTGCGCGACCTAGCCGAGATGTTCCTCACGCGGGGCTTTACCTTCACCCACGAGACCGTCCGGGACTGGGAGGAGCGGTTCGCCCCCCTGCTGACCGAGCGTCTGCGTGCCAAGCGACGGGGCAAAGCGGGGGTGAAGTGGCACTGCGACGAGACCTACGTCAAGGTGGACGGGCGCTGGTGCTATCTCTACCGGGCGATGGACGCCGACGGGAACCTCGTCGACTCGCTGCTGAGCGAGACGCGGGACATGGACGCCGCCAAGCGTTTCTTCCAGCGGGCGCGCACCGTCGTTGGCCACGCGCCCGAGAAGGTGACCACGGACGGGCACGACGCCTATCCGCGCGCCATCCGCGAGACGCTGGGGCCAGACGTACAGCATCGCACCAGCCGCTACATGAATAATCGGATGGAGCAGGACCATCGCGGGATCAAGCAACGCTACTACCCGATGCGCGGCTTTGGCTCCTTTGACGCGGCGGCCCGCTTTTGCTCTGCCCACGACGAACTGCGTGACCATTTCCGTTATCGCCAACACCTGAATGAGACGGTGTCCTTGGCCGATCAGCGCCGCCTCTTCCAGGAGCGGTGGGACGAGGTGTGTACGGTGCTGCAGGCGGCATAGGCGACATCAGGCCGGGGCCACCGCCGGCCGACGCGCACCATAGCCCGATTGCGTTCCGAATCCTGACGCATCCCGCGCCTTGAGCACGTCCTTGAGCTCCACAGTTTGTCCGGCCAGTTCCTGGCAGACCGCGTGGTAGAGGAAGCGGTCCTCGTGGTAGACGCGGATCTCGGCCATGTCGCGCGGGTCATAGCGGACGGTGATCGCCTCACCGACGTAGGCGGCCAGGGTCAGGTCGATGTAGCGCAGGCCGGCGAAGTGGATACCGTCGCGGTGGACGCGCCGCGCCCGGGCGACGGTTAGCAGTAGCAGGTCAAGCTGCTCCAGGGTCTCTGGCAGGCGCGGGAGGAAGCCGCCGGCCTCCCAGCGCGCTTGCGGGGGCAGGCGAGTCTCACCGTGTGGGCGATGGTGATAGTCGTCGACGAGGAATGCGCGCAGGCGGGCGTCGAGCTCCGGGATCGTGAGCAAGGGCGACGGGTCGTCCGGCGGGGCGGTCCCGTCTGGCGCGTAGCCGGGCAGCATGCACAGGAAGAGTTGGTTGACCGTGTCGAAGAAACGCTCGATCTTACCGCGGCCGCGCGGTGCGCCGGGGAGCGAAAACACAAGGCGCATGTGCAGGTCGACGGCGACCTGCTCCAGGTGGCGCGAGGTGAAATCGCTGCCGTGGTCGGTGTAGAACGTGTCGGGGACGCCGTGGACGTGCCAGCCCGGCTCGCCTTTGCGCCAGATGGCCTGGCGCAGGGCGAGCGCGGTCTGCAGGGCGGAGGGGGCGTGCACGCTGAGCGCATAGCCCGCGATCGCACGGCTATGATCGTCCAGGATGACGCAGAGCCAGGGCCGCACGGGCCGGCCACGGTCGTCGCGCGTCCATAGGTCGAGCAACGTGTGGTCGGCCTGCCAGACCTCATTGGGCCGTCCGGCCTCGCGACGATGGACCAGGTCGAACTCCTCTTTGTAGGCTTTCGGGCCGTCGTGCGCGAGGGTGACCAGGCCGGGGTCGAGGTGGCGCACGATGTCGTAGACGCGGGCGTAGCTGGGCACGGGCCAGCCGCGCTCCGCGGCGACCTGCGCGGCCTTCCGATGGACGGCGGCCACGCTTGGCGGAGGCGTCCGCAGGGCCAGGCCCTCGATGAGGCGCTCCAGGTCGGCCGGTAGCCGACGCCGGCCCGCATCGGCGCGCGGTCGCCGGCCAAGTCCCGCCAGTCCGTGCGCCCGATAGTGCCGGAGCCAGCGCTGCACGGTGCGCGCCGTCAGCCCGAGGCGTCGCGCGATCGTCGCGAGCGGCACGCCGTCCTCCAGATACATCCGCAGCGCGTCGAATCGCTCCAGCGCCCGCTGCCGCTCGCCATCGCCCATCATCATCCCCCGCGCGTCCCGCCGGCCACATGCCACACGGTGAGGGAGCGATCGAGTTCGCCCTGCAAGCGCGCGCGCGTTTGCGGATGGCTCGTGCCGTCGACGAGGGCGGCGACCGCAGTGAAAAACTCCGCCTTGGTCAAGCCGTAGCTCGTCAGGGACACGGTCGCGATGCCTTGCTGGTAGGTCAACGCGTACGACCCGCCCATCGTCCCGCCCATGGCCCTGTAGCGCGCCGGCACGACCTGGCCCATGATCGTCGTCGCAATCGACCGTCCCGCGGGCGGCTGGCCGGCGGCCCGGCCGGTCGCCGCCGCGACGCTTGCCGCATCCGGCCCGGTCACGATGCCGACCGTGAGTCGCTTGAGCCCCACGAGGTCCGCAGCGGGTGTCCCGTAGACGTAGTCGATCGCGGCGGCCCGCGCGATCAATTGCTCCCGCGTGATCGCCTGCAGCCGCAGGCCCCAGATATCGCGCCCGAGCACGGGGACCGGCGTCGGCGATTGGTGTACCGCCGTGGCGACATCGAGGAGCTGAATCGTCGGGGTCGGGTGCAGGACGGTGACACCGGCGGGCGCCGCCAGCGCGAACGTCCCAGCCGGGATGACCGCGGGTGCGACGACGGCGTGCCGCAGCAGCCGCATGCGCAGGGCGAGGTGGCGCTGCCCATGCCCCGACCAGGATTCGACCTCGTCGACGCCGCGGATCGCGTACGTCCGAGCGTCGATGTACAGGATCGTCGCGTCGGCGGGCGCGCCGATCTCGACGACATCCACCGGCGCGCCCGCCACCGTCTGCGCCGGCAGGAGGCGGATGTAGGACGCCGCGCCCGCCCGCGCCTCGCTCACCAGGCGCGCGAGGTCTAGCCAGAGGAACCCGCTGTTGACGACGGGCGTCGGATCGCTCTCGAGCGCTCGCGTGACGTCGACGATCCAGTCCCGCCCGGGCCCGCGGGCGCCGTAGGTGCGCACTTCTCGTCCCTGTCGGAGGGCGCGGAACACGAGCGCGCCTGCCGGTGTCGTCGCTGTCGTGACCTGCCGGCTGATGGCCCCCGTCGCGTCGAGCTGCGTCCATTGGTCGACGGTGAGCGTCAACGGGCCCTGGATGTAGACGTCCTGGCTGATGTCCTGCGCGCGGTTGGGGCTGTAGGACACCCGGCTGACGTCGTGGGTGACCTCGTCGGGGTGCGCCGCCGTGAGCACGGCGGCGGCGCGGCGCAAGATGGTCTGCGCGGAGACCGGCGTCGGCGCCTGCATGCGTAGGTAGCCCGCGAGGCCGCCCAGCGCCAGGAGGACGGCGGCCGCGACCGCCGCGACACGGCGGATAGGGAGGACCAGGGGGCCGTGGCGCGGCGGGACGCGGCGCGCCGTCAGCGCCTGGGCGCGCACGGTCGCGCGCACCGCCGCGCGCACGTCGGCCGGTGCCGGCGCGGCGTAGTAGGCTTCGAGATCGGCGACAAGCTGGCGGCGCATCGCACCGTCGCCGTCGGCCGGGTCGGGAGAGACATCATCGATCCGAGTCATGGTAGTGCTCCTGTAGCGCGCGCAGCACGCGGGACAACTGCTGACGGGTGGCCGCCTCGGACTTGCCGATGACAGCGGCGATCTCGGCGGTGCTCAAGCGTGCGGCGTAGCGCAGGGCGAGCAGCTCGCGCTTGTCGGGCGGGAGGTCCGCCACGAGGTGACGCGCCCGGTCGCGCGCCTCCCGCGCGAGCAGGCGCGCCTCCGCGTCGTCCTCCGTGACGGGGTGCAGGGCTTCGGGAACGAGGTCCCATGAGATGGTGGCGCGTCGGCGGCGATGGGCGTCGACCGCCGTGTTGCGGGCGATGCGGAAGAGCCAGGCCGCGAACGACCCAGCGCGGTAGCGCGGGAGCGCCGCGAGCGCGTGCGTGAAGACCTGCTGCGTCAGGTCGGCCGCGTCCTCCGGCGTCGTCGCGCGCGCGCGCAAATAGGCGTAGACGCGGTCGATGTAGCGCTCATAGAGGGGATCGAACGCGACCGGGTCCCGCTGGGCCGCGCGCACGAGCGCCAGCTCGTCCGGCGGCATGGGATCACCCCGGACCTGCGTCCCGTCGATCGCATCAGACGCCACTGTGTGCCCTCACCTCGCTGCTCATCATCCCTTCCGCGCTATCGTCGGCATGACCATCATGATGGACACTTACTAAGACGCAGACCCGCCCCGTGTGTGACACGCGACGACGATAGGCCACGTACACTCCGCCCCGCGCGAGTCGGGTAATCCGGAGAGAATGATCCAGCCTGTTGAAAAACCCTTGTCACAAGGGCTTGTGAGTGTGCCGGGTCTTCAAGCGACGTGGCCGCGGATTCCTGGCCGTATAGGCGCTAGAGGCGTCTCTTGCCCGCTCACTGACGGCAGGAAGGACCAATACACGAGTAATACACGAGGATAGGCGGGGTTGGGTACCCCCACGGCGAGCCCTGCTGCTCCCCCTGGCCATGGCCGGTGTCCCCAGCCTCGCCTACTCAGCAGCCGTTTCAAGTTCTGGCCCGTGGCCGTGAACACGCCCTCGATATTGACCTTCGTCAGCCCCCGCAAGCGGAAGCGTCGCAAGCCGTGCCAGTCCTTGGCCTCCGCGAACAACGGCTCCACCCACACCTGCCGTTTGCGGCGCGCCTTCTGGTACGCCTCTGTTTCGTGGTAGGCGCGCACGCGCTCCAGATACGCCTCCTCGAAGTGGCGGCTCACCTCGCGGCCGCGATCGCTCGTCGTGCAACGGGCCTTCGCCGGGCAGGCGTTGCACACCTCGGGCTTGGCGCGGTAGCGGATCTCCCGCACCGTATAGGCGTGGTGGTTGAAGGAGAGGATCTGCCCTTGCGGGCACACATACACATTGCGCGTCGGGTCATAGCGGAACTCCCGCTTGCCGAACAGCTCGGTCCGCGCGTCCATGTCCGGTAGCGGCATATAGGCGCGGATGCCCTCGTCCTCCAGGGCCACGATGTTCTCGATCGTGCCGTAGGTGGTGTCGCCCGTGGCCTGGGCCGGCCGGAGCTTCCAGCGGAAGCGCACGTGCCAGACGAGGTCGCGCAGCGGCTGGTTCTCCATCACGTCCGACGGCGTGACCAGCGCCTGCAGGATGATGCGCGCTTTGCCGCCGTCGACGACATAATGGTCGTGGTACCCGAAGTGCGCGCCGCCGCCTTTGCGCTGCATGAGCGTGGCATCGGGGTCCGTCCGGCTGGCCTTGAAATCGCTCAGGCGCTGGTAGTGGGCGCGCACGATGGTGCGATCGGGGCGGCCCTCCGCCGTCAGCCAATCCTGCCGGGCGGCGTTCTCGGCGGCGAGGGCGTCGCGCACAGCGGGAGAAGCCGGGACGGGCAAGGCGTCGGGGGCAGGGGCCGCTTCGCCGGGGGCGTCGGACGCGCGCTCCGTGTCGAACAGTCGCTGCAGATGCGCCTCGACGGCGAAGCGCGGGCAGACCGAGTCAAGCGAGGCGTTGGCGTCGACCTTCGTCGCGTCGACGTAGAGTTCCTTGCCCCACACGAGGCCGGCATCGCGACAGCGCTCGACGATGGCGTCGAAGAAGCGCCGGAACGTATCCAGGCCGTAGCGGTCGCGGATCTTGGTCAAGCTCGAATGGTCCGGGAGCGCTTCGCCGAGATCGTACCCCAGGTACCAGCGCGCGCTCAATCGGTCGGCCACGACGCGCATGAGCTGCCGTTCGGAGTGGAGGCCCTCAAAAAAGAGGACCAATTGCAGCTTGAAGAACACGACCGGATCGATGGAGGGGCGGCCGCCGGCCGCGTAATATGGGACGACGAGATCGCGCACGAACGAAAGGTCGAGCGATCGCTCGAGGTGGCGATAGAAGTGATCGGCCGGGACCAAATCCTCCAGCGACACGTTCGTCAGCGGAGCGCACACTCGCTCTTTGTGGCCCATCATGGGACATTCCCCTCCCCTCCCGTCGCGGATACCCTCATTGTGGATAGTATCCTATTAGTAGGGGCCCGTGCCCGGCGACCGCTGGCGGCCCGTGCCACATCGGAGTCGATCCCATGACCTTGGCCGCAACGCTCGACCGGCTGGACGCGTGGTGGGCCGCCGCGCTCGGCTGCGGCGTGACCGACTTCCATCGGGGCGGCACCCTGGTCGCGCGCCATGGGGCGGCGTTGTCCGACTATCCGGGGTTGTTCGCGCTCGCGCGGAATAGGTCCTGCGTCATCTCCGTCCCACCCGCGCGCTTCGCGCCCGCCGTGGCGCTGTTTGCGGGCCATCGCCCACGCGCGGCGTTCGATGGGGACGTCCTGCGACAGGTCTTCCCCCTGAGGGGCAGCACGGTCATCGGGCCGGCGTGGATGGGCAATGCCGATCGCACAGACTTCCATGCCGCGGACAGCCGCGACACGCGGCTATTGGCGTACCAGGATGCGGCGGCGTTGCGCGCGCTAGAGGCGGCCTGCGACCCGGTCGACTGGGAGCACAGCGGCATCGACGCGGACCACGACCTGCTCTTTGGCCGCTTCCACGGCCCTGTCCTCGTCGCGGCGGGGACAGGCCGGCGCAAAGGTGAGGGGGTGTTGGATATCGGCATCGTGACACACCCTGGCTATCGCGGCCACGGCTATGGTCGGGCGGTGGTCAGCGCCATGACGACGTACGGGCTAGTACACGGGCACGTCATGCGCTATCGCACGTTGCAGGCGAATGTCCCGTCCTTCCGCATCGCGCGTGCGCTGGGCTACCAGGAATACGGCCTAACCATCGCCGTACGACCGGTAGACTGGCCCTTTTTCAACAGGCTGGATCGTTCTCTCAGGGAAGCATCGCCCGATGCTCCGTGGAGACGCGCGGTAGGTAGCTTGCGGGGCTCCCGCCGTGCTATCGTTATCGCAGGAATAGGAGGACAGCGTGAACATTGAGCCTGCGGAAACTCCCGATTGGCCGTTGAGGGCCGCGATCGACGAGTTCCTCGCTGACCTCACCCAGGGCAACCGCTCGGCGCAGACGCGGCGCGCCTACGCCGCCGACCTGGCGCGGTTCGCATCCTTCTACGAGGGGCCGACGCGCGGCATCACCGCGGATGTCCTGCGCGCCTTCTTCGGGACGCTCACCCACTTGAGCCCGGCTACCCGCGCCCGCAAGCAGGCGGCCTTGGCCAGCTTCTTGCGCTGGTCCTACCGGCACGAACTCATCGACGCCACCCCGATGGCCCGCGTCGAGCGCGTCCGCCTGGACCCGCCGGCGCCGCGCGGCCTCGCGCGCGCCCAAGTCGAGGCGATCCTGCGCGCGATCCCGGCGACGCAGCCGCGCGATCGCCTCCTGTTCCGCCTGCTCTTCGAGACGGGGCTGCGCGTGGGCGAGGCCCTGAGCATCTACGTCGACGACCTCGACCTCACGCGCGACGACGAGCACGTGCGCGTGCGCGGGAAGGGCGGGCAGCGGCGGACGATCCTGCTCGACGACGCCGGCCTGGTCCGGGAGTTGCACGCCTACCTCCGGCGCACGCGCTACGCGCACGGCCCCCTCTTCCGCGCCGCCAAGAATGGGCGCGGCGACCTGCTACGCTACCAATCGATCCACGAGCGCTGGCGCCGGTACTGCGCACGCGCCGGCATGGCCTGCACGCTGCATCAACTGCGCCACTCCCATGCGACCGAGCTGGTCAACGGCGGTGTCAGCTTGGCGACCATCCGCAAACGGCTCGGCCACAAGAACCTGCAGACGACGTTGCGCTACGCCGAGCAGTCGGACGCGACGGCCGACAGCGAGATGCGCGCCTGGCGGCGGGCGAGACGCGACACGCAATTCTGAAGATTTGGCGACAGCAAGCGATCAAAGTGACAGTCAATGGTGAGCGAACCATATCAGTCACCGTCTTTTCTCCGCGCGCGCCCGCGCGCGCCTTGTGTGGCGGGGCTGCGACAAGGCAAACCATTCACGTCGTAGACGGCGGGTGTGGGCGTGCCACACACGGCCGCCGGGCGGCGGGAGAAAACAGGGGGCGTTGCCGGCGGATAGCGCACGTCTGTCAGGGCGGGGGAGCTGGGCGGCCACCACGAGGGCATGGTCTGGGAGCGACGATCTTGCCGGCGTCGCGGGGGTACGGGGAACGCCGCATAATCGTCAGTCGAGGAGAGAGGGCCGGGGATGGACGCACACCGTCGCCGCATTTTCCTCGTGTAGGCAGCGGATGCCTTGTGGTGCATGTGGCGTGCGGCGTGCGTACGACGTGTAAGAAAAGGGGTGGCGCGCGCGTCTTTAGCGGTAGGACGCGGGGATAAGCACAGGCCGGCGTGGCGGGACTCTGGCTGATGGGCGTGCTGGGCCGCGAGCTTCTTGTCCGTCCCCCCTCGCTCTCCACCCCGTTCATAGCGGTGTTCCCGCGCGGTGTGGCGTCCGGGTCGCCTTGTCTCGGGCGGCGTGCGCGGATCGAGCGGCGTAACGATCGGCACGCATAGGTGAAATAGGTGATAGACGCATCGGCCTACCGCTGTTATAGTGCGCGAAGACCATCCCCTGACGCGGACCCCCGCCGCGCGCGGGTGCCTAAACAGACGAGGGTTCCATGACCGGCCTCCCCCGCGCCCTCCGCGGCTATCTGTGGGCGCTCTATGGCGCCGGTGCCGCCCTGGTGGCGACGCAGGCCGCGCTCCTGCTCCGGCTGCCGCCGCCCCTGTCCCGCGGCGACCTCGCGGGCGCGGCCCTGTTCATCCTGCTCGTCTACCTCGGCGAGCGGATGACGCTCCAGGTCACTCCCGCTGTCAACCAGAACATGGCCGGCGCGCTGCACATCGCCACCATCCTCCTGTTCCCGCCACCCCTGCCCCTGGCCATCGCGCTCGCCGCGTCGCTCGCGGTCGAGACGCCGCAGACACGGCGGCCGGCCTACAAGCGCGCCTTCAACGTCTGCCTGTCCACCCTCGCAGTCGGTGTCACCGGCCTCGTCGTTGCCCGCCTGGCCGGCCCTATCGCGCTCGGGGCCGGCCAAGTCGTTGCCGCCCTCCCGGCGCTGGCCCTCCTGCTCGCCCTCTACTATGCCCTCAACAGCGGGCTGCTCCTCGGCGTGTTCTGCCTCCAGCGGCGCGCGCCGCCCTGGCGGGTCTGGCGCGACACGCATCGGCCCACGGCGCTCCCGGAGCTCGCCCTCGGCGCCCTCGGCATCCTCGTCGCCGTTGTCTGGCGCGTCGACCCCCTCCTGCTCGGCCTGTTCGCCCTGCCCGCCCTCGCCCTGCACGCCGCCGTGCGCACCGCCGCGCGTGCCGTCGCCGCCGAAGAGCGCGCGGCTGCCGCCCTTGCCCAGGCCTCCGCCGACGGGCTCACCGGGCTGCTCAACCATCGCGCCCTGCACGACCGCCTCGATGAGGAGATCGCGCGCGCCGCGCGCACGGGCCGGCCGCTGGCCCTGGTCATGATCGACCTCGACGACTTCCGCGCCATCAACAACGGCCACGGCCATCAAATTGGCGACGCCGCACTCGTCGCCATCGCCGCGGCGATCCGCGCCAGCGTGCGCACGGCCGACATCGCTGGGCGCTACGGGGGCGACGAGTTCGCCGTGATCCTACCCGAGGCCGACCTCGACGAGGCGCTCGCTGTCGCGGGGCGCGCGTGCGCGGCGATCGCCGCCGTCGCGATCCCGACCCGCGCGGCGACCGTCCATCCCGCGGCCAGCCTCGGCGTCGCGGCGTTGCCCCGCCACGCGCGCACGCGGGCCGCACTCATCCACGCCGCCGATCGCGCGGCCTACGCCGCCAAAGACGCCGGCAAGAACCGTGTCCGGCCGGCCGACGACGCGCCGCCCGCGTCATCTTTGCTTCTCACATGGCATAGTTGACGCACGAACGCTAGTGATGGTACAGTGGTGGTGACGGCCCTCGCCCGCCTGGCACGTCACAGCGGTGTCCCCACCGCGCGGCCGGGCGAGGGGATGGCCCGTGAGAAGGAGCCCATCATGGAGATCGCCCGCACCGTGCCCGCCGCCCGCTGGACCCGCATCACCGCCCTGCGCCTTGCCCTGGCGGCGGCCTCGCTCGCCAGCTTCCTCCTGGCCTCGGGCGCCAGCCTGAAGTGGAACTGATCCGGGATCGCCCCCGCCCTCGGCCGATCTGACCCCGGCCGGGCGCGCCGCGCGACAGGCGTGGCGCGCGCCCGGCCGCATGAAAGGCGTGGCGCGCATGCTCCTGCTGCTCCCGATGCTCCTCGCCCTCGGCGTCGCCCTCCTGCGCGGCGGCTCCCCCCGCGCCCTGGCCGCCCTGCCGTTGCGGGGGGGCGGCTTCTTCCTCGCGGCGCTGGCCGTGCAGGTCGCGCTCTACCTGCCCCTCCTGCGCGCCTCGGCCCTCGCCGCCCACGCCGGCGGCGCGCTCTACGCCGGCTCCCTCGCCCTCGCCCTCGTCGGCGCCCTGCGCAACGCGGCGCTCGGCCCCGCCCTCTGGGTGGCGACGCTCGGGCTCGCGCTCAATACCGTCGTCATCGTCGCCAATGGTGGCCACATGCCGGTGAGCGCCGCGGCGATGCGCGCCGTGCGGGGCACGGCCACCGTGCGCGAGATCGCCGACGCCCGCGCGTTCAGCAACGCGCGCCTGGCCGGCCCGGCGACGCGCCTGACACCCCTCTCCGACGTGATCCCGGTGCGGCTCGCCGGCGGTGTGGGCAACGTCTACAGCGTCGGCGATCTCCTCCTGGCCGCGGGGGGCGCGGCCCTGGTCTACACAGCGACGCGCCGGCGGGCGCCCGCCGGCGGCGGCGACGGCGACGGCCTCAGGCCGGCCAGGTGACCACGGGGCGCGGGGCGGGGCGCGCGTAGAGGTAGCCCTGCGCCAGCCCCACCCCCAGCGCCCGCACCGCCTCCTGCTGCGCCGTCGTCTCGATGCCCTCCGCGATCACCGCGCCGCCCTCGGCGCGCGCCAGGCGGCCTGGTGTTACGGAACACGACACCAGGGGCAAAGTAGCGATCTATGGAGCCGGGACAAAGGGCCGATTCCCTTGCTGGAAACGATACTTTGGCCTGTTTCGCTGCGCCGAGGCGCCGCGGCGAGGGTCTTTCGCCGTGTTGGACTGCACGAAAGGAGCACCTCCCGTCGAACTCGCTACTTTTTCTCGACAAAATCACCCTCACAGGCTATTTTGAGCCCAGAGACGCCCGTACTTTGCCCCTGGTGTCGCGTTCCGTAACACCAGGCCAAGGCCGGAAGATCACCCGTTTTGGCGGCATTTCCGGCGTTTCGATGCCGTGCTTGGTGGCGCATATGGCCCGTTCAAGCTCCCTACTCGACGATAACGATCACCGTGCGAAATCCAGACTAAGCGAGGCGGAGGGAGACATGGACATGAGGATAGTGGTGCTGACCGACACGCACGGCAACCTGCCCGCCTTGGACGCGGCGCTTGCCACAATCCAGGCCGAGGGCTGCGATGCGATCTACCACACGGGCGATGCCGTGGGGATAGGCCCCTACCCCGCCGAATGTGTGGAGCGGCTCCTCTCTGCCAACGTCCGCTGCGTGCTCGGTAATCACGAAGCCTACGCGCTCGACCTGTGGTCGCATGATGAAGCGTCGGGCATGGGCGCGGATGAGGTGGCCCACCACGCCTGGGTGCGCGCCACCCTCGGATCGTCGCTCTATGAGGCGATCGCACGCTGGCCTTGGGCGCTGAAGCAAGACAGCACGGGCGTCCGCATCGCGTTCCTGCACTACCCGCTGGATGCGTCCGGCCGCGACTTCAGCCCATTCGTCGTTGACTCGACTGCCGCGGCCCTCGATCTATTGTTCGTCGGCTACCAGGCCGACGTCGCGTTCTACGGCCACAACCACGCGGCCTCGGACGTCCAGGGCTACACCCGTTACGTCAATCCCGGCTCCCTCGGCTGCTACACGGAGCCGCTTGCCCGCTTCGTCACTCTCGACCTGACCGATGAGTGCTATACGCTCACCAAGCGCGCTGTGCCGTACGACGACACTGACCTACTGCGGGCCTTCGACGAGCGTCGCGTGCCTGATCGAGCATTCATCCGGCGTGCCTTCTTCGGGCGCTAATCCCGCGTCATCGGAAGTGCGGGAGAGCCGGTCGACTTGACACATAGCGTCTACGGCCGTGAGACGCTATCGGCGGCTGGCACGCCCTGTTTGGGGCTCGTTGACACCTGAAACTGGCGGGGTCGGCGGCTCAAAGCACGCGTTTTCGTCCCATGCAGGCTACACATATGAGTCAAGTCAATAACGGCGAGGTGTGTTGACCAGCGCCTCACAATCGCGCTAATTCCTACTTTGGGCCGTATCTCGGCTCAACCCCTACTTCGGTCGCGGCAAGGGCGTTGTCGCGTACACCCTGCTGTGCAATCACGTTCCCTTGCAGAGCTGGCTTATCGGTGCGCACGAGTTCGAGGCCCATCATGTCTTCGACCTCTGGTATCGCAACACGTCAGACATTGTGCCGACCGCGATTACCGGCGACATGCACAGCATCACCAAGGCCAATTTCGCCATCCTGCACTGGTTCGGGCTACGCTTCCAGCCGCGCTTCACTGATGTGGACACGCAACTGAAGGAACTCTACTGCGCCGATGACCCAACGCAGTACGAGCACTGCCTGGTGCGTCCTGTCGGGCAGATCGACCTACAGGCGATTGTGGACGAGCGCGCCAACATCGACCAGATTATCGCCACGCTGGGCCTCAAGGAGATGACCCAGGGCACTCTGATTCGGAAGCTGTGCAGCTACACCCAGCCGCATCCAACACGGCGGGCGATCGTCGAGTTCGAGAAGCTCGTCCGCAGCATCTATACGCTGCGCTACCTGCGCGACCCGCCGTTGCAGCGTGACGTCCATCGCTCGCAGAACCGGATCGAATCGTACCACCAACTCCGCTCAGCCATCGCCCAGGTCAGCGGCAAGAAGGAGCTGACCGGCAGGACCGACATCGAGATTGAGATCAGCAATCAGTGCGCGCGACTTGTCGCGAACGCAATCCTGTACGACAACTCCGCCATCCTATCGCGCCTGCTCACGACGTACGAGGCGAGCCGGAACGCGAAAGCCCTTGCCCTGATCAAGGCGATCTCGCCGGCAGCATGACGCCACATCCACCTGAACGGGCACGACACCTTCATCAGCGACGGAACGTTGATCGACCTCGATGCCCTGGTGGCGAGCCTGGATCTCGGGTGACGGAATTTTCGGCGGTTTGGGCTTACACCCCCTCCAACGGGCCGGGCGCGGGCGGACGGTCGATGCGGTAGGTCATGGCGCTACCTCCTCCCCTTGGTCTACCCTGCCCCGCCTCTTTTAACAAAGTACCGACTAGCCGGGAGTTGTCAAGCGCAAGCCAACCCCCGCAATTACACCGGTTCCGACGAGGATGGTCACGAACCCGGTGACAAAGAGGATGAGAGGAACAACCCAAGTGCGGGATGAGGCAACGCGGGAGTTTTCAGGTTGCCGAGGGTTATAGAAGACGGTTACACTCTGCCCCTCTACGATGCGATTAGGCAAATAGCTTTCCCCAACGCGAAACTGCCGCAAACGCTTGTCGGGTGTAACGAAAGACACATCCCACATGAAAGTCTCTTGGTACGCGTGGGGATTCCCAACTTTGCCGGGAAGGCGCAGCGATGATCGTATAAAGAGAAAGGTGTCATATAGCCAAAGAATGGCCCACACCACCACGACAACGCCCACAATCGTGACGAGAAGGTTATGGCTTAGAGACATCATCGGCTGCTCTGGTAGCGAGAAGTGTAGAGTACGAAGCGGAGACCCGTGGCTGCTTACATGTGACATTCGCTGCCCAAACATGCTGATGCTTTCTAACATACACGGCTTGTCCCGGTACATGGCTTATGTGATTGACCCGCTCTCTTAATTTATTGCACTTGCCCAACCTATGACTGACAAGCTATTCTTACGGCATATCTCCTACAGTGGAGGGCTCTCGGCTGGTTCACTACGTCCGTTGATACACCGTACATGGTCACACCCCATAGGGAGCAGTTTCAATGGTACATTTACGCCTCGTCGCCTCGGTTAGTCTCTGCGTCGCCGTCTTAGGTTCACTTACAGGCCAATACACAGCGACAGATTCAATCATGAGGCAGCCAGCTGTAGCATCAACTGTAACAGAGCATAGTGCCCCAAGTCTTCATTCCATCTACATTACCTTGCGGACTACTCCCGTTGTCGCCTTTACCGCAGCTACTGCGACCGCAACTCTGTCGCGCCCTTTCAGTAGTGGAGTTGTAACGTTTGCCATTGTTCGCCCTCGGGTGGTAGCGCATCTATATACGTGTACGCCCACACGCGGAATTTGTCATATGATTTGGGCATGGCATACTTCCGCAATCGTGACTTTAACAGCTACATGGTCTGGTACTCATCAATATAAGACAGCACGCGCAGTGTTGACAGTGCCCATCCATCCTACCCGCTACCGTTATACAGGGGTCTTTGGTTCGTTGCGTCCGACGCTAACCCGTGTGCCCTCGGCCTCTGCTCCTACACGTGTTACAGATGCTCGCCCGGTTGGCCTTTTTATTCGCATAGTGACGAGCGATTCCCAGTACAGATGTCTCGCGGGCCGAAATATTCCTATCTTCATTGCGCCGCGCTCATTCCCAGGAGTATATCTTGCTCTCTTCGGGGGTCTGCATCGCTCTAGATGTTCGGCTGGCGCTTGGGTATTCGCCAATAGCGTCACTCTACTAAAGTCACAACCTAACCGTGCAACGCATGGAAACATTTTGTCGTTGCCTGGTTCCTTACCGCCGACACAGCCATATGATGCTCAACTTGTGTTCTTTGGGCAAGGGACACGCGTAGCTCTACCCATCGCGACATGGAATGCACACAATCTTACTACACGTGTGCCGTCTTCGCTCAACCCAGGCCTCTATTGGGTTACAGTCGGCTGGTTCAATCGCTTTACTGGGGAGCCTGTGCAAAGCGATCCAACCGCTGCACCTGTTCGCATAATTGCCCCACCCCTGCGCGTTATTGTCCCAGCGACAACCAAAGTATTGTCCCCTACAATAGTACGTCTCCTGCGACCCCCACTTAGAGGCGGCGTTTATCTCAACACTCGTACCACGCTTACGCTCAACCTGACAGCCACATCCGTTGTGCTGCGAACCCTTCACAAAGGTGATGTCCTTGTGATTGGGATTACACCCTCGACCCCGTTTGGTTTGATTCGGCGTGTCTTGTCTATCGTGGTGCAGCGAGGGACTGTACATGTTGTGACGGCCCCCGCAGCCTTACGCGACGCGATTCATCAGGGTTCGTTTGAGACAAACATCGTGTTGACATCTGGTACGACACCAAATGTGATGAGACCAAGCCCGATTTTGATTGCGTCGGGCTTGTCGCGGAAAAGCTTTGGCGAACTGAGTCTGCGCCCGTCGATCACGCGGTTGGAGGATACTTTCAAACATTGTGATTCAACGTGATTCAACGGGGATAGATGCCACTGCGGGAGGACAAGGTCAGGTTGCCGTAGGCGTCCAGCTCCCAACTACTCAATTGCGGTTTGACTTTAGAGATCCTGGCAAGCGAAATGAAGGCTCTTCCCTGATCATGAAAGACAAGAGTTGCTTCTCTTTAAGCGCCGACTTCGCTGCATCGTGGTCATTTCACGGACCGCTTCAATCGTCTCTTACTATTGTGGGCAAGCAGGAGAATGACGTCAGCCTTATCGGTCGCTACGGCAAACGTCTGAGGTTTTTCGATCCGGATAAGGAACTTTTGGGGAAGGATCTTCCACCTATCGAGATTCTCATCGGCCCTGTTCTCGTGACGATCGTTCCTCACATCTCAATCCGTGGCAACATTCAATTCCAGTTTGGCGAGGGCATCGACATTGAGGCGACTCAATGGGCAAGTGTAGGTACTGGCGTTGCGTGCACAGATTCCAAGTGTCATCTAGCCTGTTCGCTCTCAGGCTATGATGAGTCGTCCCCCGATTCATCGTGCAATCAATTTCATATCCAAGATAATAAGGTGTTGCTCGGTGCACAGGGTCAACTAAAGGCTTATGTTGGTCCGGATGTTGAGTTCAAGATTGAGGATATGGAGGGTAACGGACCGGACTTCATGCTGCGCCCGGTATTTACAGCTGATGTTGGGCAAGGCAAGACGCCACCATGTACGATATCTTTCGCCGTCGAGGGTGTGGCGCGGTTCTCGGTAAACCTATCCATCCCCTTCACAAACGTCGGGTTCAAACCCAGCGCTCAATTCTCACTATCGTCCCCTCAACTTGCAGGAGGCTTATGTCCTATTCCTGTGTTGCCTAATCCACAGCCGACTGTGGAATCGACAGCCACGCCTACGCCTATACCATCAGCAACGCCGACCGAGACCGCAACGCCGACCGAGACCGCAACGCCTACAGATACACCGACACAAGTTCCGACAGCTACTCCAACACCGAATCCCAATTGTGTCGAATCGCTCGCCCTGAGTCCCTCTTCAGGGTTACCAGGCAGCACAATAACGGTAACGTGGCTCGATGAATGCGGAGCAACGAGCGTCAATGGAAGCGTGTCCGTCAATGGAACGCAGGTTGCGACTTTCGTTGACCCGACTGACAGTGGATGGTCTGGCTCGATCACGATCCCAGCGAACTTGCAGAATGGGGATTATACTGTGTCCGTTCAGGACGATGATGGTAGTTCGGGGTCAGCTACATTCACCATCACCGGGGTACCCACACCGACGCCAACGGCAACCGATACACCCATGCCCACAGATACACCCATGGTGACACCATCATAAGTTACAGAGGCATCCTTGTAACAAGCTAGTCGGTACTTTGTTAAAAGGGGAGCGAGGTGGTAGACCGAGGGGAGGAGGTAACGCCATGACCCGTCGCATCGACTGCCCGCCCGCGCCCGGCCCGTTGGAGGAGTATGCCGCTCACTTCGACGATCTCTTCACGCAGGTTGCGTCAGGACTCAGAATCAGAGGGGACAGGGAACCAACGGGTGGTGTATCCTACTCCTTTTATAGAGGTGGACTGAGGAGGGGACGATGGCTTGCCCATACTGCCAAGGGGACGCGACACAGGAGATGGAGCGGGCGACGGCGTTGGGGTATCGCCTGTTCCGCTGTCGCCCCTGTCGGCGGACCTTCAACGAGCGCACGGGCACGCTGTTCAACCACCTGCAGGTCCCCACTGACATCGCCTTGCTCGTCGTGCTCTGGCGGTTGCGCTACAAATTGAGCCTGCGTGATCTGGCCGAGATGTTCCTCACGCGTGGCTTCACGTTCACCCACGAGACCGTCCGGGAGTGGGAGTCGCGGTTCGCTCCGCTGCTGACGGAGCGACTGCGGGCCAAGCGGCGCGGCAAAGCAGGGGTAAAGTGGCACGCGGATGAGACCTATGTGTCGTTAGACGGCTTACACTGCACCACAGAGTGAGAGAGTGCGTACTTGACGTTGGTAGGCTGCGTCACCAAACCTCGGCACGATGCCACAGGCGCTATCTCCCCGTCGATACACGCTTGTCCGCCCCGCCGTGTGCGGCTGTGTAGGTCTCCTCGATCGTCCACCAACGTCAAGTACGCACTCTCCAGAGTGACGGCCAACATGCACCGGTGATGGACGGCCAAACCGCACCAGAGCGGGACGGCCACTGTGCACCACGGCAGCGCGGACACTCCTGAGGAACGGCATACTGCTCCCTAAGAGAAGGGGAGGGATGCCGATGAGCAACAGGAGAATCACGACCATGGATATCAGCGAATTGGTGCGCTTGCTGCGCGCCGGGGAGAGCGACCGCACGATCACACAGCTCCTCGGGCATAACCGCCGCACCATCGCCAAGTATCGCGTGTGGGCACGGGAGCAGGGGGTGTTGCGGGGAGCGATCCCAAGCAGCAGCGATCTGCATACCCTCCTCGCGCGGACGCTGCCGGCGACCGCGCCGCCGCAGCAAACCTCGACGCTGGCCCCCTATCGCGCGGAGGTGCTGGCCTACCGTGCGCGCGGCATGGAAATGGCGGCGATCCGGGGCCGCCTGGAGGAGCAGCACGGCCACCCCGTGAGCTATGCCGCGGTGCGCCGCCTGGTGGGGAGCCTGGAGCCGCCCCGGATCGACGCGGTGGTGCGGGTCGAGGTCGCGCCGGGGAGCGAGGCGCAGGTCGACTTCGGCTACGCGGGCCTGACGCTCGATCCGGCCAGCGGCCAGCCGCGCAAGACGTGGGTCTTTGTGCTGCTACTCTCGTGGAGCCGCCACCTCTACGCGGAGTTGGTCTTCGATCAGAGCGTCGAGACCTGGCTGTTCTGTCATCGGCACGCCTTCGCGGCGTGGGGCGGCGTCCCGCGCCGCATCGTGCCGGACAACCTCAAAGCCGCCATCGTCCGCGCGAGCTTCACCGAGCCGCTGGCCCAGCGCGCCTACCGCGAGTGCGCCGAGCACTATGGCTTCCTCATCGACCCGCACCCGCCCCGGACGCCGCGGCATAAAGGGAAGGTGGAGCAAGGCGGCGTCCACTACGTCAAGCGCAACTTCCTGGCCGGGCGTGACCCCGTGCCGCGCGACGACCTCAATCGCACGCTGCGGCGGTGGATCGACGACACGGCGGGCCGGCGTGTCCATGGCACCACCAAGGCCGCGCCGCTGGAGCGCTTCACCGCCGTGGAGCAGGCCACGCTGCGGGCGGCGCCCGCGACGCCGTATGATCCGGCGACCTGGGCCGCGGCGACCGTGGGGCGGGACTGCCCTGTCACCGTCGCGGGGGCCTACTATTCCGTGCCCTTCCGTTTCGTGGGCCAACAGGTCATGGTCCGGCGCGGCGCCCGTACGCTGGACATCTACGACGACGCACACCAGGTGATCACCACGCACGACCGCGCCGCGCGACCGGGAGACCGGCAGACGCAACTCGTGCACCTGCCGCCGGAGAAGGTGCCCAACCTGATCCTGACGCGCGCGGACTGCCTGCGCCAAGCCCAGGCCATCGGCCCCGCGACGGCCGCCCTCGTCCAGGACCTGCTCGCGCACCGGCCGGAAGATCGGTTGCGCTCGGCGGGGCGCCTGGTGCGTCTAGCCCAGCGCACCTCGCCGGAGCGCCTGGAGCGCGCCTGTGCCCGCGCCCGGACGTTCGGGGTCAGCGATTACCCCAGCATCAAGCATATCCTGGAGCGCGGACTCGACGATATCGCCCCGGAGCCGGGTCCGGTTGAGGCGGGGACGCCGCCCCGTGTGTACACCTTCGCCCGTCAGGCCGGCGAGTTCGCGGCCAGTCTGCGGGGAGGCCGGCGATGATGGCGCACCACCGCACCCCCGCGCTCAAGCACCTGCGCCTCTCGGGCATCCTGGAGACCCTGGACGTGCGCAACCAGCAGGCCGTCGCCGCGCAGTGGACCTACCTGGAGTTCCTCACCCGCCTGGTGCAGGACGAAGTCGAGCGCCGGGGCCAGAAGCAACTGGCCCTGCGTATCCGGCGCAGCGGCATCACCACGACCAAGACCCTGGAGGCCTTCGACTTCGCCTTCAACCCCTCAATCAACCGACAGCAGGTCTATGACCTAGCCACCTGCGCCTTCGTGCGGGAGCATCGCAACGTGCTCATCTGCGGTCAGACGGGCGTGGGCAAGAGCCACCTGAGCCATGCGCTCGCGCATGAAGCCGCGCGCCAGGGCTACGACATCCTCTTTACGTCGGCGCACCAGATGCTCGTGCATATCAACGCCGGCCGCGCGGACGGGACCGCGGAGAAGCGGCTGGCCGTCTACACCAAGCCGCGGGTGCTCGTCGTCGACGACTTCGGCCTCAAGCCGCTGCCCCCCTCCGGGCCGGCTGATCTCTACGACGTGATCAACGAGCGCTACGAGCGGGCGAGCATCGTCCTCACGAGCAACCGGGCGCCCGGCGAGTGGCCCGAACTCTTCGGCAATCCGCTCCTGGCCAGCGCTGGCCTCGACCGCCTCGCCCACCGCGCGAGCGTGCTCACCATCACGGGGCGCAGCTACCGTCTGGCGCAGCGCGAGAACGGCGCGAGTGCCGCCCTGTTCGCCCCTCCTGCGTCGGCAGAAGATGGAGAGACGGGCGTGACGCCGTTGTGACGCGGCAGCAGCGTCACGCGGGTCAGGGGGGTAGACGACGTGCAGACGGGAGAGGGGGTGAGGCCCACCGCATTGCCTCACGGGAAAAGTAACCCAGGGAGAGCTGTTGCCTCACCAATAATGTAACCCGACGCAATCGCGCTGATGGCGAAGCGGAGGGAGCAGAAGAGTGAGGTCCAGCATGAGTGTTCA
>JAABVA010000438.1_pt1 | contig 53551 bp, 54 predicted proteins | sample 5560331 | NCBI WGS metagenome assembly JAABVA01 (sample SAMN12812661, study PRJNA571458) | rock metagenome | isolation source: Antarctica rocks | place: Antarctica: Victoria Land, Mt New Zealand sud | collected 2016-01-07
CCAGACCGGCCGGAAGCCGCTCCAGCACCTCGGAAAACCGGTCCGTCAGAACAGATGCTGCATCTTGCATCTGCCTCCAAAACCAAGCCGCTCCGAGCGGGTCAAGCACAATTTTAGCGCCTATGGAGGCGAGCCCCTCCTTCACCTCCGGCCCGCCAAAGCCAAGAAACTCCAGCGCGAGGGAGGCGTCGAAGCTCGGGCCCATCTGGCGCAGCCAGTTGTTCAGGGCATACTTCGTCCACCGTATAGCCGCCTGCGCGCCGTCGGCCAGGCGGCCCGCTACCTGGACCGCCCGGTCGTCGAGCTCCTCGTCGGCCACGGCGAGCGACACGAGCCCGATCCGCTCGGCCTCGTCCCCCAGCAGCGGGTCGCACAGCAACAAGAAATACTTGGCCTTCGCCATGCCGCACAGCAGCGGCCAGAGCATCACCGCATGGTCGCCCGCTGCCACGCCGAGCCGGGTATGGCCATCGACGATGCGGCACGTCTTGGTCGCGATCGAGATGTCGGCGAGCAGGCCGCACACGAGGCCAGCGCCGACCGCGACGCCGCGCATGGCGCTCACCACCGGCTTGCTGCAGTTCACCAGGTTGTAGACGATGTCGCGCGCCTCCCTCCAGACCCGCATGCGCACGTCGAAATCGGCGATCATCTCCTCGATCATCCCGAAGTCGCCGCCGGCCGAGAACGTCTTGCCGGCGCCGGTGATGATGACCGCGTTTACGGTGGGATCGGCGTCCACGTCGCGCCAGATCTCGGCGAGCTCCGTGTGCATGGCACGGTCGGCAGCGTTCATCTTGCCGTTGTCCATGGCGATGCGCAGCACGCGGGGGTGCGGGCGGTCGAACGTCAGCCGGGTGTAGCGGGCGTAGCGGTCCATGGGTTCCACTCGCATTCGCCTTTCAGGAGCGGGCGGGACAGCCTAGACCTTTCGCAGGCGAGCGCTCAAGAGAGGATGAATTTCAAGAGGTGTCGTTCGTGACCACCATGCCGCCGCTCACGCCTTCGCTGACATTCCCATTCCCCACGCCGCCCGAGCCCGGCCAAATGATCGAGGTCGCACGCGGCATTCTTTGGCTGAAGCTTGCCTTGCCGTTCCGCCTAGACCACGTGAACATCTATCTCGTCGAAGATGGGCCGGGCTACGCCGTCATCGACACCGGGATCGGCGACGAGGCGACGCAGTCCGTGTGGGAGACGCTGCTGGCCGGCCCGCTGCAAGCCCGGCCGATCACCAGGATTATCGCCACCCACTGCCACCCGGACCATGTCGGCATGGCGGGCTGGCTATGCGAGCGCTCGGGCGTACCGCTGCTTATGAGCCAGACCGAGTATCTCACGGGCCTGAACATTGCCCTCGATCCCGACGCTTTGAGTGCAGAGCCCTACCGCAGCTTCTATCTCGGCCAGGGACTGGACGCCGATGTCACGGCGAGCCTGCTGACCCTCGGCAACCGCTACCTGCGCATGGTGACGGGCCTGCCACGGACTTTTCGTCGTTTGATCGCGGGCGAGACCTTGCGGCTTGGCACACGGGATTTCGAGGTGCTCTCGGGGGGCGGGCACTCGCCCGAGCAGGTCATGCTGCACTGCGCGGGCGACCGGCTGCTGCTGTGCGCGGACCAAGTGCTGGCGCGCATCTCGCCCAACATCAGCGTGCAGGCGATGGACCCGCAGGGCGACCCGCTAGGCATCTTCCTGCGGTCGCTTGCCGACTTGAAGCGCAGGATACCGATCGATACTTTGGTGTTGCCGGGTCACAACCTGCCGTTCGTCGGCCTGCATGCGCGGGTGGACGAGCTGGCGGCGCACCATGCGGCCCGTTGCAACGCCATCTTTGAGGCCTGCCGCGAGCGGCCGCATACGGCGGCGGAGCTGTTGCCAATCGTATTCCGCCGGCCGATCGACGATCCGCACCAGATGGCGTTCGCGTTCAGCGAGGCTCTGGCCCATATCAACTTGATGCTGCGGGAGGACCGGCTACGCACCACTGGCGGCCGCTATCGCTCGGTTATCCAGGCCGTATAGCTTGCTAAATGGCCAAATACCGCTGCTTGATCGCATCGTTGGCCCGGAGCTCCTCGACCGTGGCCCGATAGACGATCTGACCCTTGTCCACCACCGTCACATGGGTCGCGATGCCCAGGCAGAAGTGCATGTTCTGCTCGGCCAGCAGAATGGTGACCCCGATCGCCCGCAACTGCAGGATCAGCGCACCGATTGCCTGCACGATCAGCGGCGCCAGCCCTTCGCTCGGCTCGTCCAGCAGAACGATGTCAGGGTTGCCCATCAGGGTCCGGGCGATGGTGAGCAGCTGCTGCTCCCCGCCCGATAGCCTGCCCGCCATGCGGCCCTGCATGCCGGCCAGGATCGGAAACACTTCGTAGATGCGGGCGAGCGTCCAGTGCGTGTCGCCGCGCACGCCAGGCTTGCGGCCAATCAGCAGATTATCGTTGACGCTGTGCTCCGGGAACACTTGGCGGTCCTCCGGGACATAGCCGATGCCGGCCCGGGCGATGCGGTAGGGCTTGCGGCCCGACACGTCCGCGCCCGCCAGCACCACCTTGCCCCGGCGCGGCGGCGCGATGCCGGCGATCGCCTTGAACGTCGTGCTCTTGCCCGCCCCATTGCGGCCCAGCAGCGCCATGGTCTGCCCGCGCTCCACCAGGAGGTCGACGCCGAATAGGATCTGCGACGCGCCATAGAACACGTCGATGCCGCGTAGCTCCAGCATGGGCGCCGCCACGACCTAGCCCTCCCCTGTCGCGCCGGCGAGCTGGTGGTCGGTGCCGAGATAGGCGTCGATCACCTCTGTGTTGCGGCGGATCTCATCGGGGGTGCCGGAGGCCAGCACGGCGCCGTATTTCAGCACCTGGATGCGCTGCGCGATCTTGAAGACGATGTCCATGTCGTGCTCGATGAACACCAGGGTCAGCCGCTGCGCCTCCCACAGCCGGTGCACCTTGGCGATCATCTGCCAGCGCTCCTCCGTGCCCATGCCCGCCGTCGGCTCGTCCAGCAGCAGTAGGCGCGGCTTGGTGGCAAGCGCCAGGCCGATGTCCAGCAGCTTCTGGTCGCCATGCGCCAGGGTCGCCGACTTCGCGTGCGCCTTGGGCGTGAGGCCCAGCAGGGCCATGATCTCGTCGGCCTCGTCCGCGGTGCCGGGTGGCGGAAAGCGGCCCAGCATGCTCCAGGATTGCCGGCGATGCGATCCGACGGCGGCTAGCAGGCATTCCCGCAAGGTCAGGCTCGGGAACAACGATGCCACCTGGAAGGCACGGCCGACGCCACGCCGGACGATTTCGAGGCTCGACAGGCCCACGAGGTCGGCGCCGCCGAACAGCACGCGCCCGGCGTCAGGGCGGATATGACCGGAAATCAGGTTGAAGAACGTCGTCTTGCCGGCGCCGTTGGGGCCGATGACCGCGGACAGCGAACCCTCGGGGAAGTCGAGCGAGACATTGCGCATGGCCACGACGCCGCCGAAGGACTTGGACAGGCCTTCGACCTTCAGCCCTTCCGCCGTCAGCATCGCTTGGGTGGCAGCCCGCCGTAGCTGTGCCACGACCCGGCAACCAGCCAGCCCGCATCGACCGGCAGCGTGATGCCGGTGATGGCCGAGGCATCGTCCGAGGCGAGGAAGCTGCACGCCTTGGCGATCTCCTCGGCGCCAACCAGCCGGCCCATGGCGGAGTTTTCGATCAATGCCGCCGGGTCGCGCTGCCCGGCGTCGACGGCTGCCTGCAGCGCCGGGGTCATGACGAAGCCCGGCGCCACGGCATTCACCCGCACGCCGGAGCGGCCCCATTCGGCGGCCAGCGCCTGCGTGATGCCGATCACCGCGGCCTTGGCCGGGGCATAGGCGTGCAGCGGCATCGAGCGGAGGCCGGCGACCGAGGCGATGTTGACGATGGCACCGCCGCCGCGGAGCGCCATGCGCTTGCCGAAAGCGACGCAGCTTAGATAGACGCCGCGCTGGTCCACGGCGACCACGTGGTCCCAGACCTCGATCGGCAAGTCTTCCGGGGGTAGGGGCTGCTGCAGCACGCCGGCGGAGGTGACGAGGATTGCGGCGGGTCCGAACTCGCGGCCGATCCAGTCGGCCATTAGCTCGACGTCCTGCGGCTGGGTGACGTCGAGGTGGCCGGCGACGGCATGTGGGATCGTGCCCGCGACGGCCTGGGCGCGGGCCTCGTCGATGTCCGCCACCACGACACGGGCGCCGTGGGCGGCGAGGTCACGCGCGCAGGCCTCCCCGATGCCGCTCGCGCCGCCGGTGACGACGGCGATGCGTCCTTCAAGCGAGCTTGTCATGTTTAGCCTCCACACGCAGCGCCTCGGGCGGTTCGGCCGCGCGCCGGGTCCGGCGGGACTGGAACCATTCATACACCCAATCGGCCAGGCCCCGGCGCAGGCCGAGCACGAAAACCAGGATGATCGTCCCGAGCACCATACCATGATGCTCGGTCAGGATCGTCACGTAATGATTCAGCGCCTGCAGGATGACGGTGCCGACCAGGGGGCCAATGAAGAGCTGGGTGCCGCCGAGCATCAGCATGAAGATCGCCTCGCCCGAGGTGCTCCAGAAGGCGAAGTCCGGGTAGGCGCCGGAGACGAACAGCGCCAGCACGACGCCGCCGACGCTGGCCATGGCGCCGGCGATGACGAAGATCGCGAGCTTAACCCGCAGCACGTTCACGCCGAGGAAGTTGGCCCGGCCCGGGTTGTCGCGGACCATGCGCAAAGTGTAGCCGAACGGCGACTGCACGATCTGCCGCATGATGACCATGCAGGCGACGAACACCACGGCGCAGAAGGCATAGAGCGTCAACGCATCGTTCAGGTCGATGCCCAGGAAGGGCGGGCGCGGGATGCCGCCGCGTAGGCCCTGGTCGCCGCCCGTCAGCCCGACCCAGGTCAGGATGACGCTGTAGATGAACATCTGGAAGGCAAGCGTGATGAAGGCGAAGTAGATCTCCTGCAGCCGCACGCAGATCGCACCGATCAACAAAGCCAGCAGCGCCGTGCCGCCGACGGCTGCGAGCATCGCGACCGGGACCGAGACTTGGCCGGACTGCATCAGCAGGCCGAACGTGTAGGCGCCAGAGGCGAAATAGGCGGCGTGGCCGAACGAGACGAGGCCGGTGAACCCCACCAGCAGGTTCAGCGACATCGCGAGCAAGCCGTAGGCGATGACGTAGATCAGGAAGTCGCGCAGCGCCGGCTGCGGCAGCAGCACCGGCAGGATCAGCAGCACGGCTAGAGCCAGCCCGGCCAGCAGGAGGTCGCGCCCCGTGCCTGATATACCAATGCCGGCCCTCACAGGACCGGCCGGCCCAACAGGCCGCTCGGCTTCACGACCAGCACCAACGCCATCATCCCGAACATCAGCCCGTCGACGAATAGCGGAAAACCGATCGAGCCGAAGGAGCGGGTAAAGCCGATCAGCATGGCGGCGATGAAGGCGCCGACGATCGATCCCATGCCGCCGATGACGGTCACAATGAAGCTCTCAATCAGGATCGACAGGCCCATGCCCGGCGTCAGCGTCCGGATCGGCGCCGCAAGCGCCCCCGCCATGCCGGCCAGCAGGCTGCCGGCGCCGAACACCCCGGCATAGACCAGCGTCGTATTGATGCCGAGCGCGCCCACCATTTGCGGGTTTATCGCCGCCGCGCGTACCACCTTGCCCAGCCGCGTCTTGTTGATGCCGAACCACAGCAGCACCGCCACCACAAACGAGATGCCGATCATGAACAGGTAGTAGCCCGGCACGAACCCGCCGGCGATCTCGACCGGCGGCAGGGCGAAGGCGTCCGGCATGCCCATCATGTGATACTCGGCGCCATACAGCGTCTTCACGGCGTCATCCAGGATCAGGATAAAGGCATAGCAGACGAGCAACTGCATCAGGACGTCGCGGCCATACACCCGGCTCATGAACAGCCGCTCGAACACGATGCCGAATGCCGCGACGCCCAGCGCGCCGGACGCGATCGCCACTGCGAAGCTGCCGGTCAGGCCATAGGCGGTGAAGGCGAAGTAGGCGCCGAGCATATAGAACGCGCCGTGGGCGAAGTTGATGACGCCGAGCACGCCGAAAATCAGCGACAGGCCGGACGCCACTAGGAACAGCAGCATCCCGACGATCAGCCCGGTCGATGCCTGCGTGACTGCGCAGGACGCCGAGCCCAGGCAATCGGCCAGCGCCGCGAGGTCCATGGTCAGACGTAGCCCTTGCCGGCCTTCCACTGGCTTTCAAGCTCGACGACCTCGCTCCAGTCCGGGGCGGAGAAGCCCTCGACGAAGGGCAGCTTGGTGACGGTCCGCCCCCAGGCGAGGGGATAGCCGATGATGGTGTGGTCGCTGGGGCGCATCGTGATGGTGTCCGCGACGGCGAATGGCGACGCCACCTGCAGGCCCTGCATCTCGGTGGCGAGTGCTGCGCCCTCGGTCTTGCCGCCGGTCCGTTTCAGCGCCTCGAAGATGAACTGGCACGCCAGGCTGGCCTGCCAGGCCCAGTTGGTGGGTTCCTGGTGGATGAGGTTGTTGTACGCCTCGGCGAAGGCGAGATTGCCGGGCTTGTCGGGATAGAACCGGTTGTAGCGATAGGCGGTGTTCATGCCCGGCGGCAATTGCTTGATCGCGGTCAGCACCGGGCCATCGCCGAGCCCGCCGGAGAAGAACTCGAAGTTGCTGAACAGGCGATACAGGTTGCCCTGCTCGATGAAGGTGACGAGGTCCCCGCCCCACAATGCCGAATAGATCGCCTGCGGCTTCACCTGCAGGATCTTGGTGAGGTTCTCCGTGTAGTCCGGCGCGAACAGCTTGGGCCAGACCTGGTCGATCAATTCGATGGACGGGTCGAACTTCTTGGCGAACTCCATGAACTCGGCCGTGTTGTCCCGGCCATAGGCGTAATCCGGCGAGCACGTCATCCAGCGCTTCAGCCCCTTGGCCTTCGAGATCGTCGCGGCGTAGCGGCCGCCGGCGATCGCGTCGTGGACGCCCTGCCGCGCGCAACGGAACGCCGTCTTGACCAGCAGCTTTGGGTCCGCCGTCAATGACGAGGTCTCGGAGGCGGTATGCAGGCACAGCACCTGCAGGTCGCGGATCACCTCCTGCACCGCGAACGCGGCCGACGACGCCTCCGAGTCCAGGATGATCTCACAGCCGTCGTTGTTGATGAGGTCGCGGGTGACCTTGGCGGCTTCGTCCGGCCGCCCCTTGGAGTCACGGTCGACGATTTCGACCGTGCGGCCGCCCGCGCCGCCCCCGTCGTTGAATTGCTTCGTGGCCAACTGCACCGCCGCCCGGCTCGACGTGCCGAGGATTGCGACCCGGCCGGAGAGGATCGTCGGCATGCCGACGCGGATGACCTTCGCCTGCGCGCCGGCGATATGTGGGAAGCCGGTTATGGCCGTCGCGGCCGCGGCCCCCTTGAGGACCCCGCGGCGATGCAGGCCGCCTGTCGCGTTGGACATGTTCGTTTCTTCCCCTTGCCGGCCGGTCGGCATTCGCACTGCCGTTTCTTGGTCGGGCTATTGGCGAGCCCGGCTAACGCTAGGAGCGACGGCCTTATGGCGTCAAGGCAATGCGCCGCCGGCCAGGGCAAACGCTTGAACGGTCCAGGGATTCCGGCCCGGTCTGAAATCTGATCCATAGGAGACCTTCTTTGAGGAGGCTTCCCGATGGCTGGCTCGGCTTTACTTCACCACGTTTCGGCGCTCGACGACCCGCGCCAGCTTGGGAAGGTGTTGTATCCGTTGCCCGAAGTCATGCTGCTCTACTGCGCGCGACGCTTGTGGGTGCCGAGGACCTTGTGGAGATACGGCTGTGGGGCCGCGAGAAGCTGGCGTTCAAGCGCGGCATCCCGTCAGCGCCTGGTGCTCGGCCAGCAGGCGGTGGACACGGAGTCCAACGAAATCATTGCCATCCCCTTGCTGCTGGCACGACTGCATGTGAACGGCGCGTTGGTCACCATCGACGCGATGGAATGCCAGACCAAAGTCGCCCAGAGAAAGGCCGCAGGATGGAACCAGGACTATCTCAGAGCCACCATTACCAAAACCGCTCAGTGACCTTCAAGCGATCCGCCTGGACGAGAAGCGGACGTTTCAGGCCAGGTTGCTCTAAGCGGCCGAGCCATCGCAGAAGCGTCCTAGGATTGCGGTGCCATCATCGCCTCGATCACAGCGTGGGGCGGGATGTCCCGGAGCGCGCCGGGCAGGTCTCCGCTCAACAGCATGCGCCCGGCCTCCAGCACCTGCCCATAGGCCGCGCGCGCGAGCACGCCGCCTACGCTGATCCGGCGCACCCCGGCCGCAGCCAGGACCTGCTGCGGCACCAGCCCGTCGCGCGGGCCGGAGAGCACGTTCACCGGCTTAGGCGCGACCGCCGCGACAACAGTCCGGATCGCCTCCATCGACGGCAATCCCGGGGCGTAGAGGCAGTCCGCACCCGCCTCGGCAAACGCGACAAGGCGTCGCACGGTGTCGTCCAGGTCGGGTCGCCCATGCAGGAAGTTCTCCGCGCGCGCTGTCAGCACGAACGGGTGCGCCGCCGCCCGGGCGGCGGCGGCGGCGGCCCGCACCCGCGCGACCGCCGCGTCGAATCCATGGATAGGTGCGGCAGGGTCGGCTGTGGTGTCCTCGATGGTGCAGCCGCAAAGCCCGGCTTCGGCCGCGAGCCGGACGGTCGCGGCGCACTCCTCCGGCCCGGCCCCATAGCCGTCCTCCAGATCCGCCGACACCGGCAGGCCGGTCGCCGCGACGACATCGCGCGCGTTCGCCAGCGCCTCCGCGCGGGACACAGCCGCCCGGCCATCGCGGCGGCCCAGCATGAAGGCGAGGCCGGCCGAGGTCGTGGCGACCGCTGCGAAGCCCAGATGGGCGAGGATGCGGGCGCTCCCCGCGTCCCAGGCGTTGGCGATGACGAAGCAGCCCTGGCGATGCAGCGCTTGGAAGCGCTCGGCCTTGTCGAACGTGGTCATGTCGGCTCCCTTGTCTCGCGTGATTTCTCTGGCCCAGGACTGTCGGAGCGTGCTCGTCCAGGCATGAAGCCGGCGACGGCATCCGGCACCGGCGTGCCGGCAGTCAAGCGTGGATCGGCGACCGGCGGCCCGGCCACAAGCGACAGCGGCAGCACCCCGGCCCACACTGGCAGCGCATAGTCCGCATCGTCATCGATCGGCGGCCCGGTGCGCAGCTTTGCGGATGCCTCGTCCAGCGAGAGCCGCAGGATCGTCGTCGCCCTGAGTTCCTGCGCCGTCGGCGCCCGGATCTCCTCCCAGCGGCCCGGCACCAGGCGCTCCGTGAACGCCCTCAAGGCATGCAGCTTCGCAGCAGGTGCTTCGACCAGCTCGGCGTGGCCCAGCGCCATCACCGAGCGGTAGTTCATCGAGTGATGGAACCCCGACCTGGCGAGCACGAGGCCGTCCAGCAGGCTGACCGTGAAGCAGACGTCCACACCCCCAGCCTGCATCCGCAGCATCCGGCTGGCCGACGAGCCGTGCCAATAGACATATTCCCCATCCCGCCAATGGGCCGTGGGCGTAACGTAGGGCTGGCCGTCGATGACGTAGCCGACATGGCAGAGCAGCCCGGCATCGAGGATGGCGTCGATGGCCTGCCGGTCATACGCCCCCCGTTTCGGCAGCCGACGAACCCGCGTCCGCTCGCTGGGCGCCTGTTGCATGCTAGACCCAGCCGTCCCCAACCCGTTCATAGCCTTGCTCCATCTTATCGCGGGCATAGGATTGACTCAATCCGGCTCAGCCGAAAGAACCAGTCTCGCAGAAACGAACTGGACCACTTTCATGCGCACGACCGGCAGCAAGGCAGCCCCTCTCGGCTTGGCCATCGACGCCTCATCCTCAGAGCCGCTGCATCGCCAGATTGGCGCCGAGCTGCGCCGGGCCATCCTGGAGCGCCGACTGACCACCGGAATACGCCTGCCGTCCTCCCGGCTGATGGCAGTCGAGCTGGGCTGCGCGCGGGGAACGGTCCTGCTGGCCTTGGAGCAACTGATCGCCGAGGGCTACGTCGTGACCCGGCCGGGCTCGGGCATGACCGTCGCGGCCGACCTGCCAGACGAGATGCTCGCCTCGCCCGCGGCTGCGGTGCCGAGGCATGCCGTGCAGCCAGCCGGGTCTATCCTGTCCCAGCGCGCGGCCGCACTGCTTCGCGGCTGGTCGGTGCCGGCCGATATAGCCCGCGCTGGACCGGACGCGGCGTTCCGGATGGGGCAGCCCGACCGCGACGCCTTTCCCTTTTCGCTCTGGGCCAAGCTGCTTGAGGCCGAGTGGCGCCGGCCGTCCTGGAGCGTCGCCGGGTCGCCGCACCCGTTCGGGCATGCCGGGCTGAGGGGCGCCATCGCCGCTCACCTTGGCGTCGTGCGGGGCTTCCGCTGCGACCCGTCCGCCGTGGTGGTGACGTCGGGTGTACGCCAGAGCGTCACCCTGCTCGCGCGCCTGCTGCTCGACCCCGGCGACGAGGCGTGGATGGAGGAGCCGGGCTTCTCCGGCATCCGCCAGGCGCTGGCCGCGGCGGCGGTCCGGCCCGTGCCGGTTCCGATCGACGAGGCGGGCTTCGCACCCGAGCGCGCGCAGGCCGTCGCCCCGCATGCGCGCCTCGCCGTGGTGGCGCCCGCACACCAGTTTCCGCTCGGCGCCGTCCTGACCTTGCAGCGCCGGTTGGAGCTGCTGGGCTGGGCGGAGAGGACCGGCAGATGGATCGTCGAGGACGATTACGATGGCGAATACCGCTATGCCGGACGCCCGCTGGCGCCGCTCCGGGCGCTGGACCGGAGCGGCCGGGTGGCGTTCGTGGGCAGCTTCTCCAAGCTGCTGTTTCCCGCGCTTCGCCTCAGCTACCTCGTCTTGCCGGAGGCGCTCGCCGGGCCAGCGGCGGCATTGATGGACGCCAACCCCGGCGATGCATCCCTGCTCGGCCAGGGCGCCCTGGCGGCGTTCATCGCGGAGGGCCATTTCGCGGCCCACCTCCGGCGCACGCGACGCCTCTATGCCGAGCGGCAGGCGGCGCTGGTCGAGGCGGCTGGCCGTCACCTTGCGGGGATGCTGGACGTGGCGAGCGATCCCGGCGGCATGCACCTTGTCGCGAGGCCGCATCCTAGCGTTGCTGGCAGGTTCAACGATAAGACGGTGGTCGGGGCGGCTGCGCCGGCGCAACTGGCGCTGTCGCCGCTCTCTGCCTGCTACGCGCTGGAGACGACGGCCCAAGGCCTGCTGCTTGGTTATGCAGGGACGCCGGCCCCGAGCATCGAAGCCGCTGTTCGGCGCTTGAAGCGCATCATCGCTGATACGCTGGCCTAACCGCTGCGACCAGCGCACCCGCCGATCCAGCCAGCCAGTGTCGGCAAAGGAGTAGGCGGCAAAGTCCTCCAACGCAGATTTGTTGCAGAAAACGTTATATTCGTGCTATACGAGCTCACTTTTCCAGTGAGAATAAGCCTGTGAGAAAATGTGTCGCGAGTGCTTGGAGCGTGTTCGCCTGTCTGGCCATACTGAGTGGCGGCTTACAGCCCAGCACGAGTCGGGCCCAAGGCGTTTCCAACTTCGAGCTCTCACAAAAGAAGGCGGAAATGCTGTCCCGCATGCGGGCCACCCACGGTTTCAAGTTACCTGCCTGGTCGAAGTGTGCCGCTGCCCACGTCAAAGAGAGCACGGTTCAGGCGCTTCAGATCATTTGGCTCCTGAAGCGGAAGGATGTGCTGAGTCACGACGCGGTCTCGGCATCCTCACAGGACTCCTTCAAGCAAATCGAGCGTTGCGGCGGCAACACGAAGGCTATGGCGGTCGAGATGGAGGCGCATGGCGACGCCGTTCACCACGCGCTTATGCTGGCCACGCTGGCGGCTGGACGGTGATCGCTGGGCCGAGATCGCGCTTTCGCCGGATGGACTTTGCGGCCTGGGTAGAAGCATAGCCAATCATCCGTCCGGCTGTGCACCTGAAGCACCGCTTGTCATCGCAGCGCCGGCCTTAGGCTGGGTCCACGTGCCGCGCCGGCTGCACATGTCCACCTGCACCTGCACCTGCACCTGCGATCCAGAGCCGGTCGCCGACCCGTATGCGGTCGGGATCGCTGATATTGGGCCACGGTAAGGCGGTGAAGGCTGCTGCCGTGGTGTTCTGCGATCTAGCCGAGCGTGTCGCCCGGTTGCACGACGTGCAGCCCGGGCAGCCTTCCATCAGCCTTGGCCAGTTGAACCGTGAGCGTCTGGCCGGCACCGATAGGGTCCGGGTCTCGAACCGCTGGATTGGGGCGCAGGATATCGGCTGTCGGCACGAGTAACGCACCGAGCGTCTCGCCGGGCTGCACGATGTGGCTAACCGACGCGTGCGCGTGCGGATGGGGCGCGCTTTGGTCTGCGGCACCGCCGGCCTTTGCCGTTCCGGTGCCATTTTGCGCGGCATCGTGGACCGCATCCAGCCAGTCAGAGCTATGTTGAGAGTTGGAGTTCGCAGCTTTATGCCCGTCCCGGCTTGAGCTTGCTCTGACAGACGCGCTGCCACTGGCATCAAGGCGGCTCATGATTGAGAACCCGCCAACTGGAGATGCAGGGATGCCAACCGGCATGCACCAGATGTGACATCGAACCACGGCAGGAAACGTGGAGCAACATCAATAATACAGTTAGGCTGAAGAAAATTTCTCTGAAATTGAGAATTCCTGGAGCATGATAATACATGAAGACGGAAAATTATCTGTTCAACGAAGGTTATTGCTATATATTACTTCTATATTCGCCTATGCCTACGCTGAATTGCTAGAGCCGGCGATACCCTACGTCATGATTAAGAAATCACACTGTAATATGGACTGTATTGATACGGTGCTGAGCGTTGTCCGTCCTCCAAGCGCGTCGGCAAACACATGATTGCCGGTATCTTTGCAACCTCTCCACCCCGCTTCGCCGTTATTCGGCCGCTGAAGCGCCCAACATGGCCAAGGTCGTATCGCGATAGGAGCATCGTTTCCAATTATGATTCACCGCTCTGATTGAGTGAGGCAGTACGGTCAACAGAACAGTATCAAATCGAACTAATCGAGAGTTTCCGGATTTGCATTTAGTTCCAACATACGATCGGCACGCCAATGCTTCCGACAAATGCAATGAGATAGTAATATACGAGGCTCATACATCGGTCGTGATCTGGAAGATGCTCAAGGATTGTAGGTCGGTTCCATAAGTCTGTCTTCCTATTTACGGCACATTGATGCCGAGTAGTTTGGTAAATACGCTTTCCAGCGACAAAACTGGTACGTTCAAGCCTGTTGAAGGATTGCGCACAGCCCGGCACGCGGACAATACCGCACCACCGTGATCAATCAGGGTCTCGTGCAATTGAGGATATACGAGTGGCGCCACCGACAAATCTTCCGATGACTTTCGACGACGAGTTCAACTCGTTATCCCTCAACAACGGATCTGGCGGTACTTGGGCACCTGCTTATGGCTGGGCTCCGAATGGCTCCACCGACCCCTCCGTGAGTTCCTGGCATGTCAACCCATTCTATGGCCCCACGTCGGGCAGCGATGCGAACGTCTTCTCAGATAACAACGGCGTGCTCTCGATCGGCATCAAGCCAACGCCCGGCAACCTAAGCGGCGCCGTCAACGGCACGCCGTTCTTGGCCGGGCAGATCACGACGCTCGGCTCGTTCTCGCAGACCTACGGGTATTTCGAGATGAACGCCAAGCTCTCCAGCGCTCCTGGGTCGGTGTCAGCCTTTTGGATGCTGCCAGCCGACGGATCCTGGCCCCCCGAGCTAGACGCGGTGGAGGTGCTCGGCAACGACCCGACCACGCTGGTGATGACGTCCCACTCCAACACGAACGGCACCAACCCGCACTGGACCAACATCCCCAACGCCTCGCAGGATTTTCACACCTACGGCATCGATTGGGAGCCGGATAAGCTCACCTGGTATTTCGACGGCAAGCAGGTCGCACAGCAAGACACTCCGTCCGATATGAATAAGCCGATGTATATGATGCTCAGCACTTTGACTGGGACATCGAGCAGTTGGGCCGGCGCGCCGAACCCCGGCGAGACCGGCCAGATGGACGTGAACTATGTTCGCGCCTATTCCAGCAATCCGAGTGCCGCGTCGGTTACGCAATCCTCGCCACCCCCGCCGCAGCCTACCCCGACTTCGTCGACCGGCTCCTCCAATCTCGATCTCTATCTTTCGGAGGATGCCTGGCAGAGCGACGCGCAGTTCAGCGTCGCCATCGACGGCCAGACTATCGGCGGCGCGCAATCGGTCAACGCGCTGCACTCGAACGGCGGCTCGCAGGATTTCTCCTACAGCCAGGCACTGACGGCCGGGACCCACGACGTGGCAATCTCGTTTTTAAACGATGCCTATGGCGGTTCGCCGGCCACAAACCGGAACCTCTACGTAGACGGCATCAGCGTTAACAACGTCCCGGTCAGCGGTGCGGCGGCGGCGCTAATGAGCGCGTCCACCCAGCACTTCACGGTCAACGTCCCGCTCCAGAGCTGACGTTGCATCCGCGGGGCCGGCGCCAGCCGGCCCTTGCGGGCCGCGCGTCCAACTGCGTAACTCCCTCCAGGGGCCGGGCAAGAACTGGGTCCTTGGGGGTGAGCTTTGAATACTATCGACGCCGCAGCGCTCCAGCGCAGCGCTGCGCCGGCTGTGCCGATGAACCCGGCCATCCGCGCCAAGCTCAAGCGCGTCAGCACCGCCACCCTTGCGACTGCGCTGTTCAAGCGCGGCCTGCTCCAACAGATGATCCAGGACGTACATCCGCTGCGCGCCCCGGTCGAGAGCATGGTCGGCCCGGCCTATACGCTCCGCTACATCCCGGCGCGCGAGGACCTGAACGGCATCGACGCGTTCCGCGACCACGCGCACCCGCAGCGCGTCGCGGTCGAGCAGTGCCCCGTCGGCGCCGTGCTGGTGATCGACAGCCGTAAGTCGGCGCGTGCGGCCTCTGCCGGCGGCATCCTGGTGACCCGTCTCATGGTGCGCGGCGTGGCCGGCATTGTGACCGACGGCGGCCTCCGCGACAGCGCCGAAATCGCCGGGCTCAGCATTCCCGCCTATCACCAACGCCCCTCGGCGCCGACCAACCTGACGCTGAACCAAGCGGTCGACCTCAATGTGCCGATCGGCTGCGGCGACGCCCCGGTTTGGCCCGGCGACATCATCGTGGGCGACGCCGACGGGGTGATCGTCATCCCCGCCGGGATCGCCGACGCGATCGCGGACGAGGCTGTCGAGATGACGGCGTTCGAGGATTTCGTGACCGAGCAGGTCCGCGGCGGCCAATCCATCCTAGGGCTGTATCCGCCGACCGACGCGGCGAACCTCGTTGCCTTCAGGGCTTGGCGCGAGCGGGCTGGGCGTTAGCCAGCCGATCGCGCCCGATCAGCACCAAGCCCTCCGCCACGGAGACGAACTCGCCGCCGCCGGACACGCGCCCAGCGCCGAAGCGCTGCTCGAACAATCGCCGCACCGCCGGCACGAAGGCGGTGCCGCCGGTCAGGAACACGCGGTCCACCTCCGCCTCCCGCACCGACGCCTGCGCCAGGGCACGGCCCACCGCGGCCACGAGTTGCGCCAGCTCGGGTGCGATCCAGCGTTCGAACTCCGCCCGCATGACCACCTCGTCGATCGCTATGCTTCCGTGGTGGAAGCGCAGCGTGGCCTGCTCCTGCCGCGACAGCTCCGCCTTCACGCCCGAGACCGCCTGATAGAGCTGGTAGCCCAACTCGTCCTCGATCAACTGGATCAGGCCGCGCAGCTGCTCCGGCCGGGCGCTCGTGCGCGCCACGTCCGCGATCTCACGCAGGGTCCGCGGCGTGCGCATCAGCGACAGGCGGTGCCAGCGCGCCAGGCCCGCGTAGTAGGCGGCGGGGATTGGCATGTCGTTGCCCATCACCCGATACGTGCTGTCCTTGCCCAGCTGCGGCGAGACCACCTGGTCGATGATCCGATAGTCGAAGCTGTCCCCGGCGACGCCCACGCCCGCGCTGGCGAGCGGCGTCACGGGCTGCGACGCACCGGGCTCGAAGCGCAGCAGGGAGAAGTCGCTGGTGCCGCCGCCGAAATCGCCGATCAGGACCGTCGCCGGCGCGTCCAGCGTGCGGGTGAAGCGATAGCCTGCCGCCTCAGGCTCGAACGCCACATCCACCTCGCCGAGCCCGGCCTGGCGATAGGCCTCGCGCAGCCTCGCCTCCCCCAGCGCGTCATCGGCCAGGTCGCCCGCGAAGCGGACCGGGCGGCCGGCGACGATGCGTGCGCCGTCCCGGTCCGTGCCGTCGAGCAGCGCGCCCAGGAACAGCGCGACCAGGCGCTCGAGCGTGTGCGGGCGGCCATAGACCTGCGTCTGGGTGAAGCTGCGCTGGGCCAAATAGGTCTTCATGGACATGATCAGCCGCGTGTCCAGCGGGTCGTCCAGATAGACCTCGACCGCATGCGGCCCGGCGGCATGATGCAGGCTGCTGCGTCCCGCGTGCTCCTGCCGCCAGAAGCACAGCACCGTACGGAACACGTCCAGCTCTGCCGCCCCCACGGCGAAGCGCACGGTGCGGACCAAGCCGTCCGGCTGCAGGGTGGCGACGACCGAGTTGGTCGTGCCAAAATCGATGCCAACCAGAGGCGTCATGGCAGTGGCGCCACGACGCGCTTGGCCATAGATCGGTTCATCTCTAACACTCTCGTCTGCAGGTCGAAGGCCTGCGCGTTTGGCCAGGTGGCACGATGCTTGTCGCGCCCTAACGCGTCGGCTGAGAGGTAAGGAGGAAGCATATGGCAACCGAGCGTTACCATGACGGCGCGCAGGTTGGCGCTATTGGCGGGGCGGCCTGATCATGTCCGACCAATATGCCGTGATCGGCAACCCGATCGGGCACACGAAATCGCCGATGATCCACATGGCCTTCGCGCAGCAGACGGGACAGGACATCACCTATGCCGCGATCGAGGCTCCGGTCGGCGGCTTCGGCGCGAAGGTGGATGCGTTCCGCAGCCAAGGCGGCCGCGGGCTGAACATCACGGCGCCCTTCAAGCTGGACGCCTGCGCCTATGCGACGAAGCTGCGCGAGCGTGCGCGCCTGGCGGGCGCCGTGAACGCGATGGCGTTCGACGGCGACGACGTGGTGGCCGACAATTTCGACGGCGTGGGCCTGATGCGCGATATCCGGGACAACCTCGGCGTTCAAATCCGGGGCCGCCGCGTCCTGCTGCTGGGCGCCGGCGGTGCGACGCGCGGCGCCCTGCTGCCGTTCCTTGAGGAGCGGCCGGCCGAACTGGTCATCGCGAACCGGACGGCTGCGACGGCGAACGCCTTGGGCGAGCAGTTTTCCGGCTATGGCGCGCTGAGCACCACCGGGTTCGATGCGCTGGCGAAGGGGCAGCCTGGGCATTACGATATCGTGGTGAATGCAACATCAGCCAGCCTTTACGGGGAACTGCCGGCCGTGCCGCCCGAGGTTTTCGCGCCGGGCTGCCTCGCCTACGAGTTGGCCTATGGCAAGGGCCTTACACCTTTTCTACGCCTGGCGCAGGGCGCTGGCGTTCAGCGCCTCGCCGATGGCGTAGGCATGCTGGTGGAGCAGGCGGCCGAGGCTTTCGCCTGGTGGCGCGGCGTGCGGCCCGATACGAAAGCGATAATCGAGCGAATGACGATCCCGCTGGCCTGACTCGCCAGCCCATCATCCATCAGGAGGCTCCCCCATGAGCCGGACCGTATTTGTCCTTAATGGCCCCAACCTCAACCTGCTGGGCCGCCGCCAGCCGGACATCTATGGCCATGAGACCCTGGCCGACGTGGAACGGGACTGCCGGGCGCTGGCGCAAGAACTCGGGCTCGAGCTCCGCTTCCACCAGAGCAACCGCGAATACGAGATCATCGACTGGATCCATGAGGCGCGTGACACGGCGGGCGGCCTCGCCATCAACCCGGCCGCCTTCACCCACACCTCCGTCGCCATCCTCGACGCGCTGAACGCCTTCGACGCGCCGGTGATCGAAGTCCATATCTCCAACATCCACAAACGCGAGAGCTTCCGCCACCACTCCTTCGTGTCGGCCCGGGCGGACGGCGTGATCGCAGGCTTCGGCACCCAGGGCTACTTGCTCGCCCTGCGGCGCCTGGCGCGGCTTATCGACGAGGCGGCTCAATAGCCATGCCGGACCGTCCGGTCGAGATTGCGGTGCTCGGCGCCGGCGCAATCGGCAAGCGGCATATCGAGCACATCCTTGCCGAGGACTGCGCGGCGCTCATGGCCATCGTCGATCCCGCACCCGCGGCACGGGCCCTGGCAGCGGCAAAACGGACCGCCTGGTATCCAAGCCTCGACGCGATGCTCGCGGAGCGGCGGCCGGAGGGGCGTCATCATCGCCACGCCGAACCAGATGCACGTAGCCCACGGCCCGCAAAGCGTCGCGGCCGGCATTCCGGCGCTGGTCGAGAAGCCGGTGGCCGACGACGCGGCCGGGGCAACGCGGCTGATCGAGGCGGCGGAGGCGGCAGGCGTGCCGCTGCTGGTCGGCCGTCATCGCCGGCATAATCCGTTGGTCGCGGAGGCGAAGCGGACGATCGACGCCGGCCGGCTCGGTCAGATCGTGTCGGTGCACGGCACCTGCTGGTCTATAAGCCGGACGACTACTTCGACGTGCCATGGCGGCGCGAGAAGGACGCCGGGCAGGTGTTCCTGAACCTGATCCACGACGTCGACCTGCTGCGCCATCTGTGCGGCAAGGTCGTTGCCGGTGCAGGCCATGGAGTCCGACGCGTTCCGCGGCAACGCCGTCGAGGAGACCGCCGTCATCCTGCTCCGGTTCGCCAGCGGCGCGCTCGGCACCCTGGCCGTGTCGGACACGATCGTGGCGCCCTAGAGCTGGGAGCTCACCAGCTGCGAGGCGCCGGCCTTCACCCAAACCGGCGAGACCTGCTGCATGATCGGCGGGACGCGGGGCGCGCTGACCATCCCCCATCTCGACCTTTGGTCCAACCGGGCCGCGCCGAGCTGGTTCGAGCCGATCGAGCGCGAGCGCCTGCCGGCAGGGGTCCAGGACCCGCTCGGCCTGCAAATCCGCAACCTGTGCGGGGTGGTCCGTGGGCGCGAGCAACCGGTCGTCTCGGGGCGCGAGGGCCTGAGCACGCTCGAGGTCATCGTCGCCATGAAGCAGGCGGCGGCGACTGGCGGGGTTCTTAGCGTCGACTGACGCACTTCTTCAATCCACCTCGTCGCCCAGCGTTTCCTGCACCCAGCGGAATGCTCCGTTCGCGGCGGGCACCCCGGCATAGACGGCTGCCTGGATGAGCAGCGCCCGCAGCTCCGCGGCCGACACGCCGTTCCGCAGCGCCGGCCGGAGGTGCAGCTTGAACTCCTCCTCCCGCCCCAGCGCCACCATCAGCGCCAAGGTCAGCATCGAGCGCGTTTTCCACTGCAGGGTAGGGTCGCCCCACACCTCGCCCCAGGCGACGCGGGTGATGAAGTCCTGCCATGGCCCGGCGAACGCGCCGGCCTTCGCCAGCGAGCGCTCGACATGCGTGTTCCCCAGCACCGCCTTATGGTTCGCCAGGCCGTCCTCGAAACCCACGCCGCCGCTCGGCTCGCCCGCAGCCTGGAGCCTGCCAAGGAATGCGGCCAGATGCGCATTCACTGCGTCGGCTCGTTCGACCGCCAGGATGTGCGCCGCGCGCGGCAGCACCACCAGCTCGGCGTCGGGGATGCGGCCCCTGATCTCCTCCATCATGGGAACCGGCGTCGCCGGGTCATCGGCGCCCGCCAGGATCAGCGTCGGCGCCGTGATGGAGGCGTTGGACGGGCGCAGGTCCATGGCCCCGATCGCGCCGCAGCAGGCGGCATAACCTTCCGGGTCCATTGCCATGAACCGCTCGCGATGCGGCGCGACCGCCTCAGGGTGCGACGCCCTGAAATCCGGCGTGAACCAGCGTGTCAGCACCGCGTCCACGATGGCGCCCATACCCTGCGCGCGCACCGTCGCCGCACGCTCCTCCCAGCCGCCCGGCGTGTGCGCCGAGGTCGCCATCAGCACCAGCCCGTGCACGCGGTCCGGGTAGCGGGCGGCCACCGACTGCGCCGTCATGCCCCCAAGCGAAAGCCCCGCTACGTGGGCGCGAGTCACCTGCAACGTGTCCAGCAGTCCCACCAAGTCGTCGGCCAGTGCCTCAATCGTCGCCGGACCCGCCGCAACCGGCGAGCCGCCGTGCCCGCGCGTGTCGTATCGCAGTATCCGGTAGCGCCCTGCCAGCGCCTGCGCCTGCGCGTCCCACATCTGATGCGTCGTGCCGATGGAGTTCGAGAATGTGACCACGGGCGCGCCTGCCGGGCCGCGCAGGTCGTAGAACAGCTCGGTTCCATTTGAGGCAACGATCAAGGGCATAGAAGTTTCACTCCTTCACGGTGGTTCGCACGAGGGGCCAAACGGGAGACTGCGGACCGGAAGAACGTGTAACCGCTTCCGGTCCTGCTTCTCCATACTCCCTGTTGCGATCCGCTCGCGGACTGCTACGGTTTCCGTAATGGCGCCTGGGAAAAGGGCCGCAAACCAGGAGGAGGCTTTGACGTCCATGCGGATCTGGCTGGCTATGGGAATTGCAGGCCTGGCGCTTGCCGGCGGGCGCCACGCGCAGGCGAGCGCGACCGACATCCTGATCGGGCTCGACTCCAAGGTCGCCTATGGCGCAGGCGGCCAGAAGTTCGTCCAGCCCGGCGCCGACGCAGTGCTGGTCATGGACGTCTCCAACCCTGCCCATCCACGCATCCGGGCCAGTCTGCCGCTCGTGAACTCGCTGCTCGGCCCGCCCACCAATCTGCAGATCACTCCGAACGGCCGCCTGGGCCTGGTCGCCAACTCGGTCAATTCGGTGCAGGAAGGCGAGGCCTGGAAACCGGCGCCGGACGACAAGCTGTATGTCATCGACCTGAACGCGGCGCCGCCCAAGCTGATCGATACCGTCACCATCGGCAAGCAGCCCTCGGGCCTCGCCATCTCACGCAGGGGCGACCTCGCACTGACCGCCAACCGCGCCGGCAAGAGCGTCTCGGTGCTGTCGATCGAGGGCACGACGGTGAAGGCCGTGGCCGAGGTGCCGATGGGCAACGAGGTCGCCGCCGTCGCCATCGCGCCGGACGGCAAGCGCGCCTTCGCCGTCATGAACCTCGTGAACAAGGTCGCCGTGCTGGCGATCGACGGCATGAACGTGACCTATGACAAGACGCTCGACCTTCCGGCCGCGTTCAATCCCTACAACGTCGACATCACTCCGAACGGCAAATACGCCGTGGCGTCCAGCACGGGCGCGGGCGGCAAGAACGGGGACGCGCTGACGGTGATCGACGCTGCCGCCGCACGGCCGCAGGTCGTGGCGCTGTCGACGGCCGGGGCGGGCGCAGAGGGTCTCGCGATCTCGCCCAATGGCAAGTGGGCGGTGATCCCGCTGCTGCTCGGGTCCGGCAACAAGCAGGACGATTGGGCCTATGTCAGGAACGGCGAGGCGGTGCTGCTTTCAGTCGGCGCACAGGGCGAGCTGCGGGTCGTGAACCGCCTTCCGGTCGGCGGCTTGCCCGAGGGCGTCGCATTCAGCCCCAACAGCGATTACGTCTATATCGCCAATTTCATTGACCAGAACCTGCAGGTGTTCCGGATCGCAGGCGGACGGCTCATGGCGACAGGCACGACCCTGAAGCTGCCGGGCCAGCCGGCCTCGATGCGGGCCTTGGCGCATTGAAGCGGCATCTGCTCAGCGCTCCTCTCTGACGGTATTGCCCAGCAGCTCCTCGGCGATGGCGAGAGCCTCGGCGACCTTGAACGGCTTGTGCAGGAAGTGCGCATAGCCCGAGCAGCGCTCGGCAGCGCCGCTTTCCGGCATGGCACTCATCAGCACGACGGGGATGTCCTGCAGCTCGGGGTTGTCGGCAAGCGCGGCCAGCATGGCGGCCCCGTTCATCACCGGCATCATGTAGTCGAGGAAGATGAGGTCGGCCGGTTCCTTGGCCAGCAGCGCCAGCCCGTGCCGGCCGTTGGCGGCGGTGAGCACCCGGTGGCCCTCGTCGGCCAGGATGGCCTCGAACAGCTCGGCGATGCCGAACTCGTCGTCCACCACGAGCACGGTTGCCACCGCTAGCCGCCCGATCCGGGCGCGAACGGGCCCTCCGGCAGGCGGGCGAACCCGGCCATCACCGCCTCGGCACTCTTGTTGGTGGGCTCGATCGCCAGGCCGTGCCCGGTCAGCGTGAACTCGTGCAGCAGGGGGTTGAAGCTGCCGTCCCGGACCTTGAGGATGGAGATCAGGCGATACAAGCGCGAGCGCAGCTCGATGTAGCGCAGCAGCACCAGGTTCTCGGCCAGGCTCGACAGGTCGCCGATCGGCGTGCGGATGTGCGGGCCGATGATGTCGGGCACCTCCAGGGTGCAAAAGGTGGTCACGCCCTGCACCCGCAGCTCGTTCATCAGCGTAGTCAGGTAGTGGCTCATGCGCGCGGGCTCGTTGGCGGCGTTCTGGAATGCGCCCAGCCCGTCGATGAACAACCGCCGCACGCCGCCGTGCCGCACCGCCTCGAGCAGCCGCCCGCCATAGGCGTCGAGCAACCCGTCGGTCGGCGGCAGCCACAGCACCTCGACCGCGCCGCTGTCGAGCAGGGGCAGCAGCGGCTGGCACACCTCGCGCGCCTTGGCCCGGATCCGCGGTGGCGTTTCATAAAAGCCGAACAGCAGCCCCGGCGCGTCCGCGCTGCATCGGGCCAGGAAGTGCAGCCCGAGCGTCGTCTTGCCCACGCCGGACGGCCCCATGACCATGGTCGTGGACGCCTTCGGCAGCCCGCCGCCGAGCATGGCGTCCAGCCGGTCGACGCCGCTCGGCACCCTATCGACGCCGCTCCCATCGGCCCGCGACGGCTGGGCCAGCAGCGCCTCGATCCGGGGATAAACTACCAGTCCGTCGCCGGTGATTTCGAAGGCGTGCCTGCCGCGCAGGTGTCCGCTGCCGCGGAACTTGGCCACCTGCAGCGTGCGCTCGGCCGACCAGCCGAACAACTGATCGCTGAGCTCCAGAATACCGTCCACCATGGTATGCTCGGGCGAGCTCGAGTCGCCAGGGCGCGCGCTATTCAGCAGCATCATCGTGCAGTCGGTCGCGATGGCCACCCCCTGCAGCTCATGGACGAACTCATTCAACGCCTGGTTGTTGGGCGCCGTGCGTTGGGCGGTGGCGAAGCCGTCCAGGATCAGCATGGACGTGGCCCGCGCCGTGATCTCACGCCGCACCAGGGCCAGCAGCCCCCCGAGCCCGTCCTGCCGCAGGGCGCCGAAGCCGCTGAGATAGCTGATCTGATCGGGAATCCGCGACGCGTCGAAGAACGTCATGGCGCCCAGGTGCTGCAGCATGCGGGCGTGGTATTCCGCGAACAGGGTGACATACAGCGCGGAGCCGCCGTGGGCGGCGTGGTGGAAGCAGAGCTGGTTGGCCAGCGTCGTCTTGCCGGTGCCGGGGGCGCCCTGGACGATATACAGGCCGCCCCGGAGCAAGCCGCCGCCCAGGATCACGTCCAGCCCCGCGACTCCGCTCGGAACCCGGCTCAGCCTATCAAAGTCAGCCATTCGTGCCTCCTGTCGAAACGAATAATGCCCCGGCGTTCGTTTAGGCATTGATAATGCTCCGGACCCTGGCCGCGAGCGTTTCCAATGCGAAGGGCTTGGTCAGGACCTGCATGCCATGTTCCATCTTGCTGTTGCCGACCGCCACCGTCTCGGCATAGCCGGTGATGAACAGCACCTTGAGGTCGGGACGCAGTTGCCGTGCAGCGTCCGCGAGCTGCCGGCCGTTCATGTCGCCGGGCAGGCCGACATCGGTCAGCAAAAGGTCGATGCGGGCCTTCGACTCCGCGATGCTCAGGCCGGCCCGACCGGTCTCGGCTTCCAGCACCGTGCAGCCAAGGTCCGACAGGATTTCGCGAACGACCATGCGCACGTCGGGTTCGTCCTCGACCAGCAGCACGACGGCGCTTACTGCCGCAATCGATGATTTGGCGATCCTATCGCTTTCCATCTGGGGCATGGCCGCTCCGAAATGCCGGGGCAGATAGACCGCCACCGTCGTGCCGTGGCCCGCCTCGCTGCGCAGGCGCACGTGCCCGCCCGATTGCTGGACAAAGCCATAGATCATGGACAAGCCGAGCCCGGTGCCCTGGCCGATCGGCTTGGTCGTGAAGAAGGGATCGAAGGCGCGCTCGATTATGTCCGGCGTCATGCCGGTGCCGGTGTCGGCGACGGAAAGGCACACATACTCGCCCGGCGGCACCTCCTGGGGAGGCCGGTCCCTCAGCGCGCCGCGCCGGCTGCGAAGCACAGTGTTCGCGGTCTCGATCAGTAGGTGCCCGCCGTTGGGCATGGCGTCGCGCGCGTTGATGACGAGGTTCAGCAACGCGCTCTCGAGCTGGTTCGGGTCGCACAGGGTCGGCCATGGCTCGGCGGTGAAGCTGGTCTCGACCTGGATGGCCGGCCCGACCGTGCGGCGGAACAGCTCCTCCAGGCTGCCGACCAGCCGGTTGACGTCCGTCGGCTTGGGGTCGAGCGTCTGGCGCCGCGAAAAGGCGAGCAGGCGCTGGGTCAGCGCCGCCGCCCGGTTGGCCGAGCTCATCGCCGTCTCGATATAGCGGCCGATCTCTGCCGCGCGCCCCTGCGCGGTGCGGGTGCGCATCAGCTCCAGGCTGCCGGAGATCCCCTGCAGCAGGTTGTTGAAGTCGTGCGCGAGGCCTCCGGTGAGCTGTCCGACCGCCTCCATCTTATGCGACTGGCGCAGCGCCTCCTCGACCCGTTCGCGGTCCTCGGCCTCCGCCTCCAGCCTTGCATTCGCCTCGGTCAAGGCTCGGGTGCGCTCGGCCACACTGGCCTCAAGCGTCTCGTTGTAGTGCTGCAATTCCTGCTCGGCGTGCTTCCGCTCCGTGATATCGGCCACGATGCCCAGCAAATGGGTCGGCGGATTGTTGCCCCGCCCGCCGTCCGGCTTGCCGCGTGCCTCGATCCAGCGCACCTCGCCGTCGCTCGCGCGGTGGATGCGGCACTCGAAGTACCATTCTGCCCGGGCCGCAATCGCGCGGTGGAACGCGTCGATGACGTGCTCGCGGTCCTCGGGCAGGACATGGTCGAGAAAGGTGTCGTACGTCCAAGCCGGCGGCGGCCCTGGATAGCCGAAGATCTTATCGTACTGCGGGGTGCGCGTGGCGTTGCCGCTGGCGATCTCGAAATCCCAGCTTCCGAGCTCGCCAGCCTGCAGGGCGAGACGAAGGCGCGCCTCCCGGTTGCGCACCTCCCCGATGACGCGCAGGCGGTCCACCGCGGCCGCCAGCAGGTTGGCATAGCTGCGTAGGAACGCAGTGTCGTCCTCGGTGAACTGGCGGGGCTTGCGGCTGTCGATCTGCAGGATGCCGAAGGGCAGCTGTTCCTTGCCGCCGATGATGATGACATTGGCGACTGCTTTGACGCCGTTGTCGGTCAGGAACGCCGGATATTTAAACCGCGTTTCCTGGTCGATGTCGGGCGAGATCATCGGCTCTCCCGTCCGCAGCGCGACGCCCTCGGAGGTGGCATCGGTCACCTTGAGCGTCACCTCGCCGACGACGCCCGGCTTCCAGCCGACGCCCGCGCGCACAAGGAGCGTTTCGCCGTCGGCCTGCAGCTCCATGACCTTGGCGAGGTCGGTGCCCAGGGCTTCCCCGACCCGGCGGCAGGCTTCAGTCAGGATCTCGTCAAGGTCGTCGGACCGCAGCGCGAGCTCCCCGAACCGGGCCAGTGTAGTCTCATGTCGGAGCAGCTTCAGGTGGTCGCGCTTTTTTGTGGTGCCCAAGAAACATTCTCCGCATAGCGCGCCTTCTGTTTAGGACAGGCGCCTCGTCATCGCCGGCTCAATCAATCTTAAGCCCACGGAGATGTGCTACTGTGAATCTGCACTCGGTCTTCACATAGTTCGTTTTAGTACGGATAGTCCGATGGCCAGTTATCACGAAAACGTGACAAGACTTTTGGTGATTTAATGATGCCCGGCTACGCCTTTATTAAGACCATAAACGCGATGCAGGCCTTTAGGCGCTTAAAGGGCTAATCGGCTGAGGCCGTGCGCAATGCGAGTGCGAGACGGTGCGCCAACTCGTCGTGACGATAGGGCTTGGCTAGGATGTTGAAGCCTGATGGCAGGGCATAGTCGTCGACCAGAGTCTTGTTGGCGTATCCCGAAGTCAGCAGGACGCGCAGGCGTGGGCGCAGGCGTTGCGCCTCCTGGGCAAGCTCCACGCCATTCATCCTTCCCGGCATGACGATGTCGGTGAACAGCAAGTCGATCACCTGCCTTTCTTGCAGGCGTTCCAGCGCCTCGGCCGCATCTTGCGCAATGACGACCTTGTAGCCGAGATCGGCAAAGCTCTCGAGTACGGCGGACATCACCTCCGGTTCGTCCTCGACCACCAGCACCGTCTCGTCCCGCGGGCCTTGGCGCAGCGGCGTAGCGCTCTCGGACGCCTCGTCGAATGATCGTTTGCGACCGATGGACAAGGCTCGTGGAAACCACAGCTCGATGGTCGTGCCGGGCTTGCCGTTGTTGCCGACAATCACGGCCTCTCCGCCGGCCGCTACGGCAAAGCCGTAGACTTGACTGAGCCCAAGCCCCGAACCCTTGCCGAACGCCTTGGTGGTGAAGAACGGTTCGAAAGCCCTCGACACGATCTCAGGCGGCATCCCGGGCCCATCATCGCAGACCGCCACGACGGCATAGTCGCCGCCCGCCGGACCGCCGCCCGCCGAACCAGCGACGGCATTCTGCGAGCCCGACGTCAGGCTCTCGTTGCGGGTGGAGATGACGACGTTGCCGCCGTGCTCGCCCATCGCATCGCGCGCGTTGACGACTAGGTTCAGGATCGCGCGCTCCAGTTCTGTCGGATCGAGAACGACAGGGTGGACGGCGGCCTCGAGGTTGAGCCGCAGCTTGACGTTGGCTCCAACCGCGCGGGTGGCCAGTAGGTTGAACTGGAGCAACTGTGAATTGACGTTCACAGTTTCGGGGTGAAGCGTCTGGAGACGAGTGAAGCTTAGCAGCTGACGGGTGAGGCGTGCGCCCCGGTCTGCCGCCTGCAAGCCGGATGCGGTCATCTTGGCCACCCGCTCTTGGTCGCCCGGGCGGCGGGCGATCATCTCGAAGTTGCTTGTCATGATCATCAGGAGATTGTTGAAATCATGCGCGATGCCGCCGGTGAGCTGGCCGACAGCCTCCATCTTCTGGCTTTGGCGCAGCTTCGCCTCGGTGGACTGGAGCAGATCTGCGGACGCATCGGAGGCGGCCTGCAGAGACTCAACCTCCCGTAGATAGGCGCAGAGCACCGCGAAGGCCGATATGAGCCCAACTACTCGGCTTGTACTCCAGCCGATGCTGGACCGCGATCCGCCGGTCAGAGACAGCAGGGTGTCGAGCAGCAGCAGGACGAGGGCAGCCAGAATCCAAACGTCCAGGATGGAGCGGCGGGTCCGTGATGAGCGATAGACCGCAACCGCGGCAGCGGCCGTAAGAAATCCTAGCGCTGGGCCGACGCCGGACGTGGTGACGTTGCTGTAGTCATCACCGAAGGACTGCTGCGGCAGCGCTGGCAACATTAAGGTCGCAATGCCTGCGCAGGCCGCGGCCAAGGCAAGTGCCACGGCCACCGACATGGCTTGCACTAGGCCCGGGTGGCGATGGGCTCGCTGCAGGCGCGCATTGCCATGCGTCAAAGCTTAGGCCAGCCCCCAGGCGGGCGGACCGACATGCCATAGAATCCATAGCCACGTCGTCGTCTCCGACGATGGTCCCAGCAACCGGGTGTCCGGCGGACTGAAAACGCCGGGGAGGCTGAGCAACTGCAGCGCGATGATTGCAGCCGTGAACGAGGTGCCTGTGGCCGCAATCAGCAAGTTCAGCGACGGAGTGCGCCGGTAATGCGAGTAGAGCACCCAGGCGCTCATGCCGAAGGCTGCGATCATCGCCGAGTCGTGGAACAGCATGAAGCCTGGCATCACCGGGCCAGGATGCGACGCTATGGGCAGCAAAGCGCACGTCGCCAAGCCGCATAGGAGAGTCAACGTGATTGCTGCGCGCGTGTCCCGCGCAGTTGCAACCTGATTGCCGAGTGTGAGGCGAGCGACGCGGCCGCTAAGGCTCTCCATTCCGGCAATTCCCTTTTGACGCTGCAGCGAAAACACCATAGATCACGCGTTTGTGCTCTCGTCTGTGATCTAGGTCACTGGGAATTTACTTAGAATTTGTTGAGGCTATAAACGTGCAGGCGCGCGGGAGCCGCCTTGCCGCATTGCCAGTCAGCGCTCCCGGGCAGGCCTGCTCAGTCCGCTTGCCAAAGCCGGACGAAGTCGGCCAGCTCCTGCGCGCCAAGGTCGGACACCGCCCAGAACGTCATGCCGTTGCGGCTCCAGCGTAGGAAGTTGTAGCCGTTGCGGCTGCCCTCGGCGGCGTCATAGCCGATGGCGCCGCTGTCCGGCCAGACAAACAGATCGATGGTGTGCTGCCGACGCTGATACACCAGGGCCGCCACCGGCCGCCCGCCAAGGTAGTCGAGGCGTCCGCCCGCGAGCGGGAACCCCTCGGCCTTTAGGTCCTGCACCGGCGGGGCGAAGTCGATCCGGCCGTCGAACCATGGCTTGACCGTATGCTGGTCGGTGGACGCCACATCCATCAGATGGCCCGGCTGCAACGCACGGATGTGGTTCGCAACAACCGCGTCCGGCAAGCCGCCGCTGCGCGGCAGCACGAGAACAAGCGCGAGGCAGGCCGCCACGGCGAAGCCAGCGCCAAACGGCGCAACCGGCCCGAGCCGCAGGCTGAGCCGGCGCCGCCACCAGGACGGCTGTGCAACCGGGGCACGGGCCGGGCTGGGCGTCGCCGATGCCACGGCAGCCACGCGCGATTGCACGGCCGCGCGCAAAGCGTCCGACGCAGCGTAGTAGGGCATCTCCCGCCGCAGCGGCTGCGCCAGCACGAGCAACTGCCGCTGCAGCTCGGCGCAGCCGTCGCAATGCTCCAGGTGGGCGGCGACCCGGGCCGCCTCGGCCGCTGCCAGCTCGCCGTCCACGTCGGCCTGCACCAACAGCCGCATCTCGTCGCACCCGTCGCCCATCATGGCGCTCCCTGTTCAGCTTCGTTTGGCAACAAGGCCCGGCGCGCCCGCCAGAGCCGCGACATCACGGTCCCGATCGGCACCCCGGTGACATGGCCGATCTCCTTATATGAGAGCTCCTCCAGCTCCCGCAGCACGAGGCACTCCCGCAACTCCGCCGGCAGCGCTGCCAATGCCCGGCCCAGCCGCGTGAGACCCTCGCAGTGGGTCAGCGCAGCCTCCGGATCGCGCGCGGGATCGGCCACCTGCAGTGCGGGATGCGCCTCGTCCGCGTCCGGCCCGGCGCCGTCCAGGCTCATTGTCCCATTCCGGTTCCGTGCCGCAAGCGCGCCATAGGCGACGTTGCGCACGATCCGCAGCAGCCAGGCGCGCGCGTCGCCGCCCCGGTAGGAGGCGAAGTAGCCGAGGGCGCGCACCGCCGCGTCCTGCACGACGTCCTCGGCGAGGGTGGCATCCCCCACCAGCCAGCGCGCCAGGTTATGCGCCGCATCGAGGTGCGGCAGCACGGTCCGCTCGAACTCCGTCTCCCCCGGCACGGTCATCCCACGCTCCCGCCCGACCGGCGGGCACCGCCGCCTGCACCCGTCCAGGTCTACTGCACGACCACGGTGCCCTGCATGTGAGGGTGCAACGAACAGAAGTAGGAGTATGTGCCGGGCTTGTCGAACGTGAAGGCAAAGCTCTCCCCGGTGTCCATCGGCGGCGACCGCATCGCCCGCGGGGTGGCGACGTCCGTGACCGTATGCGGGATGTCGTCGCGGTTGGTCCAGGTCACCCGCGTGCCCACGGCCACAATGAGCTCAGCCGGCGAGAAGCTGAAGTTGTCGATGGTGGCCTGGGCCTCGGAGGCTCTGGCGGCCGGGGCGCCGAACACCAGCAACAGGGCGGCGGCCACCAGGATGCGTCGCGGCATCATGGCGCCGCTACGCCCGGCCGTCATAGGTGCCGAGCGGGGTGTCGATCAGCGCGAGCCCGGCCCGGCCAGGGACCTGCGTGACTTGGGTGATGCCCAGCATGGAGCGCAGCTTGCCCGCCGGCAGGTCCTTGATCGGCCCCGGCGAGGGTGCCGTGCCGGGCGCTGGCTGCGGGAACGCCGTCGACAGCGCGGTATGGAAGGCGACGTTGCCCTCGACCTTTTGCATGACCTGGTGGATGTGCCCGTTCAGCACCGTCACCGAGCCGAACCGGCGCAAGAAGGCCAGCGCCTGCGCGCCGTCATCGGTGCCCCAGCCCCACTCGGCGCTGACGGTCCACAGCGGCACATGGGCGAACACCACGATCGGCTGGCTGGCGGCGCGTCCGGCGAGGTCGCGGTCCAGCCACTTGAGCTGCTCCGCACCCAGGTTGCCCAGGCTGCCCGCCTTGAGATCCTGCACGTTGTTGAGTGCGACGAAGTGCAGTCCCTGCTGGTCCCAGCTATACCAGCCCTGCGCCCCGCCCGGGGTGAAGCGCTCGAAAAAAGCCTTGCCGTCGTCCACCAGCACGTCGTGCTCGCCGGGGACATAGCGCACGTCGAGCTTGGCCTCGCGGATAATCTGGTCGGCGGTGTCGAACTGCGCAGGTTTCGAGAGCTGGCTCACGTCGCCGGTGTGCAGCATCAGCGTGGCGTCGCCCTTTTGCGAGGTGATGAGGCCGATCGCCTCGCGCAGCGTGGCGGGCGTGTCCGTGTTGGGCGGGTTGGCGAAGCCGATGTGGCTGTCGCTGATCTGCACGAAGCTGAACCCGGCGGCTTGCGTCGCAACCGGGGCGGCCTCGGCAGAACCGATCAGTCGGGAGTGCGGCACCCCGCCGCTCACGGTCCAAAGCACGCCCGTGCCTGCCCAAACCATGCATTTCAGCAGGCCACGGCGGTTCGGGGTGCCGGTTGGAGCGTCGGAGGCGTCCGGGGTTGCCAGTAGGTCGCGCGTATCGTGCATGGCGATGCTCCGTAATGGGTGAGTCCTGGAGTGCAGACCGCCGGGAGCCGGCACTTATTCACGGATGGCAAAACTATTTTATGAACGACAGAGGAAGCGAGGGCATTGCCGCGCTTCAGTCGGCACTCGGCAGGGCCGCTTGCCGTCGATGGCCCGACTCCATAGACTGCGGCCCATGGATGCTGAGCCCGCCGTTTCACCCCAGCGCATGCGCAGCCTGGAAGAAACCCTTACGTCGCTCGACGCCTATCTGAGCGACGCCGAGAAGCAGGCCGCCACCTTGCTCAATGCGGCCAAGCGTCTGCGCCGCGCCGCCCGGGAGGGAGCGATATCCAGCCTACCCGCCGCCATCGCAGCCGCCCAGGCCGATGCGGCGCGGATCGGCGAGCCATTTGCCGAGGCTGCCGCAGCGCTCGGCTACGATGTCGCCGAGGCTTTCGCCAGCGGCGCCTGGCTCGACGAGCTCGCCGCCGCTGCCAAGGCCGCCGGCGTGGTGCTGGTGCGGCGCGACGGGCGCGTCACCGCCTATCCGGTGGCACTGCGGCTCGATGGACGGGCGCAGGGCGTGCGGGTCGGGCGCAAGCTGGAGAAGCGTATCCGGCCGAGCTTTCTCGCCGCCCAGCTCAAGGCATTGCAGCAGCGCCCGGAGCGGTTTAACGCCCGCCAGTTCCTCGACCGCCTGTTCCTGCTCTATGACAGCAAGGCACGCGCCGAGGACCCGGCATGGCGCCCCACCCAGCCTGGCCAGGGGCCGCTCGTGGCGTTGGCGGAGCTGCACGTCCAAATGACCGTGCTGCCCGCCGCCGCCGCCGACTATCCGCAGGAGGAGTTCGTCACCGACCTGCTGCGTCTCGACCGGCAGCCGGACGCAACAAGCAGCCACGGGCATCGCTTCGAGCTCGGCGGCTCCACCGGACGCAAGGGCGGCAAGCGGCTGACCCTGTTCGACGAGGCCGGCGATCAACACGACTATTACGCCATCCGCTTCATCCTGGAGCCGTCCAATGGACGTGCTGACGACCAAGCCGCTGCAATCCGCTGAGTGGCGGTCGGTTGTCGAGCGCGAATACCTGTCGGGGTTCGTGCCGGCGGGCGGCGCATCGGTGAAGATCGCCATCCTGGACGACGCGGCGTTTGGCGCGGTAGCGGACCGGCTGATCGGCCTGGGGCAGGCGCGCGCCATGCTGACCGTGCACCTCGACGCCGGGCGCACCCGCATCCACATGATGCACGAGCTGTTCTTCGCCATCGCCCGCGCGCTGCCGTGGGACAGCCTGGTGCAGCGCTACCTGGAGCAGCTTTTCACCGCCAACGCCTATGCCTGGCCCCGGCCGGGGGCAGCGATGGTAATGCCAGAGCTAGCCGCCACCTTCGCCGTGGCGCCCAGCCTGCTCACTCGGCAGCGCGACCAGTGGCTGACCGCCGACCTCTGGGACGACCGGCGGCTCGCGCAGGATTTTCGCGCCGCCCTGCTGCGGCTATGCCTATCCCGGCTGGAGCCGGATGGCGACGAGATGGCCGGGCCGGTGCTGCAGTGGCTGCAGGGCGAGAAGGTGCCGGCCGCCCTGCTGCGCACGGCCGACATCTCCGTCCGCATCTCGCGCACCAACGCGCGCGCCATGCTGGCCTCGCTGTGCCATTTCGTGCGCAAGGCCGGCGCCGCCGGACTGCTGGCGGTGCTGGATGTGCGGCAGCTCTCGCGCACCGCGGCGGCCGAGGGGGTGCTGCGCTACTCGCCGGCTGCGGTGATGGACAGTTACGAGGTGCTGCGGGAGATCATCGACGATGCCGAGCATCTGCCGGGCCTGTTCGTGGCGGTGCTGGCCGACGCGGCGCTCGCCACCGGCGACCCGCGCCGGGCGCTGAGCCAATATGCGGCGCTGCAGATGCGCGTATGGCCCGACGTGCGTCCCGGCGACCGGCAGAACCCGGTGGCGCCGCTGGTGTGGCTCGCGCCATGACAATCGAGGCGCGCACCGCGGTCGAGGCGCTGCGGGCCGGGGTGCCCAACCGCGCCGCCATCCGGCAGATGGGCACCGAGCAGACCAGCATTGAGCACGCCTTCGAGGCGGCGCTGGGAGCGGCCTGGGCCGACACCGGCCCGGTAACAGCTGGCATTGGGCTGGCCGGCGGCTTCGGCACGGGCAAGTCGCATATGCTCGGCTATCTGGCCGAGGTGGCGCGCCAGCAGGGCTTCGTCGTCAGCCGCGTCGTCATCAGCAAGGAAACGCCGCTGTCGCACCCGGGCCACGTGCTCGCCGCCGCCCTGCGCGGCGCGGCGCTGCCCGACCGGCCGGACGACCCGGCCGCCGCCTGCGTCGCCGCCCTGCGCGAAAGGCCCGAGGCGCTGGATGCGCTGGAGGTCGCCGTGAGCACGCCCGAGGCCGGTTTCACGCCGATCTTCGCCGCCTGCCTGTTCCTGCTGCGCCGGGCGTCCACCACGCCGGAGATGCTGCGCCGCATCGCCCGCCTGTGGACCGGCGCCAAGGTGAGCGTGCCCGCCATCCGCCAGGCGCTTTCCGCGGCCGGCGCCGGCAAGATGTTCCCGTTGAGGCCGGTCCCCGCCGCCGAGATGACCGAGCAGCTCACCCGCTTCGTGCCGCTGCTGTTCCGCGCCGCCGGCTACTCCGGCTGGTGCATCCTGCTCGACGAGCTGGAGCTGATCGGCCGCTACACGCCGCTACAGCGCGCCTTGTCCTATGCTTGGCTCGGCGCTTGGCTGGGCCTGGAGGGCGTGCGCCGCTTCCCGGGCATCGTCACCGCCTACGCCATCACCGACGACTTCGCCACCGCCGTCATCAACGCGCGCCTCGACAGCGAGAAGCTGCCAGAACGATTGGCGCTGAAGGGCCGCGCCGCCGAGGCCGCGCTTGCGCTCGCCGGCATCCAGCATATCGAGCAAACCGTGCTGCGGCACCGTCTGCTGCCGCCCACGCTGGACGACCTGGCCAACTGCCACGACAAGATACTGCGCCTTTACAGCACGGCCTATGCCTGGCCCGCGCCGCCGCTGCCGCCCGCCGAGCGCACCAGCTCGCGCACCATGCGGCAATATATCAAGGGCTGGATCACCCAGTGGGACCTGCGCCGGCTGGACGGCGCCGACGTGCTGCTGATCTCGGGCAGCATCGCCAGCGACTACACCGAGAACACCGCCATGGCGGAGCCTAGCGCACTGGACAACGAGGAGGCGTAGCGGGTCGATGCAGCTGGTCCCGCTCGCGCCCGCATCCCGTCCCTGGGGGTTCGCCTGGCGCGCGCCGCTGCCGCCGTACCAGCAGGCCGGCATTGCCCGTCTCTTGGCTGCGCCGGGCGTATTGCTGGCGGACGAGATGGGCCTGGGCAAGACCATCCAGGCGATCGGCGCGCTACGCGTGCTGCTGCAGGACGGCGCGCCAGGACCGGCCCTGATCGTGGTGCCGGCCGGGCTGGTGCTGCAATGGCGCCGCCAGTTGCGCGAGTGGGCACCGGAGCTCGCGCTGTCCACCTGCATCGGCCCGCCCGAGGAGCGCCGCCAGCGCTGGCGCGCGTCGGCCCAGGTGTTCCTGACCGGCTTCGACTCGCTGCGCGGCGACATGGCGCTGCCCGCCCCGTATGGCCCGAAGCGCAGGCTGTGGCAGGTGGTGGTGGCCGACGAGGCGCAGCGGATCAAGAACGCCCATACCCGCATCGCCGCGACCGTCAAGGCGCTTCCCCGCCAGCGCGCCTGGGCGCTGACCGGCACGCCGCTGGAAAACAGCCCCGACGACGCAGTGTCGATCCTCGACTTCGTCGCCCCGGGCCTATACGACCCGGACACGATGGTCGCTGGGCTGCGCCGCGCCCTGTCCGTCGTGCAGCTGCGCCGCCGCCGCGCCGACGTGCTGCCGGACCTGCCGCCCAAGACGGTGTTCGAGTTGGCGCCAGAGCTGCTGCCGGTCCAGCGCGCCGCCTACGATATCGCCCACCATGAGGGCCTGGTGTGGCTGCGCTCGCTAGGGGCGGAGCTGCGGGTGACGCATGTGCTGGAGCTGATCCTGCGGCTGAAGCAGATCTGCAACGCCTGCCCGCGCACCGGCGCCTCGGCCAAGCTCGACGACCTGCGGCGCCGGCTGCACGAGGTGGCGGAGGCGGGCGATAAGGCGCTGGTGTTCACCCAGTTCGTCGCCCCGCCGTTCGGCGCCGAGGCGATCGCCCGCGCCATCAAGCCGCTCGATCCGCTGCTGCTGACCGGGCGCATGTCCACCGCCGCCCGCGACGACGCCGTGGCGCAGTTTGGCAGCGATCCTGGCCGGCGGGTGCTGGTCGCCTCGCTGCGCGCGGGTGGGCTGGGGCTGAACCTGACCGCGGCCTCGGTGGTGTTCCATTTCGACCGCTGGTGGAACCCGGCGGTCGAAACCCAAGCCGAGGACCGCGCCCACCGCATCGGCCAGACCCGCCCGGTGCAGGTGTTCGCCTATCTGACTCCGGACAGCATCGAGCAGCGGATCGGCGAGATCCTCGTCGAGAAGCGCGCGCTGTTCGCCGACATCATCGACGGCGTGGCCACCGCGAGCCTGCGCCGGCTAGACCTGCCGACGCTGCTGCGCGCCGTGAACGGCTGAAATACCTCCGCATGGCCGCGCCCGGCAGCATGGTTACGGGCGGCAGCGGTTCGCTGGGCTGGAACGGTGGCGCATCTGCCCTAACCGTCAAGTGTCCCGAAGAGCTGGAGCAAGCATTGGTTGACGTCCTATGTTCGGTGCGCGAGGAGGGTCGCTGTGCCGTGCTCGACGCATAGGTGCCGCATCTCTGAAGCCAAACGAGGAGGAAGCCATGCGTACCCAAGTTGGAATCGTCGGCGCCGGGCCGTCCGGGCTCATGCTGTCCCACCTGCTGCACCGCGCCAGCATCGACAGCGTCGTCGTCGAGAGCCGCTCCCGCGAGGCGATCGAGGCCACCATACGCGCCGGCGTGCTGGAACAGGGCACCATCGACCTGATGGTCGAGACCGGCGTGGGCAGCCGCCTGATGCGCGAGGGCTTCCGGCACCACGGCTTCGAGCTGCGCGTCGACGGCCACGGCCACCGCATCGACATGCACGACCTCACCGACGGCAAGAGCGTGATGGTCTATCCCCAGCACGAGGTGCTGAAGGACCTGATCGCCGCCCGCCTGGCCGACGGCGGCCAGATCGCCTTCGAGACCCGGAACACCAGCGTGCACGACGTGAGCGGCAATCCGCTGATCCGCTACACCGACAAGGACGGCCAGGCGCAAGAACTGCACTGCGACCTGATCGCCGGCTGCGACGGCTCGTATGGCGTGTGCCGCCAGGCGATTCCGGAGGCGCTGCGCAAGGAATACCTGCGCATCTACCCGTTCGGCTGGTTCGGCATCCTGGCCAACGCAGCCCCCTCGTCGGACGAGTTGATCTACGCCCGGCATGACCGCGGCTTCGCCCTGATCAGCACGCGGTCCGACACCGTGCAGCGCATGTATTTCCAGTGCGACCCTGGCGACCGCGTGGACAACTGGTCCGACGACCGCATCTGGAACGAGCTGCAGAGCCGCGTCACCGGCGATGGCTTCCGGCTGAAGGAGGGCGAGATCTTCCAGCGCAATATCGTGCCGATGCGCTCGTTCGTTTGCGAACCGATGCAGCACGGCAGGATGTTCATCGCCGGCGACGCGGCCCATACCGTCCCGCCGACCGGGGCCAAGGGACTGAACCTCGCCATCGCCGATGTCGCCGTGCTGGCGCCCGCCATGGTGGACTATTTCCAGCACAACCACGCCGGGGGCCTTGAGGCCTATTCGGCCACCGCGATGCGCCGGGTCTGGCGGGCGCAGCACTTCTCCTGGTGGTTCACCTCGATGATGCACCGGCAGGACGGCGCCAGCGAGTTCGACGCACGCCGGCAGCGGGCGGAGCTGGACATGATCCTGCAGTCCCGCACCGCCGCCAAAGTGCTAGCGGAAAACTACGTCGGCCTGCCGATGGCCCCGCAATCCTTGAACTAGGGAGAAGCACCATGCCCATCTACGCCCTTGACGGCCACGCGCCCGAACTGCCGGAGGCCGGGCACTACTGGGTCGCCCCGGACGCGCACGTCATCGGCCGCGTGCGCCTGGCGCCGGACGTCGGCATCTGGTTCGGCGCCGTGCTGCGCGGCGACAACGAGATGATCGACATCGGCGAGCGCAGCAACATCCAGGAGGGCGCGATGCTGCACACCGACATGGGCTCGCCGCTCGCGGTCGGCGTCGACGTGACGGTCGGCCACCACGCCATCCTGCATGGCTGCACGGTGGGCGACGGCTCGCTGATCGGCATGGGCGCCACCGTGCTCAACGGCGCGCGGATTGGCGGCGGCTGCCTGGTCGGCGCCAACGCGTTGGTGACGGAGGGCAAGGTGTTCCCGGATTTCTCCCTGATCGTCGGCTCGCCGGCCAAGGCCGTGCGGACGCTCGACCCGGCCGCGGTCGAGAAGCTCCGTGCCTCGGCCGCAGGCTACGTGGCGAACTGGCGACGGTTCAATGCTGGGCTGCGGCGTCTAGACGCCTCCCTGGGCTGAGGGCTTCAGTGACCCGCGCCCGCCTGCTGTTCCTGACGGCGCTGGCCTTTGTATTCGCGCCTTCCGCCCACGCCAGCGACGGGCCTGCCTATGGGGCCGAGCTGGAGGGGTTTGCCTATCCGTTTCCCGTCCTCCACCACCAGTTCGCCTCCCAGGGGCAGCCGCTCGGTATGGTCTACATGGACGTGCGGCCGGACCACCCGAACGGCCGCACCGCGGTTCTGCTGCACGGCAAGAATTTTTGCGCCGCCACCTGGGAGCGCACCATCGGGGAGCTGCGCCAGGCTGGCTACCGGGTCATCGCGCCGGACCAGGTTGGCTTCTGCAAGTCCACCAAGCCGGAGCATTACCAGTTCAGCTTCCAGCAATTGGCCGCGAACACCCATGCGCTGCTGGCTGAGATCGGCGTCGCCCGAACGACGGTGATCGGCCATTCCACCGGCGGCATGCTCGGTATCCGCTACGCGCTGATGTATCCCGGCGACGTCGAACAGCTTGTGCTCGTGGACCCGATCGGGCTGGAGGACTGGAAGGCCAAGGGCGTACCCTGGCAAGGCGTCGATGATTGGAACCGGCGGGAGCTGGCTACGACGGCCGACCGCATCCGGAATTACGAGCGCAGCACCTACTACGCCGGCATCTGGCAGCCGGAGTACGAGCCCTGGGTGCAGATGCTGGCCGGGATGTATCGCGGGACCGGGCGGGAGCGCGTCGCCTGGAACTCCGCCCTGCTCTACGACATGATCATCACCCAGCCTGTCGTCTATGAGCTGGGCCGGCTCGCGGTTCCCGTCCTGCTCATGATCGGCGACAAGGACACCACCGCGATCGGCAAGGACCTGGCGGCGCCGTCCGTCCAGGCCACCCTCGGCGACTATCCTACGCTTGGAAAGGCGGCTGCCGCTGCGATCCCCGGTGCCCGGCTAGTGGAGTTCCCGGACCTTGGGCACGCACCGCAGATCCAGGCGCCCGACCGGTTCCACAAGGCGCTGCTGGACGGGTTGCTGCCGCGATGACCGCGCAGGGCGCCATCCATGCCTTCCTGCGCGGGACCGGCCGCGACGGGCGCGGGCGCCTGCTGGCCGACGTGCTCGCCTTCGACGACACGCGGATCGAGGCGGTGCACGACTATATCCAATGGTTGTTTCCTCTAGCGGAACCAAGCCGCGCCGTCCCCGGCGCGCCGGTGCTGACCCTGGCGGAGGCAGCCGCGATCCGGAGCGACCCGCAGGCGCGCGCCGGCCTGCAAGCGGGGCTGGAGCGCATGGCCCGCTTCTATGCCGAGACGGACGGATGGCTCACCGGCCTCGACCACAACCACTTGCGGATCACCCGGATCATTGCCGCGACGCGGAACCTGCTCGGACCCGTGCCCGCGGCGGCTTTCCACGCCGAGGTCACGGCGCGGAACGTGGCGACCGGCGCTCCCGTTAACCGCGCCAGCCTAGGCTACTGGGACCAGGCGCTAGGCTGATGCCGGGTCCTGGTTGAACAGGATACGCCTCTCGTCGTCGGTCGGCGGCGCGGACCGGCGCAGCTCCCGGCCAAGGTCCACCCCCGCCTGCACCGCCGGTCGCTCCTTGATCGCCCGGCGCCAGCGCGCAACGTTGGGCAACCCTTCGAGCGACTGCCCGAGCGGCTTGGCGATCAGCACCCAGGGCCAGCACGCCATGTCCGCCACCGAATACTCTCCCAGTATGTACTCGCGCCCCTCAAGCCGCCGCTCCAGCACCCCGAGGCAGCGCTTATACTCGTCGGCATAGCGCTGCTTCGAATATGGGTGCTCGCCCATTGCATAGTTCACGAAGTGGCTGAGCTGCCCCGCCATCGGCCCGAGGTTGCCCACCTGCCAGAACAGCCATTCGAGCGCCTCCTTTTTCCCAAGCTCGTCCGTCGGCATGAACCGCCCGGCGCGCGCAGCGAGGTGCAGCAGGATGGCACCGGACTCGAACACAGGCACCGGCGCGCCCTCGGCGCCCCCGCTTTTCGCATCATGGTCGACGATCACCGGCATGCGGTTGTTTGGGCTGATGGCCAGGAAATCCGGCTTGAACTGGTCGCCGCGGCCGATGTTCACCGGGATCGTCCGGTATTCCAGGCCGCACTCCTCCAGCATGATCGAGATCTTCCAGCCGTTCGGGGACGGCCAGTAGTAGAAATCGATCATCGCGCGCCGCCCAGCACACCGTCCGCCCGCAACGCCGCCAGCTCGTCCGCCGTATAGCCCAGCTCGGTCAACACCTCATCGGTATGCTCACCAAGCCCGGGCGCAGGCCGCAGCGCCGGCTCTGGCGTGGCGGAGAATCGTGCCGCGCCCGGTGCCGCGCGCAGCCGGCCGGCTGCCGGGTGCTCCGTCTCCACGACGATGCCGTTCTCCAGCACCTGCGGATGCCGGATCATGTCCGTGCGGGTCAGCACCGGCGCGCAGGGCAGCCCCTCGCGGGTCAGCCGCTCGAGCCAATGCTGCGCCGTCTCGCTGCCCAGCGCCTCCTGCGTCAGCGCCAGCCGCTCGTTGATGTGCCGCTGCCGCAGCTCCGGCGTGCGGAAGCGCTCGTCCTCCAGCCACTCCGGCCGGTCCAGCGCGCGGGTGAGCGCCGCCCATTCCCGGTCCGACTGCACGGCCACGCTGATGGCGTCGTCCGCCGTCTCATAGATCAGGTCGGCAAAGCTCGCCGCCTCCTGCTGCGGGAAATGCTCGCCGACGAAGGTCTGGCTGCCCATATCCGACCCCCACAGGAAGGCGACCACGGCCCCCAGCATCGATAGGCGGACGTGCTGGCCCTCCCCGGTGCGCGCACGGGCCAGCAGCGCCGCGGTGATCGCCTGCGCCGAGACATAGCCGGTCAACTTGTCCGGCAGGATGGTGCGCACCAACCGTGGCCGCGCCTCGTCCGAACCCGCCTGCACCGTTGCCAGGCCAGAGACCGCCTGCACGAGGGGATCATACGTCGGCTTGTCGGCATACGGCCCACGCTCGCCGAAGCCGCTGATCGAGACATAGACTACCTTGGGCGACACCGCGCGGATTGCTGCCTCGCCGATGCCGATCCGCTCGGCGACGCCGGGCCGGAAATTCTGGATGAACACGTCCGCGCCCGCGGCGAGGCGCAGCAGCGCCGGCAGCGCGCCGGGCCGCTTCAGGTCCAGCACGACCGAGCGCTTGTTGCGGTTGTTGTTCAGGAACGACGCCGAGAAGCCGCCCCGTCGGTTGGCAGCGGCACGGGTATGGTCGCCGCCCGGCGCCTCCACCTTGATCACGTCGGCGCCCTGGTCGGCCAGCAGCATGGTCCCCAGCGGACCCGAGATCATCGAGGTCATGTCGATGATCCGGTAGCCCTGCAGCGGACCCGTCATGGCGGCGTCGGGCGTCATCGGCCGGCCTCCCGGTCCGGGAGGCCCGCAAGGAACGGCCCCAACTGGCCCGCCCACGCCTCGGCGTGATAGATCGTCGCATGGCCCCAGCCGCCCGGCAGCAGCACGAAGCGGGCTTGCGGCAGGCGCTGGACGGTGTCGCGCGCAATGGTGAGCTGCGCCGGGTTCACCTGGTCGTCGGCGAAGTTGACGGCCAGCATCGGCGCCTTAATGCGGCCCAGACCGGGACCTGGATCGAAGTCGCCGGAGCTCTCGTAGTCATACAGGGCGTCGCCGGCGTCGCGTCCGCGATACTGCGCGATCAGCTCCTCGTCGTAGGCCAGCGTCTTGGCCCGGTCCAGCCCCGCCGCCTGCAGCGTCTCGGGCGTGCCGACCATCACCGCGAACAGCAGGGCGGCGGTCCGCGTCCACGCCGTCGGCGGATGCGCCGGGTCGTAGTCGCCGCCGTGCCAGTCCGGGTCGCCGCGGACAGCCCCGGCGATGATCTGCCGCCACATCAGGTTGCGCCCGCTGATCTGCATCGGCATGCAGGCGACCGGCATCAGCGCGTCCATCGCGTCCGGGAACCGCTCGCCCCACAGCCAGGTCTGCATGCCGCCCTGCGAGATGCCGGCGACGAGCCGCACGCGATCGATGCCCATGCCCGCCAGCATGGCGTGCTGCGCCTCGACCTGGTCGATGTAGCCGTAGTGGGGAAAGCGCCCGCGCAGCCCGTCGGACGGCTTGGTCGAGCCGCCAAAGCCGATGCCGTCTGGCAGCACGACATAGTAGCGCTGCACGTCCAGCGGCTGGCCCGGCTGGAACAGCGAGTTGGCGAGGCCCGGCGCCAGGAAGGTCTTGCCGGTGCCGGTCGTCGCGTGCAGCAGCAGGATCGCGTTGGTGATCTTGCCGGCAGCGTCGCGCCGCGGGGTGCCGAGCGCCGTATAGTGCAGCCGGAGCAGCGGCAGGCGCTCGCCGCCCTGGAATGCGAAGTCGGGCACGTCGACATCGCCCTCATTCTGCTCGATTGCGATGGGCGCCGGAGCGGCCGACGACGGAGGCGCTGCGGCAACCAGCAGCGCTCCGATCGCCAAGGCTGCGAGCATGAAGGCCACCGTATTTCCCTTGGCCATGCGGCCTTCCCCTATCGCCGTTGATTTCATCCGCGTCGCGCTCGCCGTATCCGAACCGTCTGCAGCCGCGAGCCGCCGGACCGGTCCCCTTGACCGGGTTTATTTGCAGACCATACCCTCGCTTGCCAGCCTTAACGATGTCTCCTACCTGCCAGAGAAGCCACAATGACGTCACAGCGACTTAGGATAGCGATCGTCGGCGGTGGCATCGGCGGCCTCACGCTCGCCTTGGCGCTTCGGCAACGCGGGCTGGAGGCAGAGGTGTTCGAGCAGGCGGCGGAGCTCGCCGAAATCGGCGCGGCGGTGGCGCTTTCGGCCAATTCGACGCGGGAACTGCGCCGCCTCGGCGTGCTCGACCAGGTCGCCGCCGTCTCCACCGAACCCACCGAGCTGATCTACCGGAGCTGGCAGGACGGCCGCCGCATCGCCGCCCACCCGGTCCGGCACGGCCTGCGCTACCAGGACCGCTTCGGCGCGCCCTATTTCGGGATCCACCGCGCCGACCTGCAGCGCATCCTGCATGGCGCACTCGGCGGCGGCGGGCTGCATCTGGGGCACCGGCTGCAGCACATCTTCGACGAGGGCGACCGCATCACCCTCGAATTCACCAACGGCCAGTCTGCGCAGGCGGACCTGGTGGTCGGGGCGGAGGGCGTGCGCTCCACCCTCCGCGAGTGGGTCGCCGGCGGCGAGGGCACGACGTACTCCGGCACCAGCGCCTTCCGCGGCATTGTGCCCGCCGAGCAGCTTCCGTCATTGCCCGACCCGCAGGCGATCCAGTTCTGGATGGGCCCGAACGCGCATCTGCTGCACTATGCGATCGGCGGCGACGGCCAGGACGTCAACTACTTCGCTGTGATCGAGGGTCCGGAGGCGTGGCCCGGCGCCGGGTCGATGTGCGACATCGGGCCGGACGAGGCGCTCGACGCCTTCAAGGGCTGGCACCCGGCCGTCACCGAGATGATCGGCGCCGTGCCGCATCACAAGCTGTGGGGCTTGTTCGTGGTCCGGCCGCTGCTGCAGTGGCATCGCGGCCGCGCCGTCCTGCTGGGGGACAGCGCGCACGCGATGGTGCCGCATCATGGCCAAGGCGCCAACACCACGATCGAGGACGCGATCACGTTGGCCGAGTTGCTGGTCGGCATGGCGCCAGGCGGCCTGACGGCGATGCTGGGCCAGTACCAGGGGCTGCGCCGGGCGCGCACGCGGAAGATCCAGCGCAGCTCGTGGGCGACGAATGCGGTCCTGCACCTTCCAGACGGCCCGGCCCTGCAGGCTCGGGACGAGAAGGTCGCGCGCTTCCCCGAGGACTTCGCCTGGATCCATGAATTCGACGCGCTGCAATCGGTGCGCAGCGCGAAGCAGCCAGCCGAAATCGCAGTGGCAGGATAAGCTCATGCAGCGTGACGATACCGAAGCAGTGCTCGCCGGCATCCTCAAGAAGTTCACCAGGGTGGACCGAGCCAAGATCACCCGGGACCAGCGGTTCCAAGCCGATCTCGGCATCGACTCGCTCACGATGATCGACGTGGCCGTCGCCGCCGAGGACGCGTTCGGGTTCCGGATTCCCGATGACGATTTGGAGGACCTCGCGACGGTGGGCGACGCCGTGGACTACATCCAGCGCGCCAAGGACTTCGGCCACCCGCTCTGACGGCATGGACAAACCTGCCGCCCGGCAGGGTATGCCTATCGGGACACAACGAGGGCGCCTGACGCAATCAGCCGTTTGCTGTGGAATGCAAGTTGCAGGACGCCCGAACGCGCAGTTCCGCGCAGGAGTATCTTGATGTCCGTATCCTCGATTGGCGGCGACGCCTTCCAACAGCGGCAATATCTTACAGAAAGCCGAGCCAACCAGTCCGCCGACAGCAGCGCTGCAACCCGCCTGCGCCCGCCACGCGGCCCACCGCCCGGTGCATCGGCCTCAACGGTGGCCGGCCCTGTCGCGGCTAGCGGCAATCCGACCGGAGCAAGCAGCGTCAGCAGCGCGTCGGCGAAGGTGATCTCCGACCTGAAGGCGCTATTCATCGACCTGCAATCGGGTGCGAATGGCGCGGCCTCCGCAAGCGCCACCGCTGCCACGACCTCAGCGCGTGCGGATACGATCGCCGGGGCGGGCAGCACGACGTCGGTGCAGTCCGACCCGAAAACGCTATCTGGCGGCTCGGTCAAGGTGGGGGGCCATCACGGCGGGCATCACTCACACCGGCCGACCTCCGCTGGCCCGTTCAGCACGGGCTCCGCGGCCGGCACGCCGGCTGGCACCACGGCCACGGCCGGCCAGTCTGCGCCAAAGCGCTCGGGCGGCTTGGTGGACGAGCTCGTCGGAGCGCTCAAGGCCTATGCTGCGTCGTCCACTGGCAGTTCAGCCAAGGCGACTTCCAGCCTAACCGCCTGAACGCGCGGCCGTCCGGGTAAAATACCCATTTAGCGGCCCATCATGGCCGCGCCTAGCTTTTCACCCCAACCGTGGTTGCGTAGGATATCCCCGCGATGGAGCCTCCGCCATCGGCCGACTGAATTCGGGATTGGAAACTGTCGCTAAAAGGCGAAAGCAGAAAGGATAAAACAATTGAGCGTCGCCCTTCCTCAACCGCGCCGGCGCGGCCTACAGTCGCTTGCGCCGATGTTCGTCGACCTGTTCGAACGCTACATGCCCGATCCTTTCGTGCTGGCGATTGGGCTCACGGCGCTGACCGCCGTCCTCGCCCTGCTGATCGCGCCCAAGGGCTCGCCGACGCTGATCGTGACCTCCTGGTACGGCGGCATCTTCGCCATCCTCGGCTTCGCGTTCCAGATGATCCTGATCCTGGCGACCGGGCACGCGCTCGCCCATGCCCCAGTGATCGCGCGCCTGCTACGCCGGCTGGTTTCGCTGGCGCGCACCCCCAATCAGGCCGTAGTGCTCACGTTCCTGGTCGCCGCCGCCGCCTCTCTGCTGAACTGGGGCTTTGGCCTCGTGATCGGCGCCATCCTGGCCCGCGAGGTGGCGCGGCAGGTGCGGGTGGATTTCGGCTGGCTGGTCGCTGCTGCCTGTTCCGGTTTCGCGATCTGGGCCAGCGGCATCTCCAGCTCGATCGCCCTCACCCAGGCCACGCACGGCAACGCGCTCAACATCGTCGAGAAGGTCACCGGCCAGTTGCTGCCCTTGTCCGACACGGTGTTTGCGACCTTCAACTGGCTTCCGACCCTTTTGATCGTGCTGATCATGCCGATCGTGTTTATCGCCATCCGCCCGGCCGACAACGACGTGACGGTGTTCGTGCCCGAGCCCGAAGCACCCGCGCCCGCGCCCGACATGTCCAACTCCATCGCCCGGCGCATGGACCGCTCCCCGATCGGCAGCCTGTTCCTGCTGGCGGCCGGGCTCGCCGTGGTGCTCGTGCTCTGGCTGCAGGGCACGCTCGCCTTCGACGTCAACATGATCATCCTGATCTTCCTGATCGGCGGCATCACGCTGCATGGCACGCCGATCGCCTATGGCGCCGCGATGCGCAACGCCGCCAAGCAGACCGGCGGCATGATGCTGCAATACCCGTTTTATGGCGGCATCATGGGCATCATGTCCGGCACCGGGCTGGCCGACACGATCTCGAAGGCGTTCGTCGCGATCTCGACCGCCCATACCCTGCCATTCTGGAGCTATATCTGCTCGCTGATCATCACATTTTTCGTGCCGAGCGGCGGCGGGCACTGGGCGGTGCAGGGACCGTTCGTGGTGCCGGCCGCCGACACCCTGCATGCTTCGATGGCCGGCGCCTCGATGGCGGTGGCAATGGGCGAGCAGGTCGCCAACATGCTGCAGCCGTTCTGGGCGCTGCCGGTGGTCGCGATGGCTGGCATCGGCATCCAGCGCGTGATGGGCTACACCGTGGTGACCTTTGTGGTCACCGGGCTGATTTACGCGCTCTCGCTGTTGGTGCTGATCTGAATGGGGCCGGGCCTCGCCTGCTCTCCTGGATTGCCGCGCCAAAGCCGGCTCGCAATGAAGGCTTGAGGCAATCTCGCTCAAACTTGACCTTCTACCATCGTGCCGCATACGTCGCAGAAACGCTGAGGCAACGCGATCTGCATCCACGAGATTGCATTTTCTGCTGGCGTCGCACGTCTGCCAAAGGCAGGCTGCACTCCGTGCCCGTAAGAGGCTTTGAGGGGGAAACAGTGCGAACCTTTAATATATTGTTAGCTACGGGCGTGCTCGCAGCGGTTGCAGGGGGCGCCGTTGCGCAAACCGCGGATGACCTGCGGCGCAGCGCCGGGAACGGCGACGTCCTGACGCACGGGATGGGCTATGGCCTGCAGCGCTTCAGCACGCTGACGCAGATCAATAAGGACACGGTGCGCCGGCTGGTGCCCCGGTGGGCATACGCGCTCGGCGACGACCGCGGCCAGGAATCGCAGCCGCTGGTGCGAGACGGGGTGATCTATTTCACCACCCACAATGCCACGATGGCAGTCGACGCACTGACCGGGCAGCAGCTCTGGAAGGACACGATCGAGTATCCGCCCGAGATGGCGCGGCTCGCCTGCTGCGGCATCGTCAACCGGGGCGCCGCGATGCAGGACGGCGTGCTGTTCCGCACGACGCTCGACGCCTACGTGATGGCGCTCGACGCCAAGAGCGGCAAGGTGCTGTGGAAGGCCAAGGCGATCGACGTGGCCGACGGCTACTCTATGACCGTGGCGCCGCTGGTTGCGGATGGCGTCGTGATCACCGGCATCTCCGGCGGCGAATATGGCACGCGCGGCTTCATCGACGGCTGGGACCCGGCCGACGGCAAGCACCTCTGGCGCCGCTACACCACAGCGCTGCCCAACGAGCCCGGCGGCAACACCTGGCCGGGAGACACCGCCAAACGCGGCGGCGCTCCAGCCTGGATCACCGGCAGCTACGACCCGGACCTCGGGCTGGTATATTGGGGCACGGGCAACGGCGGCCCCTGGAACGCGGAGTTCCGCAAGGGCGACAACCTGTATATTTGTTCCGTCCTGGCGCTGAAGCCCAAGACGGGCGAGCTCGTCTGGCACTACCAGTTCAGCCCGAACGACCCGTATGACTACGACGCCGTGAACGAGTTCGTGCAGGCCGATCTGCCGGTGGACGGCAAGCCGCGCAAGGTGATCATGCAGGCCAACCGCAACGGCTTCTTCTATGTGCTGGACCGTACGGACGGCAAGCTGATCGCGGCCAACCCGTTTGTGAAGGTGAATTGGGCGGACAAGGTCGACCTGCAGACCGGACGCCCGGTCGACAGCGCCGTCACGAAGGCGATGCGCCAGGGCAGCAAGCAGGAGGTCTGGCCGTCTGCACTGGGCGGCAAGAACTGGATGCCGATGAGCTTCAACCCCGGCACCGGCGTCGCCTACGCGAACACGCTCAACATCGGCTTCCCCTACACGCCGATGCAGCCGGAGTATCGGCAGGGGACGTTCTACCTGGGGATGGACCTTGCGGGGTGGGTGTTCCCCAAGGACGAGCCGCATGGCTACCTGAAGGCCATCGAGCCGCTGACGGGCAAGGCGCGGTGGCAGGTCGCGTGGGACATCCCGAGCTTCGCCGGCACCGTGACGACGGCGGGTGGCCTGGTGTTCACCGGCAACATGCGCGGCGAGTTCGCGGCGTTCGACGCCGAGAACGGGCACAAGCTGTGGGGCTTCCAGACCGGGTCGGGCATCATCGGCCAGCCTGTGGTCTGGGCGAAGGACGGCAAGGAGTACGTCACGGTGGCGAGCGGCATCGGCGGCGTCTATCCGCTGTTCTCGGGCGACGAGCGCCTGAGCAGCATCCCGGCCGGCGGCTCGCTCTGGACGTTCGGCATCATGCCGGACCAGCAGGCGGCGGACGCCGGGGCGCCCCCGGCAGGCGCGCCGGTTGCCATCCAGGCGCAAGCCGCGCGGTGAGGGCGGCCGTCTGGTGCCTGGCCGCCATGATGGCGGCCAGCGGCGTAGCACGGGCGCAGGATGCGCCCGTGCCAGGGACGGCTGTGCCGGAGAAGACCGGGCGCCAAATCTACAGCTACCTGTGCAGCCACTGCCACGGCTTCAACATGGTCAACCCCGGCACCAGTAGCTACGACCTGCGCCGCTTCCCGGTGGACCAGCAGGAGCGGTTCGTCACCTCGGTGATGAACGGCAAGAACACGATGCCGGCCTGGGGCGGGGAGCTGACCGCGGACGAGCTGGACAAGCTGTGGGACTATATCCGGTCGCGCGGCAAGTCCTGATGCGCCTGGCCTGGCCGTGTGCGCTTGCGGCATTGCTGGTCCTGGCAGCGGCCCCGGCCGTCTCCGACGAGGCTGCGCTGCGGGTGTGCCTGGATGGGAACAACCCGCCGTTCTCCATGCAGCGGGGTGGCTCGGGGTTCGACGTCGCGGTCTCCCGCGCGGTGGCCGGGCGGCTGGGCATGGCCTTCACCCCGCAATGGTATGAGAACGAGCGCGACGACAACCGCTCTGCCCCGCAGGACGTGGGCGCCATGCTGGCGGATGGGCTTTGCGACCTCGCGGCGGGGTTCCCCTTGACCGAGGGTGTTTTGGGCGCCCCGTCGGCGTCGACGGCGCGGGTGCCGCAGCATCAAGGCGGGCTGCCGCCGCGTCGGCTGCCACGGGTTGCCCTGCAGGGTATGGCGGCAAGCCGTCCCTACCACCGCCTTGGCCTCGCCGTCGTGCTTGGGCCCGGCGCTGGGGACCGGGCGGTCCAGTCGCTTGCCGACCTCAAGGGGTTGCGGGTGGGCGCGCCTGTCGGAACCCTGGCGGACACGCTGCTGCGCGCGTGGCATGGCGGCGCCCTGGCGGCGGACCTCGTGTCGCTCGACAGCCGGGTGAGTGCGCTCGATGCCGTCGAGGCCGGGCAGCTCGACGCGACCCTGGTGGAGCTTGGCGGCTTCGATGCCTTCCGCGCCGCGCATCCTGCGAGCCTGTTGCGCGATTCCGGCTGGCGGCACGCGATCGGGTTCAATGTCGGATTCCTAGCCCTTGCGGCGCGGCAGGCTCTGCTGGACCGCGTGAGTGCTGCCGTAGGTGCGATGCAGGAGTCCGGGGAGTTGCGGACTCTGGCCGCCGGTGCCGGGCTGCAATGGGCGCCGCCTGAGGCTCCCGCCGTTGCGCCGCGCCTGACACCGGCGCTGCTCCGCGCAGATTAGGCGATCAACCCGGCTGCTCCAAAGCAAATCGAAGACCTGTCGCGGCACCAGGCCCTAGGTCGAAGCGTTAGCCTCTGCACGAGCAGAGGTGTTCCGAAGGGCACCTCGCCCGTCAAGGCATTCCATGCTGGCGCATGTCGCGCGGCACGATGGAACACAACCACCAGGAGATCCCGTATGACATCATCCAAGCATCCGAAGCATCCGCCGGCCGGCCCCGACGACCTCGGCGCCGATGTGCCGCCGCTGCAGAACGACCTCGAACGCAATCCGGGGATCGGCGCGTCGAAGGGCGCCTTTGCCAGGACCGGCGTCGATCCAGAGGAGATCGAGGCCGACAACACAGCCGAGGGCGACGTGGTCAGCGACGGCGCCAAGGGCGGCGGCGTCAATCCAGGCAAGCTCGGCCGCACCAACAAGTAGCGATACGGTCAGCTACGCCGATGCTGCTGGCATACCTGGGAAAGGGCCAATGCCTATCGCATCGGGGTAGCCTGACCGCCTTGGCCGAGCCTGGAGGCTACCGGGCGGTTTATCTGGGATCGCACCTTAGGTGTCGTGCGACCCTATGCCCCGCCTTAGATGCCGGTCCACCCGGGCGTGAAGCAGTTCCACAAGTTCGGGCTGCATGAACTCATAGTTGTCCGGAATATCGAGGCAGATTACCTGGGCATGCCTAAGATACCGTTTGAAGCGTCTTGCGAGCCTGTTTTTGTGCGTTTTCTCCATTACGAAGACGACGTCTGCCCATTCCAGCAATTCTGGTGTGCATACGACTTCAGCATCGTTATCCAACCCGGCAGACGCGACTTCAATGTCTATTTTCGCCGAGAAAACCTGCTCTGCGGTGGGGCTGCGCAGCCGGTTCTGGCTGCATAAGAACAGAATGCGCTTCATGCCTCCCTTTGATGCCACGTCATGATGCGCGCCACCGTTGGTCGGTTAATGCCGGCCACCCCCGCCAAACCCGCCGTGACCGCCCCCACCAAAGCCGCCATGGCCGCCAAACCCGCCTCCGCCGAATCGACCATGATGGAAGCCGCCCTCTCGGAACCCGTAATTCCGATAGCCGCCATATCCATGTCCGCCATGGAACCGACCATACCCGCCATGGTTGAAGCCAAATCCTATGAAGCTCTCGTAGAAGAACGGGAAGCCGAAGCCTAGGCCGGCATAGATCGGATAGGGCGTGTAGTAGCTGTATAAAACTGGAGGAGTCGGAACCAGCGGCGCCACCGCGTTCTGCCGTGTCGTCATACAGCGCAGGTAGACGACACCAGGCGGCATCGCTGTGGTCGCTACGAGGGCCGGGTCCGCCGGGGTCTGTCCCTGGTCCAAGGCTGCCTGGGCTGCGGCGGCCTGGGCGGCAGTAGGCTGGGCCGGCGCATTGGCCGGCGCCTGCGCCGCCTCAGCCCGGCAGGCATTGTCATCCTCGCGGAACTGCGCCTCTGTCTTGGCCGGTCCCGGAACGGCGACCAAAGGCGCAGGCTGGGGCGGTGGCGAGGGCGCCGCGCAACCAGCGAGCAAGCCTGACAACAGCAATGCCTTAAACGTGCCCGTCACTCGCATGACGCGTCTTCCCCTACCCTGGCCCGCGGCTTCGCACGCAATAGGCCGGCCGCTGCGAATGCCTTTTTCCATAAAATGGGCGGATGGAACGCTCTGCTCAAGATCATCCATCAACTGTCGGTCCTCACCACAAGGGATATATTTGCCCGACGCCGACCTGGCCGGCCACGCCAGCGCGAGCTGGACGATGCGGAACAGCACCATGCCAGGGGCCACGAGCAAGTAGCCGCGCAGCACGACCATCCACACCCGCGTGGCGCTGCTGATCCGGTTCGGGCCAAGGCTCGACAGCGCCGGTATGCGCCAGCCCGGGCGCAGCGCAGGGTCCAACACAGGTGCGGCCGGCCCACGGCTCCCAAACGCCAAAGTGGCTCCAGCGGCAACCAGCGCCACCACCGCGCCGACGCCCAAGATCAGCAGGATCGTCTGCCCCGTGATGTCCGGATACAGCACGGAAGCCGTCAGCACGATGGACAGCAGCACCAGCAGTGCGATCACGGTCCCGGTGAACAGGTTGGTCCACCGCCTATTGACCCACGGCCCCAGCACCGCACAGTCGTTGCACAGCAGTAGCAGGAACACGGTGGCGCTCGGCAGCAGCACGCCGGCCAGCGTCTGCACGCCCTCGGTGATCAGGCCGAGCGGCGCGCCCGGGATCAGCACCAACGTCGCCGCCGCGGCAATCAGGCCGGAATACACGAGGTAGAACCCCTTCGCGTCCGTGGCCTTACGGTGCAGCGAGTGCTTGAGCGACAGTACGTCGCCGAGCGCATAGGCGGTGGCCAGCGACACCCCGGAGGCACCGATGATGCTCGCGTCGATCAGCGCGATGGCGAACAGCGTCGCCGGCAGCTTGCCGCCATGCTTGTCGAGGCCGGCCGCGACCCCGCCGGCGTCGGTGAAGTTGCCGGCCTCCGGGTGCCCGCCGAAGGTCGCGGCGCAAAACGCCATCATCGCGATGGCGCCGATGACCACGAACACGATGCCGATCCACAGGTCGGTCTTCTCATAGGCCATGAGGCGCGGCGTGATCCGCTTGTCGATCATGTAGCTCTGCTGGAAGAGCTTGGCGCTAAGCGTCAGCCGGGGATGGTCGTCGCCCAGCGCGATCGTGCCCAGGGCGCCGCGGATGTCGCCGACATGGGCGCTGTCGAGGACGGCGTTGGACTGGGACGGCATTTCGGGAAGGTTCGCGTCGAGCATAGGCGTGGCCTCGCAGTCAACTGGCGGGAAGGAGGGGCGCGTGGATGGGCGACAGGGCTACGCGGGGTCGTGCGTATCGACGGACCAGGCGCACACCGGACGGCCGCCGGCGTCGAGCCGCCATGTCGCGAGCAGGCGCGGCCGTCCGCCTGTTCCACGTCCGGGACCGGATGCAGCAGGACGATCGACCTCGCGGGCGAGCCTGTTGATGAAGTGCTCCGGCAGCGCGTGCCGGCGAAGGTGGAGCAGGTCGAGAAGGGCGGCCATCGGCTGCCTCCTTTTGCTCAAGCGTTGGCTCAAGCTCGGGAGGGAACAGCCGCCCAGGCGTCAGCGCGTCAGCAGCGCGGAAGCATTGGCGGGAGCATGCACGCCCGAGCGCTAATCCAGCCCTTGGAAGCCGTCAGAACAGGCGCCGAGCGCCTACTGTCGCCTTCCCGGGACTGACTGGTAGATCGCGGGTTCATGGGTTCCCTTGACGCTGGTTGCGCATCCGGCACGTGCCGACGGCGGAAATATGCTGAACCGCTCAGCCACAGGCCTCGCGTCCAGCGCCACGCTGCTGCAGCAGGCGACGGCGTGCCGGGGCGCCATGGACGGCTTCATCGCCGAGGTGATCGAGGATCACATCCGCGAGCAGGTGGTAGGCGCTACGACCAAGGGAGAGGCAGCGCGTGCCGCCGAGGAGCTGATCGGCATCGTGCACAGCTATCTGACTTAACAGAGCGTCGAGGGCCGTCCCGCGTCTTCGGCTACTCCGCCCTTATGCTGCAAACGCTGTCCGTCCCTCGCCTTGGCCATAGACGACGTAGTGCAGCAGCGGGTCGAACCCGGCCGCCTTCACGTCCGCATAGGCGGCCAGATACTTGTTCGTGCTGAATGCAGCCGACGGGTCGCGGCCCTCGCGCCAACCATATACCTCATAATGCAGCAACGGATCGACGTGCGCCGCCGCCACATCCGGGTTTTGGGTAAGATAGTAGTTGGTATCGAACAATGCGTCCGGGTTCAGCCTCCACTGCCAGCCGATCGCGTCGTAGCTCGCCGCCGCCTGTCCCGCTGCTGCCGCGCCGGTTGGAATCAAGGTCGCGCCAAGCTGCTTGTCATAATAGTCAGCATTCACCAGCGGGTCGGCCGCTGCCGTGCCGCCCGACAGGAAGGTCATGCGGCCCTCGGCCTGCCCATAGGCGAGGTAGTGCAGCAGCGGGTCGAGCCGGGCGGCAGCCACGTCCGGGTTGGCGGCGAGATACTTGGCGTCTGAGAATACGAGGCTTGGGTCGCGTCCCTCGTGCCAGCCATAAATCTCGAAGTGCAGCAACGGATCGACGCTGGCCGCCGCAACGTCCGGGTTCTGCGCCAGGTAGAAGCGGGTGTCGAACAGGGCGTCGGGGTTGCGGCCCCATAGGCGCTAAAATTGTGCTTGACCCGCTCGGAGCGGCTTGGTTTTGGAGGCAGATGCAAGATGCAGCATCTGTTCTGACGGACCGGTTTTCCGAGGTGCTGGAGCGGCTTCCGGCCGGTCT